>OGGU01000607.1_pt1 | contig 26215 bp, 28 predicted proteins | sample 1571241 | NCBI WGS metagenome assembly OGGU01 (sample SAMEA2581934, study PRJEB24529) | metagenome | biome: Human gut stool | place: China | collected 2011
GCCAGATAATCAGCATAATTGCCATTTGGATCAACAGTGCTTTTATTCATCATGCCAAAGGCTTTGTTCCATACAGCCTCGTGCTTCGCAAAGAGCTGGTTTTCCTGCTGATATAAATCATTTAGTCTGGTATTGGAATTATCAGAAGCCTCTGTACCGGCTTTAGTTACGCTATCCTTGGTATTTGCTGTTTTAGCAGAGTCCTGTGTGCCACAGGCTGTAAATAATAATGCTATGCATAGTGTAAAAATAGAAATAAATGTTTTTCTTGTTGTCATAATTAGTTACTCCTTTAATAAAAGTTATTTGTTAGTTAATGTTAATTATTGCTTACTATTGCTGCTTTTTTTAAGATAAGCTCTGCCCATAAGCTCATAATGGACTGCATCCCTAGGACATGCTTTTATGCACGCACCACATCGTATACATTCCGGATGATTAGGCGTTTTACATACATTGACATCCATTTTACATGCCTTTGTACATTGGTTACAACTGGTACATTTGCTGCTATCGACCTTAATACTAAGAAAGCTGACCTTATTAAATAATGAATAAATGGCTCCAAGGGGACATATCCATTTGCAGAATGGTCTGTAAAATACAATGCTTAACATAACAACAGTAATTAAAATAAGGCATTTAAACGAAAACAGCTTTCCAAGTGCAGAACGTATAGTTGCATTACCAAGCGACAGAGGTATAGCACCCTCTAGAACCCCTTGTGGACAAATATATTTGCAGAAGAACGGATCTCCCATTCCTATTGAGTTCGTTATAAGCATAGGCAGAAGTATAACAAAAACAAGAAGGATGATATATTTCAGGTATCTTAGAGGCTTCAGCCTGGCAGTAGAGAATTTTTTAGTTGGGATTTTATGGAGTAAATCCTGAAACCATCCAAACGGACACAAAAACCCACATATAAATCTTCCAAGTGTTACGCCAAGCAGAATAAAAAATCCAGTTATGTAATATGAGAATTTAAAGCTGGATGAGCCCACAACTGCCTGGAATGCTCCAATGGGGCAGGCTCCTGTTGCAGCAGGACAGGAATAACAGTTTAATCCAGGTACACATACAGTTTTAGCGTTTCCCTGATATATTTTTCCTTTAAATATATTGGGAATATGTATATTAGTAAGCAGCGTGGCGGCTGCCTGTATCCATCCGCGTAGTTGTGCTATTTTATTTGATATTGATTTGTTGCCTTTTTTTCTTTTTGCTTTGTTTTTTTTCTTATTCTTATCCAATTCCAACACACTCCAGACATAGTTTTATTGCTTTGCCAAGTACTAAAGCTGCTTCACCCCTGATAGCACCATAGCTTACCATAGTAATACCAAGGATTAGCAGAATAATCTGATATAATTTTTTGTACTTCAAGATATTGTCGCTCCTTTATTCGTTTTCATGTCGATTCTTTGCTTGTGTATTTATTGACCATCTGACAGGGATTATTATACAATAGCTGTTGTAAAATCTTTGTTAAGAAAAAGGTGAAATAGAATTGAGATTATTAATAGTTGAAGATGAGAAACAAATATGTGATATGGTTGCAAAAAGCCTGTATGCGGCCGGATACGAAGTAGATACCTGTTATGATGGCAGGGAGGCACTTGAGTATATTCTTGCAGAGAATTATGATTTGATTGTCCTGGATCTGAATCTGCCGGGAATAGATGGAATGGATATTTTAAGGGAATTAAGACAGAGTAATGAGGAGACAAAGGTTCTTATATTATCAGCAAGAGGACAGATTGTGGATAAGGTTGAGGGACTTGATGCAGGGGCTAATGACTATATGGAAAAGCCGTTTCATTTGCAGGAGCTTGAGGCGCGTATCAGAAGTCTGACAAGAAGGAAGTTCGTGCAGAAGGATATATGCCTAGAATGCGGCGGTATAAGGTTCGATACAATAAAGCGAGAGGTATATGCTAAAGGAAATAAGGTATCACTTACAAGAAAAGAAAATGGTATTCTTGAATACCTGCTTTTTAATATAGGAAGGCCGGTAAGCCAGGAGGAACTGATAGAGCATGTATGGGATGCATCAGTTGACAGTTTCAGCGGTTCCATAAGAGTACATATGTCTTCGCTTAGAAGAAAGCTTAAGGCTGAGCTTGGATATGACCCGATTATTAACAAGGTTGGGGAAGGATATAAATTACGGGAGGAGTCTGATTGATGAAGAAAATGTCATTGCAGTGGAGACTTACATGCATAATTACAATATATATTGCACTTATATGTGGTTGTCTGACAATGTTTATATATAGAAATGGTGTGTATTACATTGATTCATTGCAGGAGGCTGTTGAAGCCCAGGGGGATAATAAGGGTGATGATTCAGAACAGATATATATAAGTATTCCAGAGGATAAATGGGATGAATTTGCAAATGATTTTTCTGTCCAGGTGTACAATAATAAGGCAGATTATAAAAGAAATAGTTTAATAATTTCAGTGTTACTTGCGCTTCTTGGAGGCGGTGCTACATATTTTATAAGTGGACGGGCACTTAAACCAATTGGTGAGTTCTCTGATAAAATTGAAGAGGTGCAGTTACAGAATCTGTCCGATTCTCAGATAGAAGAAAACCAGGTTAAAGAACTGAACAGACTTAGTGTTTCGTATAATAAGATGCTTGAACGTCTATCGGAGGCATTTAAGATACAGAGGCAGTTTACTGAGAATGCGGCACACGAGCTTCGGACTCCATTATCATTAATGCAGATTCAGCTTGATTTATATAATTCTGGCAAGCATCCTGGTAATGATACAGATACTATACAGACGATAAAGATGGTTACTGAACAGAATGAAAGACTTAGTAAAATGGTAAAAACACTCCTTGACATGAGCGAGCTTCAGACAGTGGGACGTGATGAGACAATTGTAGTTAATGCACTTGTTGATGAGGTATTGGCGGATCTGGAGCCACTTGCGCAGGAAAAGAATATAAAGCTTACTGGAAAATGTAAGGATATAAATATGGTCGGAAGTGATATACTTATATACAGGCTTGTATATAATCTTGTTGAGAATGCCATAAAATATAATCATTCTGGTGGACAGGTTACAGTAGAGGCATATCAGAGGGAAAAGCAGGTTTATCTGTCAGTAAAGGATACGGGAAGCGGAATTCCAGAGGAACTTAAGGAACGTGTGTTTGAACCTTTCTTTCGCGTAGATAAATCAAGAAGCCGTGAGCTTGGTGGTGTTGGTCTTGGACTTGCGCTTGTTAATGAAATTGTGCGGGTACACGATGGCAGTATTGCAATCAGGCCTAATCCATCAGGAGGAACAATAATAGAAGTGGAGTTTACAGTTAATAGAACAACAGCTTAAGCTGTCTAGGCATACAGTCTATTAAATAATACATACAATAAAGTAGTGATTAAAGTAGTAATTATTACTATTTTATTGACTTATTTACATAATTTTTAATTTAAAATTGATATCAGGGCAGCCGGTAGGTATGCTGTACTCGCTTATAATCTTCAAAAGTGAATATGTCTTCTACTGTAGTATTAAACACTTTTGCAATATCAATAGACAGCTTTAAAGAAGAATTATACCTGCCATTTTCGAGATTTCCTATTGTTTCACGTCGGACACTTACAAGGCTGGCAAGCTCGGATTGTTGCATATTTTAGCGCAACAGTTCTATTAAAAAAGCTATTTGAGGAAATGAATGTTGAGATGTGTACAGAGCATTTGGATGCATTGACAGCTATTTTGATGCATAATAGTCTGTATAAATTCTGTATTGCACATTACAAAAGTGAGGGAAATAAGCCGTTTATGGCAGAATTGCATCCGCTTGCATATATGCTTATGCTTTGTGATGAGCTGCAGTGCTGGGATAGAACGGCTTACGGACGAAATTCTAAAAAAGAATTACATCTGATGGGATGTAATTTTGAGTTTTTCGGAAACAACATTAAAGCAGTTTATCTATACGATGAGCGTGAAATGGAAAAAGTAAATTATATTAAATGGGCGCTGGGGCAATGATGGATGGAAAAAAGCAAAAGCAGCAGGGCATGAAGAACAGTACCTTAGCGATAGTAAAATTGTGGATGATTTGATGGATTAAGAATTTATAGATTATAAAAAACAAAAGGAAATAGATTTTAGGAGGACAGATAGTATGTCACAGGAATTGATGGGATTAGAATACCTAAAGAAAAAAGAAATTAAGAATATGAAGTGCGATATGAATAAACCTTTTGCGTTTATTAGTTATTCACATGATGAATATGACTCTCAGATTGTTATGAATGTGTTTAAGAAACTTATGGAGAGAGGACATAATTTGTGGATTGATATAGCAAATATGCCTGCAGATGAGCATACTTGGAAAAAGGCAGCTATAGATGCCCTGACAAATAAAAATTGTAAATTTGCATTTTTCTTTAGAAGTGAGAGTTCAATGATAAAGAAAACAATAGAAAATGAACTTGAAACAATCAAAATCTTAGATCATATAAAATCTATTGTAGTTGTTGATATATGGCATGAAGATAATATGGATGCAGGTAGTTATTATAAGAAAGTAATGAATAGTGGGATGTCAGAGAATATAAATGTATGTTATTCAATATGTGGATATGTTAGCCCAGAATGTAAAGCCATCAGACTTGCAAGAGATGCCGGGAATGATATTTCAAAACTTATAGAAGAGATGGAAGAGGAATTAAAAAATATAGAAAATACAGTAACTAATTCAAATGATGTAAATATAGCTGAAAATGCTATTAATAATAATGAGAAAAAGGAAACCAGTAAAAAATATATAGATGAGGAGTTTAATGAGTCTGATGATATCAATGAGGATGAAAATCTGAATAGAAAGGAAGAAACTATTGAAATCGTATCGGATGGCTCTGTTATGCATATAAAAGGGAAAAATGGAATATATGATGCTTTCTATCGCAAGGATAATGATAAATATACAATTTTAAGAGGCAGCAGAATAAGATATAGTGAAAGTTATACACCAAAGAAAGTTTGGGAGCAAAACAAAAAAAATATTACAGCAGATGGATATCTTCTTTGTGATATTGGAGATTTAGTTATTTCTGCAGCTGCAAAGCTGATAGAAGGAATGTCTACTAATGGAAAAGAATTAGATGCCCCTGAGAGAATTATGGGAGAAAATGAAACATATTCTGTTACTTTTGATTTATCAAAAACTATGGAAGAAACAGATGGTAAGATGATAAATCCTAAAGAAAAATCTGAATTCTGCGGGGAAGACAGCTCAGTATTTAAACTTATGGGATTTGAACAAAAGAAAGATAATGCAAAAATGCAGGGTATAGTAGAACAAAATGCAGGATTTGAGTATACTCTTTGGGATGATTCTCATACATCAGGTAAAATGGTTGACATGCTCAACGATATATTCGATTTAATAGCTGAAAAACATCCTGAAAAAATCAAGGATATTGCAGAAAATGATAAGATAACAGCAGTTGCACGAAAAACAGACTTAGATGAGAAAAATGCAAATATTTCTAAGATAAAACAGTTTTCAAATTACAAGGGCAAGGAACATTCTGTAGAAGGAGAAGTTTACTGTGTAAATGCCGGATATAATCGTGATGGATGCATAAAGCAAATAGAAAGGATGCTTATAGTGTGTGGTGGCAATTCAAATGATTTCAAGATAACAAAAGCACCTCATAAATCAACACATTCTGCAAGTAAGAGTGGTAAGAAAGATATAGGTGAAATACTAAATGCATAACGAAATGAGGTATTGTTTTGAATATAGAACAGGCAGAGCAGATGATATCAAGTAAACAATTTCAGCAGCTTAAATATTTTCAGGAAAAGACAAATGTTTTTACAATAGTAGGTCAGACATCTTTCACTATATATGATAAAAAGTGATTCGGCAGATTTGTCGCTTAAGATGTTGTTTGATATGAATTTGGACAGAGTTCGTTTTGAAACGGAATATGGAACATTTATGGAACTTGCACTTTCTAATAAAGAGATACAGAGAGTATATAATACCGAGATACTTTCGTGGCTTAGAGGTACAGTCGATGATAATGTTATGGCAGGGCTTGAAAAGTCGCTTTATAGATAGAGATATCAGGGATATTGCAAAGTATGGAATTGCTTTTTATGGGAAAAAGGTAGAGATAGCAATGTAGTTTTAGACTTTTGTTTTTGATATAGTATAATATAACTATTAGTAAAGAGTTAATATCAAATAAGAAAGGGGTTTTTACGTATGCGCTATGTAGTATTGGATTTGGAAATGTGTGGCGTTCCTAAAGCAAGGAGAAGAAAGGAATACCACTGGGCAACTGAAATTATTGAGATAGGTGCGGTGTTGCTGGATGAAAATTATGATGTAATTGACAGCTATAAATCATATGTAAAACCTGATATAGGTATTATAGATACTAACATTGAAATGTTGACAGGAATCAGGAAAAATATGGTACAGAATGCACCTGGCATAAGAAAAGTGCTTGAAAATTTTGCGGAATGGTTTCCTGATGATGTCCAGTTTGTGACGTGGAGCGAGAATGATGAAATCCAGATAAAAAGAGAAATAGAGGCAAAACATCTGGAATTTGAGGGGAAAGATAAATATTATGGTGAATGGTATGATTGCCAGAAGACATTTAGTGAAATAATGAATGACACTAAACCATACAAGCTCGAAGAGGCGCTTAACCTGTCGGATGTGGATTATGATATTCATTTACACGATGGATTGGTAGATGCAGCTAATACAGCGTTGCTGTTTAAGAAAATGAAAACAGAAAAGGAATATAAGTTTAATACATATTATATTGAGTCAAAGAAAGAGCCGGAAATGCTTACAAGTACGCTTGGAGAGCTGCTTGGAGGTATAAAATTAGCCTGAAATCAGTTTTTGGCGTGGGAAAGATAGCAGGTGGAATATATGATAATAAATGGTGCATACTGTGATGTATATTAAAAATATAAATAATTACTTGATTGTTTCCATATAATTTAATACAATATTTATTGAAAGTTTTGAATACAATAAGGGAGGTGCCATATGGATAACAACAATTTTGGCAGTGATGTAACCGGTTCAGACAGTTCTGTTGACAACGCAGCCACATCACAGGGCTATACAGGTTCAGATATAGGCAGTAATATACCGGAAGGTTATACAAGTCCAGACACAAGTATTCCGCAGGGTTATACAAGTCCGGACATAAGTATGCCAGAGAATTCCACTAATCAGGATACAGACAGCACAGCATGGAATTATACAACTCCTGATGTAAGCAGCATATCAGAAGAATATGCAGGAAAGGGCAGCACATCTGGAAGTTATAACAGCGGATATACGGATAACAGCAGTACAACAGGCGGTTATAACAGTGGATACGAGGATAACAGCAGTACAACAGGCGGTTATAGCAGCGGATACACAGATAGCAGTACAACAGGTGGTTATAATAGTGGATACACGGATAGCAGCAGTACAACAGGTGGTTATAACAGTACATATACAGATAATAGAAGTAACAACACTTATAAGACTGATAGTAGCGCATCTAATGGCAGTTATACAAGTTCTAATTCAGGTTATAATTATAATCAGGGCAGCCCATCTTATGACAATGGCGATATACCGGGAAGAGGTGCCGCAACTGCAAGCTTAGTGCTTGGAATTATATCTATAGTATGCTGGATACTCACAGCAACTTCATTTATAGGACTTGTAACAGGTATTATAGGTCTTATATGCTCATCGAGTGCAAAAAAAGCCGGTTTTAAGGGTGGGATACAGACAGCAGGTTTTGTATGTTCACTTATTGGTGTTATAGGTGGTGCCATAGTTTTTGTTGCTTGTGTGGCATGTGTAGGTTTTATGGGAATAATCGGAACTATAGGAGAGCTTTAATCTAAGTTAAAGTATGAAAGTAATATTAGATGATATAGAAAATATTTCCCCATATGGCATGCTGGGAATAGCAGGGGTCATATGTGGGATAGTCTATCTTTGGTTGATTACACGAAAGACAGACATTGATTTTAGTGATGTGATATATGTGTATGTGTGGTCTGCTATAGGAGTTATGGTGGGCGCAAAGCTTCTGTATATACTTATAGAAATGCCGCAGATAACGGAGGTGTTAAAGCAGTATATAGCACTTGGGAGTATAGGAGATGGCAGTATCACTATAAAGGACTATGCTGTTGGACTTTTAAGCGGCGGTTTTGTATTTTATGGTGGAGTATTTGGCGGACTGCTGTCACTTGTGATTGCGTGCAGGTATTTTGGATATGACAGCGACAGTATGTTTATGGTTATTACACCAGCACTTCCGCTTGCACACGCATTTGGAAGAGTCGGCTGTACCGTGGCTGGCTGCTGCTATGGCATAGAAACAGATGGAATAATATCAATAATATATCATAATTCACGATATGCACCTGTGGGAGTAAGACTTTTTCCTGTGCAGCTTGTGGAGGCAGTTGGAGATATAGTTATATTTATTATTCTTGTATACATAATCTTACGGAATTCAAATGTTAAAAATGCAGCTTTGGGGTATCAGAAACCGGGTAGTCATATATGCTTTAGCGGATATATGGTGCTGTATATATATCTTTTGATGTATGCGGTATTAAGGTTTGTGCTTGAATTCTTAAGGGGAGATGCAGTAAGGGGACACTGGCTGTTTTTCTCTACATCACAGTGGATATGCATATTTGTGCTTATGTATGGGATACCGGCACTGTTAAAGAGCCAGAAAGATTGCTAAATCAATCAGATAAAAGTTAAGGAGGAGTGTTAATATGTTCTGTAAAAGATGTGGAACTAATATGCCGGAGGACTCAAAGTTCTGTCCTGTATGTGGTACACCAGTAGACCAGAATATGCATAGTACAGCCAATACTAACCGTAATGCAGAGCTTGACTGCAAGACTACAAGTATTATAGCGTATATTACATGGATTGGTTTTATAGTTGCCATATGTATAGGTGACAGAGAGGGTGCTAAGTTTTATCTTAATCAGGCACTCGTGTTTAATATATTCAGTCTTGCTGTATATGTACCATATATTGGCTGGATATGGGGTGTATTTATGTTTGTATGCTTTATATTAGGCATAATGTCGGCAATATCACAGCAGCCAAGGGAATTACCACTTATCGGAAAGATAAGGATACTTAATTAAATGTATAATTAAATATAGCGATGTATGTGTCAGAAGTATAATTATAAGGCAGTCTTAGAAAGCGCAGGCTTTTTGAGGTTGCTTTTTTATTTTTGTTTTTTGTAAAGAGTGGGATGAAATTTTATGGGACATGCTAAAGCCTCCCAGATAGAATATTATAAAAATAGAATATTATTGTTATTTACATGAAAATTATGGTAGATAAATGTCGAATAATAGCATATAATGTATATAATTATATATTAATAATAAATTGCAAAGTAATGTGGCAATCAGAAAGTATAAGCCAGAAAAGGACTATAGTGTAAAGTATATTCGATAGTTTAACAGAACAGTGGCAGGATAAATAGTATGAAAAAACATTTAGTGATGTGCTTATGCGTTATATTATGCAGTGTCATGTTGATGGCATGTAAAGGCAGTAGTACAGATGATAGTTATAAGACAAATGCTGGCAGTGAGGAATACAGCACTACCGCTATGCAGACAGAAGCTTTAAAAGAAGCAGCAGAGGAAAATGTGCAGGCTTCGGATAATGAGGCAGAGAATGAAAGTGACAGTGGAACAGACAATACGGATAGTAATAGTGGGCAGCTAGAGATTGCTGTCAGGGAATATGGTGACAGGCAGAGAGTATATTTTGATGCTTCATGGCAGTATGGTGATAATGCAGTTATAACGGATGGAAGTGCGGTGATGTATAAAAGCAGCGCTAATCCTAACGGCATAGTTGTAGCTGTCAATGCAGGTCATGGTACGGTAGGCGGAACAACAGTAAAGACACTGTGCCATCCGGATGGTTCAGCCAAGACAACAGGCGGAACAACAGCACAGGGAGCAACTATGGCGGTTGCGGTGTCATCTGGTATGACATTTAATGATGGAGTTGCTGAAAGTTATGTCACACTCCGTATGGCAGAGATACTAAGAGATGCACTGCTTGATGAAGGGTTTGATGTCCTTATGATAAGGGATGAGGAAGATGTGCAGCTTGATAATGTCGCAAGGACAGTTATGGCGAACAATATAGCAGACTGTCATATAGCACTTCACTGGGACAGTGATGGTTTATCTTATGATAAAGGATGTTTCTATATAGCAGTTCCTGAAGCTTTAAAGAGTATGGAACCAGTTACATCGCACTGGCAGGATCATAATGCGCTTGGTGAGGCACTTATAGGCGGACTTAAGGATAATGGTATAAAGCTTAATGGACAGGGAAGTATGGCGATAGACCTTACACAGACCTCATACAGCACGATACCATCTGTGGACATTGAACTTGGCAATTCATGTTCAGACCACAGTGACAGCACACTCGATACATTAAAAGATGGGCTGGTGCAGGGTATTAAAGCATATTTTAATATTGGTTAGATAGATACATAAAAAGTTTGATAAAATAATTAATTCACAATAAATATATATAAAATGTTATGAATAGAGAGGAACAATGACAATAAGAGAATGTTACGAGAAAATGGGTTCAGATTATGATACAGTATTGGAAAGAATTCCAAGCGAAGCGATCATTACAAAGTTTGCAAAAAAATTCATTGATGATGCAAGTTATAGTAATCTTGAAAATGCTATGACACAGAATAATGCAGAGGAAGCTTTCAGAGCGGTACATACTCTGAAGGGAATATGTCTTAATCTTGGTTTTGACACTCTTTATAAAGCAAGTTTTGAACTTACAGAAAAGTTGAGAGATGGACATATTGATGGAAGCAAGGAGGCTTATGAAGCTGTAAAGGCGGCATATGGGCTTACTGTCAATGCTATAAAAGAGCTGGATGTATAAGAATACGAGGAGTGTTCAGACAGGTTAAAAGAGAATTTGAACAGTTCTTTGAAAGTAAGGTAGTGTAGAATAATAATATTTTAATTATGATAATAGTTGCAGAATATTATTATTTAAAATGTTTGGAAGTTATTTATGAGTAAAACACATTTATAAGTTATGTAGGAGGGATGGTTATGATTGACTTACATTTACATCTTGATGGTTCACTTAACCCCGATAATATTCTTCATATGGCGGATATGTCTAAGATAAGTCTGCCATGTGAGGATAAGGATGAACTATACAGGCAGTTAAAGGTATCACCTTACTGTAGTAATCTTTCCGAATATCTTGAAAAGTTTGTACTTCTGTTACAGGTATTGCAGACTGGCGAATGTATAGAGTATGCTGTATATGAGCTGTTAAGGGACGTATACAGTCAGGGACTGTGTTACGTTGAGATAAGATTTGCACCACAGCTTCACACTAAGGCACATCTTACGCAGGATGAGGCAGTAAGTGCAGCAGTTAAAGGACTAAAAAGGGGTACTACGGACTTTGATATAAAGGCACAGCTTATATTATGCTGTATGCGTAATAATTCTAATCATAAGGAAAATGAAGAAACAGTAAGAATGGCTTTAAAGTATCTTGGAAATGGCGTGTGTGCCATAGACCTTGCGGGTAATGAAGCGGCATATCCGACAGGAGATTTTGCGGATATATTCAGGCAGGCTGCAAGTGAGGGCATACCGTTTACGATACATGCAGGTGAGGCAGCAGGCGCAGAAAGTGTGTGGAAGGCGTTAGAGCTTGGGGCAGTGCGTATAGGACACGGTATCAGGAGTGCATCTGATAAAGCACTTATGGATACATTAAGTGAAAAGGGCATATATCTTGAAATGTGTTATTCAAGCAATATGCAGACACACGCAGTTGATAAGTCTCAGGATTACCCTCTCAGGCTCTTTATTGACAGAGGCGTAAATGTTACTATAAACACTGACAATATGACAGTTTCAGGTACGACCTTAAAAAGGGAATATCAGATATTGCAGAAGCAGTTTGCATTTACTGAAAATGAGCTTAAGTCGCTTGCGCTGAATAGTGCATATGCAGCATTTTTACCAGAAGCTGATAAGAGGCTTCTTTATGATAAAGTTAATAGTGAATTTGGCAGATGGTTTAATGCCATTTAGCTTAATATTTTAATTTTCTTATATTTTTCTAAAGTTTTTGTTGAAATATGTTGAAAATAGATATATGATAGTCTATGACAATTTCGATATGAAGTTTGCAGGAAAGTGACTGATGTCTACCGAAGGAGTAACACTCTCAGGTGCTGGCGGCGTGCCAGTGCAACTGTAAATGGATCGACTCTCTGGAGATTCTGGATAAACAGAAGCCGAAGGTGCAACATATATGTTTCTTATGCATATATCAATCTCTCAGGCAAAAGGACAGAGAAGGCATAGATTAAGTAATGTGTATTGTATTATTTATTTGAATATATTATTTATATGTTTTCTACAAGTTCAGATGTTCAGGACTGTATGTGATACATTTTATATTTTTATTAATATATGTATATACAGACCGGCATAATCTTAAACATTATGTTTTGATGTGTTATCAGATTTCCACAGTAGTTATATAAACGGATAATTGTCGCATAGATATGTACAGACAATGATTAATGGCAGAGTGTGTTATTAAAGTTCATTGTTTATGCATATTTATTATGATAGTGTCTTATATAAAAAGTCTTTAGGCAGAAAGAAATGACTATTTATATTTATGGCACTTATATCAGAGTGTGAAAATGGATTTTTTACATGTGGGACTTGTGTCTGTGTACACTTGACACAAACCCGTTATGCGCAAAAAAGTGTGCGCATAAATTAAGATGATGTATGAAAATCAGGAAAGGTAGTTAGGACATATGTGGAATTCAATTAATCAGGTTCTTACAGCGATTGACGATTTTGTCTGGGGTGTGCCTCTTATGGTGTTTATCATAGCAGGCGGTATTCTTCTTACCGTGCGCCTTGGTTTACTCCAGATAAGAAAGCTCCCACTTGCATTAAAGTGGATGGTAAAGAATGAAGAAGAGGGCGAGGGTGAAATATCCAGCTTTGCGGCTCTGTGTACAGCGTTAAGTGCTACTATAGGTACAGGTAATATAGTTGGTGTGGCAACTGCTGTATGCGCAGGTGGTCCGGGAGCGTTATTCTGGATGGTTGTCACAGCATTTTTTGGAATGGCAACAAAGTACTCTGAGGGACTTTTAGCAGTCAAGTACCGTGTCGTTTCAGAAGATGGACATAGTCTGGGTGGACCATTTTACTATATAGAGCAGGGCATGGGAAAGAAGTGGAAATGGCTTGCTAAAATATTTGCATTTTTTGGTGTATGTGTAGGCCTTTTTGGTATAGGAACATTCAGTCAGGTAAATGGTATATCAAGTGCTATTAACGGTTTCTTTGATGCAGATAACTCACACTGCGTAAATATACCATTTCTTGGAGAATATTCATGGTCAGTTGTAATAGCATCACTTGTGCTTGCAATATGTGTAGCTCTTGTACTTATCGGCGGAGTTAAGAGAATAGCAAGTGTAAGTCAGGTTGTTGTTCCATTTATGGCTGTATTATATGTGTTGTTTGTTGGAGTTCTTGTTATAACTAACATAACAAAGGTTCCAGCAGCATTTAAGATTATAGTTGAGGCAGCTTTCTCACCTAAGGCTGTAACTGGTGGTCTTGTCGGAAGTATGCTTGTAGCCATGCAGAAGGGTGTTGCGAGAGGTATCTTCTCTAATGAGGCAGGACTTGGTAGTGCGCCTATAGCAGCGGCAGCAGCACAGACAAAGGAACCTGTACGTCAGGGACTTGTAAGTATGACAGGTACATTTATAGACACAATAGTTATATGTACACTTACAGGACTTTCTATAGTTATAACAGGAGCATGGCAGGTAGAAGGACTTCAGGGTGTTCAGGTTACTACATATGCATTCCAGAACGGACTTCCATTCCCAGCACAGATATCATCTTTTGTGCTTATGCTGTGTCTTGTATTCTTTGCGTTTACAACTATTCTTGGATGGGATTACTACAGCGAAAGATGTCTTGAATACTTAAGCGGCGGTAATATGAAGCACGTTAAGATATTCCGCTGGATATACATTTTCGCCGTATTTATCGGACCATATATGACTGTAAGTGCAGTATGGACAATAGCTGATATATTTAACGGACTTATGGCACTGCCTAATATGATTGCGCTGTTTGCGTTAAGCGGGGTTGTAGTGGCAGAGACTAAGAAGTTTTTTGAGAAGCATAATGCATCAAAGTAGATATTCGGCTGACATATGGGCGAATAACGGACAACGGACGACATAATATAAGCGGATGCCTATAGCGCAGACTGTGTTCGATGCCAGAAGCTTTAACCGGCTGTCTCTAAGACTTTTCATATATATATTGATAATGGACGCCACCACTCAGACGCGCCATCCGTGGCGCGGCTTCGTTGCTTCGTACATCCTTGTACGAAGCTGGCTGGTTGTTTAGGAAAAGTCTAAGACTCAGCACAGTTAAACTTCAAGTGCATCTCACACTGTCCGCACTACAGGCATCCGCTTATGTTATGTCTGTTAGTGGCAGACGGACATACAATATAAGATGCGTGATGATTGTTATAACGGACAGGCGGATAACATCTATGGAACATAGAATGTTGTCAATCAGACAGATGTTTTGGAGGTCGTAGGAAACGGTCAGGAAGCCGTTGAAAGCTTTAAAAATCATGAGCCTGGTTATTTTGCCTAATGCCAGCTACGGTGGGGATAACAGTGGAATGTTGGACTGGCTTAATGATAGGTCAGAATAATAAAAATATATAGATGCTGGGGTAAAAAGCCCAGACTTTTATGCCTGCGAATTGTTCCGTGCTATGAACTCCCACAATTCTACCCAATATTTGTATATCGCGGGTCCCAAGGTCTTTCACCCACTTATGAGCAAGCTCATGTGAGATTAGACCTTTTGACCCGGGCATCATAGAAAATATTATAATATCAAATAGTCATAGTGACTGTATGGTAAGACTTTTGAAGCTATAAATTTGATATTAATAGATTAAGCTATATTATTTGCTGCCATATATTCGCCAATTTTCTTGTCGGCACCGAGAATATGGTTAGATAACCATGTTACAAGGAAGTTGACAAGGTCTAAAAGATACTGCTGCTGGTTGTCGTCCATGGCATCTAAGTCGTGGATATCTATATTGACAAGCTTTTCTATGAAAGCAGAGTGAGCTTTCTTCTGTGAATTGATATCCGGATATCCGATACGCTCCATAAGCTCCTCCTCATCATTGAAGTGGAATTCTGTATAGTCCTTAAGCTGTTCAAGTAAATGCATTATCTGGTCATACTTATCATGTGCGAAGTCGTCATGGATAAGAGTATATGTCTGGTCTATTATTTCAAAAAGACGTCTGTGTTCATCATCTACAAGCTCAATTCCTGTTTTATATTTATCAGTAAATGCAAATAAGCTGTTTTCTGTTTCCTCTGTTGACTCTGCTGATACAGGACACATCTTGCCAATCATCATATCGTTGCTTAAGATGTGGCGGTATAACCAGCGTACAAGATAAGAAATACAATTGTTAAATGAAGCTTTTGCGGCTTCATTAGATGAGTTATCAAGCTGGAATTCATTCACTTTTTTAGTAAATGCAGCATGCTCCTTTTTCTGGAGTGCAAGTTCCGGGTCGTTGATACTCTCCATATAAGCCTCTTCGTGGGCAAAGTGTGTTGCGGCATAATCCTTAAGGTTAGCTATAAGGTTGTTAGCAACAGGAGTTATATCATCAAGCTCATTGCTCATGGCAATAGCATCATTAACCATTTTAAATAATCTTGCGTGTTCATCGTCAATTTCTTTGATGCCGATAAGGCAGTCATTAGTGAATTCGTACATATGTATACCTCTTTCTTTCCTTATATTTTAGCGGGTTTATGTTTTAGCGGGTTTCAAGTTCAAAAGCTTTATCATGCAAGCACGAAAGTTTTTGAGTTGTGAACCCGGTAGTAAAGATGCCAACGAATTGCTCCGCTGCAAGGCAGCTCCCGCAATTCTGAAAACATTCGGAATACGCAGATTTACTACGTAAATCGCTCCTTCCTCATGTTTTAGCGGGTCGCAAATTACAAAAAGTCTTATCATGCAAGCATGAACGCCTTTTTGTAACTTTCGCCCCTTGGCATCATCATATCATTAGCAAAAGCATTTAACAAGTTCTATCAGGGTATTTACTACCATATCCATGCCTTCGACTGTGATATGTTCATAGGGACCGTGGTAGGCGTGGCCGGCGGTACCAAGGTTAGGGCATGGGAGTCCATTGTAGCTTAGAAGACAGCCGTCTGTACCGCCGCGGATAGGGAGTATAAGCGGCTTTACATTAGCCTTTATGCATGCTTCTTTGGCTTTGTCTATAAGCTGCATACAGTCTTTTATAATGGATGCCATATTGTAGTACTGGTCGGTCATTGTAAGAGTGGCTGTGCCAGCACCCCATTTTTCATTTATTATTTTCTCGATATGTTGTAATGTCTTTTTTCTTGCCTCAAATACAGTTATATCATGGTCACGTATGATGTATGAAAGGTGGGCTTTGGAGACATCGCCTGACATGCTTATAAGGTGGTAGAAGCCCTCGTAATCCTCAGTGTCGCGTGGAGTTTCCATAGCTGGAAGTGCATTGTTTATTTCCATGGCGACAAGGCTTGCGTTAATCATGGTGTCCTTTGCAGAACCGGGATGTACGTTAAAGCCTTTGATAGTGAACTCAGCTTTTGCAGCGTTGAAGTTCTCATACTGTATCTCGCCTTCTGTATCACCGTCAACAGTGTATGCATAGTCGGCACCAAACTGTGACAGATTGAAGTGTTCTGCGCCCATTCCTATCTCTTCATCAGGCGTAAATGCTATGCACAAAGGACCGTGTTCTACATTTTCTAAGATAATATATTCAACCATTGTAAGAATTTCGGCAATGCCGGCTTTGTCGTCAGCACCAAGTATGGTTGTTCCGTCTGAGGTTATAAGAGTTCTTCCCTTTAAGCTCTCAAGATGTGGAAAGTCCTTAGGACTAAGAGTGAGTCCGCTATTTCCTAGCTTAAGTTCGCCGCCATCATAATTCTTTGTTATAACAGGCGTTATAGTGCCAGAAGAAAAGTCGGACACAGTATCCATATGTGCGATAAAGCCGATAGCAGGCGCATTTTCATAGCCGGCGGTTGCAGGAAGCTTCCCGTACAGATAACATTTGTCATCTAATACAACATCGGATAAACCAAGCTGTATCATCTCTTCCTTGAGCTTTACGGCAAGGTCAAACTGGCAGGCAGAGGACGGAGTTGTCATACTTTCCTCATCACTGGGGGTTTTTATTACGACATAGTTAAGTAATCGTTCATAAGCTTTCATAATAATCCTCATTTCTGCGCACGTTTTTTGCGCATAACGAGTTTGTGTCAAGTGCGCGCAGACACAAATCTCGAGTGTGAAAATTTCTTTTCACACTAATCCTCATTTCCGAGTATAAACTCTATGATTAATATGGTAGATACTATATCACACAATTGCAGAATATGGTATACTACTAGCAGTGCCGCCAGTGGAATTATGAGGCGGCGAGGGAGGTTTTAAATATGAAGTCAGTTAATATCAAAAAGTTATCAATAGCAGGAATACTGTGCGCAGCTGCAGTTGTGGGAAGTCTTTTTTCATTCCCGGTGTTTGGAAGTAAATGTGCTCCGGTGCAGCATATGGTGAATATATTCTGTGCTGTGCTTTTAGGACCAGGTTACGGAGTTATGACTGCATTTGTTGCATCACTTATAAGAAATCTTCTGGGAATGGGAAGTCTTATGGCGTTTCCGGGAAGTATGTTCGGTGCATTTATATGCGGTCTTGTATACAAGAAGTTTCACAATATATTAGCAACGATGGTCGGCGAAGTCGCAGGAACCTCCATACTTGGCGGTCTGTGCGCATATCCGGTAGCAATATTCCTTATGGGAAAAAATGCGGCTAATCTTGCATTTTATGTATATGTATTTCCATTTTTTGTATCAACATTTGCAGGGGCAGTTATATCGGGAGTGATAGTGTTAAGCCTCAAGCGTTCGGGAATACTTTCTAAGATGCAGCAGAGTATAGAATAGTAAGGTGTGGGAAAATGTTTGATAATATTATTGCAAATGTGCATAAAACAAAGCCACTTATTCACAGCATAACGAATTATGTCAGTATGAATGACTGTGCCAATATACTGCTTGCGAGCGGCGGTGCGGCTATTATGGCAGAGGATGTGTGTGAGGTGGAGGAGATAACGTCACTGTGTGACGGACTTAATATCAATATAGGTATGCTTATTGAAAGCAAGCTTGAAGCTATGCTTGCTGCCGGTAAGAAGGCGGTCAGCCTTAATCATCCGGTCATACTTGACCCTGTCGGTGCGGGTGCATCAAAGTTCCGTACAGACAGCGCCTTAAGGCTTATAAAAGAGCTGGATATAACTGTAATACGTGGCAATATATCAGAGATTAAGGCACTTTCAGCTGCATTTGCAAGTGGGGACAGTGCATTTCACTATGCTTCAAAGGGTGTTGAAGCAAATGATATAGACAGGGTAAGTGAAGATAATCTGCCGGAGGCGGTGCAGTTTGCAAGAGTATTTGCACATAAGACAGGTATGGTAGTGTGTATAACAGGTGCAATAGATATAGTTACAGATGGAAGTGTTGTATATTGTATAAGAAACGGACATCCTATGATGAGCAGGGTGACGGGCGCAGGCTGCCAGTTATCGGCGCTCACGGCGGCATATGTGGCAGCAGGTTATAAGGCTGCCAATGTAAATTCAGCTTCAGGTATCTCTTCACCAGACACTAAAATAATAGCTGAATATGCAGCTGCAGCGGTAAGTGTTATGGGCATAAGCGGTGAAACAGCATATAAAAGAATGGGCAGTCTTGACGGCAATGCATCGTACAGAAATTATATCATTGATGCTGTATACAATATGACAGATGAGCTTCTTAGCGATATGTGTAAGGTTGAGGTTATGAATTATGAGTAGTTATTTTTATTTTACAAGACACGGACAGACGATATGGAATGTCGAGAATAAAATATGTGGTGCAACGGATATTGCACTTACAGAGCTTGGACGTAATCAGGCGCGCGAACTTGGAAAAAGGATAAATGAGGAGAATATCCATATAGATGAAATTCTTTATTCTCCACTTATAAGGGCGGCAGATACGGCGAAGTATATATCAGAGGTTACTGGAATACCCTGCAGGGAGGAGTTACGCTTAAAGGAGCAGAACTTTGGAAAGTATGAGTCAACAGCAAGGGATGGCAAAGAATTTGCAAAGGCAAAGATGAATTTTGTGGATGACTTTGACGGTGGAGAAACTATGCTTCATCTGTGCCAGAGAATATATAATCTCATTGATGATATAAAAAATGACAGTGAAGATAAGGTGTATCTTCTTGTCGCTCATAACGGCATATCAAGGGTGGTGCAGTCATACTTTAACAATATGACTAATGAGGAATTCTCGGCATTTGGTATAAAAAACTGTGAATTGAAGAAGTATATATTTTAGTAATATTTTTATCTTAATATTTAATTTGCAGGAGGCGGGGAGTGTAAAAAGAGATATTTAAAACGCGGGATTTGTGTCTGCGAATATTTGATACAAATCCGTTGTGCGCGAAAAAATGTGCGCAGAAATGAGGTGTACTATGGAACAGCAGGTATCAGAAAATAATATATCAGCAGGACAGACCTCCATAAAGAAGCAGGCTTCTATGGACTACAAGCTGCTTATAGACACAGCCGCGCTTGCAGGAACTCTTATGCTTGAAAATGGAGCTGAGATATACAGGGTAGAGGAAACTATCGACTATATGTTAAAGACTTCAGGACTTAAGACAAGTGAAGCATTTGTTGTGTCAACAGGTATTATGATATCGCTTGATGACCCGTCAATAGATGCGCTCACTGTTATAAGGCGTGTAAACAGAGGTGCAACCAATCTTAATGTAGTTGCTCAGGTTAATGATATATCAAGAAAGTTCTATAAAAGAGTTATATCGTTAGAGGAAGCATTTTCACAGTTAAAGCACCTTGATAAGACACAGTATCCGTGGTGGCTTAAAGACATATGTACAATATTCGTTGTTGCCTCATTTGCAGGTATGTATGGCGGCAACGGATATGATATGTTAGCTACTGCGATAGTCGGCATATTTCTTGCGGCGTGGCTTCATGCGGGCAAGAAGATAGGGCTTAATTCGCTTATAAAAGACCTGACGGCTTCGGTTGTGATATCAGTTATGGCATCGGTGATGGTGCACATAGGAGTAGGTATGCATATCGACAGGATTATCATAGGTGCGATTATGGTGTTAGTGCCGGGTGCTGCGATAACGAATGCGATAAGGGATACGCTTCATGGCGACTATACATCGGGTAATGCCAATATACTACAGGCATTTGCTGAGGCGGCGATGATTGCACTCGGAGTATATGTGGGACTGCTGCTTTTATGAGATGCTGGCGGATATAGTAAAGATTACGTTAATAGGATATGGCATATAAGGAGGACGCTTATGTTATTGCAGAGTATATTTGCCTTTTGTGCAATAATAGGTTTTTCAGTGTTGATAGAGGCACCGAAAAGGTGTCTTGTTGTTAATGGAATACTTGGTATGACAGGCTGGGCTATATATCTGTATACAGAAAAGTATACATCAATGCTTATGGCAACATTTATGTCAGGACTTGTGCTTGCAATTATATCACACATTCTCGCAAGAATTATGAAAACGCCGGTCACGACCACACTTATACCGGCAATACTTACGATAGTGCCGGGAGCAGGAATGTATGAAACGGTATATTATCTTTTCACAGCCGATACACAGCAGGCGCTTTCAAGTCTGGTGTTTACTATAGGTGCGGCAGGGGATATAGCACTTGCTATATTTATAGTGGATGCGTTTGTGGCGGTCATTAAGAAGGTTGGAAGATAAAGAATACAGACAGTAAAAAATGGAGGTAACATTATGAGAATAGAGAGCAGTTATAATTCAGACTTAAGTGAAGCCCAGATAAAGGCTATGAAAAGGTCAGGACAGATGGAATGTGAAACCTGCAAGAACAGGAAGTATAAAGATGGTTCGGATGAAGCTAATGTGTCTTATAAGGGGGCAACACATATAGACCCGTCAGGAGCAGCTTCTAAGGTTATGGCACATGAGCAGGAGCATGTTTTAAATGCATACAGGAAAGCTTCTTCTAAGGATGGTGAAGTTATCAATGCCACAGTTACAGTTAAGACAGCTGTGTGTCCGGAATGTGGCAGGTCATATGTATCGGGCGGCGTTACCAATACTGCGATAAAGTATCCGGCAACACAGTACGGACAGAACCAGAAGAAGGCGGATTATGCGGATATTGCTGGGCATAATGTTAATTATGTGGCGTAGGGAGCAGTGAATATTAATTTTCTTAATGGTAACATAAGCAGGGCAGTATTTTGGGAGTATGCTAGATTTAAACATCCAACACACCAGATAAGAAGTGTTCATATGAAGCGGGAAAGTTACTGGATTGAATATAATATTATTACTTCCAATTTTTTGTTTTTCTCCCCAAATATATTATAATTGGGAGAAAACAGTAATGTCTGGGAGAAAGGTTTGGTATAAAGTATTTATCATTAGATGAGGGTGTTAAGTATAGAGAGCTTCAGTAAATATGGCATAATTTGATTTAAGGATATTTTAAGGTGCAGAGAATTTTGTAAATGAAATTCTTTGCACCTATTTTTATTATAATATAAAAAATAAGTTGACACACCACTCCAATAATGATAATATGCAAAATGCAAACGATTTGCAAATTGAATCAAAGCTGCAAATTTGTTATAGTAAGTCTTTTATGAAAGGACATGTCATGCAAAAAAGTTATAAAACAAAGGTAACCCAGGAGATACAGCAGTATCTTAAGCTGCAGAATCAGAAGAGCTTTAGTGCGGCTGATGTATATCACTATCTTGAAAGTAACAACATAGATGTGAACCAGTCGACAGTGTACAGAACGCTTGACAGAATGATAGAGCACAATATTCTTGTGCGTTTTAAGACGGCGAACAGTGGCAATTATTATTACAGAATATCAGACGAACATCATAATTGTGATGAACATCTTCATATGCAGTGCAGAAAATGTGGTAAAGTTATGCACCTCGACTGTGATTTTATGAATGATATAAGGGAGCTTCTTATGAAGCAGTATGGCTTTACACTTGAGTGTAATGGTTCGACACTCTGTGGACTATGTGCCGACTGTAAAAAGAAAGAAAAATAACAAAGAAGGGAAAATATAAAACCATATGAAAAGATTATCAAATATAAAAATAAAGCTTAAGACATTGTTTTTATGTGCATTTTTAGGGGTTGGACTTTTAGCATTTACAGGATGTTCGGGTTCAGGTGAGGCAGTAAATAATGGAAAGTTTAATATAGTATGTACAACATATCCGCAGTATAACTGGATACAGAATATTATCGGGGAGAACTCAGAAAAGTTCAATCTTACGCTGCTTATAGACGGCGGTGTTGACCTTCACAGTTATCAGCCATCTGCTAAGGATATGGCTAAAATATCGTCAGCGGATATGTTTGTGTATGTCGGCGGCTCATCGGATGCGTGGGTGCTGGATGCAGTAAGAGAAACAGCTAACAAGAATATGAAAAAGGTTAATATGATGGAGCTTCTTGGTGACAGGGCCAAGGAGGAAGAGGTTGTCGAGGGCATGCAGAGCGATGAACACGGTCACAGCCACACAGGTGATGATGACAGTGAACATAGTGATGCATCAGATGAAGATACAGAGTATGACGAACATATCTGGCTGTCACTTAAGAATGCAAAGGTTCTTACACAGCAGCTTGCCAATGTAATAAAAGAGCTTGATAGTGAAAATGCAGATGAATACCAGAGCAATGCAGATGCATATATAAAGCAGCTCTCAGACCTTGATAAAGAATATGAAACAGTTATCAGTTCATCAAGACTTGATACAGTAGTATTTGGCGACAGGTTCCCATTCAGATATCTTGTGGATGATTATAATCTTGACTATTATGCCGCATTTGCAGGATGCAGCGCAGAAACAGAAGCCAGCTTTAAGACAGTAACATTTCTTGCAGGAAAGGTTGACGAAATAGGAACTAAGGTAATACTTGCTATAGATGGTTCGGATGAAAAGATTGCAAATACAATAAAAGACAACACAAAGGATAAAAATCAGGAGATATTAGTACTTGATTCAATGCAGTCTGCCAAAACAACAGAGTCAGATGATTATAACTATATAAATGTGATGGTTAAAAATCTCACGGTGTTAAAGCAGGCACTTGCATAATCGCTTTAAATTACTTGGATAAAGTGTACTATATTAAATGAGTAAATTCAAAATATTGCACAAATATGTCCGTTTCAGAAAGACATATTTGCGTGATTTATTGAAATTAAATAATGTGTAATGAAACTATACTTGAACATAAAATAATAAGCATAAAAATACAGGAAAGCGGGGTGACACATATGTCATATATTGAGTGTAACAACCTGTCATTGGGATATGACGGAAAGGCAGTGGTTGAAGGGCTGAACTTTAAGATATGCAAGGGTGACTATCTGTGCGTGTTAGGAGAGAATGGCGCTGGTAAGAGTACACTTATAAAGACAATATTAGGTCTTATAGATAAAGTGTCAGGTGATATTATATACGCGGACGGACTTAAGGCATATGAGATAGGTTATCTGCCACAGCAGACAGTTGTACAGAAAGATTTTCCGGCAACTGTGTGGGAGGTTGTACTGTCAGGAACACTTGCGGCAAGCGGTTTTAAGCCTTTCTATGGAAAGAGGGAGAAGGAACTTGCAAGACAGAAAATGGAAGAACTTGATATATGGGAGCTTAAGAAAAAGTGTTACCGCAACCTTTCTGGTGGACAACAGCAGAGAGTACTGCTTGCAAGGGCATTATGTGCAACCTCAAAGGTTATCCTTTTAGACGAGCCGGTTACAGGACTTGACCCAAAGGTGACAGCAGACTTTTATGAGCTTTTGAAGCAGCTTAATGATAAAGGAATAACAGTAATTATGGTATCGCACGACCTTCATGCGGTATCGTATGCAACACACATCCTTTATATAGACAGCGATGACAGCTTCTATGGAACTAAGAAAGAATTCTTAAACAGTGACAAGGCGGATGTGTTAGGTAAGATAAAAGGAGATGATAAGTAATGTCAGGTTTGATACAGGAATTTCAGTTTTATATGTCATATCCATTTGTAAGATATGCACTTATAGTTGGCGTGCTTATCGCCTTATGTTCTTCACTTCTTGGTGTTACTCTCGTGCTTAAGAGATTTTCATTCATAGGTGATGGACTTTCACACGTTGCATTCGGCGCACTTGCAATAGCAACAGTGCTAAAGATTGCCAATGTTAATCTTTTTATTATGCCAGTTACCATAGTATGCGCTGTGCTTTTACTTAGAACAGGAAATAACACAAGGCTTAAAGGAGATGCGGCTATAGCTATGCTTTCAGTAGGTTCAATGGCAGTCGGATACCTTATACTTAATGTATTTTCGGTTTCATCCAATGTGTCAGGTGATGTGTGCTCAACACTTTTTGGTTCGACTTCCATACTTACACTTACAAGCTCAGAGGTTATTATGTGTATAGTGGCATCGGTCATAGTCGTGGCGTTTTTTATAATATTCTATAACAGAATATTTTCAGTAACATTTGATGAGAACTTCACACGTTCTATGGGAAAAAATGCAGGTATGTATAATCTTATGATAGCGGTTATAACAGCTGTTATCATAGTGCTTGCGATGAACCTTGTAGGTTCACTGCTCATAACAGCACTTCTTGTATTTCCGGCGTTGTCAGCGATGCGCATAATGAAAAGCTTCAAGTCAGTTATAATATATGCAGCAGTTCTATCTGTGTTTGGTGCAGTCGCAGGAATAATAATATCGATATTTGCATCAACACCGGTTGGCTCGACAATCGTTACAATATATATTGTTATATATATAATTAATAGTGTGATAGGCAGAGTGTTGAAAATATAATTTGTGATAATGAACAAAATTGTGTGATTTTTCAAAATTTCTTATTTACGGTTTGTTCTAAATGCAGACTATAAATGTAAATCATAGTCTGTATAGAAAATAAATTAATAATAATATAAAATTAAAAACGCCATTTCTGTGTCATGATATGTATCCTCCTTACTGGTTTCGTCTAGTAAAGAAGGTACATATCATCCCGCTGGAAATGTCGTTTTTTTGTTATCTTTCCGTTATTTTTCATAATTTAATTCAATTAATAAAAAAATATGTTATACTAACTAAGAATAAAAACTTTCGCGGTGGGAGTATATGGGAGTTTGAGGTGTTGGATATTGCTACGGACTTAAAAGCAATAAATAATAAAAAGAAAAAGGACTAACAGAAATTATGAAAGATAAAAAATATAAAATAAGACCACAGGTGCTTATAATAGCAGGTGTAATTGTGGCGGTGCTTATAATAGCGGTTATAGCAGGCAATATCATATCGGCCAGAAATAAGAGTAAAGACAATACAGTAGGGATGACTCTTACACAGAAGAACTTAAGACCTCAGGATGCAGCAGCGAATAGTAAAAGCACAGAGGAAAAGGAAAAGACAACTGTTGAGATACTTATGGATGATACAGCAGTACCGGTTGGAACTACATTTATGGCAGCAGCTATAGTGGAGCCGGAGGATACAGATAAAGCACTTGTGTGGACAAGCAGCAATCAGGATATTATGACAGTTGATGACAGCGGACTTGTTACGATAAAAGGAACAGGTACAGCAGCACTTACAGCGACAGTCGGTGATGTATCAGATGCGGTGGCTATTGAAGGAATAGAGAGTGTTACATCAGGTTCTAAGAATGGCTATACTGTGTATACAGGAAATGGAAGTATAACTAAGTCTTCATCGTCAGGTGGAAGTCGTGTAGCAGATAGTGGAAGTAACAGCGGTTCCGGAAGTACATATAACGATG
>OGGU01000609.1_pt1 | contig 26153 bp, 41 predicted proteins | sample 1571241 | NCBI WGS metagenome assembly OGGU01 (sample SAMEA2581934, study PRJEB24529) | metagenome | biome: Human gut stool | place: China | collected 2011
CTCCGACAGACCCCCTTCGTAACCCTGCTGTTCTTCGTCGCCCTGACCCTCTTCGCCATCCTGTTCGTCTGAACCGTCAGCGGAGATACGGACCTGCATACGGCCCTCTTCAGGTTCACCGAACGGGTCCACATCGGAGCCATACGGGTCATCACTGTTTGTGTTCAGCTCGATTGCATCATCGCCATCACGGGCAGCAACATCAAGAGCCAACATGTTTTCTTGGTGCTCCTCAGGTGTACTACCAGTCAGTACAGCACTGTTAACACCGAAGGATGCGTATACGTCTGCGTTAGATTCGCCAGCCATTTCAATCTCCTTAAAGTTAAGACTAAGAGGGAAACACGAAGGACTCGAACCTTCTGACCAGACCTCATTCAATCTGGATGTGTCTCCCTATAGTGTGCCCTAATTACATGCCCGGTTGCATACCGACTGAATCAGCAGCTGCGGCCATCGCCTCAGGACTTGAAGTAGCCTGTGCGGCCATCCCTTGACCCAGCGCTGCGGCACCTTGCTGTGTAGCAATCTGAGCACCTTGCTGCGCCATAAGGGCATTCTTCTGCTCCTGAGTGAGAAGCATACCAGCTGTGTCGAGTCCGATAGCGTTAGCGATGCGCAACTTGAGGTTAGCCAAGTTGAGGTCATCATCACCTTCGAGGGCCTTAAGGGCTGACCACGCGTTAATGCAGCGCTCCAGCTTGTCAAGGTCCTGACCACGTCCGATAGCCTCAAGGCCAGTGCTGATAGTTGGCTCGACGGCCTCTTTAGGTAACTCCGGGATTTGCTGCGTGGCTTGTAGTTGCTTCAAGAGCACTCTTACCAGAGGCAGCTGGAGTTCCTGCGAGAGAATCGAGTAGACACCGCCTAGGGTATCTTCCAGCTCTGACGCCACGTACCGAATCTCTTCGGCTGTGACTCGCTCGCCTGTACGTTGTACCGCACTGTTGAGCATAAAGGCATACGAGAGGCGAGCCTCAATGGTGTCGCTTACGTTCTTCGCTACGGTAAAGTCACCGGACTTCTCCAGCTGGAGGAACTCAATGTCCTGCTTACGGCCCGGTACGAACGCACCAGACTGTGCTGCCGTGAGTCGGCGTACCTGAGTGATACCTGCCGGGTCTACCAGACCGATAACCTTAGCGGTAATCATGGCCATCTTAACGATGGACTCTTGGAGGTTCTCTAGGGACTTGAGGTCACCCAGATACTCTTCCACGTAGGAACGACCGTAGGATTCACCGTCGATGCGGACCATGCGGACCGGAATGTACGGACACTCTTCGAGCGGGTACTCGGCCTCACTGCCCGGAACCACCGCTTCGGCAACCTCTTCGTACTTCGAGTAGCCATCCCCGGCTTCGTTCAGGTACACGTGGGTGTAGACGTCAATCTCAGCGTCTTCCTTTTGCTCACCTTGGGCTGCTTCCACTTGGCTGCGGACATCCTCAGGGAGAGCGTTGAACGCAATCTTGTCGAGAGTGACAATCTGGAGTACGTTACCGAAAGCGTCTCGCTGGACCACATACGAGTTCAGTCGATAGAGCTTCATCGGGGTATAACCCTCAGGCTCCGGTAAGTACAGCAATGCGTTCCCGGCCACACACAGTTGCTTCAAGCACTCAAAAAGAGTCACTCGGTAACTGTTGGACTCGATGTAGTTCATGATGATGCGCTCTACCATTGAGAGGCCCTCATCGACCTTAGCGAGACCCTCAGCGTCACCCAGAAGGTTCTTCGCTTCGTATTCACTAATGGTCAACTTCATCCATGACTGCATCGGGAACAGGGCCAGCATCAGCTTGGACGCTAGGTTGTTCAGGCCGCGAGCACCTACGGATTGCCACGGAGTCGTGTAATCGGTTGATGCGTTATCGGAGTCCTTAGGGAACAGTGAGGGAATCGTGTACTGCGCACAGGACTCTGCTCGTGTCTCGTAAGGCTGTCGGTCGTTCTTCAGACGGTCATATACCGCCTTGGCCCCTTCCTCTGCGAAGCCTTCGAGTTTAACTTCTGCCATTTGTTAGCCCTCCCCATAACCAATCATAAGTTAATCCCACCGCCTGAGCTGCGGGAAACTGAGAGGGACTTCTTGCCAGACGCTCGGGATTTCTTCTTACCAGACTCAGTGTCTGCCGAAGACTCAACGTCCTCCACGACCTCTTTCGGTGCTTCCTGAGGTGCGGCCACTGGGGTCTCTGCGGCTGTCTGCACGTTAGGTGCGTCTGCTGCTAGACCTACGGCCTTGAGTGGTGCCTTGACTACCTTGGAGATAGCCTTCTTGATTTTCTTAAACAGTCCCATGTTAGCCTCCTAAAGCTGACTTACGGATTTTACTGACGGACCCTGTAGGCTCTGTCGTCTTGGTCACCTTGAGTGACTTACGCCCTGACACCTCAGGAGTGGTGCTGTTTGAGTCTTCGTCGCCACCGTACTGGATACCCTTGGGTTCCTCAGTGAGCGGAGCTGGCTCAGGGACAGTCGTTGTGTCGACCTTAGGTGCTTTCATCTTAGGTGAGAAACACATAATCAATCTCCTTCTTTGAGTGCACGCTGACGGCCCTCCATCTCGTCAAGGACACGAGAAGCCATGTAGTGACCATACAGTACACCGGAGATGAACTCCTCACTGTGGCCAGCCTCACGTAGCTTACGGACCTCTGACTGATACAGGAAGTCAGCATTGAAGCGAGACTGTAGGTACTCCTTGACAGCTCGCGGTACGTCAGGAAGGTCATTAGGATTGTTAAGGATGTGCTCTATAGGTTTTAACATTTGAGTCTCCTCTTTAAGTAATCTTTAAGTAATAATCATAATGGGCACTTCCCTATAGTGGGTCCTAATTGTGCCCATGAGTTTATCACTCTGCTTTGTGCTCGACTATCTGCTTGATAATCAAGGCCAACATCCAGAGACCACGAGCGACTAAGCCCATGGTCAGTACGATGAGAATCAGCTGCCCGGTTGCCATAGAGTAATCTCCCCCGTCTCGATGTTGTACTCATCAGAACGGAGGATGCGAGCCATCTGGCCCTGCTTGATTACTTCCGCTTCGGTCATCCCTGCTTTGGCACCAATGGACTTAATGCAGTCCCAGAGCGTCTCTCCCGGCTCAGGAGCGCGTTTCACCCACTTGGTCACCTCTTGGCCCTTGTTCTTACCGGACTTCAGCACGGACGTTACAGGCTCCACAATGAAGGGCTCCTTGAGGAAGTCCTCAGCGGTATCGCCCCATCCGGGAATCCCGCCGTAACCATCGGTGATATCTCCCTTGATGGTCTGGAAGAGGTGCCAGTAGTCAGCGGTCTCTTGAGTCTGCACGAGGATGTTACCAGTCGTACACCACAGGAAGTCGCAATCCGGGATGGTCTTAAAGTCCTTGTCACAGGAGACCAGCACGGCCTTCTCGTAGTTGTACACGAGAGGGTTAGACCCAATGATACCCATCACGTCATCGCCTTCGAGCTGAGGCTCAAGGACGCACGTGCAGGTCTCGAAGACGTACTCAAGGAACTCGAAGTAACCGACAGGCTTCTTGACGACTGCGCGGTTCTCTTTGTACGTTGGGTCCACCAGTAGCTTGCGCCAGTTGACACGGTCGGTGAACGCTAGGATAACGTCGGCATTCTTCCATGCCTTCTTGCGGCCCTTGTAGGACTCAATGGAGTTCTCCAGAATCTCACGGGCCTTAGCGTGGTCACAGCAACGGTGCCAAATCTCCTCCTCCCACGAGGCATCGAACTCAGCGGCACTCATGGCTTGGAACACCAGCCAGTCACCATCCATCACAAGGACACCCTTGGCAATCTTCTGGGTTGCCCGGTAGTCACTGAAGGATAACAATGTGTGCTTACTCACTGGCCACCTCCTGAATCTTTACGAAATACTCGGGTCCCTTACGAGTTGTCCCGTACTCTCCGGGGCTTGTGCGCACCACTACGGTCTTTGGGTTTATCTTCTCAATGGTACCTTTAGACAGCCCGTAGCCACCATACGAGGTAATTACCACGCGGTCACCTACTGATACCTCTTGCCCTAAAAAGTCTTTCATAAGCAACCTCCATGGGTCTTAAGGAATTTCACTCCGGCACTGGTAATTTCCCAAGCGCCACCGTTACGACCACTCATGGTCAGGCACGAAATGTGACCACGGCTCGCAGCCTCAGCGACTAGCGCAGCGTTGTTACGCACGTAGTTCGACTGGAAGGACTTAGGGCAGCCCTTGAGGGCCGCCAGAACTTTGAGGTACTCGCTCACTTGGTTACCCTCACGGTTGCCGGAGAGAAGCGTACCGTCACAGTGGAACAGCTCAGCTCTTTACCGAGGTCCTTAATAGCTTCTCGCAGACCGCTCTGCATGACGAATGCCAGTGCCGCCTCGTGACCTTTGGTGATTGCTTCGGTTACAATGTGCGCCTGACGTTTGTCATCCACGCCATATGCAAGAGATAGTAGGTCCTCAAGGAACTCCTGCTCCTGCTCGTTACTCATAGTCGCCGTTACGTCGAACGTTACGCGAAACTGTTTGTTAATGCCCATGATAAATCTCCTGTATTATTAGTGACATACGGCCCAGTTCGGACCCATCTTACCCTCTGTATCCAGACGGCAACGGAACTTAAAGTGTTCTCCCACGTTACGCATAGCTTGCTGCGCAGTGTCAATCACCTGCTGTGCAATCTCTGGGGTCCGACACGCTACTTGGATTTCATCGTGGACCCACGCCATGTACGCAAAGTCGCCATCCCATCCGTGCTTCAAGCCAGCCTTGAGAAGCAGTTCTTCAGTCTCGACAATCCACAGCTTACAAATGAGCGCACCCGCTGACTGAAGCAACGTGTTGAGCGCGGCATGTGGTGACCGAACGTGTACCTTTCTTCCATCCAGTCCCTTAATCCAGCGTCGTTTCCACTTGACCTTCTGTTCTCCGGCGACCCATCGGGATGACTCGACGAGGGTCTGCTGGATTCCTTCACGCAACGCTGCGATTGCTGGGGTGTTCTCAAGGAATTTCTTCTTGAGTTCCTTTCCGCGTTCCTTACCTGCTCCAACGATTTGTCCAATCTTCTCATCGCCTGCTCCGTAAAGGAATCCGTAGATAAAGGTCTTTGCATTGTCACGAGTCGGAAGCTCAGCGGCCTGTTGATTAACTGTGTGAATGTCACCATTGAGGATAACATCCGCGTAATCTCCATTATCGTACTTGGACATAAAGTGGGCGAGACAACGTAGCTCCAGACCTGAGGCGTCAATACCTGCTTGAACCCAAGGTTTTCCAGTAATACCATCAAGGTGGTGTTCAGCTCCGAATGCGGCTCGGCAAGGTTCACCATAAGGAGAACGGACTCCGGGAACTTGTCCGAGGTTAGGAAAACTGTGTGTTGCTCGGCCTGTAACGGCCCCATTGGGATTAACGGACCCATGAATTTTACCATCCTCTTGAACGTAACGTAGCCACGCCTTGTCGCCCTCAGCCGCCTGACCGATACGCTTCTGTATCATCAGGTACTCTTTGATGAGGTCGATACAGCGCTGCTTCTCAGGGTCTTCCACACGTACATGCTCAAGGACCTCGTCGTCTACCTTAGGTGCACCCTTGTCGGTGAACTCTGTCGGTACCCATCCGGCTTCCTTCAGCTTGAGCGCAATGTGGTCTCGGCTACTTGGGTTGAACACAACGTGCTCTACTGGTGTGTACGGAGCGCCCTCTACGTAATCCCGAGTGTCCAGCTCGCAAGGTTCACGACCCTCACGCTGAGCTTTGTTCTTGGGTTTCTTGTAGATGGCACCCTGCTTCGGGTACTTCACTCGTGGGTATTTACCCAGAGGCTTCCCGGTGCGCGGGTGAAGGAATAACTCAGTGCCGCCCTTGGGTTGATACCAAGTTCCGAAAGTGTCGGTGAGTGTCTGAAGGAGTTCAGAGCGCCGACCAGCGAGTTCTACGTAGAGTTCCTCGATGGCCTTGGTGTTGAACGGGAAGCCGTTGCGCTCCTGCTTAGCGAGTAACCAAGCTGCTCGGTGTTCCAACCAGACGGCCTCGCACGCCTCTTCCCAGAACCTCAAGCAGTACGCGGAGGTGTAGAACTCTATGGTATTGCTACCAAACAGTGGGAAGTAGTGCTTGTCGCTAAGTAGCTTCTCTAAGAGTGCCTTGGTAACCACAACATCCTGAACGTTATAGTCCATCATAGGCTCGTTGAAGCTAATCCACTCAGCACCGTCCACATACTCCTCGCCCTGTTCCTCAAGGAGCTTCTTGAAGTCATCCTTGTATTCACCCTTCATCTCGCCTAAGCGGTAACCCCACGCCTCCAGAGCGTGAGACCCGAAGCGCTTACCGGGTAACTTGCCGGAACGCAGCAAGGCCATGTCGGAGTCCTTAATGTTCGCAAACAGTAAACGACTAAGAACCAACGTGTCCACTACGTTCTCACGCGGCAGGTGGAACTCTCGGTTCAATTGGAGCTTGGCCAGCTTGGTCAACACTGGGGCATCGTACTTGTGGCCGTTGTGGAATACAATGAGACCACCACGAGCCACCTCGGCTTCCAACGCATCGAGATACGCTGAGAAGTCCCAAGGTCGATACGATACGTACTCGTCTGTACTGTAGTCATAAATGACACCACAGTGGAACTGAGTGACTTTCTCTAAGAGGTTGTTGGCCTCGATATCGGTTACTAACATAGCGGTCTCCTGTTACTTAACTACGTCAGATGAAATAATCACGTGGACGCACGGTTAACTTACTTTTCTCAATGGCGAAGCTGCCTGTAAGGACGTCAACACCCAGACGACTAACGCCACGGACGTGAGAAACCTGAGCGAACTTGTCACCCACACTGCGGATATATACGGTTCCACCAATGGCACCATCCTCCCACGTTGCCAGCTCACCAGCCTTCAGTGGGATACTGCGCCAGTCGCTCCGCTTTGGTGCGGGTTTCTGCCAGCCCTTGAGTCCACTGTGGGTCCACCCAAGGTTCTCCAGAATGTGAACGGCAGCGTCGCGCTTGGCTTCATAAGTCTTGGCCGCAGCCAGCTCTTTGTTCAGCGCCTCAATCTCTTTACGAATCTCTTCAGGTTTACGCATGGTAATGTCCTCTCAATATGTTGTGTATGATAATCATAAAGGCCACTACATATAGTAATGACCTTGAGTTTATCACTTAGATTCTGATGCTGCGGCCAGACATAAGGACGTTTCGCCGACCTCTTTTGTCAGGAGTGCCTCCCGAACTTTGTCTTCACCAATAGCCACGGTTGCGGCCACGGCCACGGATGCCAGTAAGCGAGCTGCCTGCACATCATCAAGGGTAACGCGCTGAGTGTGCGCACGGTTATCGCTCTTAGCCTTCCAGCGGTAGACCAGAGTTACCTTGTCGTTGCGAACGTTGATGTGAACCTTGCGGCCCCACTGGTCTACAGTGTCGGACAGCTGGATGGTGTTGCCGGGGAATTTAACTTTGGTAGTCATTAGAAGAACTCCTTAAGTTTCTGAGCTTTAGCGGCAACTTTCGCTGCCTCTGCGGTTGCATCCAGAGATGCTTGACGTGCCTTGTCGGCTGCTTTAGCCAGCTTAGCGGCTACTTTCGCTTCCACCTTGGACGATTTGTCAAGTGCCTTGGCTTCACGGATGTACAGCGCGATGACCAGACGGCCTAACTTCTCGATTAATTTAAACATGGTGGTTCTCCTTTCAGTAAGCATCTTTGTGGTTAATGATTTTACTCTCGTCTACTTTGAGTAGAACATCTAGTAAATCAGTAGTCGTCTTCTTCGTGGCCTTCCCAGCCAGTATCTCCCTCTCCTTCTCCGCCAGTGTAGCTAGACGGTTCAAGGAGTCCGGTCTTTTCGTTGTACTCCATGTACCCCGCAATGCCAACGCCAATACCATTAAAGCGACACTTGAGAATACGAAGGAGGACAAGATTAGGCATATCCCCTTGCTGATTACGCTCAAGTGCAATGATAGTATCAGAGAGCTGGCGCAGAGACCCAGACCCACGCAGGTCAGTAATGGAAACAGCACGTCCTTCTTCATGAGCTTTACCTTTCTCCGGGTTCTTCAGGTGGCAAATAACAATGAGTACCACTCCGGTTGACTTAGCGAACCCTTTCAGCTTGGTCATGAGTCGGTCAATCATCTTGCGCTCGTCGGATTCCTCAGAGGCGGACACTACGATTGAGATGTGGTCCAGAATGATTACGTCACAGTTTAACCCTGTGCGCATGTAGTGCAGCTTGGCCAGCAGGCGGTCTACCTCGGCTTCCGCAAAAGAGTCATAGAGATGGAACTGGTCGGTGCCATACAGTTCATCGAACCATTTGTCGTACGTGCCGTCCTCAATGAGTTTCTGCTTGAACTCCCGAGGCTGCTGCCGTAAGCGGATACCGTTAGCAATCCCTAGGACATCCTCCATGGTCTCCTCTACGGATTCCTCAAGCATCGCCATGCCTACCCGAAGTCCTTGCCCTCTGGCGAACCCTAGGGCCTGCTGGCGAACGAACGTAGACTTACCCATTCCTGACCCAGAAGTGACCATGATGACTTCGCCACCACGTGCACCCAAGGTTCGGTCATTCAGTCCCGGACATCCCGAGAAAAGGTATCCTACGCTTTGTTCGCTGGTCATGGCCTCTCGCACTCGGTCCTTCATGGACATCGCACCGATGACACCATCAGGTACCCATGGGGCCGCGTTCCATATCTGGTCGAGAACCTCCTTGCCTTTGCCCTTGAGCAAACACTCGTTGGCATCCTTCTCGGTCAGCACGGCCACGTGGACCTTACCGGGAGGGAGAACCTGAGCGGCTTCCTCAACAGCTGCACGACCCGGCTCATCCATGTCGAACATCAGGATAATCTGGTCGAAGCTATCGAAATACTCGTAGTTTGCACTGCAAGTTTTCTTAGCGGCTGACGCACCGTGACCGAGAGAAACCACAGGCCACTTACAGTCCTGAAGTTGCATCACGGTTAACATGTCGATTTCACCCTCTGTGATGACAATCTTCTTGCCACCATTCCATAGGTGCTTACCGAACAGTGCATCCCCTTTGTGGGACCCTCTGGTAGAGAAGTTCTTCTCCTTGTCCCGCAACTTCTGAGAGACGATGGAGCCATTCTGGTCACGATAGTCGGCCACCTGATAGGCGGTCCCTCTGACCTTGGCGACCCAATAGCCAGCCTTCTGGCATGTCGCCTTTGAGATACCACGAGCAGTCAGGTCAGTGTACCGACCGTCACTCTCGCCGAATACCAATAGTCCTGAGCCTTGTGTATTCATCCCGTAATTCCCTCCTTTGGGTCTTCTCGATGATAACTTTTCGGTACGTTCCTCTGAGCCGGGAACCCGGTGTTGACACACGAAGCAATACTCATGCCCGTCAGAGTACACTGAGTTACCATCAGAAGAACCACAGTTTTCGCACGGAGCGTGGAACAGGAATATGCTCTCCTGACCATCTTCTTGGCTGTCTCCGTAACTCATAAAGCCGTCCCGTCAACACACGACATGAAGAACGCTATGAGGAAGGTCACGCCCCAAAGTCCGAGCACGCCATACGCCAGCAGCGGGATTATATCGAAGTCTTTTAAGTTGTTCATAAAATGCCTACCTCATGTAAGACGCAAAGTGCGATGGTACCAACCAATACGGCTATAGTTAGCGTTACGATTGTCAATACAAACATGAAGAATATATCATGTACCTTGTTCATAAGGGTAATCTCCATTGGTGTGGTCAGTCCGGGAATCGAACCCGAATGAAACGCAGCGCTACGCCAAGTGCACCTTAGCCTGACCATAATTTATACAGAATGTGCGACAACAGGGAAACGTAATTGTCTCCCTGTAGTGTGCCCTAATGTTTACCCACGGTCCGAAGTAACCAGTTCGCCCGTTCGCACCCAGCGTTGTAGGTCGAAGCTAGGACAAGCCTTCGGTGCTACATCGTGATGGGCCATGATGACGGCCTTTGGATAGGTTCCCTTCAGTTCGTGGAGAAGTCCCTTCAGTGCGCTCATCTGCTGAGGCGTGAAGTTTGCTTCAGGTTGCCCCTTAGCGTCGATACCACCAACCAGACACACACCGACAGAAGTCGAGTTGTATCCCTTGACGTGAGAACCCACAGCATCTTGGTCACGGCCCGTCTCAACGGTGCCATCACGGCGGATGATGAAGTGATACCCTACGTCCAGCCAGCCCTGCTCTTTGTGCCACTGGCGAATCTCACGGACACCGATGTCCATGGCTGCCTTGGTGGCAGAGCAGTGTACGAAAATCTGAGAGGTCTCCTGTCGCTTAGTGAATTGAACCTTAGCCATGCTACTTTGCTCCTTTCTTCTGTTTGAACTTGCCGAACGGTACATCACGCTTCGGCTCCTTCAGCCAGTCTACGGGAATCAATTTGTCGGCAAACAAGATGTTATGCTTCTCGCACCACTCAGCGTAACTGGTGGGCGACCCTTTGTAAATCTTAGTTCGACTCGAAGAGAACACTAACCGGATGTCTAACTCCGGGTGCTGCTCACGAATCAGTAGGTGCTTCTTGCGGTCCTCGGCTTCCCAGAGACCCTTAGTCTCCACGAAGATACCGTTGGGCAACAAGAAGTCTGGAGTGTAAAGGTGGTCACTCGCAGGAATAACGTAAGGGATGCGCCACAATTCGTAATCGAACGTGACGCCCTTTGATTCTAACTGCTTGGACACCTTGTCCTCAAGGCCAGACCGGAAGGCACCCACCTTCCGAATCCCTTTGGCCCCATAGCCAGCCATTAGAAGTCATCGTCTTCTTCGGCTTCGCCCTCGTCAGCTTCTTCCTCGCCAGACCAATCTTCCGGGTCTTCCTGAGGTTTACGGCTGCGAGATTCGTCCGCTTCGTAACCGCCTTCTACGGCCTCGTCGGCCCAGTCATCCTCACCACCACCAAAGGTAGCCAGTTCGACCAGCATCACGCCTTCCAGCTGCAACTTGACGGATGCGCCAGCTACCGCAGACCAGCCGTACGGTACCAGCGAGAAGCGAATCTTCACTTTGGAGCCGCCACCGATAATCGGAACGTCTTGGATGCGCTTGCCCTTCGCGTCTACTACGCCCAGAACAATCTTCTTGGTCTCGCCAGTCTTCTTGTCCTCGTACGAACCGTAGCACTTGAAGTTGAACGTGGTGGTACCGTCACCGTTGTCGAAGAACGGCATGTCGCCTTCGTACGGCTTCAGAGGTTTCTTACCCTTCTGAACCTTCGGCGGGTTCGCTTCGTGCGCTTCCAGACGGGCAGCGTAGTTTTCCTCATGGGTCTTAACGATGAGGTCTACGAGGTCCTGACAGTCTTCGTTATTGAACGTTACGGAACCTTTGTAGGTACCGCGTGGGTTCTCAAAACCCTCACCGCCATAGTCCGGCTTGTTGAAGTAAGCATACGGCTCACAGGTGCCAATCTTGGTGGTATAAATTTTCTTCTTAGCGAATGCCATGATGAATCTCCTTTGGTTTATAACAGAAAGAGGGACAACCTGTGTCCCTATAGTGTGTCCTAATGACTATCCGGGCGTACCCGAGTCACTTGGCCTAACTCTTCGTACTCCGCCTCGGCAACTTCGAGGGCCTCCTCAAGAGACCCAGCGTGTACCGGGAGTTCATACGATGCGTTAGCTGTCTCGACCGTTACGACGAACTTTTGCATCTTCTCGCTCCTTCCACATGTTATACAGGGTAATGTACGCAGGGTCGAGCGTCTTCTCGTACATCTTTCTTGCCCACTCACTTGGACTTTCCATTACGAATCCTACTTACCGTGGAGTGGTGTATGCCAAGACTCCTAGCCAACTCCCGCGTCCCTAAGTCACTCTCACGGATTAATACCCTAAGGTCCTCACTGAGTCTGTTGGTAGGTTGTTTACGTGGGACTAGACCGTTCGAGTGTGCTGAAAGTATGTTCTCAGATTGCGCACCCAACACTAAGTGGTCAGGGTTTATGCAGCGCTTGTTGTCACACAGGTGCATCGCCACACCGTCCATGTCCTCCACGTTTACTCCGAGCTTCTCGGCAAGAACCTGCCTGTGTAGACCGATGTTCTTACCGAGCCGCTTACAGTAGGCACTATAATAGGTGCCCTTCTTGCCGTGGTCTATACAATCACTTGGCGTCATAACACAGACCCTTGTGCTTGGTATACAGCTCCAGATAGAAAGTGGCCTTCGCCATGTCTTTCTCTAAGGTAGCCAGCTCGGACTTCTTACCAGCACGAAGGCGGTACTTGAGGATGTTCCCGAGGCAATACCCTTTGAACATCTCTTGGGTCATGCTGCGGGCAATCACCTCGATGGCCTCGACGCCTTCGAACAGTTGGTAGTGACTCGGAGACTTCACAGCGTCAGACTTTTTGTCATGATGGTTCGGGCAGGATTTCACGTGGTTCTCGTCACGGGTACCACAGGCTGTGCAGATAGTTCCTGACTGTGCCACCTTTGACTTACAGGTGTGTGGGTAACGGTCGTCATCAAACGAGCACGCCTCACAGAAGGTCGATACCACCACCTCAGGTTTAGCAATTCCCTCTGACTCTACTTCCTTGCGGTCGTCCATAGCGCGTACCTCTCCGAGCGTACTCACTTTCAGCATCGGGCAGTCCTCGCAGGCAACGCCGGAGCAGGCCACAGAGCACTCCATCACGGAGTCATCGAGTTCCTTGTTCTGGTCCACAATTTTGTAGACAGCTATAATCTTTTGGTTAGTCATTTACGACCTCCTTGATACGCTCCCAGAACAGGCGAAGGCGTGGCCACTTGGTTACCACAACGGGTACGAAAGGACGGCTCTTAGTCTGAGCCAATTCGTAGAGACCGCGAGTAACCAAGATGTGCACACTAGGTGCCAGCTCGAAGGTGTCGCCGATACGTGGAATCTTACCGTGACGCTCAGTGGCTGCTACAGTGCTGCGGTCCTCCCGGCGAACCGAGAAGATACCGTTGGATTTATTGAAGTGTAAGCGCATGGTTATGCTCCTTTTGGTGGCTCGTCGTTCATTGACCACACGATAGCCGCGAGGATGAACACGATGATTAGAATCAGGTTGATAGACATTTGGTGTCTCCTATAGTGGGTCCTAATTAGTCATTGGCGCCTACAACCACACCAATCCCAAAACCTATGATAAACACAAGGGCCATGCTCAGTATAATCTCTAAAGGTGTCATCACATTTTCTCCGTTGGGTCAGACTCGGTGCCACGCCATTTGTCGAACGATGGGTGACGCAGAGAGCCATCTGGAGTTTCCTCCATGTACTTGATTTGGCACGCCCAGCCCTCGTAAGGGTTTGCGGCCTCTGCCTGAAGGTCCTCCTGAAGTTTACCGTTAAATGACGGGAATTGACCATCGCCGTAGCAACCATTGGAATACTCAATGACAGCCTTGGTGAACTCGTCCATAAGTGCCTGAGAGATGTTGTTGGCGGATACCACACGTCCAGACTCAAGGAGAACCTCGAAGCCAATCACCTTGCCCTCATTGGCCAGACCGGGAGTTCCCCAGTTGATTCCCACTACGATACCGTCGGCTTCATTCTCTGGCTTCAGTTTCCACCAGCCGGACTTCTTACCGCGCTTATAGATACCGCGAGGGTCCTTAACCACCAGACCTTCGTGACCTTCTTCTCGTTTCTGTCGGTACAGCGCATCGAGTTCGTCCATGTCGTAAACTTCATGGGACTCAGAGAGGCACCACTCGACTTCAGGGAAGTGGTCTTGCAGGATTGATAAGGCTACCTTGACGTGCTCAAGGCGGAGGAGGGTCATCACGTTGTAGTCATCACCGGACTCGATAATGTCAAGTGGAATGATATCGTAGAGGACAACTTTGAGGTCTGCGCTGTTTAGGTGGAAAGGGATTTTACCTTTAGGATTGTCCCACTCTTTCTCAATAGCATAGGTGGAGAACTCATAGTTCTTTGCCTTGAGCCACTTGGTGCGCAGGAGGCCAGACCCAGTGTTGAAGTCTACACCTTTGACCATGAGTTCGCCATCAAGCATGAAGCCATCAGGGAAAATCCAGCGGTCATCTTTCAGTAACTTCTGCCAGCGCGCATCGAAACCATTGAGGTGCTCAAGGGCCGGAATGGTCTTAGAGACCCGGCTTAGCCACGCTACGTTGGCCGTGTTGTCTACGCAGATGTTCCCGCGTACACCATCGTGCTTCGTGTCCGCGATGAGGTAACCGGAAGTCTCCAGTGCCTTCTCGATAGCAGAGCGAACGAACGATACGGCCTTAAAGGGGTTGGTCTTAATGTTCATCATGATGATGTCTCCGATGTTTAGTGTTCATTTAGTGTGCAATAAGCAATCATAAAGGCCACCGGAATCCGATGACCTTGAGTCTGCCTATAGTGTGTCCTAATTACTGCCAGCTTGAGTAGTCGGCTGCGAGTTTTGCCAGCCAGTCTGACGCTGAGTCAATCGACCAGTGACTGAACCGCTTACCTATGAGAAGTGACCCGCGTGGTTCGAACACGTTGAACAGTACGGTGTTAGTGAATGGGTCATCAAGCATGACCACGTGCAGTCCTGTCGTATCCAGTAGTCTACGCTCCGCTGCTCCTAAACGAGACCATTGTGAGGTGCTTCCATCGAAAAGCCATCTTTTTTCCGTAGCCATTTGTTACGCTCCTACGAAGTATTTCTCTTGGTTAACAACGCTGTCACCCTTCGCGTTACGGAAGGAACCTTTCACCCCACCACCGCGCTGCGTCTTGTTGAGCTTGCGGCCCTTAGGGATGTAGCCCTCAGTCTGCTGACGTTCACGGGTGCGCTCGAAGTTGATTGTGTTCTGATACATGGTGTTGCTCCTGATTGGTGTTAGGGACATTCATGAAGGCCACCAAACGTGATGACCTTGAGTATGTTCCTGATAGTGTGTCCTAATTAAATCTTACCGTGGCGGAACTCGATGCGGCCTACTACTTCGCTCTTGTAGTAGACGAACTGCTTGCGCTCACCGTTGGTGCACAGCTGGTCTATCAGGTAGCGGTCATTCAGCTCGGTCCAGCGTAGGGACTTAACGTGGAGACCACACGGCCCCAGCCCTAACTTAAAGAGCGTCTTAGAGTGGGTACCGTCCGGTAACACTGCGGTGAACCTAACGTGAATCAGGTCGGAGACCATCATCAGCTCGTCCTGTGCTTCCTTCAGCGACTTGCGGAGGAACTTCATGCGGTCCCGCTGGTGCGCTCGGAGTTCATTCACATCGCGCACCTTCTGCTTCTCACTCTCAAGCTCGACCTCTAAGTAACGAACCTGCCTACTGAGCGAGTCAGCCTTGTCCGCCAGTCGTAGGACCTTTGCCGACTCACTGTTAAACGCTGAGTTGGCCTCTCGGACCTTGCGCTCCAGTCGCTCCTCGCTGCGTAGTGAGTTGCGTATGGCGTTAATGAGTAGCGTAAGGGTGATGATTAACAAGATGGTTACAACGAGTGAGTAAGTCATGATGTGCCTCTTTAAGTATTCTTTAAGTTAAGACTTTAAGTAATGGAACCCTCGGTCATTCGAAGGTTCCCTATAGTGTGCCCTAATTGCCTGAGACCTTACGCAAACGCGAAGTCAGACTCTAGGATATCGCGCAGATTCAGGTCACCTTTGGCCGGAACCGCAGGCATCTTGTCCAGTTGAGACTCATGCAGCTGGTCAGCAAACTGGTCGTAGAAGTCTGCAATTACATCGTTGTCCTCGTAGGTCTTTACCATCGTCTCGCGGACTGCCTTAAAGAGATTCCCAGCGTCTGCCGGAATGGTCCCGAAGGAGTCGTGAATCAGCGCGAAGGAGTCAATCCCGTAGACCTCGTTGGCGTGCACTACGGTCATGCGCAGGTGGCTACCGTCCTGTGAGTGTACAAAGTTGGGAGCGATGCCAGATTCCTGCTTGTGAGCGTCAATCTCTGAATCCTTCCCAGTGTTGTACGTCATCTTGACGTTGGCCTGACCGAGGAAGACCAGCTTCAGGCGCGCTTGGGTCTGCTTGCGATACTCTTGCCACACCGGGAAGCCGTCTGGTGTTACCCAGTGGATTGCGCAGCGCTTACGCAGCACCTCTTTGGTCTTCTTGTCCTTGACTTCGGCGGCCAGCAGCTTAGCGGCAGACTTCAGCCAGTTCATTGCCTCCACTGCGGCCACTACGGTCACGGTCACAGCGTCCCAAATCAGCTTAGCCATGTAGCCAGCCGCTTGGTTAGGGTGCGTAAACATCAAGCCCTCTCCGTTGTCAATAGCTGGCTGAATGGTGTCCTCAAGAACTTGCTGACGGAAGCCAAACTCTTTGGAACCATATGCCAGCGTCATGACCGAACGCTTAGTCACCTTGCGGGTCACACCATATTGCAACCACTGCGCAGCCAGTACGGACTCGCCAAGCGTCACCTTCTCGTGAAACTCTCCAGTCTCTTTGTCAGCAATCTGCTCGACCACCGTCTGAGACCCGTTGACAGCATGCTGGTGGAGCACCTCGTTAACCTTGTCGGCCACAATCTTGTAGATATCCTGCACAGTATCAGAAGGCAGCAGGTTAACCGCACGACCACCGATGGAATCGCGGAGCATTGCGCTGAAGTGTTGAATCCCAGAGCAAGACCCATCGAACGCCAGCGGCAGCGAGCAGTTGTAGTTCAGGCCGTGGTGCTTAACCCCGGCGTACTCAAAGCAGAACGCTAAGAAACAGAACGGTGAATCTTGCTGGGTCCACCAAGTGTTATTCAGTGGGTCCGCTGCGCTCGCCAGAATGTTACCTTCGTTCTCTTCGATGAACTTGATGCGCTCAGGGAAGGGAACCTTGTCGACGCCTGCACAGTTTGCACCGTGAATCTTCAGCCAGTAGAACCCGTCGAGACCAATCGGCTTACCTTTGGCCAGCGTCAGCATACCCTTGGTCATGTCGTTACCCTGTGGGTTGAACATGCTCACAGCGTACACACGCCCGCGCCAGTCCATGTTGTACGGGAACCAAATGGCCTTGTGGTTAGCGAACTTGTTGGCCTGTGCGACCATGAACTCCATTGACAAACGGCGGGACTGGCGGGCCTTGTCCTTACGGTAGACCGCTGCGGCCTCCTTACGCCATGCCTTACGTGCCACCTCGTTGGTGTCGATATCGTCCGGGCGCGGTGGTAACTCCTCACGTTCAATCGCTGGGACGTCACCTACCGGGCAGTGCTTCCAGTTGATAATCTCGTTGACTACCGCGAGCACCTTCTTGTTCACCTTCCACGGTGTGTTTTGCGCGAGGTTAACCGCTTTGTACACCTCAGGCATGTGCACATCATCGTAGCGGCGCAGCGCCTTCTTGGAGTGGGTGCGTACCAGTGCCAGCGGTCGGCGACCTACCGACCAGTAGCCACCACCGACAGTTTCCACCCAAGGTTTCGGAGGGACTACGCATGGTTGGTGCATCGGGCTAATACCTGCGAGTGCACCAGCGCGTTTGCTGAGGAGTTCCACGAAGGCCGGAGCCAGCTGGACCATCTGCATACTGGTCACATCGTCGGAGCCATCGGCCATCTTGTTCTTGGTCATTTCCACTAGACCAGTGCCCTCAATGAGCAGCTCCAGCAGCTTGGTCCCCACGTGCATCTGCTCGTCGGTCTTCCAGCTCGCCCAGTTGTCACCACCCAGCATCCCTTTGGAAATCATATCGGCCTCGACAACCTGCATGAAAGCCTTCTTGTACACGTGGCCTACGCGCTTGTCCAGCTGGTCCGCTACGTTCTTCTTGAAGTAGGCGGCTTCCTGCTCACGGATACGACCGAAGCGCGCCTCGTCCTCAAGCGCCTTACCTAACTGCGAGGACACCTGCTGGATGGTGGCCTTAGAGGCGTCTGTGAGCGTCCCTAAGACGACCTTAATGGTTAGCAGTGCGATTGCCTCACTGGACACTCCGCGCTTCTCTTTGAGTACCTCAGCGCCCATGCTAAGGGCCAACTCAGAGGGAACACCGTGCTTAATCGGGTAGTACGCGCGGGGCTTCTTACCACGAGCGTTTGCTTGCTCCTCCTTCCAGTCGTCAATACGCTTGGTCAGCTGTGGGTGCAACGTTAAGACCAGCGGTTTAGCGGCCACGTTGTCAGCGAACTCACCAGCTTTCACCTGACGTTCTAACATCTTCAGGAAACGCTGCTCGCCCAGCTCGTACGCTTCATGCTCCAGTGCTAACTGCTCGCGTGCCAGCTTGTCCCCGTAGTGCTCGCTGAGGATGTTGTACGGGATAGCTGCCAGTTCAATCTCTGAGAAGTCATTACGTGCAATGTTTAATGCGTTCATTGTGTGCCTCTTTGTGAATAAAGTTTATCTATTGGTGCCTCACCGTATCGGAGACACCTAAGATACACCTTGCTAACCCATAAGTCTACCCTGAAGGTAGTTGTCCACCGGAAGGCCCCGACCTTGCTGTATGGCGAGACCATCGCAGGCCATCCATGCGTGCACTCGCTGCTCGATTTTCGCAAGGTCGTACTTCAGGGCCTCTGCGTTACTCCTTTCGCGCTCCTCACGCCACCGAGCGTGCGCCTTACGGCGTGCTCTACGTTCCTTATTGGCCTTCCGGCGTGCGATGCGCAGCTCCCCGTTCGGGTCACGCTTTGCCTTGTTGCGCTTACAGCGTTCAATCATCTTGGTGGTAGCTATCTGCTCAATCTCTGCGAGCAGTTCCTCAGGTTCCAGCGAGAAAGGTTCACGGTCCCGGATCCTGGCCGCTGAGAATGATACCGGGTCGGTAATCACTGGCTTGCCATCTTTGGTGAACATGATGTTACCACTGTGCATATCGAAGGATGCAATCCCACAGAAGAAGTCCCGAATCATCTGGCACGTCTCAATGAACGGTAAGTCCTTCTCGTGGTGCTCCTCAGGCTCATAATCACACTCGACAAAGTAATACGCGAGGTCTGCGTAGTGGTCGTGCAAGTGGTTACTTCTGCGATTGCATGGTTCCAGTTCATCAAGTACCACCGTGTAGCATCCAGCGTGACGCGCTACGTGATAGATGTTAGGAATCCCTACCCGACCTTGGTGCATCCGGCAGAAAGCCACGTAGGCGGCCCCTGAGTCCTCTTTCTTAAAGCCAACCTTAATGGCCTTGCCCGGTAGCAGTGCGTGCTTAAACGCTGCGCTGAAGTGACCATTACCTAACAGTGAGAAGCCAGCATCTAGCGCCTTGAGTCTCAAAGTGTGCCAGTAGTCTTGACTTTCCAGACCGCAATCGCTGTCCGTATCGTCACCGTCGGACGTCTCACAGTTCACAATGTCCGCGATGAGTGCTACCAGCAGCGGCTGGCGCTTGTCGAGTTCACAGATTGGCAGGTTACGGATGACGTCTAAGCGTTCTTGCATATCGGTGTAGTTCATTAGGTTGTTTCCTTATGGTGGTCGATGTGTTAGTTAGTTAGTTAGCTGCTACTCGTTTCCAGCCTACAGGAGACCGTATGTAGCCATCTGGTATCCGCTGAGGGTGATACAACTCAACGTAGACCTGCTGCATTACCCATTTGCGCTGCCTAGCTGGTAATCTCCCAGCCCTTGCCGCAAGTATTCTCCTTGTCCGCTTCTCCCCGGCACCATATGGCATCACCATCCGTGCAATCTTGAAGGCTTTCTTCAGGTTAGTGCGTTGCGACATAGAATACCCCCACTTTGTTTGCCTTAAATCGGCCATTAGGTAGCCGTACAGTAAAGCGAGGCAAGAAGCCCCACTTCAGGTAACTGAATGATGCTTTGTGCACCTTGAGACCCTTGCGAAAGTCCCGCACAAAGTACAGGACAATCAGGGCGTACACGAAGAGTACAAAGAGTGTTAACACAGGTTAGTAACCTCCGGTCAACGTGATGGTTAAACTACTTGCGTCCGCTTTGAACATCAGGCCCCGTTTTACGAGACCTGCAACGCAATCCATGAGTGACTCAAGGTCTGGACATTCAATTGTCATTGTGCATTCTCCTGCGTGTGTGGTAGGTGTGGGCGAGATGTATCATCAGGTAGTCGTGCGGCCTGCCCAGTGAGAGCAGCCAGCGGTAGTGCTTTAGGTCTGCCTGAGTGAGTCCGTACTTAATCATCGCAGTCATCCTCTTCCTCAGAGTCCTCCCACCAGACAATCCCAGAGTCGTTCAATACGTCGTTGTACAGTGCCTCATAGATGCGAGCCTGACAGATTCGACTCACGTCCTTGGTGTCCGGGATGAGGCCCGAATCGTCAAACTCGTGGTCAATACCATCGGCAGCCATCACCGTGAAAATCTCACTGTAATAATGCGGAACCTGACCGTCTACCACCTCGTGCAGTGCATCAGACCAATCGTCCTCTTCGGTGAGTTCATCCTGTTGGATGCGTTCATTGAACAGCTCAACGGTTGCAGCCAGAAGGTCGTAGTATGCGTTAGCGTTACGTTCCATGGTGTATATCCTCAATGTTGCGTTAGTGGTTATCTTTCAGGCCACCACTTGGATGACCTGTCGTTAACCACTAGTTATTCGGGCTTAGTTGGACCATCACCTTGCGACCCTGTGTATTCTTCAGGACGAAGGCCCATTCATATGCTGCACCCTTGTTGCTCGTCTCGTGGATTACCTTTCCGTTCTCAATGATTTGATACATGTGGCTACCTATCGTGATTAGTGGCTATCATCGTGGCTACTCTCAGGGTGGCAGGACGTACCTTGCCAGAGACCTGAATGTAACCACTAGTTAAACACTATTGTCATGGTGTACATATCAGCTAATCCATATTGTTAATGAACCTTAGAGGTTACTGCTCTAAGTCAGCCTCCATCGCTGGAGTGATTGCAGTATGTCCTAGCTGTGATTCAGAGTCAACACTTATTTGGTAATAATGTGATATATTTTCACTGTGTGTAACAAACTCTAAGTTATTTAGAGTGTTATTGGTCTTGTCGCCATCCTTATGATTGACCAGCGGCCTATCCTCATCAATCGTTAGGTAACTATAGGCTACCAACCTATGGACGCAGAACATGGATGACTTACCGTCTAACCTCAGGTTTACCACACGGTAGCCATGAGAACCCACAGGCGACTTCAAGACACGTGGTACTCTCCCTTTATGGCTTATCACTTGACCCTCTGTAGTCACCTCATAGCCATTGTCTTTAAGTGTCTTAAGGTTTATCTCTTTGTGTATATAGTTATTAGCCATTCGTTTCTCCTCTAAGTAATACTCTAAGTGTCTCCCTATAGTGTGTCCTAATAGAATGAATTGACAATGACTACTCAATAGCCCTATAGTGATGACTCACCGGATGACTCACGGTGAACCTAAGGTGTATGGTCTCAGGTATTACCTCAGGTGGTTACCTCTGGTCTAACCTCAGGTGGTGACTCAAGGTGTGACTCAATGAGTACCAACAGATAGGGACACAGAGGCATCAACATATAGTATCCCAAGGTCCCACTCACCACAACATATAGTATCACCTAAGGATTCCCAATGGTTCCACCCTAGGTTTAACCGAAGGTTAAGGGGTGGCCTATGGTTACTTTGAGTGAACTGGAGGGTACCGGGGGGATAACCAAAAGTGTAAACTGTGAGATGTACACTCAGAACTTTATGCAATATTCTTAAAGGTAACCTCAGGTAGTCCTCAGGTCAGTGCATAGACCCGTAGGTAGACCCAGTGAATCACCTAAGGTTAACTTTAAGTATTGACTATAGAGGGATGGAGTGGTGTATGCTGATAAGCATCACTACGGAATCCCTAGCGCGTCAGGAAGACCCTAATCGCTACAAGTGAGTAGAGAGCACACGAGAGTCTCCAGTCCACCGAGTTGCTGCTGAGTAACCAGTGAAGCCCCAATGGCACCAGCAAGTACCAGCAGAAATCGCCAAGTAGTCCTATGGCGCAGTAAGGTTAACAATAAGCGCATAGGTCCTCCTTATGTTGGCTCTTAGTGTCTTATAGTGAGAGGGTGATATTATCATCACTACCCTCTGCCTTTAAGGAGACTTAAAGTGAATAACTATATGAATGAATCTTTAAGTTGTCTTATAGTAATCTTTGAGTGGTCTCTCCCTATAGTGGGCCCTAATTCCAAGTGTCTGTTATACATGGAGTTTCCTCAAAGTGGCCTTCCGTGGCCTAATGAATCCTTATGCACAATCCCTGCATAGTTACCATGCGATGAACATAGAGTCATCCCCGTCGTCTTCCCACCGGATGTCCACGCCGTTGCTACTGGTGGCCCGGAACTGGGAGATGTTACTCAGGGGCTTCTCCATGTGGTGCTCCAAGAACTCCTGAAGTACCTCAGCCTCTATCTTCACAGCGTCCTGCTGCATCGTAGAGCGTAGGAACTCGACACCCAATGCTAACGCATCAAGTCGGTCATCGTGTGCCACAGCGCCCTTCTCACGGCTCATACGGGTCATCTGGTAGAACAGGCTGTACTTCAGAGCGTGCTTACCGTCTGCATCACGTGCCGTCTGGTAGTCCTGTCGGATAACCTCGTCACGGATAACCAAGCGGTGGCTTGCCAGTACAGGCTCAAGGGTATCGCAGATACGAACCTCTTTCATACCACGAGCACGAATCTCTTCGAGTTGCGCCGGGTGATGCTTCAGGAGCACAGGCTGGAACACGTTACCAAACATACCGTCACCGAAGTTACTCTCGAAGACCACAGTCTGCACCTGCCACTGCTTAGCTTTCTTAGCGAGGAACTCAAGGGACTTCTCTTCGTACCCACGAGTACCGCCAGCGTCCATCAAGTAGATGTAACCGTTGAGGGTGTACAGTACGCACCAGCCAGTCTCATCCTTACCGCGACCACTGGGGTCAATGACCAGAATCTTACCCTGATACGCGCCAGTGTTACTTGAGGCTGTATGGAAGGAGTAAATCTCGTCACCCTTCATGCCCACGTTAGGAAGCTCCTCATTGCGGTTCTGACGGTTCGGCAACCACTGGTAATGCATTGGGGCCTTGTCCGCCTGTAGACCGCACACGATAGCGTCACGGAGGCGTAGCGGGTACTTCTCGGCGTCGCTGAGGTTCGGGTTGAGCATGAACTGGAGCGTGTAGCCAGCTTTTCCGTATTCCACCTCACGTTCCTGAAGGTCCATAGAGTCGAATCGAACCGGGTCGGTAGGTTGACTACTGAGACCCTCTTTGTCCTCATCGTACTCACTGCGGAGCATAGGAGCCAGTCTGTCGCCATAGTACAGGTCTTCCTCTTTGGAGCGAGGATACTGTGCAGGCCAGATAATGGTGGAGTACCCACGGTTGTCCTCAAGTTCCTTGTAGAGCGTCATCTCGGTCTGAGGAGTACCCAGATAGATGACACGGCTAGTCGGCAGAGGTTTCAACAGTGCGGCGAACTCCTGAACCAACGTCCAGAGTTTCTCACGGGCACCTTGGGTTGCAGAGTTACCCGGAATCTCCACGTCATCCGCAATGATGATATCGGCGCGGCTACCAGTAAGCTGACCCGTAATACCCACAGACTTAACTGACGGGCTGTGGTCTGGCTTGGCAGGGCCTACATCAAAGCTAATCACGGAGTCACGCTGACCGGGGCGAGGCTTAAGCTCACTAAGGAAAGGCAACAAGTCGATGATGTTCTTGATGAAGATGGAGTTAGCGTCCGCACGTTCCTTTGAGGCTGAGACAATCAGTATCTTTAACTGAGGGTCACGCCACAGGGTCCACACTACGAACGCACACGTGATGAACGACTTCCCGATACCACGGAAAGCCTGAAGGATAAACTTCTTGTTCTTTGGGTCTGCCAGACACTTGGCCATGTCGATTTGACACTTGGTTGGTTCCGGCAGGTTAAGGGCCTTCCATAGCACGAAGAGAAAGGCGACAAAGTCACCCTTCAGTTGCGCAATGATTAAGGCGTTCTTGGCTTGCTGAGAGTTACTCAATGTTCACCTCCCTTCCCTTGCAGCTTGCGAATTGTGTCCTGTAGGGCCTTCTCTTTGAGGTCAGCCCTCTGGGTTATTGCGATAAGACTCCGAGCAGTTGCTTCGTGTAGTTCGACGGAACCATCAACGAGGCATCGACCGTCTGGTCCTGCGGCGACACTGGTAGGTTTGACTCTGACGCGCAGCCGCTTATTGTCGCTACGCAAATCAGCAATAATCCTATCAGTGCTGCCCTCCAGCCCCTCAAGGTCTGCTTGGTACTTAGCCGATACTGAGTCAATCGCTTTCTGAGTTTCAACTCTAGCCGTTTGCTTCTTGACGTATTCATTCTGTACTACCTCCTTCCATTTAGCGTCCGTAGATTGCGAACCCAAGTGCCACCCGAAGGCGAACACCATGATAGCCACAAGATACGGGACGATTCTCTTAGTAAAAGTTAGAAATCCCATATGTTTCCTCCAGCATTTTAGCGTGGGTTTGTTTGGCCCACTCCACTACTTCTTGTAGATTCGTAGTAGGCGCTTTAGTCTCCTTACGGCCACCCATGCGAATATCTCCGTAATACACTTCGCAGCCTTTTCTCTTAGCGAATCTGGAGTACACTCCTTTAGGAAGTTTCCGACTGCCAGTAGTATTCGCCACGTTTGCACCGCGTGGGATGGCCCTCAAGTTTGACAGGTCGTTATTCAGCGGGTTACGGTCTATATGGTCCACAACGAACCCATCCGGTACAGGACCATTCGCTTCTTCCCATAGTAATCGATGTACTCCGTATACCTTTCCGTTTATAGTGACTCGCCAGTAGCCGCCACTCAAATATTGCCCTTCCATATTACCTCCTTAAATGACATCCATAAAGGCACTACATATAGTAGTACCTTGAGTATATCACTGTAAGGTGAACGTATCGTCGTCTGTCAGACCATCAGCACCCACCTTGGAGTTGTAAGCCTCCAGACCCTCAGCCAGTCCGCCCAAGATGTTAACGTCAGGGGTCAGCTTAGAGATTTGGAACTTGTGACGCTCCAGTAGTTTACCAATGGCGTTGTACAGCTGAGGGGTTCGCTTCTCAGGATTCTTGAGGTCCATGAGCATCTGCTGAGCCATCTCAGTGTCTAACATTTCGAGGAACTTAATCAGGTCCATAGGTTACTCCTTATTAGCTTTCTTCCAGTCAATGATTTTGTCGACTACCTTGGCACCAATCTGAACCACTGTGTAGGCGATTGCCGCGACGTAGAACCACTCGTTGAGTGAGAGACCCCAGAAGAGTCTCGCTACGCCGTCAGCCCCAGCAACCCCCGCAATGGGAGCCGCCTTGATAACTTCGTTATTGAAGTCTAGGGATAACATACTGCCCCCTTATGTTATGAAGTGGTAGGGACTGATTACCTGATGTTGGCCTTTCGAGCCAATTGGTGTTGTGAATAACCAAATCTCAGATTCACCATCCTTAGTAATACCAGCGTTTGGTCCACCATGTCTACAGTTGTACAGGTACACTCGAGCCTTCCCGGCAACACCGCCCTGACCAGCAGCGAATGACGCGCCACCGAGGTAGTTACCCTCACGTGAGCTATCGCGCGACGTACAGTTGAAGTTACATGTTACAGTCCCCTCGTGCACATCGTGTACCACCCTGCCGTAAGTCTCGTAGTATTCACCTCCCATTCGAATGCCTACAGCGCCATCATGTGCGGTTGAGCCGTTATTGTTAGGGAGCATATCGAACCCTGAGCGTCTCCCGATACAGTTTAACTCAATGAACCAAGGCTTAATACCTAGGCCGAACACATCCGAGTGATAGTTCCACGCATCCTGCATACCGTACTCTGCAATACAACCAACGGCCACAACGTTGTATCCCCTGCTGTTGAATGAGTTTTCAGTACAGGTTAGCCCGAACTTGCAGTTGTTCAATCGAAGCACAGCCCCTGCCTTACTGGCATTCATAACCTCAGCATGGAACCCTCGGAAGCTGTAGCGGAACTCCACGTTCTCAATGTAAACATTGGAGTTATCCTGCACACGCCCGTTGGTAATCTGGAGAATCAACTTAACGTTAGCATCAGGTGCTCGACTGTCGTTCAGTTGGAACGTTATGGTCGACCCACTGACGAAGCTACGACCCGGACCTACTTCAGCGAGAGACGCGACGTTTGTCAGTACCTGCTCATGACCATACTTATCGACAACACTCTTATCGATAATCCTGAATGCAAGACCCTGAGTGGCT
>OGGU01000650.1_pt1 | contig 24898 bp, 18 predicted proteins | sample 1571241 | NCBI WGS metagenome assembly OGGU01 (sample SAMEA2581934, study PRJEB24529) | metagenome | biome: Human gut stool | place: China | collected 2011
CTTGCATGTGTTAAGCACGCCGCCAGCGTTCGTCCTGAGCCAGGATCAAACTCTCTATAAATGGTATCTAAACAGCCCCTAAGAGCTGCTCAAATCTTTACAGAGCTATTTGTCATAGCTTCAAAAACTTTTTATACTTAGTTCCATGGGTAATTGACTTAACCCCATTTCCCCAAGTTTTAGTCGCACTTTTCAGTGCTCCCGTCTGGTGCTTTTCGTTTCGTTCGTTGTTTAATTTACAAGGTACACGCTCCATGCGGAACATTTGTTATTATACTGCGTTATGCCAGCTATGTCAAGCACTAATTTCAACTTTTTTCAAGTTTTTTCAGCGCCTTCCAGCTGCCTTCCGCAGCCGCCGCCTCTCGACGACTTTGTTACTTTACCACACCTCGCCCCTCCTGTCAATACTTATTTTTACTTTTTTTAATCCCTGCCTTCACTTACACTAATGTCACACGCTATACACTTCCCTTTTGGGCAAAAACGTGCTATTATACGATAGGATTTATAATAGTATTTAATGTATATGTGAGGTCCTTATGTCTGCATTTTTTTCAAACTTGGCAACTGCGCTGCCCGCGGCTCTGTGGGTGGGGCGGATCGTGCTGTTGGCGGCGGCGGCGTGGGTACTGCTGCGCTGCGGCATTTCCCTGCTTGGCAATCGTGAGGCACCGGAGGTGTGGGGCTTTGTCAGCCTGTCCAACGGCGCCCGGTATGATCTGACTCATTGGGAGAACATGGTGGGCCGGATGCGCAGCGCCGATGTGCGGGTGAACTTCCCCTCCGTGTCCCGGTGCCACGCCGCCATCTGCCGGGATGATCGGGGCCAATGGACGGTGTACCCGGTGAACCGCAGCAGTGGGGTTCTGCTCAATGGGGAGCGCACCCTGGCTGCAGCTTCACTGAAGGCGGGGGATTGCATCGCCGTGGGCGGCGTGGAGATGTACTTCTTCCCCTCCACGGAATCCGACGAGGCCAAGGTGGCCCGGCGGCGGGTGGAGGAGCAGCGGCACCGGCGCACCTCCCAGGCGGGGACTCTGGTGTTGGTGAACGTATGCCAGGTCCTCCTGTTTCTGCAGGTATTTCTCACGGCTCAAGCGGAGGATCGGCTGCCCATAGGGGTTGCCTTTGGTGGATTGGCGCTGCTGTCCTGGGTCCTGTACGGCGTATATCGAGCAGCCCAGCGATCCGCCTATGAGCTGGAGTCTCTGGTGTTCCTGCTTATCAGCATAGGCGCGGCGGTAACGGCCGCCTACGACCCGGCAGCCCTCTATAAGCTGCTCATTACCGTGGTCATGGGCATGGTGCTGTTTCTGGCAATGAGCGGGGTGCTGCGGGACCTGCATCTATCCATCCGGGCCCGGTGGCCGGTGGCCATTGCCGCCGGGGCGCTGCTGGCCTTTAACGTGGTGCTGGGCGAGCGTATCTTCGGCGCGAAAAACTGGATCTCCATCGGCCCCCTCTCCTTTCAGCCCTCAGAGCTGGTGAAGATCGCCTTTATCCTGGCCGGGGCCGCCACCCTGGATCGGCTGTTCGCCAAGCGGAACCTGGTCTTCACCATTCTGTTTTCCGCCTATTGCGTGGGATGCCTGGCACTGATGAGTGACTTCGGCACGGCGCTGATCTTTTTCGTGGCCTTTTTGTGCATTGCCTTCCTGCGCACCGGTGACCTGCCGTCCATCGCCATGATGGTGGCGGCGGCGGCCTTTGGCTGCGGGATCATCCTGCGCTTCAAGCCCTACATCGCCGACCGCTTCGCCGCCTGGCGGCACGCCTGGGATTACGCCCAGGACATAGGCTATCAGCAGACCCGGACCATGAGCGCCATGGCCTCGGGAGGGCTGTTCGGGGTGGGGCCGAAGGATGGCTGGCTCAAATATGTGGGTGCAGCCAACACGGACCTGGTATTCGGCGTAGTGGGTGAGGAGTTCGGCTTCCTGCTGGCCCTGTGCTGTGTGGCAGCACTGGTGATCCCCATTGTATTCACCCTGCGCTGCGCCGCTGCGGCCCGCTCCTCCTTCTACACCATTCTTTCCTGCGCCACCGCCGCCATGCTGGTGTGTCAGATGGCGCTGAATGTGCTGGGCGCAGTGGATCTGCTGCCACTGACAGGGGTGACCTTTCCCTTTGTATCCATGGGGGGCTCCAGCATGATCTCCTGCTGGGGGCTCATGGCCTATCTGAAGGCTGCCGACACCCGGCAGAACGCCAGCTTCGCCCTGCGGCTGAGCAAGCTGGCTCCGCAGCAGCAGGAGAAGAAAGCCGCGCCTGCACCCAAGGCCCGGCCCAAGGCTCCGCAAGAGGGCTTTTTCGCCGACCGGCCGGACATCCCGGTGGATAAGATTTTCGGAAAGGAGGAGGACAAGTGAAGCAGGTCAAGCAGCGGACACTCCTTATTTATATATTACTGATCCTGTTTGTGGCGGGGCTGGTCCTGTATACCGCGCGCTATGTGGCTTTGGGCAGCCGCTGGGCCTCCTTCCCCGGAAATCTGAGTGCATATGATAGCGGCATACCGATTTTGGGACAGATTTTGGACCGCAGCGGCGTTGTGCTGTACGATGCGGCCCAGGGGGCATACAGTGACGACGATGCTCTCCGCCGGGCCACCCTGCACGCCGTAGGGGACAGGGAGGGGAACATCTCCACCTCCGCCCTGCAGAGCTTTCAAAAGCAGCTCATCGGCTACCGCCTGCTCACCGGCACCGCCGGCGGCGGTGGGCGGGTGTATCTGACCCTGGACAGCCGATTGCAGACGGCGGCCTATGAGGCCCTGAACGGTGCCAAGGGTACCATCGGTGTATACAACTACCAAACCGGTGAAATCCTGTGCATGGTGTCCTCCCCCAGCTTTGACCCCGCAGATCCCCCGGAGATCCGGGATGGGGACACGCAATATGACGGCGTATATCTGAACCGTTTCCTTTCCTCCGCCTTTACCCCCGGCTCCGTTTTTAAGGTGGTCACTGCGGCTGCCGCCCTGGAAAAGCTGGAGGGTGTGGCAAACCGCACCTTCCACTGCAGCGGCAGCGTCACCATCGGCGGCGACACCATCACCTGCCCCTATGTCCACGGGGATATGGACTTTTACGGAGCCATGGCAAACTCCTGCAACTGTGTTTTTGCCCAGCTGGCCGTGGAGCTGGGAGGGAGCACCCTCTCCAGCTACGCGCAGCAGGCCGGGCTGCTGGATGGCGGCAGCGTCAGCGGCATCGACACCGCCGCCGGGACCTACGTTATCAGCGAAAATGACAGCGAGGTGGGCTGGTCCGGCGTGGGCCAGTACGAGGATCTGGCAAATCCCTGCGCCCTGATGACCATGATGGGCGCCATCGCCGGTCGGGGCAGCGCCCGGGAGCCGTATCTGCTGGGTAAGGTCACGTCCATGACCGGCACGGCGGCCCGCAGCACCGGCACCTCCGGGACGATGCACCTGTGGAACGCCGCCACCTGTCAAGCTCTGGCCGACATGCTGCGCAACAACGTCACGGAAACCTATGGCCAGAGCCGCTTTGGCGACCTGCCGGTGTGCGCCAAGTCCGGCACCGCCGAGGTGGGGCAGGGCAAGGCGCCTCACAGCTGGTTTGCCGGATTCGTGGACAGCAACGACCTCCCCTTGGCCTTTGTAGCGCTGGTGGAAAACGGCGGCGGCGGCAGCGCCGTAGCCGGCAGCGCCGCAGCACAGGTGCTGCGCACGGCGGCAGAGCTGCTGTAAGCGCTCTGCTCCTCTTGCAGTGCATCGGCAGGGGAAGCGTCACCGCCGACCCCTATCAGCTATTCTCCCTCCTCTTTTCCTGATAAAAAAACGGCCCCCCGGGCCGTTTTTTTATCCTTATTTTACCTATGCCTCTACTTTTTCCACGGCAAAGCCATATACTGCGCCGTTTTGAGCATCGGTCATATCCACGCCGGTGGCGGCATACTGTCCGTCGATGTAAAAGGCCCAGTATGTGCCGTCCGTGTCATAGTCCGCGGTAATGCCGATGACCTCCTTGATATACAGACCGTAGTCGCTCTCCTCGCCGCTGATGATGTTCAGGGCCTGCAGGGCCGCGCCCACGGTTTTTTCATCGGTTTTCACAGTGAAGTCTGTTTTAGTGCCCCGGCCGTCCGTCACCTCTACGGTAAAGGCCGTTGCGCCCTGGCCCAGGGTCTCGCCGTCCTTCACACCCACAGTGTTCTTGCCTGCGGCAATAGGCGTGGGCTTTGCACAGGCGCACAGGGTCAGCGCCATGGCCAAAGCCAGCAAAAAGGCTAATATTTTTCTCATTTTTTTCAAGAATAGCACCTCCTTTTTCTCCTGCAGTATAACACGTCCATCGCCTCTTGACAACAGAAAAAAACAATGTTATAGTGGTGCCACAATCCAAGGGGTGCTGGCGCATGCCGGCTGAGATGGGCGTATAGCCGCCCGGTCCCTCGAACCTGATCCGGGTAATGCCGGCGTAGGAATGCGCACATACTGTCTTTTCGTTCCGCATTGCGACGCCTGCATGGCTCGCCATGCGGGAATTTTTTTATTGGAGGATGCAACATGAAAAACACAAAAACCAAAATGCTTTGCGAAGCCGCTATTTTCATTGCCATGGCGGAAATTCTGAGCCTTATCAAGCTCTATGAGTTCCCCAACGGCGGCTCCGTGACCCTGGAGATGCTGCCCATTATTCTGTTCGCCGCTCGGTACGGCTGCGGTTGGGGCGCCGGTGCCGGCCTGGTTTACGGCGCCATCACCTACCTCATCGGCAACAAGTTCTCCATCGATTGGACCACCATCATCTGCGACTACTTCCTGGCCTTTGTGGCCCTGGGCTTCGGCGCAGGCCTGCTGTCCCGCCGGAAGTGGAGTGTGTATTACGGCACCCTCATCGGCGGCGTGCTGCGCTTCCTGGTCCACTATCTTATCGGCGTTTTCGTCTGGGGCGTCTATATGCCCGACGAGTTCTTCGGCATGACCATGACCAGCCCGTGGTTTTACTCCCTGCTCTACAACGGGAGCTACATGCTGCCCAGCATCATCCTGTGCGTGGTGGTATTTGCCCTGCTGTATAAGCCGCTGAAGAAATACTTCACCTCCGCCGATCTATTGATTCAAAAATAAAAACCGCCCCGAAGAAAAAAACTGTTGACAAACCTCTCAAATCCTGTATAATAGTTTTTGTTCTTCGGGACACAGCGGGATTGTGTAAAGGTAGCACAGCGGACTCTGACTCCGTATGTGAGGGTTCGAATCCTTCTCCCGCTGCCAACATAGGATTGCTATTTTAACAAAAATAGCAATCCTATATTTTTTTCCTGAAATGCTGATAATACCGTAACAAAAAGGTATGAAAAGACAGCCGCTTGCGGCGGCTGTCTGAAGTGGTAATGCAGCCTCAAGCCGCCAATAAACTGGTGGCTTGAGGCTGTCGATAAAGTGATAGGATTTGCGATAACAGTAAGGAAAGGAGTGTGAGGGAAAGGCAGGAAGGGTGTCTCTCCCCACTGAAATCCGTAGTTTTTTGAAGTTTTTTCAAGGCTTCAAAAGCTTAGCAGCGGGGCGAAAAAAACTATTTCAACACGCTGAAACCACCAGTTAACTGGTGGTTATGATTTTGATTGGGGCTATTTTGCATCAGACCGCATTGGAAGCCCGGCCCGGCACAAGGCCGGACCGGGATCCGGTGCCGGCAGAAGCCAGCACCCTTTGCTGAGGAATTCAGTGGGGAGTAAACACACAAAACGCAGGAAATATCAGTAAATGGGTTAGGGTTATCACTGTGTCGTGCTGCGTCAGCCATTACTTTGCGGCTTTTTTTGCCTCCTTGGCAGCCCTGTCAGCCAGGTAGTACATACCGGGCGTGTTGTAATACTCCGTCTGCAGGTCCTTCACCTGCTTGCACATGAACACCAGGCCAATCATGTTCAGGATAACGACCACGGCCAGGAAGCCGTCAAGGATCATATACATGGTGGTCACGTTGGAGAACGCGCAGGCGATGCAGATGAACAGGGGATAAATATACACCCACACCTTGGAGAACTTACGGCCGAACAGGATCTCAGCCTGAATCTGGCCGAAGAAGCCAGCGGAGATAATCGTGGAGAACACAAACAGGAACACCGTGACAGCGACGAAGATAGCTCCGAAGTTGCCGAACACGGACTGGAAGGCAGCCAGTGCCAGCTGGCCGGAGCTCAGACCCTCCTGGGTCCACACGCCGGAGCACAGAACGGTCAGAGAGGTAATGGTGCAGATGACGATGGTATCCATAAAGACCTCAAAGATACCGAACTGAGCCTGACGGATGGGGTGATCCGTATCGGCGGTGCAGTGACCGGCGATGGTGGAGCCCACGCCCGCCTCATTGGAGTACACACCGCGGGCAGCGCCCCAGCGGATAGCCGCCATGATGGTGGCACCGGCGAAGCCGCCCACAGCAGCGCGGCCGGTGAAGGCATCCTTAAAGATCATGCCGAAGACAGCAGGCAGCTCGCCCACGTTGGTGAAGATGATGACCAGAGCGCCCACCACATACAGGCAGGCCATCACGGGCACCAGGATATCGGTGACGCTGGACACACGCTTGAAGCCGCCGGCCAGGATCACGCCCACCAGAACAGCAATGATGATACCGGTGATCGTCTGGTTTGCGCCGAACACATTGAACTGCTCAGCAGCGGAAACGCCCTGAGAGGCCAGGGAGGGAACCAGCTCGATCATGAAGAAGAAGGCATAGCCGACGCCGAACACAACGCCGATCTTCTTGCCCAGGCCACGCAGATAGTAAGCCGGGCCGCCGACCCACTCGCCCACGTCGTTTTTACGGCGGTACTTGATGCCCAGTGCAACCTCGCAGTACTTGGTGCACATACCGAGGATGGCCAGAACCCAGATCCAGAACACGGCGCCGGGGCCACCCAGGGCGATGGCCACGGGCACACCAACGATGTTGGAGGCGCCAACGGCGCAGGCCAGTGCCGCAAATGCGGCGGAAATGGGACGGACCTTGCCCTCCTCCTTCTTGGCAAACATCTTACCGAAGGTCTGGCTCATGGCGTAGCCAAAGTGACGGATCTGAGGGAAGCCCAGATAGATGGTCAGGAACAGACCGCCGCCGCCGATGAGGATCAGAATAGGAATGCCCCAGAACCAGTTGCCAAAATCTTGAATAACTTTCAATATAGCCATACTTTTCTCCTTTTCCATACATAATAGGTGACTTTCTCTGCGGTTTTGCTTGTGGTTGTGCGTTTGTGTGCTTTGTGCTTGTGCGCTTGGGGCAGGGGCCTCAGCTCAGCAGACGTTTCACCGTTTCATAGGTGATATTGGGGACGTTCTGAAACGTCTGCCGCATATCCACGCGCTCGGTGAGCATGTGTCCGTCACGACCAAAGGTACCAATATTGACAACGGGGACATCGATCTGACGGATCTTATCCACCGGGTGCGTGTATTTCACGCCATACTGGGGCATATTCGTCTCCAGCGCCTGGATCGCCAGGGTGTCGTCACACACGGCCATAAAGCTGGAGTCAGAGATGTAGGGGTAGAACATGCGGGTCTTGATCTGGCGCCGGGCCTCGGGCCGCACCACCTCGATGGCGCTCTCCACCGCATCCAGCAGGGCCTTTTCCTTGGCCGTGCGGCCGGTCATCTCGATACGGGCACTGAAGATGGAGCCGAAGAATACCACCACGGCGGGGGACTTGTCCTCAGACCACTTCCAGGCCTCCTGCACCACACGCAGGCCGAACAGGCGCAGGTCCAGCTCGGGTTCATCCTTGTGCAGCTTCACGGTGAACTCGTGAATAGCCTTTTTGAAGGCCTCGCCATGTGCCGCTGCCAGCTCGTTATAAAACTCGCTCCAGGTGTAGACCCGGGTCTTCCAGGGCAGCTGGTGGAATTCCACCTTACTCAGCTCACAGAAGCGCTTGTATTGGGCATTCAGATATTCCACCGTCTCGTCAAAGGCCTCCACGGCCATCTGCTTGCTCTTTTCCAGCACGACGGCAGGGCTCCAGCCGTGGGTGAAGAAGTTGTAGTAGCCGAAGGCCGTCAGCGCCGTCTGCACAGTGTAGGGGCCCTTGGTATCCATCTCCTTCAGGGAGATGGGCGGAATGGCGACCTCGCCCTGGGCGATGTCGCACAGGTCAGTGTTCAGGGACATCTTGCGCGTGATATTGGCCAGCACCAGATTGGGGTCCAGTGCGCTGAAGGCCTGGCCCACATGGGCCTCCTTGCCAAACACGGCGAAGCAGGGCAGCAGCTTGCCGATGCTGCCGTAGTAGATGTAGCGGTTCTCATCACCGGGGGCGTAGTTGGTGGAGTAGTCGGCGTTGATGCACGCCACATACTCGAAATGCTCCTTCTCCTTCAGCTCCTCCAGCAGATCCAGGGCCGTGATGATGCCCTTGGAGTTGTCCTCCTCGTCACACTCACCGATGGCCAGCAGGTTGCCGTCCAGCTCCTCGGGATGCTCGGAGAAATACTGAATCAGATACATGTGGCCGGCTACGCCGGACTTCATATCCAGGGCGCCGCGGCCGAACAGATATTCGCCGGACTCGATATCGTCAATGACCTCCTGAGGCAGCACAAAGGTCTCGCGCAGCTTGGCGGGCAGCTCCTCGCAGCGGAAGGCGTACTCACGGATGGTGCCGAAATCGTCCACCCCAACGGTATCGATGTGGCCGATGAGGATGACCGTGCGGTTAGAATTGCCCTTGGTGCCCTTCACATAGGCCAGCGTACTGTGCCGCTCCACAAAGTCGTTCTTGGTCTGGAAGCACTTGACCTGCTCAGGGTGTGCCTGGAAGTAGGGCAGGGACATATAGAAGTCCTGCATATAACGAGCCACAGCGCTCTCGCCGCCCGGCTCCTTATTGATGCTGGGGATGGCGACCATGTTTTCCGTCAGCTGCTTGACCGATTCAAAAGAATTTAGTTTCATGACTTAGCTCCTTTGTTCGTTGTGCCCGCGCGTATCAATCGCGGTGATATCTCTCAATGCCGGCCATGTAGGTATTCAGCACCTGAATATCCTTGATGTCATTTTCGGGAATATGGAAGATGTCGCGGTCAATGACCACCATATCGGCGAACTTGCCAGCCTCGATGGTACCCATCAGATCCTGGTTGCCGTTGGCGTAGGCCACATTTTTGCTGTACATGCACACCGCGTCATACACGGATATCTTCTCGTCGGGATGATAGCCGCCCGCGGGATAGCCGTCCATGTCCTGGCGGGTCACGGCGGCGTAGATGCCGAGCCAGGGGTTGAAGCTCTCCACCGGCGCATCGGAGCCTCCGGCCATGACTAAGCCCTCATCCAGATACGTCTTCCAAGGATAGCTCAGCGCGGCACGCTCCTTGCCCACGCGCCCCTCGATCCAGTGCAGGTCGGTCATCAGGAATGTGGGCTGGATGTCCAGCACGAGCGGCAGCTTCTTCATACGCTCGATCAGCTCCGGCGTGGCCATCTGGGCATGGATGAGACGGAAGGGGAGTCGCTTGGCCTGCTCCTCCGGTGTCATGCCATCCCTCAGCCCCTGCCGCAGGCAGTACTCCACCGCATCCAGGGTGACCTCCAGTGCCTCGTCGCCGATGCAGTGGGTGGCGGGCTGCAGGCCGTGGCGGTATGCCTCGTACATTCTCTTGGCCAGGTCCTCAGGGCTGATGACCAGAATACCGGTGTTGCCGGGATCGTCCGCATAGTCGGTGTACAGCTTGGCAGACCGGGAGCCCAGAGAGCCGTCAGAGAAGCTCTTGAAGCTGCCCATCCGCGCAGCGCGGTAGGGATCGCTCCGCTGCTCGGCCGTCAGGTGCTCCGGGTCGAACATATAGTCCAGACACACGAACATGCGCACCGGCAGCTCGCCGCGGCTGCTGCGGGCCACATAGTCCGCAAAGTCCTCGTCATAGTGCCATATCGCCGCGGCATAGGTGTGCATCATGGTCACGCCCAGGCTGGAGGCCAGCGCCAGGCCCTTCCTCATGCACTTTTCACGGGTGGCGGGCACCAGGAAGGGATCAGGGATCAGGCTGTCGTAGATCTTGGAGGCCTGCTCACGGAAAATGCCGTTGGGGTTGCCGTCGGCATCCAGCTCCACCATGCCCCCGGGGCCAAATACATAGCCGTTGGTAATGTTGGCCTTTTCCAGCGCCATAGTGTTGGCCACCGCTGTATGCAGGCACACGCGCTTGATAACGATGGGATGATCAGTGCTGGCCTCATCCAGGTCCAGACGGGTGGGCAGCTGATCCTCGCAGTCCCTCCACTTGGATTGGTCGAAGTTGGAGCCCTTGATCCACTCGCCCTTGGGCGTCTCCGCCGCGCGTTCACGCAGCAGCTGCAGTGCCTCGGCGCGGGAGGTGGCACCGCCCAGATCCACCGTGGTATAGGCCTGACAGAAGGCAAAGAAGTGCAGGTGAGAGTCGCCCATGCCGGGCAGTACGGTCTTGCCCTGCAGGTCGATGCACTTCTCACAGTCAAATTGCGCCAGTGCCTCTTCCTTCGTGCCCACGTAGGCAAATTTTCCGTCCTTCAGCACCACCGCTTCCTTACAGACGTCCGGCGCCTCCATGGTGTAAATCTTACCGCCATAAAACAATGCATCAGCGTTTCCCTTCATTTTGTACACCTCTCCAATTTCAAAATGGTATTGTTGTGATTTTGCACAGTTTCAAACACACAAAGGTTACATTAATTGACATTATAACGGAAGGTGGGTCATGTGGCAATTTACCTCTCGTTCCCCACACGGAACAATTTGTGCAGTTTTTGTTTCCTACCCGGAACGTTTATTGACACATTTAGCGTATTTTGATATTTTTGGAAAAAAATGGTGAAAAAATAAGCTCGATTTGATTTTGAGGAAATCGCTTATGGACACTGAAAGAACAAATATTACAAGAGAAGTCGGCAGCCGTATCCGCTACGCCCGCAAAAGCCGGGGCATGTCAATGGACGAGCTGGCCCAGGCTATCTACAAAACGCGTTCTGCCATCTCCAAATATGAAAATGGGCAGATATCCGTGGATATTGCCACGCTTTATGACATTGCCAATGCCCTGAAGGTCAGCATCTATGATCTGCTGCACCGCAACACGCCGGACATCGGCCAGGAGTACAACGCAGAGGTGCCCGCCTTTTTCCGGAATGTCTCCCAACTATATATGTACTTCTTCGATGGCCGGATCAACCGCGCCCAATGCACCGTGATCGACATATTCCCTGCGGAGAGAAGCAGCCAGGCTGAGGTACTCATGTACATGAATGTCAAGGATCTGGCCCGCTACCAAATCTGCGAGAGCACCTTCCGCGGCACCTTGACCCACTATGAGGCCTTCAGCGCCATGCTTTTCGAGAACAACGATATGCCCATGGATAAATACCAGATCGGCATCCCCCAGCCCTACATGGACGACGATCGGAAGTGGGTGCTGACCTATGGCATCTCCTGCCGTCCGCTGATGCCCTCTGCCGCCAAGCGTCTTCTCAGCAAAACGCCGCTTCCCATCGATAAGGCGCTGGTCCAGGAGCTGATGATATCCAAGGAGGATATCCGCTTGATGAAGCACTACAATATGTTTGTCATGGTGTAGCATCCATTGTCTGCTATATATGCATGCAATAGCCTTGCCCAAAAAGGACGCCCCCGGCGTCCTTTTCCCATAGGCAAATGTTTTTCTTGACAGTTTCACCCGGCTGCCTTTCAGCGGCCGGGTGATTTTTGTCGAAGCAGAGCGGGTGGCAGACCCCCTCGACCCGGCTCCATATATACGCAATGCTTCTCTTGCGCTGCGTCATTTTAATTTGTCAATTTTTTCTCAATTTTATGAATGTTGTCTGTTGCTTCTTTTTCTTCTTTGCCGTATACTCTTACTATTATTTTTACAGGATATGCAGGTGGAGCAAATGAAAACCTATCGATTTGCATACGGCAGCGGTACGGTGGAGTTCCCGCTGGAGGAGAAGAACATCATCGGAGAGCTGCACGGCAATGTGGTGGAGCCGATTTCCGACATACGCAGGGAGCTGTGGGCCTCCCTGGATGCGCCCATCGACAGCGCACCCCTGTGCCGGCGGGTCACCCCGGGCAGCACCGTTGCACTGGTGGTCAGCGATATGTCGCGCTTCTGGATGCGGCAGGATCTGCTGGTGGAGCAAAACGCGCAGGCGGCGCTGGCGGTGGCCGACCGGGGCTATGTGCTGGAGACGGGACGTATTGTCACCGAGGGCGCCGGCGCGGAGCTGCTGGAGAGTGACGCCATCCGCAAGGCCTATCTGGGCGGATAAATCGGCAAAAAAAGAAGCACCTAAGGTGCTTCTTTTTTTGCCGTGTGCATATAGCGCATCAGCAGCTGCTGCCTATCTCAAGGGCCCTTGCTCTATCATGCTACTATATATAAATGAAGCCCGCCTTCCGAGTATTTTTCGAAGGCGGGTTTTTATTCTACAGGTGGAAGTGTTTTTTCAGTAGTTGGTTTTCGCCCAGCACCAGCAGCGTCAGGCTGCTGTCCAGCATGGTTTCCGATGAGACATTCACATCGGTTTTGTCGCTTCGCTTCACGCCGAGGATGTTGACGCCGTACTTACGGCGGATGTCCAGCTCACCTATGCTGTGACCCTGCCAGCTATCCGGGACGGCGACCTCGATAATGGCATGCTTTTCGTCCAGCTCTATGTAGCTGAAGATATGGTTGGCTGTATACCGGATGGCCGCCCACTTCGCCAGCTGCTTTTCCGGGTATGTCACCGCGTCCGCGCCGTTGCGCAGCAGAAATTTTGCCTGCACATCCCGTTCGGCACGGGATACCACATATTTTGCCCCCAGCTCCTTGAGCAGCGACGTCGTTTCCAGCGAGTTCTGAAAATCTCCGCTGATAGTAACGTAGCAGACGTCATAGTTCCCAACGCCCAGCGATCGCAGAAAATCCACGCGGGTGCTGTCGCCGATCTGTGCGTTGGTAACAAAGTCCATACACTCGTTGACGCGCTCCTCGTCCCGGTCCACGGCCATCACCTGATGCCCCAGCTCGCTCAGCTGCATGGCAAGGTGCCGCCCGAAGCGGCCAAGTCCGATCAATAATACATTTTTCATCGTGCGCTCCTTTCAGCCAACGGTAATCATTTCCTTCGGATATCGGGCATGTGTCAGGTCATGTCCGGAAAATGCGGCGTAGATCAGAGTCAATCCTCCCACACGCCCGAAGAACATCAGCAGAATGAGAATGCCCTGTGACAGCGTACCCAGCTGCGGCGTCAGCCCCAGCGTCAGCCCTACCGTTCCGGCGGCGGATGCCGTTTCATAGAGGCAGGCACCCAGCGGCAGTCCCTCCGCCGCGCTGATAACCGCTGCGCCCATGAAGGTCAATCCCAGATACAGCAGCAGGATGGCGGCGGCGTTCCGTACAGCGGAGGGCTCCAGCCTGCGCCTGAAAAGCTGCGGATCCTCCCGCCTGCGGAATGCAGCCACCGCATTGGCTGCCAGCACAGCCAGCGTTGTCACCTTCATGCCGCCTGCGGTGGAGCCGGGTGCGCCGCCGGTCAGCATCAACAAAATTGTGACCGCCTGTGAAGTGTCGCTCATTTTCGCCAGGTCTGCGGTGTTGTAGCCCGCCGTTCGCGGCGTGACCGCCTGAAAGAGCGATGCTAAAACACGCTCCCCCGTGGGAAGCTCTGCAAAGTCTGTCAGGAAGAAAATCAGTGCCGGAAGTGCGATCAAGATGATCGTTGCGCTCAGAATGACCTTGCTCTGCATCCGGTACCGCCGCAGGTGCAGCCGGTGGGTGCAGACATCGTCCCATGTCAGAAAGCCGATACCGCCTATAACAATCAGCAGCATGATGACGATGTTGACCAGCGGGTCGGATATGTACGCCGTCAGGGAAGGGTAGAGCGTATCCGCCCGCCCCAGAATGTCAAAGCCCGCATTGCAGAAGGCGGATACGGAGTGAAACACCGCCATCCACACGCCCCGCAGCCCATAGTCCCGGCAGAACGCCGGCCCCAGCGCCAGCGCGCCCACCAGCTCTACAAGGAATGTTCCCTTTAAGATAAACCTTGTCAGGCGCACGATGCCGCCCACCACCGGAGCGGAGATGGCGTCCTGCATGGCGCTGCGCTCCTTCAGCGAGATATTCTTGCCGGAGAGCATTAAAAACGTCACAGCTGCCGTGATGACACCTAAGCCGCCGATTTGGATCAGCAGCAGGATAACGGTCTGTCCGAACGCGGACCAATAGCTGCCTGTATCCAGCACCACCAGGCCCGTCACGCAGACGGCGGAGGTGGAGGTGAACAGCGCCTCGTGAAACGGCGTCCACACCCGCCCCGCCGCCGAGATGGGCAGCATCAGCACCAGCGCGCCCAGCAGGATCACGCCGGCAAAGCCGAGGATCATGATCTGGAAGGACGTCAGATGGTGCTTCAGATGGAAACCGGTTTCTGTCACGGAACTCACCCCCTAAAATCGACTTCGCTCCCAATTTCCCGTACAGTATAGCACGGTTTTGGAGTTGTGGCTATACAAGTTTTGTTAAATTTTCGGCCTGAGCTGCCCGAGATCGGCCGCAGTATCGCTTGCGCCTTAGCGAAACAGGAAAGGTGCGCGAGGAAATCCGAACGGCACCCCATTTAGGCCGCATATCCTGTGAAAAAATCCGCGCAAAACAGGATGACGCGCCGGTCTCCGGTGCGCCATCCTGTTAGCTTTTCAGCTATACAGCGGCAGAGCATTATGTCTCGTTATTTCGGTAGAACCCGAACCCCGCCACCTCCGTGGTGGGCAGGGAGAAGGCAATGGCCTTGGCCGGGGTGTCCGGCCCGGCCTTCTCCAGGATGGACCGCATGATCGCCGTCTTCTCCTCCGTTTTGGCCACAATGAGGAACACTTCCTTTTCCTCGGCAATGGTGATGTTGTAGAATTTCTTCACCTGCTCGGCGCCGGTGCCCTTGCCGTGGAGCACCGTACCTCCCCGGGCACCTGCTGCCCGGGCCGCGTCCATCACCAGGTCCGTCTGACCCTCGCTGGCAATGATAACGATCAACTCATAGGCAAAATTCAGCTCCGGCGTATACTTCCCCGTGCCGGCCTCGTTCCCCTTCAAAAATTCCATGGTTTTACCTCCTCCTACGCTTTTCATGGGCACCGCAATGACGATGCCGTGGCCGGGAACACCCAGGTGCAGCCGCTCCCGCTGGCCGGCAATGAGCGCCTTGGTCTTATCCTCTGTGGCAGCCGAGAGCATCACCCGCTTTTCGTTGGACTCAATGCCCAAAAAGTCCAGCATGCTCTGTATGGCTGTGCCATGGCCGTGGAGCGTCACGTTCAGTGGCAGCCCCAGCTCCTCCGTCAATTCCTCCAGCCGGGGCAGCGCCTCCGGCGTAACGATAGAGATCACATAATTCATGCCGCTTCCTCCCACAGCTCAATAATATCGCAATCGCCATAGCTCTCCAGCTCCTGGGCGGCCCGCTGGGCCTTGCGTTGGTAGATCACACCCACCGTCTGGATGGACAGCAGCGGCATCATCGCCACCATGGCCACGATGCCGAAGGCATCCGTAAGCACATTGCCGCCCCGGGCGATACTCACACCCATCATGAACTGCAGCATGAAGGTGGCTGTCATGGGGCCGGAGGCCACGCCGCCGGAGTCAAAGGCGATGGCCGTGTAAATATCCGGTACGAAAAACGACAGCCCCAACGCAATGGCGTATCCCGGCACCAGGAACCACAAAATTGAGATCCCGGTCACCACCCGCAGCATAGCCAGAGCCATGGCCAGGGCGATAGCCACGGACAGGCTCACCTTAATGGCCCCACCGGGGATAGCGCCGGCGCTGACCTCCTCGATCTGCTTTTCCAGCACTGCCACTGCAGGCTCCGCCGAGATGATGAACCAGCCCAGCAGCGCCGCCAGCGGGATCAGCAGCCATTCCGTTTCGCCGGTAGCCAGAGCCGCCCCCAGCTCCGCCCCCAGGCTGGAAAAGCCCACGTTCACTCCCGCCAGAAACAGCACCAAGCCCACATAGGTATACAGGATACCCACGGCGATCTTTCCGAAGCTTCTTGTGTTCATCTTGAATACAAATACCTGGAAGATCAGAAAAATAGCCACAATAGGCAGCATGGCCATGGCCATCTCCTTCATATATACCGGCAGCGCCTGCAAAAAGGCCGTGCCGATGCCGGTGGTGCTGTCAAAGCTCACCTGGGTGATCTCCGCTGCGCTACCGCCTCCGTCACTGAAAAAGCCCAGCAGCAGCACCGACAAAATGGGTCCTATGGAGCACAGGGCCACCAGGCCGAAGCTGTCCGCCTCCGCCCGCTTATCGCTTCGCACGTGGGAGATACCAACGCCCAGGGCCAGGATAAACGGCACGGTCATGGGCCCCGTGGTCACGCCGCCGGAGTCAAAGGCGATGCCGAGGAAATCCCGGTCCGTAAATGCTGCCAGCAAAAATACGGCTATGTAGCACGCCACCAGCACCCACCGCAGGTTGATGCCGTACAGAATACGCAGCATACAAACTACCATGAAAAAACCAACGCCGACGCCCACTGCCGCCAGGAGTACGGTTTTGTCGATGTTGGGCACCGTGTCCGCCAGCACCTGCAGGTCCGGCTCCGCCACGGTCACCGCCACTCCCAGGGCAAAGGCCACCAGCAGGATCACCGGCAGCTTGCCGATTTTTGTCAGAGCTGTGCCGATCTTGCTGCCGATAATGGTCATAGACCGCTCGGCTCCCAGAGAAAACAGGCCTAATCCCACCACGATCATCAGCGCCCCCACCAAGAAGGTCAGCAGCAGTGTGGGCTGCATAGGCACCAAAAACAGGCATAGCACTGCGACGATGGCAATGATGGGCAATACCGAGATCATGGATTCCCGTATTTTCTCCGTTAGCAGAGTGCGGGTCTTTTCAAAATGCGCTTTTCGCTTTGCTTTGGATCTACTCAACAATTTGATTCCTCGCCTTCCTTATATATAATAAAACGACTATCATATAATTTTGTGATTGTGAAAATCATTCATCTTGCCACACAAGAACAAATTTAAAACCTTTAATTCCATTCTGTTCCATAAGATTCTTAAAACTATCTGTTACATATGGGTGAGTATGAACCTCTTCCGGTATTTTAAAGATAAAAGCGTTGCTAAGCATTTCCCGATGGAAAGCATACTTTTCAATTCTCATAATCCGTCCAGAACTGGAAAAACGTTTTAATTTTGAATTCTCGTAATCCAAACAGTCTCTTACTGCTGTAACATTAAGCACAAACAATTTTTGCTTTTTACTTTTAGCGCTCAAAACCTGAGCAGCATCTTGAATATAGGGCTTAATTATATTAAAGCAACGCTCATTTACAACAACAGCGCTTACCTCTACAGGATAGACATCTCCAATGCTTTTGCCCTTTTCCGTCTGATGCGAACTCGGATATAATTCCACTTCAGTCCAGTTGCTCAAGGGTTCTCCTTTAAAGCAAAAAGCCTTATATCCATTTTTTTCTTTTGTTTCAAATGCTCGATATGTGTGATCAGACCATAATTGATAGAGTTTCATAGCCGTTCTATTCTCCTCATTATTATACATCGTCCGTTTTGTCCACCAGCTCCGTAATGTCCCACAGCTCGCAATCCAGCGCGCAGCAAATGCGCACCAGCATCTGCGTGGACACCGGCTGGTCGTGCTGGAGCTTAAAATAGGTGGATTGGCTGATGCCCGCCTTTTCCCGCAGGTCGTGGCCCTTCATATTCCGGTCGATCATCAGCTTAAAGAGTTTTTTATAGCATATCTCTTTCTGCATAGCCGTTCCTCCCCGGTTGTTTTTATTTAATATAGCATAAAAATATTCAAAACGCAAATGTTACATTCCGTTTTAAATATTTTTAACAGTTTGTTTATATACTGTTCTGTTTTCGTCTTTCGTCCCGCTGCGGCTATTTTCCAGTTTTTTCCGCATTTTTCCTCATATGGGTGGACAAAGTGAGCCGGGTGTGTTATCTTTATTTTGAATAAGTATCCCTACGACACCCTATCGTAGCCGCCGGGCAGAAAGGATGGGCTTTCTCTTGACATACTCCTCTGCAAAATCGAATCGTATTAAGCGGACTCTCTCCGTTTTTTTGGCCGTGCTCTTGCTGATAAGCCTTGTGCTCCCTGTGCTGGGCAGCGTCGGCGAGGATGCCTACGTCAACGACGATGCCATTAATGTCCGCTCCGGCCCCGGCACCTCCTACAGCTCGGTGCGGTTTGGCAAAAGCAAGGCCATCCTGCTCTACCGGGGCCAGTATGTAAGGGTCATCGCCACGGAAAAGGGCACCGATGGCGCGACCTGGTACCAGATCGTATTTACCTACAACGGCTATACCAAAATGGGCTATATGCGCAGCGATTTCGTCACCCAAATCGGCGATGACAGCGCTTATCAGGCCTATTTGTCCGAGCAGGGCTTTCCCAAGACCTACCAGCCCTATCTCCGGGCACTGCATGCCGCCAGCGGCGGCCAGTGGAATTTTGTGGCCTATCATACGGGGCTGAAATGGTCAGATGCCCTGGAGAACGAATCCACCTTGGGCCGTGCCCTTATCCACGGGAACTACGGCACCGCCTTGCGCTCCACCGCCCCCGGCGCTTACGATAGCTCTACCGGGGAGTGGAAGCAGTACGAGCCCGACTGGTATGCCGCCAGCCGCCAAACCGTGGCCTACTATCTGGATCCCCGCAGCTACCTGACGGACGGCACCTGCATCGCCTTCGAGCAGCTTTCCGGCGGCGAAGGTGTGACCCACGCACAGCTGAAGAAGGTGCTGGCCGATTGTGCCTGGGCCACTGACGCCATTATCGATGAATTTATCAGGGCCGGGTCCAAGGAGGAGCTGGAAAAGCAGAAGCAGATAGACCTGGAGCGCCTGCGCAGCGAGGGCAAGACCGACGCCGCCAACAGCCTGGAAAAAGTCACCGTCACCGGTGTCAGCCCCATTTACCTGGCCGTGAAGGCCCGGAGTGAGATCGGCACCTCCTCCACTCAAAACGCCACCGGCTATCCCCTCAGCGATGGGAAAAAGTACTATAATTTCTTTAACATCGGCGCCTACGGAGGCAGCAATCCCAACTACAACGGCATCCTCTATGCCCAGAGCAAGGGCTGGGACACCAGCTATAAGGCCCTGTTGGGCGGTGCGTGGTTTATCTTCCGCAATTACATAGAGGATGGCCAGGATACCCTGTATCTTCAGCGCTTCAACCTTACCCCCCAGTATACCTATGCCTACCAGTACGCCACCGACATCACCTATGCCTATCAGGGCGGCTGGTCTACCTATGAGTCCTATGTCAAAAACGGCCTGGCCAATACGGCCCTGACCTTCACCGTCCCCATTTTGGAGAATATGCCCGCCGTGACCAAGCTGCCCACATCCGCCCAAGAGGATGAATACCAGCCAAAGCCGGATCCGAAGCCCGATCCCGATCCTGATCCCAAGCCGGACCCGGATCCCAAGCCTGACCCCGATCCCGCGGCGACCTATGATTATGTTGGGAGGCTCCAGCTGCGCCTCTCGGATTCCTATCTTTCGGGCTTCTCCTTGGGTACGCCGGTGAAAACCCTCATCGCCCAGATTCAGGCTGTCAATCCGGATGCCGCTGTCACGGTGACGGACGGCAGCGGGAAGGCCGTTTCCGATTCCGCCGTTGTCTCCACCGGCCAGCTGCTGACCATTCAGGACGCCGCCGGCACCTACGCCTACACCTGCGTGGTATACGGGGATGCCAATGGTGACGGCCGCATCGCCGCCACAGATCTGCTGGCGGTGAAGAAGCATATCCTGGGCGTCCGGACCCTTACCGGTGCCTACGCCCGGGCCGCTCAGCTCTCCGGCAGCAAGATCGCCGCCACCTCGCTGCTGGCCATCAAGAAACACATCCTGGGCACCGCGCCCATCGTGCAGAAATGAAAAGCAGGTGTTTTATGAAGCATTTCAGAAAATTCTCTCTCAGCTTGCTGCTGACTGGCGCCATGCTCCTGTGCCTGGTGCAGACGAGCTTTGCCGACGGCATTTCCGTTTCCGCCGGCCAGGGCAGCGTCAGCGTGGGCAAGACCGTTGCCTTTTCTATCACCGTCCCCTCCGGTTCGGAGGCGTGGACCTACTCCGTGTCCTGGTCCGGCAACCTCACCCTGGAGTCCGGAGACACGGCCCCCATGGGCTTTGAGGGAGATAGCCGCACCAATCAGCTGGTGTTCCGGGCCAACGGCACCGGCACCGGCACCGTGAGCATCTCCGCCGGATCCTACTGCATCGCCGGCGTGGACTATGACGCCTCCGGCAGCGCCTCCGTGACCATCGTAGCCGCCTCTGAGCCTGACGACAGCGAGCCGGACTACACCCCCAGCACCCCGGGCAAGAGCGGCAACAACGCCCTCTCCACTCTCACCGTCAGCGCCGGGACCCTGGCCCCGGCCTTTGACCCGGCTGTGACCGAGTATACCCTCTCCCTGCCCCAGGGCACCGAGAAGCTCACGCTCACCGCCACTCCCTCCGACTCCAACGCCACCGTCCAGGGTGACGGGGAGCTGACGCTTCAGGAGGGGGAGAATACGCTTCCCCTGGTGGTCACCGCCGAAAACGGCGATACCAAGACCTATACCGTCACCGCCAAGGTGGCCCAGGCCCCCACGCTGTTTTTGGATTATAACGGTCAAAGGCTGGGCGTAGTGAAGGATGTATCTCAGGTCACGCCGCCTGCAGGCTTTGCCCCTGCTGAGCCCATCACCTATAGCGGTGATACCCTCCCCATCTGGACGGATGTCTCCGGCAAGCGCACCCTGGTCTATCTTATGGACGAAAAAACCTCCGCCCAGGGCTTCTACCTCTTCTCCCAGACCACCGGCGTGCAATCCCCCTATCTGCCCATCCTCTGCGGCAGCGTTACTTATATTTACACGGACATTCCTAAGGAGCTCTCCTCCGTTCCCGGCCTTACCCCGGCCACTGTAAAGGCCTTCGGTCAGACCCTCAACGGCTGGACCTACAATGACACCTCCCTAAAGGATTTCTGTGTGCTGTACCTCATGGACGATGCCGGGAGCTATGGCTACTATACCTACGATTCCCGGGAGGAGACGCTTCAGCGCTTCAGCGGCGCCGTCTTCACCGATGACGCAGGCCAGAGCCTGCGCGTCCCCATGCTGTATGTGTATATTGCCGGCGGTGCGGCGCTGGTGCTGCTGATTCTGCTGATCGTTTTTGCCTCGGTAGCCGGCAGCCGCGGCAGAAAGCTGCGCCTTCTGGCCGATACCGGTGCGTCCCAACCCGCGGCGGATGAAGGCACCCCGGAGGCTACGACCGATGCCACTTCCGCGGCCGATGCTGCCCCCGAGCTTGAGCAGCTTCCCGTTGCCTCCCCGCAGGAAGATCCGTCCCTGTCTGCCGATGCCCCGGTGTCTCCTGCCGGCACCCCTGACCCGGAGTCTACGCACCACCCGGAGCCGGCGGCTGAAGCCTCCACCTCGGAAGCCGGGGAAGCCGGTGCTGACCCCTCCGAGCCTGCGCCGGATGCAGCCTTGGAGAATACCCTCCGCCATCTTCCCCTGGATGAGCTGCTGCGAGACATCCATGACCTGTGATCCCTAAAAAAATACCCCACGCAAGGCCGTGCCTTGCGTGGGATATTTTATTTGCCGCCCCGTAATCGCTTACCCACTCAGACCCGCGACTTACATCGGGTATCCTCCGGGCAGCAACAAGCCTCGCAGAGTTTGCGCCCGCAGGCGCAAAAATTATGCGCGCAGTGGGCTGCGATCCCCTTGGCATAAAATTCCGCAGGTATTTTATGCCAGTCAGAATGACACCGTCTCCGGGTCCGGCTTTTGGCAGGCGCTGATGCGCTCCACATACAGCACCGGCCCCTCACCCTGATAGGCCTCGCACTGCTCCTTTTTCACCGTGGCACGGATCTTCACCCAATCCCGGTTCTTGAAGCGGTCCATGCCCTGACCCTTGCAAACCAGAGCCAAAAATTGCATGTCGTTCTCGCAGCACACCATGGCAAAGCGGCCCGGGCAATCTACGCCCTTGAACTTCTTGGAATGGCACATCAGTGCCTTAAAGGTGACGCTGATCCCCTCGTAGCGCTCCGGATGATCCATCAGGTCCACATACCAGATGCCGTAGTCCTCATCCGCCACCTCCAGGTGTCCCGAGGACAGGTCAAAGGGCATCATATCCTCCGTCACATACTCCTCGCTGGTGCCGTCCTCATTTTCCAGATAGATGTCCGCCCGACGGTTGGCCATGCGCAGGTTTTTAGACCGCAGTTGAGTCCTGAGCTGCTCATTGCACCGGTTAAAAATAAGCATGTCGGCGTTGGAGACCTTCTCCATCACCAGCTGTCCCATATTTTTCAGATATGGCTCAAAGGTCCGCGCGTCCATCAGGCAGATGATCTGATACAGGATCCAGTTTCCCGGCAGCCCGTCTCGGTACAGGGGCTCCATCATCCACATGCCGTTGTACTCGATGATGACCTGCTTGGGGCGGTACTGCTTTTCCAGCTTCTTAAAAAGCTCCGGCGTCAGCTCCCCCTGATCCTCCACCGTGTAGGTGAATACATTGAAAAGCCCGTGGGGATCGTACTCCTCCTCCCCCTCCTCACAGCAAATGAGCAGGGTCTTATCCTCGGCGGCAAAGCCGTCCTTGAGGATGCCGTTTATGAAATTCGTCTTGCCGGCATCCAGAAACCCGGCAATGAGATATACAGGAATGTCCATATTTTTTCTCCCTTACAGGCCGAACAGCTCTGCAAGCTTCCCCTCGTCCAGATTGGAGCCGATAACGCACAGCCGCCCGGTATAGTCCGCCGGGCCAAAGCGCACCTCGTGCTCCTGAGGCACATAGTCAAAGTGCAGCCATTTTCCGCCCTCGCAGGGTACGATGCCCTTGGCCCGCAGGATAGCGCCGTATTCGCCGCCGTCCAGGGCCGCAAGGATCCGGTCAATGTCCGCCTGGGTAAATGCCTTGGGTGTCTCGGCGCCCCAGCTGGTGAACACCTCGTCGGCGTGGTGGTGATGGTGGTGGCAGGCGCACTCCGGATCGTCGCACTCGCCCTCGCCGTGATGATGGTGGTGATGCTCGTGCTCGTCGTGGTCATGGTCATGCTCATGATCATGGTCGTGATGATGGTGCTCGTGCTCGTCCTCATCCTCGTCATGATCATGATCGTGATGATGGTGATGCTCATGCGCATCCTCGTCATGCTCGTCGTGGTCATGATGATGGTGATGATGCTCAGCCTCCTCGGCCTCGTGCTCGGCCCGCATCTTCTCCAGCAGCTCGTCGGCCAGGGACACCTTCTCCACGGCGGCCAGAATGGTCTTGCCGTCCAGCTGGTCCCAGGGGGTGGTCAGGATGGCGGCGGTGGGGTTCTTCTCCCGCAGCAGGGCCGCGGCGGCCTCCAGCTTCTCCTGGGTCAGCTTCTGGGTCCGGGACAGGATGATGGTGCCGGCGGACTCGATCTGGTTGTTATAGAACTCGCCGAAGTTCTTCATATACACCTTCACCTTGCCGGCGTCGGCCACGGTGACAAAGGAGTTCAGCTTCATATCCGGAATATCCGCCACGGTGTTCTCCACCGCCACGATGACGTCGCTGAGCTTGCCCACGCCGGAGGGCTCGATGAGGATGCGGTCCGGCTGGAACTGCTCCTTCACCTCCCGCAGGGCCTTGCCGAAGTCGCCCACCAGGGAGCAGCAGATGCAGCCCGAGGACATTTCGGAGATCTGGATACCGGCGTCCTTCAAAAAGCCGCCGTCGATGCTGATCTCGCCGAACTCGTTTTCGATCAGCACCAGCTTCTCGCCCTGATATGCCTCCTTCACCATCTTCTTGATGAGGGTGGTCTTACCTGCGCCCAGGAAACCGGACACGATGTCAATTTTTGTCATAACAGTACCTTCTTTTCTTCTCCCGCCGGGCGGGACATATTCTTTCTCCTATATCATAGCCTATTTTTTCAAAATTGCAAGGGGAGGGGAAAAAATTCACATTTCCGTCCGCATCACCGGCGGTTTGTCCCGCTTTTGCCGGGTTTTGTCCCGATTTTTCGGCGGGACAGGCCGGGACAGAAACAAAAGGGTAGCCATCCGGCGAAAAATACGGTATAATGGGGGAAAATCCAAAAAGTGAGGTATTTCCCCTATGTCCGTGAATCAGCAGCAGACCGGCGAATGGGCCCCCGATTGGGCTCCGGAAGGAGAGCCGGAATACACCCCCCGGCCCCGGCGCAGCCGGAAGCAGCGCCGCCCCAAGTGGCCCGGCGTGGTCCTGGCCCTGGTGTGCCTGGCCACCATTGCCGCCCTGGTGTGGCACTTCACCCGGCAGCAGGCAAAGCCCCTGGAGACGGCGGCGGGCTATATCGCCTCGGCGTCGGAAACGGCCCCCCTGTACGATGAGGAGGGCGCCGTTCTGGAGCAGCTGATCCGAGGCAGTCAGGTGAACTATGTGGTGGAGGAGGCCAGTGATGACCACCCGGACCAGGTTCGGGTGCCCCGGGAGGACGGCAGCTTCGGCTGGCTGGACCGGGCCAACCTCACCAGCGACGTCAACGCCGTGGTGACGCTGGAGACGGTGTATGTCCGCCGGGCCCAGAACCTGACGGACGGGGACGGGAACCCCACCGGGCCCCTGGTGCTCCGGGGCCAGGCCCTGACCGTTACCGGCTACCGAGGGCTGGCGGAGGACGGCAGCGTGGCCTATTACCAGGCGGAGGGGGGGTGCATCCCCGCCCGGTATGTCCGGCTGACGGAGGAGGAGGCCGCCGCAGCCTATGATGCGGATATGGCCCGGCTCCACGCCGACCGGGGCGACAGCTATCCGTCCGCACTCTCCGGCGGCCAGAAGCAGCGCA
>OGGU01000684.1_pt1 | contig 24160 bp, 22 predicted proteins | sample 1571241 | NCBI WGS metagenome assembly OGGU01 (sample SAMEA2581934, study PRJEB24529) | metagenome | biome: Human gut stool | place: China | collected 2011
TTCCATGGTCGCAACCAAGCGAGAGATAATGCTCAATCTCCCCTCTCAGCACCATCTGTGCGTACTCCAGCGGTTTATTGTACAGCAGCCAGTCCAGTTCTGCCCGCTGTGCCGGGGTGTTGCCGTATTTGTCCTCAATGGCGGTGCAGTCGATGGCAACGGCAGAGCCGTCCGCAAATCGGGCTTCCACTCGGTTTGTGTTTATGTTGAAGCAGCAGGAATGCAGTTTGTTCATAGTGAACCTCTTTCTATATAAGGTAGTGTCTGTTCGATTGTCCAAATCCCTGCCATGAATCATGGTTGTTGATGTACATTTGATGCTCGGTCTGAACAGGCTAGATTGCAGCGGCCATTTTCCCGGCTTTGTATAAAAACCCAATGCCTGTTTTAAGGGGTTGATTTTGGCTCTGCACATTTTTGCACACTTTTTGCACACCGGAACGGCTGGATAACGGATGCAAGAGAGGATAACAGGTGCAAAGAATGCAGCGGATGCAAAATGTTAATTTACGACAAAACGCTAAAAACGACGAATTTGCGTAATTCCGGAAATTGATGATTGTTGCGCGTTGGTTTCTCTTAATCAGTGGGCCCAGGGTTCGAGTCCCTGGAGGTGCACCACAACAACAAAATCTGAACTTTTTTCCGATAGGAGAAGGGTTCGGATTTTTTGTATTCATTGGAAAACAGAACGAATCCCTTGCTTCCATCGAAAAACGTCCTAGACCTTATCATAAGAAAGCACGACAGACCACTGTAAGAGTGCCGTAAGGCAGAAAGGACACGAACATGAAGTACGATGCAAGAGCTTGCCATTTCAACATGGACACCGGCTGCGTGGAGCTGCTGTTCCGGGATGGGAGAAAGATTTCCATCAATTGCACCGGGGTCGAGGATGCGCTGGATGTGACCATGGCGCAGCAGACGGAGCTGGATTACCTTATTTACAATGACCCACTGGGCTATGCAGATTTGATTCTGAACGGTGATCCAGAGGAATACTTGAAAAACGCATCCGGGAGCCACGGGCTGGAAATCTAACAAACGCCGGACATCACCATTTTTGAGCTGGTGTTGTCCAGCATTTTTCGGGAGACCATCCAAATAGTTGTGTAAATCTCCGGAGAGGTGTAAAATAGAAGCATCAGGATGGCGGTTCATTTTATTTTCTGCATTTTCTACTGCTGCAAAGGATTCAGGAAGCAACCTGATTCATGAGAGTTGATAACTCCCACCGCCTGCAAATAGGCATAGATGATTATGCTCCCCACAAACTTCATGCCCCGCTTTTTCAAGTCTTTTGAGATGGCATCAGATAATGGAGAGCTGACCTTGTCTACTTCTTGGATGATTTTTTCATCTGTCCAATGCCATAAATATCGGTCAAAACTGCCCCACTCTTGCTGTATCTTTTGAAACACTTGTGCGTTGACCACTGCAGCTCGTATTTTCAGCCGGTTACGGATGATTCCAGAGTCAGCTTGCAGAGCCGTCAATTTTTCTTCGCTATAAGATGCCACCTTCCGTAAATCAAACCCGTCAAAAGCACGGCGAAATGCTTCTCGTTTATTTAAGACACATTCCCAGGTGAGGCCTGCCTGAAAATTCTCCAAAATCAACATTTCAAACAGCAACTGGTCATCGTGGACCGGTCTGCCCCATTCCTCGTCATGGTATCGCAGATAAGTGGTATTAGTTGGGCTCACCCAATGGCATCGAATCTTTCCATCTGTCCACTGCATTCGTATAGTCATTTTGAACTTGCTCCGAAATCGTTATGCCTCGCACGCCTCCCGGAGAGCAGGCAGCAGCTCATCCAGCCGCCCGTCCAGTCCGAAGGACTTCTCTTTGATATTGTCCGCAATGTAGATCTCCCCCAGATTGATGGTCACATAAGTGGCATTTGGCTCGCCGGCCACCAGGCGCATCTTTCATGAATTTTATATATCTTCAAAAGATTTTGAGCAATAGTAGAATCTTTTGAAGAATACTAGTCTCATCTCATTCTTACTGCTTCAAATAGGCCAGCAGGGCTTCCGCCGATGCCTTGGCCCCGCCCAGGCTCCGCATATCCTCGCTGAAGGCGTGGGCCGTCTCCTTATAAGAAGGTTCGGTCAGCAGCTTGACGATAGCTGCTTTCAGTCCCTCGCTGGTGATGGCTTTTTTATCCAGAAAGGCGCAGCCAAGGCCCAGCTTTTTGATTTGGCGGGCGGTGATGGCCTGCTCCTCCATCTGGGGGATGGCAATCATGGGCACACCATAGTAAATGGCCTCGCCGGTGCCGCCCATGCCGGCGTGGGTGATGAACACCGACGCCTGGGACAGGATATCCAGCTGGGGCACCATCTGACCGACTTCCACGTTGGCGGGGATGTCCTTCAGGCTGGCGGGGTCGATGGAGCCGAGCGCAGCAAAGACGTTGATGTCCAGGTCCCGCACTGCGTCAAACAGGATGGGGTAATACCCGGGCCAGTTGTTGAAGGCAGTGCCAAGGGAGGAATACAGCAGCGGCTTGCCGTTGTCGGGGGCTTTCCAGCGGCCGAAGGCGGTCCGCTTGCCGATCTGTACCCCGGTGAACACGAAACTGTCATCGAAAGTCTCGTAATTGGGAACCAACTTTTTCTGCATCATGACCAGGTTGAAGTCCCCGTGGCCGTCGAAGATCTCCTTGACGGTCAGCAGGCGGCAGCCATATTTTTCGGCATAGGTCTGAGCCAACTGCGCCGCGGCCTTGCGCAGAGGGTGGTCCGGCGGGCAGTTCTCGAACCCGGCGGCTACCGAGTAGCTGTCGTTGGAGGGGTAGCTGGTGTAGAGCATGACGTTGGCAACCTTGAGGTTGTCCGCCGCGATTGTGCCGGCAATGCCCGCAAAGTCATGGACGACAGCGTCGGGTTTGTCGTTTTTCAGGGTGTTCAGCACAGTGTCGATGTAGGCTCCTGCCTCGTTTAAGAACAGGAAGGGCACCGCGGCGGCCACTCCGCCGTCATCCTCTTTCTTTTCGCCGTCCTCATTATGCTTGTCGTTTTCCGCCATCCAGGTGGGTACGGCGACGAACTTTGCCCCGGTGGGCTCGATGATAGTGCGGAAGGCTTCGGTGGTGAAATAAGTCACCCGGACGCCTTTCTTCACCAGTTCGGTGACGAGGGCCAGGGTAGGATTGATGTGCCCGAAGGCGCCCAGCGATACGAATGCGATATGCATACAAAAACTCCTTTCAAACAACAAAACAGCCATGCAGGCAGCGCAGGACGTTGCCCGCACGGCTGCGGGGAAAATAGGTGATGGCTTATTCTGTCAGGCCGTTGTTGGTGATCACTTTTTGATACCAGTAGAAACTGTCCTTTTTCACCCGGACGCACTGCTTGGGATCGGTCTCGGTGCGGTCCACGTAGACTAAGCCGTATCGTTTGGCAAAGCCCTGGTGGCTGGACACCACGTCTACAAAGCTCCAGGGGCAATAGCCGAACACCGGCAGTCCTTCGTCAATCATGATGGCCAGCTGTTCGATGTGCTCTTTGAGGTACTCGATGCGGTAGGGATCATGGATCTGGCCGTCCGGGCCCAGTGTTTCGCTATAGGCCATGCCGTTTTCGGTGACGATCATGGGCAGACGGTAGCGATTATAGACCTTGCGCATCCCAATATGCAGGCCCATCGGGTCGATGCCCTTGTCCATCCACTCGGTTTTGCGCAGGTGGGGATTATCACAGATGTCGAAGGCGTCCGACACCCAGAAGGGCGGCTGGTCGTAGTTGACGGGACCCTCCTTGGCTTTGGCGCAAATGCTGAAATAATAGTTGATGCCGATGAAGTCGGGGGTCGAGGCTTTCAGCACGGCTGCATCTTCGGGCAGCGTCTGGGGGTAAAGTCCGTGACTCTTTAAGTAGCTGGCCACATAGGGCGGATATTCGCCCCGGACACTCAGGTCGAGCAGGTAGAACTCCATCAGTTCTTCGGCGTTCTCGGCAGCCAGAACATCCTCGCTGCGACTGGACTGGGGATAGACCACCTGGATAGCACACACCGGGCCGATTTGGGCTTCCGGGTCGATCTGCCGCAGCAGCGAAATAGCCCGGTGCTCGGCCAGCGAGACATGATAGCTCATCTGGTAGATGTTCTGCAGGTTCTTCTGCTTGTCCTGCTCAAAGTTGCCGTTCATGATGCCGGCGGCGGTGGCGATGAGCTGTTCGTTCACTGTGACCCACCGCTTGACGCGGCCCTTGAAGTGGGTAAAGCAGACCTCGGCATATTTCAGATAGGCGTCGATCATCTTGCGGTCGAGCCAGCCGCCGAAGGCGTCCACCAGCGCCTGCGGACACTCGAAGTGATAGAGAGTAACGAGCGGTTCAATCCCTTTTTCCAACAGATAGTCGATGAGCCTGTCGTAAAAGGCCAGCCCCTCGGGGTTGGGGGTGCAGGTGGCATCCGGCATGATGCGGCTCCAGGCAAAGCCCATCCGGTAGACCTTCAGGCCCAGCTCGGCCATCAGATCCACGTCCTCTTTCCAGTGGTGGTAATGGTCTGCGGCCACTTTGTTGTCGGCGATGCCGGGGCGGCGTGCCCCCAGGTCGGTGGTGGCAACGCCCTTGCCGCCTTCGTTGTAACCGCCCTCTACCTGAAAGGCGCTGGTAGACGCGCCCCAGAGGAAATTGGTGGGGAAAATCATTTGTTTCGTCAAGTCGATAACACCAGCCTTTTTGATTTTATGGTATCACGCAGTCAAACGCTCTCCAAATCTTTTTGGGAAAAGCCAAACAGATAAGTCAGAACAGCTGCCACGATCAGAGAAGCAAAGGAGGCTACCACGCCAACCACAATGTTGGCATTGGTACCACCCACATAGCCCAGCAGAGACAGGAAGTTGGGGGAGGTTATTGCATATCCCTTGAGGTCGAATATGCCGGCGATGGCGCCGCCCACAAAGCCGCCAACGGCCATCGTTACAAAGCAACGGGTAAAGCGGAAGCAGATGCCATACAGAGTGGGTTCGGTGACGCCGCCCAGAATGCCGGAAGCGAAGGCTGCAAAGGATGTACTGCGGTCATCCTTGTTTTTCAGGCGGAGCGCTGCGCCCAGAGCCACACCGAAGCATGCCCAAGTCGCAAAGTTGCCCGCATTCATGGGGCCGCTGATGATGCCGGTCTCGAAGAAATCGGCCATCATGGGCATCATCAGAGCCAGGTGCATACCGCTCATAACCAGGAACTCCCACAGAGCGGCGATGACAGCCACGCCGAACCAGCCGGTGGTCATGCCAAACCAGGCAAGACCGCCGCTGATGGCATTACCCACAATGGTACCCAGAGGTGCCAGCAGGCAGAGGATAAAGGGCATGGAAATAATCAGGCTGAAGAACGGGGTAAAAACGCTCGTCAGCAGGTCGGGCATGAACTTTTTGACAAGTTTATAAATCAGGCAGAACAGGGGCACCGACAGCATAACAGGCAGAACAGTTTGGGCGTAATTGGTCACGGTAGCAGGGATGCCAAAGACCGTGAACGTTTGACCGTTGGTGGCAAAAGCCGCGAAATCGGGCACCATTAGAACACTGCCGATGAAAGAACCCAGCATACCGTTGACACCCAGCTGTTTGGCGGCATTGTAACCCACCAGAATAGGCATAAAGTAAAACGCCGCATCGTACAAGAAATCAAACAGGATATATAAGTTGCTCTCCAGGGTGTACAGTCCCAACAAGTCGGGGCCAACGATAGAGTTGACAGCACGGAACAAGCCTCCGGCCAGCAGCACCGGGATCATGGGGGTCATACAGCCTGCCAGATAGCCCATGATATTCTTACCCACCTGCTTGGGGGTCAGCTTCCGTTTGGTGATGGCGGCATCCTGGACGGCAGCAGCATCATCCTTGACGGCGGCGCTGGCGCTGATGCCTGCCAGCTTGCACAGTTCCTCATACACTTTCGGAACATTGGTGCCGATCACGATCTGGTACTGCTGGCCGCCGCGCACAACACCCAGCACACCGGAAATCTTTTTCACCTCATCGTCTTTGGGGAGGCTGTCGTCTTTCAGATACAGGCGCAGGCGTGTCATGCAATGGGTGGCATCCTTGAGATTGGCCGCTCCACCTACCGCCGCCAGAACCTGCTCGGCGATCTTTTTATTGTCTGTCATACTGATTCCTCCTATTTTAAGTCAAATCATCGTAAGTGACGAGCTGAACATCCTGCTCCGCCAGCCAGGCGCGTACCTCGGGCCGGCAGAGCATAGAAGTTTCTCGTAAACGGGTGGTCGTCATGCTGGAATGGTCCAGCAGATAGGCATCGATATAACCCGGATGGAAGACCATCAAGTCACACCCGCCCTCGTGAGCATTTGCCACCGCATCCTGTACGCCCGTAAAGGGGTCGGTCTCGTATGCCTTAAAATCTCTAGGCATATAGGCGTACACTTTGGTGTGGCGGAAGGTTACTGCCTCGCCGGGACGGCCCATCGCAAAGTAGGGCAGGCCGTGCCGCTGGGCAACGATTTCCAATCCCTGAAAGAAATTGGCGCTGGCCACTGCGTGTCCCTCAAAATAGCTCGGTTCGCGGCCGGTCAAGGCTTTGAACTGGCGATACTGGGCTTCGATCTCCTCGATCGCCTCGTCCAGCACCACAAAGTCACGGCCTTCTTTGGCGGCCTCTCGGTAGGCGCGGCTGGGTTTGAACTCTCCTTCCGGCGTACAGAGACTGGGGATGCGAGCGGGGTCAGTCAATGGCCGGCCCACACAAATGTTGGTGTGCTGCCCTAGACAAAGCTGGCGGCCATACAGCAGCCCCAGTCCGTGGACAGCTGCGGGCATATTGGTCATCACCCCCACTGAGCGCACCAGTCCGGCTGCTACCGCCGCCGCAATGCCGCAGTTGATGCCTTCAGAGTAGCCAAGGTCATCAGCACGGATGAGTAATCGTTTCATGGTTTTGTCCTCTACAAAGAAAAAGTTACAGTTTTTGCTTTTGGTTCTTGCTTCATTTGTTTCAATACCAAGGTTTTCACGACTGGCCAGTCCGATTTCCTCTTTGCACTAAAATTATAACATGATTGGAACTCGATTTGGTTGCAAATACAAGTGCGCCATTTCAGATTGGTAGCGCATGTTTCAATTTCTGAAAAGCGAAAAACTTTTTTATCGTTTTTTGTGCACTTTGACAAAATAAAAAGGCCGCAGGGCGGTTAACCCTCGCGGCCTTGCTGTATTTTTTGCTTTACTGGAACGCTTTATCGTATGCCTGCATATAGCCCATGACGATCAGGTCGTTGGCCATGAGGGCTGCATATTTGCCCACGTCGTTGCGGTTGGTGGTGCCGCATTGCAGGATGAAATCGGCGGTGTTCAAATAGGGGCTGGCAAGGTTCTGGGTGATGACCAGAACCTTGCAGCCGCTGGAAATGATTGCGTTACAGATGTCCGGGTAACGAGTCGGGTAGCTGCCGCCCACGCTGCAAATGATGGCAAAGTCGTTTTCGGTCAGGCTGCGGGCGCACTCCAGCTGAGCGGCATAATCCATGAACAGCTCGACATAGCGGCCCATAATCATCATTTTACTTTGGAAGTAGTGGCCGATGTCCCACAAAAAGTGGTGGGAGAAATAGGCCGCCTTGCCGCAGCCGTGCAACACCCGCACAATGTCGGGGATGACTTCGGCGTTTTCAGGCGTGATGGTAGCATAGATGTTGCTGATCAGCGTGTCGCGATAGGAACCGATGGCCATTTCCTGATTGTTGTGCAGCATGGTGTAGAACTGTCGGGAATAGTCGGTCCGCATGGTGAAGTCCTGCTCCAGCCAGGCCTGGAACGCTTTGAAACTGTCCATCCCCAGAAAGCGGCAAAACCGTGAGATGGACGCCTTGGAGGTATAGCACAGGTTCGCGATCTGGCCGAGAGTCATCCCTTTGAGCTGGGGGTAATGCTTGAGCAGAGTCACTGCGATATCATAGTTTGCGTCCCGTTCGGGTGTGGTGCTCACAAAACTGAGCAGCCTGTCTGCCAGAGAACCCATCATTCTTGCTTCGCTCATCGCTGCTGCCTCCCCTCGCTTTCTCAAAGTGTTTTTATTGTATCATATTTGACAGCGAAATGTCAAAGAAGCGTATTGTTTTGAAAGAAAGTCATACCAAAAATAACGGCGGGCAGCCGAACATCTGCCTTTGGTGTACAAGAACAGGTAGTGTTCAAAAAGAACACCACCAGACGGCACTCAAAAGCCTTGCAATAGGACACAAAACATGGTATATATTATACGAAATGTAATGCAGTTACATCCATCCCCATACAGAGCGAAGGGAGGCCCTCCTATGACCGCTGTAATCTACGCCCGCTATTCCAGCGACAATCAGCGCGAAGAATCCGTCGAAGGCCAGATCCGGGAATGCACGGCGTATGCCGAAAAGAATGGCATTATGCAGATTTGATTCTAAACGGCGAGCCGGAAGAATATTTGAAAAATACGGCTGGGAGCCGTGGGTTAGAAGATTGAGGACAAAATAAAAAACAGGGTGCGCCCTGCGGACGCACCCTGCCAAAAGCCACAGACAACAGCGATATGTACAGCAGGGCGTTCCCCGTCGGGAACGCTCTGCTTTTCTTTGCTGGCTTTATCGGGGTAAGGGGAAATGTTTGTGGACTTTTTCTTTTTGTTCAAACGCACACTCCTTTGACGATCCGCAGACAGTTTAGTATGATTGTACCTGATGCATCATTCCTTTACGAATCTCGTAAGTTTTATCTGCTACGGCATCATGGGAGGCACTGTGACTAATAACGAGAATCAACTTTTTTCCTGGAGTTTTAGCAAGCAATTGATTAGGCTATGTTCAGGTTTTCGTCAAGATTGCTTTCGGGTTTATCCAGCAAGATGCAAGTAAAGTCACCCAAAAGGGTACGTGCTGTCAGGCAGCAGGGATCTATGCGAGAGATCTGACAGAAGTGGATGATGATACCGTTGGCATTTCAACACTTATGCTTTGTTACGCCGTACCCTTGGGCAACAAGAATGTAAAAACCATAATGGGGGAAAGAATATTCACAGCCGCATGGATTGCCCAGCCATACAAAATACTTCCCTGTGCCTTTTGCAATGAAAGCCATCCCAAGGCATAGCCTATTCCACCCGTTAGCAGCACTATGACACACAGCGCAGGGATATTCTTGTCTGGCAGCGCAGTAATGTGTACCATACCAAAAATGAGTGCCTGAACGGCATTCCCTGTTTTCTCTCCAAATTTATGGCACAGGCGTTTACAAAGAAACCCCCGGAACAGGATCTCCTCCGATAACGACGTCTGCACGATCGCCCATATCAGTATAACTGCAGATGTTTCTATACTCCAACCGGTCTGCCGAAACGCATCCACTGTAAAACCCTGATAATTCAGATTTCCAGATCGATAGAGCCACATATACGGTAAAAATAATGCCGCTAAAAATCCCGCAAGAATACAAAACATAGCATTCAAAGGCGGGGCAGCTGCTGTACTAATTCCCAACCACTTAAAAAAGCCCTTGACCCTTTTCTGTGTAAGGATATACCACACAAATGGAACACCTGAAAAAATCAAAAGTTGCAATACCGCACTTGTTATCTGGTTGAGTAGGATCATACCGCTCCTCCATTATCATCGTGTTTTTCAAAGGCAGCGCCTGTCCGTTGTGCAATGCAGCCTGCAGGACATCAGAGCGCCCTTATTCTGCGCCTGCAGCAGGAAAATCTTTCCGGTTTTATTTGTCACTGCAGTCGCACCCGGTCTTTCCCGGAAATGCCGCTTCTTTTGCCGAAGGGTCGTACTTTGGCCTGTAATGGCCGCCGAATTGCAGTTCCGGCCATTTACTCTTCCGTACCTTGCCACTTTTACAATGTTTTTCGATAAATCGACCAATAATTTCCACAAAGATCTCGATTTTTCATATTTTAACACAACACAAACAGACCGTCAAGCTTTCCTTTTTTGCGGCCTTATTCTTTTATTCAATTTCACCAACCTTCTTTTCTCGACCGCCTCTCTTGCCGTTTAGCCTTCTCTAATGCGTGGCCTATCTTTCCTTATGCTGTCAGCCCAATTTCCCGCTAACATTCTCAGAAGGCGCTACCAGCGCTCTTGTACCCCAGAATCCTGCGCAGGCAGTTGTTGGTCCAATTCTCCGTTGCGGCGATTTCCTCTGCCGTGACCTTTGTGAAGTCCATTCCTTTCGGGTGGCGACGGATCATGCCGCCCACGGCTTTCCTTGACGGCAATACTATACTGCTGCATGAGTTTCGCCGAAAAATCTTCAAAGCTGGTAGCACGGTACAATACAGACGAAATCTGTCTCCGTAAAGTATCCTTCACAGTTTCAAACTTCTTCTGCCGGGGCTGCTGTCCGGCTACGGTAAGGGCTGCGTTTTCACGGTCAAGTTTCAGCTGGCCGCGCCTGCGTGCCCAATACTCCGCTTCGCTCACGCGCTCCTTCGAGCCGTTGAGCAGGTCGATCTGGTACAGTCCGGCACCCTCGCACAGTTCCATGACCTCGACACGCAAGTGCCGCATGGTCTGGGCAGTGCTGGAGTGCTTCATGCCCTCTAGCCAGTCGCGGGGCTTCTGCATATAGGGCTTGCGCTCCACCTCTCGTGTTCGGATGCTGCCGATCACGATGTGGACATGGATGTTTCCCGAATGGTTGTGCCCATCCGGGTGAGTGCAGACGATGGCAGGATGACCGGGGAAGTTTTCTTCGCAGAATTTCAGGCCAAGTGCCTGTGCCTTTTCCATGGTCAAGCCGTTGTCGGCTGCATCTCTGGGGTCAAAGCTGATGATATACTGGTGGCTTTTGATATCACCATGTTGGGTGTTCTTACCATACTTGCGGTTTGCCAGCAGACAGGCAGTTGCAAACGAGGCTTCGCCACACTCAAGGGTATCCAGAATGTACGATTCCCGCAGCTTCGGCTTGCCCTGTTCATCCAGAAGTTGCTTCCCGGTAAACTCATCGTGCTGGTAAACGAGGTACGCTTCGATGGCGGTGTAGTCCGAGTTTTTATTACAATTCGATTATTCAAATCGTTGGCAACAACATCGAATTGTATGTCGCAAATATGCGGTTTATGGTTGAACAATGCAGCTGCCCTTGCGATTGAGGCGATATGCTTGAGCGTTGCCATACAGTTCACCAAGAATTTTCTCGGCGTTGAGCCGGAAGGCAGTCAGGTCTGTAAGTTCGTCAAGAAGTTTCGCCCGGAGTTGTTCGGTATCTGCTCCACCGGAGTTGAAGTGTCGTGCGAGTTGGTTCAGGTTTCCGCCCACCTTGCTGCACTGAGCAAGCAAAGTGGAAACAGCAGTCAGGGTTTCTTCGCCACCACCGGCAACGATGACCGTTTTCTCGATCTTGACGTTGTGGATGGCGCGGCGGATAAAAGTGGAGAGGGAGAGATTCAGGAGTTTGCAAGTGAGTTCCAGTGACGCTTTTTCCTCCGCTGTCACACGGAACTTGATGACGTGCGTTTTGTTGTTCGGCGTGTCGTGGTGCTGGGAATTGCTAGGGGTCGATTGAACATTCGTTTTGGTCATTGTACCTCCTGTCTGTTCGATAACTCCTCGGTGAAGTTATGTAAGCACGACACGCCGTTGCTGTTCGCACCGTCAGGTGCGAACCATGAGCAGGGTTTGGGGCAGGCACGCCCCAACAAGATCACTTCGGAAATGCAGACGCATTGCAGAAGTGAAGTCCCGGATGGACAGGAAATTTTCAAGAATTGAAAATTTGTGGCCACGGGACGGTTCTTGCCCTCTACCGCTGCGCTCAAAACGCATTTTCAACAAATGTTTCCGAATTGTTAAGACGCAAAAATAAGTAGAGAGTTCCGCTGCTCGTGTAATGGGGTCGCCGTTTGCTCCGAACGAAGTTCCTTCCCCTGTTTTGCAGCGGCGTTGTCCGGCTTGCTCACGAAAAATGTGAGGGCATGGTACGGTATCACGTTCAGGCGGCTCATGAAGTTGTCAAGGTGCGTGTACAAAAATGTAGCTAAATAAATTTAACTACATTTTAGCGATAGCATAGCACAAGAACGATGATGCGTTAAGTGCAAAAAGAAAAATACCGCTCCGCAAGAACAAGCGAAGGATTTTGTCGAGTGAATCAGGCGGCAAAATGAATCGGGTGTGTTGTGGGGCGGTTGAAATCAAAGTGTTGGGAAGTCCTTTGCGTCCTAATGTCTACAAAATATCTTATTCCAAAATCTGCCCATCTTCAATTTGAATGATCTTCCTTTATACGCCGCTATTCCCGCGAGAACTGACGCTCATTGGCGGTGTTGCACTATAAAAAGCTTTGCCGTTTACGGTGCCCTGCGTCATGCCAATTAAATCGATCAGCTGATCCTCAGAATATGCAACCGGACAGTTTTTCAGTTTCTTGGTGCTACACGAATAGGCTCCATCTGTTAAGGTGACTACACCCATCCGTTCCAGACTTGCCAGCATCTTTCCAAGTTCTTTTCGGTCACATTTTATTCCTTTTTCCGAAATAGCTGTTGCAATCTGGGATGCCGACAATGTTTTTTCAGTTAGCAACATGGCCAATGCAAACTTTGCTCCTTTTAAGTAGTAGGGGATGATTTTATTGCGTATCCAAATTCCCTTTTTCATGTTGCAGTTCTCCTCTCAGAATCTGTCCATCCTCGATCCGAATGACCTGCTGCGCCTTCTGCGCAATTTCCGGGTTGTGGGTAACAACGATAAGCGTTTGCCCGAACTCCGCAGCACATTCCATTAGCAGCCGCATCGTATCCTCACCCGTCCGCGTATCCAGATTTCCGGTAGGCTCGTCTGCAAAAACGATGCGGGGCTTTGCAATCAGCGCACGGGCGATTGCCACACGCTGCTGCTGTCCGCCGGAAAGCTGTGCGGGGCGGGAATGTAGCTTGCCCGCAATGCCCAAGATTCCGGTCAGCTTATGGAGCATCTGTTCATCCGGTGCTCTATGGTCCAGATAAAACGGGGTCAGAATATTATCCTGCACCGTGTACTCCGGGAACAGGCGGAAATCCTGAAAAATAAAGCCGATCTTTTGCCGCCGCACCTGTGCCAGCTGCTCCGCATTCATTGCATAAATGTCCTGACCGTCCAGCAGCACCTTACCGGTGGTGGGCGGCAAAAGTCCTCCCAGAATTTTCAGGAGCGTAGATTTTCCGCTGCCGCTGGAACCGATGATGGACGCAAATGTACCGTTTTCAAGGGTCAGGTCGCTATTTCTGAGGGCGTGAACAGCGCTTTCTCCTTCCCCGTAGGTTTTGGAGATCTGCACCGCTTCCAGAATTTTATCTTTCATAAGATATCCCCCTTGGATGCTTTTTTACGAATAAAAGAGAAGATCGGCAGCAACGCTGCGGACAGCCAGAACACCATCAGCAGAACGCTGACCATGATCTGACTTCCCACGGGTTTATGGAACGCATATACCCGTCCGCTTGTATGAATACGGATCAGGTCGAGAATGCTCTGGATCGGAACGATACGCGAAACTACCGCATAGACAACGATGTTCACAAGCAGCGTTGTCCCAACGATGACCGGGAGCAGCAGCTTTGCATAGGACAGCACCAGTTTTTTCGGGGAAACGCCCAGCGTCAGGAGAAGCGACAGCCGCTGCTGCTGGACTTCATAAGCCGAAAGATTCAAAACCACCAGCAGCGCACACCCCAGAAGGACCCCGAATACCGCAAGGATACCGACAAGGAAAGCGCTCTGTGTGCCCTCGGTGTAGCTCTGGCTGATCAGGTCGTAGTTATCTGCACTCAGGATACCATTCCTGCGCGTCGCAATGGAGGAAATAGACCGCCGCAAAGAGAAATTGCTGCCAGCGGACAGTTTCACGTTCAGGCTGCTGTATCCTTCCTTTTCCATAAAGAAACTTCCTGCGCTCTCAAACATTTTATGGTAAAGAGCCGTACTGACAAAAATTGTGCCGCTGAAAAGGAGCCGGTCTGTTGTCAGCAGTGTGTAATTGCTTGCAGACTTTACGACACCGGCAATGGGCAGCTGGGCGGTGTACGTCCGGTAGACCTCATTCCCGGCTTCATCCTGCCCGGTATAACGCCGATATTGGATACTCAACTTGTCTCCGGCCGCAAAAACCGGTTCAACCAACGTACTGCCATCCGGTTGGAAGCCCTGATAATATTCATCCGCAGCGGGGTCATAATAGCAATCTCCCCACAGGGTCAAAACAGAATCCCCGGACAGCAGTGTCTCTATTTTCTCGTCCGAAACGCCGGCATCTGCGGCAATGCGGCGCAGTTCGTCCTCCGGCAAGGCGCAGACAGTCGTGTTCAGCGTTCCTCTTTCTGCATTTTGCAGCAAGCTCGGAATGTCCGTATAGAAACCGTTGTCCTTGACCCAGATATCGGCAAGCATCTTGCTGGACTGGATCTTGTCTGACGTCACGGTATAGGTATCGGTCAGATCAATTGCAGCGGAAACCTCTTCCACACCGGGCAATGCAGCGAGATCCTCTTTCAGAGAAAACGGCATCCCGGAGGTTCCGTTCATCTTGATGGACAGACAGGCATACGGTGCATCCAGATCATACGGCAGCATGACACGCCAGCCGACATACAAACAACTGACGGCGATCAGCAATACCGCGCAGCCGACACCGATCTGCGGTGCAAGCGGCAGCTGTGCCAAGCGGAATTTTTTTGCAGGCTTCTCTTTGGGTTTTGCGGTCTGCGGGCGAACCAGCACCGCAGGCAAAAGTGCACCCAGCAGTACGGAGAGCAGAAACAGCACCGCCAACGGCACAAGAGATGCAGCGGGGACCGCCAAGAACGAAAGGTGCTTCTGCAGCCCCAGACCGACGGCCGCAGCACCGCAGCCCAGTGCAAACCCTGCAGCAACTGCTGCAAGCCCGGCAAAAAGCGCTTCCCACAGGCACATAAGCCGGAGATCCCGATTTTTAGCCCCCAGCGTCAGGAAGGTGTTGATGGTATGTACACGCTTGTGCAGAACGATCAGGAAATACTGCGCCACTGCAAAAAAGCTGACCAGAATCGCTGCGACCAGCAAAAAGCGCAGGGAGGACGAAACGGTATCCTCCTGCGGGTAGGCATACTCGTTTGCCACTAAAGCAGGGTCGGTCGAAGCGGTCACGGGTGCGGTTGCATTCAGATAATAAAACGTCTGGAACTTTTGCCCGTCCAAGGCAAGCGGCTCTGCTACAATGCCGCTGACGGTGAGATTGCCGTTCAGATTCCAATAAACATCATAGGCAGGAAGAACACCGCACAGGGTATAGGCTTTTTCCATCACTGCGCCGGAGCCTGCCAGCGGGTCGTAATCATTGGCAGCCACCTTCAGCGTGACCGTCTGCCCTACGTCATAGGAGCAGCCCAGCGCATCCAGCAGCGTCGTCGTCATGGCAATCTCATCGGGCTGGGTGGGGAAATCACCGCTGATCGGCACGATACGCCCCAGCTGTGCAAAGGTATCGTCTGCCGTTCCGATCCCGCCCGCCACGCCATCGTCTGCACCGAGAACGATTCCGTTTTGGATCACTGTGCTGACCTGTGCGGATGCGGGCAAGGTGTTTTGTGCCTGTGCAGCGTCCGCAGCAGTATCCGACAAACGCAGGTACTGCCATGCGCCATATAACTCACAGCGGGTGTCCTGCAATACCTGTGCAGAGCTGACGGAGTAGATCACCGCCGCTGTCAGGAACGAGAAAACCAGTGTCAGCAAAAGCAGCAATAGGCTGGTCTGCTTCTTGCGGCCAAGCATCCCATGAAACGCCAGAATGATAGATGGACTTTCTTTGATTTTCATAAGCTGTCCTCCCCTATGTCTTACACGCACCTAGAAAAGGAATTTTTCTATTATAATAACGCTTTTCGGGGAAATTTGTTACACAGTTCTTTTAATTTTCTCAAATTCTGTATGGGTGCACATAAACCGCCGGGAAGTTTACCGCATATTCACAATTCGCCCTTCCGTACATCCTGACACCCCAGCCTCTCCCCTGCGTTTTGCAGGTGGAAAGGCCGGGTTGTTTTTATGCACAAGAGCGGAGTGGCTAAAGTTCGTTTTAATTGAGCTTCAATCATATTTCGTCAATGCATTTCGTCAGTTTTCACACATTTGAAGCAAAAAGTGCAAAAGTGATTGACTTTCTATCAAACTCCGTGTATTCTGAACACAGAAAGCCAAATGTTTTTCCCATAAGGCGTATGAAGCGCATAAAGCAAAAGACATAACAGGAGGTCTCATGTTATGAAAATGACCCGCCGTGATTTTTTGAACGTTTCTACTGCGGCTGCGGTGGTTTGCGCAGCTACACTTTTGCCCGTAGAGAAAGCCGCAGCCGCACAGCAGACGCTGGCTGCACAGAACCTTCTGGAGCAGGCGTATCTGTACGCCTTTCCGCTGGTGATCATGGATGCTACGCGGACGGCTTCCACAAACACCCGCACAGCTACAAGCAACAAGGCCCCCATCAACCAGTTCATCCATGCGGAAAAGCTGGCAGATGCAACGACCCGTGTGGTGGTTACGCCGAATGTGGATACCATCTATACGCAGGCGTTTCTGGATGTCGGCGCAGAACCAATGATCTACGGCGTGCCGCAGACCGACCGCTTTTTTAATGTACAGGTGCTGGATGCGTGGACAAACACCGCCGCTGTGCTGGAAACGCCGGGGCTTTATGCCATTACCCGTGCAGACTGGCAGGGCGAACTGCCGGAAGGGGTGCAGCGCATTGATGTGCCTACCACGATGGTCTGGACCATTGCCCGCATCGTGCTTTCCGGACAGGAGGAACTGCCCAACGTCCGGGCTATTCAGGATAAGATGCAGCTGATGCCGCTTTCCGCCTATCAGGCGGGTGGATGGACCGCCCCCGCAGGCAGCTATGACCCTGCCAATGACTTTGTGCCGGTAAAGCACGTTCTTGCTATGGACGCAAAGGAATTCTTTGATACCGCTAACCAGCTGATGGAAACCAACCCGCCCGCTGCGGCAGATGCGCCGGTACTCCGGGAGCTTGCAGCACTGCATGTCGGCCCCGGTGAGAAGTTCGATGACAAGGCGCTGGGTCTGTTCAGCGGGCTGCGCTGGAAGCTGATGCTGCTCCAGCTGAAGAAAAAGCTGCAAAGCGAATCGGAGTGCTATACACGCCAGATGGGTCAGTGGATCTATTTCGGCGACCCCATCGGCAACTTTGGCACAGCATATACCTACCGTACCATGGTGGCGCTGCGGGGTCTGGGTGCCAACACCACCGATGTTGCCATCTACCCTAAAACAGACGTGGACAGCACCGGCACAGTCCTGACCGGCAAAAAGACCTATACGCTGCATATCGAGGCAGATCCTCCCACGCTGGAAAAGGGCTTCTGGTCGGTGACCGCCTACGGGGAGAACGATTTCCTCATTGAAAACCCCATTGACCGCTACTGCGTCAACGACCGCTCCGGTCTGCACCGTAATCCGGACGGCTCGATCGATATCACCATTTCCAAAGAGGCACCGGCGGACACGACCAACTGGCTGCCGGTAGGAGAGGGAGATTTCCACCTCTTCCTTCGTATCTATAAACCGGATGCCACCGCACTGACAGACTGGCAGCCGCCGGTCGTCCGCACAAACTGATCCGTAATAAGGAGGAACCTGCTATGAAAATGACCCGTCGGAATTTTATTTCAGCTTCGGCTGCTACAATGCTGGCGTGCGGAGTATCCTTGTCTGCACATGCAGCCGGAAGCGAAGCCGAAAATAATAGCCTGAACTTTATCGCTGATTTCTTCAGCGACCCTTCAAAGCCGGGGACGACGCAGGATGCGACGAGCTGTACCGCAGAAAAAAACGTGGAGTGGTACAGCAAACTTGATTTTTCCGACCGGCGGGAGTTTGCCAACGCAGAGCGCGGCCTGCTGGACGATCAGGAAGGCAGGGTCATTTACAACGATGACGGATCAACGGCGTGGGATCTGCAAGACTATGGCGATCTGGATCGCGATGCGCCGGATACGGTCAATCCAAGCCTGTGGCGGAACACCCAGCTCAACGCAAAAGCCGGACTGTTTGAAGTATGTGACGGCATCTATCAGGTGCGCGGTTTTGATATGGCCAACGCGACTTTCATCCGCACCAACAACGGCTGGATCATCTTTGATGTCCTGATGTGCAAGGAAAATATGCAGGCGGCAAAAGCGCTGATGGAAAACCGGTTCGGCCCGCTGGATGTCAAAGCTGTGATGTATAGTCATAGCCACGTGGATCACTTTGGCGGCGCAGAGGGTGCGATCGACCGGAACAATGTAGCGGACCCCAACCTTTCTATCGAAAAGCAGCTTGCCTCTGGCAAAACGGTCATCCTTGCACCGGAAGGATTTTTGAAACACGCCATCAGCGAAAACGTCTATGCCGGCATCGCAATGGCCCGGCGTGCGCAGTATCAGTATGGTACAGTGCTGGAAAAAGGAGAGAAAGGAGCACTCTCCATCGGCATCGGCATGGGACAGTCTACCGGTACGGTGACCCTCATCGCTCCTACCTACGAGATCGGGGAAGATGTTCCAAAGCTGACCATCGACGGGCTGGAGATCGAATTCCAGCTGACCCCCGGCACCGAAGCCCCTGCCGAAATGAACGCCTATTTCCCGAAGTACCGTGCCCTCTGGATGGCCGAAAACTGCACCGGCACCCTGCACAACCTCTACACCCTGCGTGGCGCACAGGTGCGGGATGCCAACGATTGGGCGAAGTACATCATCGAGGCTGACCAGCGCTTCTGTGACAAGACCGACGTGGTGTTCCAGAGCCACAACTGGCCGCACTGGGGCGAGGAGATCCACGAGTATCTGTTGAACACGGCTGCGATCTACAAGTTCATCCACGACCAGACCCTGCACTATATGAACATGGGGTACACCTCCAACGAGATCGCCGCCATGATCTCGTTGCCGGATGCGCTCGAAAAAGTCTGGTATACCCGCCAGTATTACGGCACGCTGCCGCATAACGCCAAAGCCATCTACCAGAAATATCTGGGCTGGTACGATGCGAACCCGGTCAATCTGGACCCGCTCCCGCCCAGCGAAACAGCAAAAAAGATGGTGGAGTATCTCGGCAGTACGGAAGCCGTTCTGCTTCGGGCAAAAAAGGACTACAACAAGGGCGAGTATCAGTGGGTGGCGCAGATCACAAAGGAGCTGGTCTTTGCAGATCCATCCAACCAGAAGGCGCGCAACCTGTGCGCCGATGCGCTGGAGCAGTTGGGTTATCAGGCAGAGTCCGGTGCGTGGCGCAATGCGTATCTGATGGGCGCAGCGGAACTGCGGAACGGCAATCTGTCCGGGCGTGCCCGCACGGCGAATGGTCTCACCAACAGTATGCGCGCAATGACGGTCTCCATGCTGTTGGACTATATCGCCATCCTGACCGATGCCAACGCTGCGCAGAACGATGACCTGACCCTGAATTTAACCGTAACGGATGAGAACGAGCAGTTCTATGTCACCCGCAAGAACGGCGTGCTGCTGACCTATCCGGGCGAGAACCGCCCGGATGCGCAGGCGTCCGTTACCTGTCGGCGGCTGCAACTGTTTGCTCTGATGACCGGTCAGCAGGCGGGTCAGGTCCAGATCACAGGCGATGCCACCGTCCTGAAGCGTCTGCTGGCGTATGCCTCCAAGTTTGAAAAGACCTTCAATGTGATCGAACCGTAAAACTGACCCCGCTTTTTAGCTTTGCTTCAAAAACCCGGGCTTTTGATAGCCGGGTATGTCAAGAGGGCTGGCACTGCCAGCCCTCTTTTTTGTGTTGTTTCTGCCTTACGGCACGCTTATAGTGGTCTTTCGTGCTTTTTCACTGATAGCCAGACCGTTGTTTTTGCCCCGCAGGGGGGCTACCGCCATGGGCTAACCGCGCCATTGCCGAGTATGACCGCGCTGTTCACGTTATTCTTGCTTGATTAAATATGAACGCTCCATTCAATTAAGACTACTGTCTATGGTACAATGATTATGTCAGATTCATTGAAAAAGATAGCATATTGGGCTTTAGTGCTAACTCTTATAGTCGCTGAGATCGGCTCCTTTTTCGATTTACTTAATATCAATCCTTGGTGCTATCCTGTTTATGCTGCGTTGCTGATACTATATAATAAATTTTCTTCATACAATCCGATAAGTAAGAATCGAATTTCAAAAATTATTGCAATAGGTTTCATTGTTATAGCAGTAGCTCTTACTATAATAAAGGGACTGGTTGCATAAAGGGGTGAAGAAAGTTTATGGATTGGAACATTGGTTGGGTATTTTGGATTGGCTGTTCGTATTTTCTGACAATCGTAAACTGCTATTTTGTACTTGTCAAAAAGGCAAAATATAATTACATCATCGGAGTGTCTGGGATTGCCTTTTTCTCAGTTGCCTTGCTTGAAGAATTACGAATGTTTTCGCAATGGATTGAAGATGGAGAAGTTGGAATGCTAACCCACGCTCTTCAAAATCTTCCAATTCAATTTACCATCAGATTTTTAATCGTGGTAGGCATAACAACACTGCTAATAATAATCGATCTGCATCGCACAAAAAAGTCCTAATCCAACCCGCAGACTATAACCATCATGAATACGCAATCGAACTTTTACCGTGAAAGTACGATTGACCTGCGAGAATTAAGGGTTTCTCTAAAACACAGTGTTGCTTTCCACTTGTACTGTGTATGTTTTGCCTATTTCATGTATTCATTCTCCTAAAGTGTTGACACCTTGCAGAGAATATGCTATTTTTTCCGAAAGTCCCACTGATTTTGTGGATTGGTTACAAGCAATCCACAAGATGTGGTCGTGTTCATTTTGAACACAGCCACAGAAAGTGGTTGGTTATCACCGTGAGACCCACCACTTCAGTGAGGGAAAGTCCACGAAAGAATTTACCGCCCCGCAATACACCCGATCTATTTTGCCGCCGATTCACCCGACAAAATCCATCGCTGCGCTGCGTGGGCGGTATTTTTCTTTTTCACAAATAAAATCTTATGTAGTTGTTCAATCTTCCAAAATTTGTTTTTTAGTTGTTGGCTGCACAACTTCAAAGTGTTATTCTTGTGCTTGAAAGAAGCAGGTTGTAGTGTCCGCACTGCGTCCGGCTTTCTTCATACTGTACCTTGAATCTTACATAAGCCGTCTGAACGAGATACTGCGCCATGACCTCACACTTTCTGTGGGCGAGCCGGACAACGCCGCTGCAAAACAGGGGCAGGAACTGCGTTCGGTGTGAACGGTGACCATGAGCAGGGGCTTTGCCTTTTCACACGTTTTGCTCTGCAAAATTTTCAACGTGCATTGCGGTTCGACTTCTGAAATTTTCAGTGTTGCACGGAAAGGGCGAAAGCAAGTATCGACCTGTGGCCACAAATTTTCAATGCTTGAAAATGTTCTGTCACATGGTCTAGCACTTGTTGGGGAGTGCCTTCCCCAAACCCTGCTCCAGCGTTGCGCTGGTTTCAGCGCAAAAGCGGCGTGTCGCATTACATAGCCCTCTCCATCCCGGAGCGGGCATTTATCATTTTCACAGGAGGTCGAATATGGCTGAAATGAAAAGTCCGAACGCACACGCAAAGAAGAACCGCAATGACACGCCGCGAAAACGAAAGACACACATCATCAAAGTCAGGGTGACCGCAGAAGAAAAACTGCGGATCGCATACGCCTGCAAAGAACTCCACCTCACCCAATCCGAACTCGTCCGCCGCGTCCTGTACGGCGTGAACGTCAAGCACACCGTTGTGGTGGCGCAGGGCGGCGAGGATGCACTGGCGGCGCTTGCCGCCTTGTCTGCCCAGTGCAGCAAGGTGGGAAGCAACCTCAACCAGCTTGCACGGCACTTCAACTCCGGCGGCAAAGACACCGAGCAGCTCCGGGCGCAAATTCTGGAGGAACTGTCCGCACTCACGAACTTTCGGCTGAAAGCCGAAGAAACGGTTGGTGAACTGTATGGCAACCATCAAGCATTTGACCTCGAAAAACTCTAACTATGCCGCCGCCGAAAGCTATCTCACCTTTCAGCACAACGAGTACACCGGTCTGCCCATTCTGGACGAGAAGGGCAGACCCAAGCTGCGGGATTCGTACCTGCTCGACACCCTTGAGTGCGGCGAATCTTCGTTTGCTATGGCCTGCCTGATTGCCAATCGCAAGTACGGCAAGAACGGCGGGCGGGAGGACGTGAAGACCCACCACTATATCATCAGCTTCGACCCGAAGGACGCAGTAGAGAACGGCCTGACCATGGAGCGGGCGCAAGCCCTTGGCTTGCAGTTCTGCAAGGACAACTTCCCCGGTCATCCCGCCATCGTCTGCACCCACCCGGACGGTCACAACAGTGCCGGGAACATCCACGTCCACATCGTCATCGGCAGCTTGCGCGTCCGCACCGTGGAACGGCAGCCCTTCATGGACAAGCCGTGCGACTGGGAAGCGGGCAAGAAGCACCGCTGCACTTCTGCCATGCTCCGGCACCTCCGTGTCGCAGTCATGGAGATGTGCGAGCAAGCCGACCTGAACCAGATCAACCTGCTGGAAGCCCAAGGCGACCATGTTTCGGAGCGCGAGTATTGGGCGCAGCGGCGCGGACAACGCCGCCTCGACCATGCCAACGCCAAACTTGCCGCCGAAGGGCAGCAGCCCACCCAGACCGTCTACCAGACCGAGCTGGACAAGCTGCGAAAGCAGATCTACGCTTGCATTAAAAACGAACTCCGCGATAACTTTTTAAGAAAACTTCGTTTGCTTTCAATAGCTTTTCATAGTATTCACGATAAGAACTGCTCAATCGCCGCATAGCAGGGATAAAGACATCATTGTACCCGTTTTCTCGATTTAACTGTGCGAATAGTTCTTGAAGTCTGTAACCCGGAGTGTTTTTGTACGCGTCAGATGCTTTGACTTCCTTATACCGCTCAAACATCTCCCTATTATCTTTCAGATATTGTTCAGGGTCTTGTATTGCAGCAGCAACACTTGCAGCAGCTTTTTTTGACACGTCAACAAGATCAATGGTTTTCGCAACATCGTCGAGATATTCTTTCAAATCATCCGGGATAACAATATTCACACCGTCTAAAAAATCAATTATCGTTTCAAATGCATCTTGCTGTTCGTCTGTTGCAACCCTCTCATTCAGGTACAGTGCAAAATGGAGACTGATAAATTTCCCGAAATATCCCGGAAAACGGTCAAGCAATCTTGAAAGAATAGAGCGCTTCGTTTCGAGCTGGCTCAATTGCGCCCGGGCATCCTCCCAATTCTGGTTTCTCGCAAGCATGTGGAGTAATTGTTGTTTCGCTTGTATATCCGAAATTTCCAGTTCTTTCTTGTCGCATATAGTTTGAAAGGATAAATAGTCATTCTCTGCCAAAACCGTTTTAATGTCCGATACTGATATTCCAAGCCCGCGTAAAACTGCGATTTTGTTTAATTGGATGACATCATCCTCTGAAAACACCCTGTAACCATTTTCCATAATTTGAGGGCGAGTTAAGCCTTGTTCCTCATAATACTCAATCGCCTTTTTGGTAAGGCCACATCTCTTGCAGACTTCATTGATAAGCATATTATCACCTCCACTGGTATGATAAGCCCACCCCCAAGGGGACAGTCAATAGCTTTTTCAAAAATTCTCTTGATTGGGCAAGGTGTGTACGATATGTAATGCCATTTCTGCATTTTCTTTGTCCACAAATACCTCCGTGATATACTTCGGTTTTATACCCAGCGTTCCGATTCTTGCCTGATCGAACGCATTACGCCGATTGGCATCTTTGGTTTTGCAATAAAACTTGATTCCCGCAGCCGCCAACGCATCCGTGATGCAGTTGCATTGGTAAGGATCGGAAACTGTTGCAATTTGTGATTTGAAAAGCTGCTCTAACATAAATACCCCTCCTACCGATCGTTTGAAAAGGACACAATTTCAAATGTCTTTATTGGAATAACGTAATTTAATCTCAATTTATTTCGTTCGTCCATAAATTTCCAAAAGTTTGTGTGTCTGTATATAAATCTTCTGAAAATTTGTAGCACAATCACAATGTTTTTCATTTGGATAAATCGATAGAACCACTTCGTCCGTGAAAGACCGTGACCCTGCCCGGGTGGATAACCCGTTCCTCATCGAAGAGCTGT
>OGGU01000691.1_pt1 | contig 24031 bp, 38 predicted proteins | sample 1571241 | NCBI WGS metagenome assembly OGGU01 (sample SAMEA2581934, study PRJEB24529) | metagenome | biome: Human gut stool | place: China | collected 2011
ATAGGTTTTACCAAATTCAAATGTATAATTGATTTGATGTAAAATTTCAGTAGACGTATTTGGATAATGAAATGAAAGATTTTTTATTACAGACATACACTATTGCATTGCCTATTTTATTAGGATATATTGTCTGGCTCCTTAAACAACAAAAGAAGGACAGAGATGCAAACAGTAAGGGAACAATGCTTCTTTTGCGTGTTCAACTTATTGAGTATCACGATAAGTACATGAAGTTGGGAGAAATTCCCAGTTATGCGTATGAGAATTTTGTAGAGATGTACAATGCGTATCATGCGTTAGGCGGAAATGGAATGGCCACCAAAATGTACGAGGAAATCAAAGAAATCAGATTGAAGAATGGAGGTAAAGAATAATGGATTTCACACAGATTGGAACTTGCGGAGGAATTGGTGTTCTTTGTTATCTTGTAGGACTTTGGGCGAAAAATTCTACCAAAGTTAAGGATAACTACATTCCTGTTATTGTGGGTGTTGTTGGTGGTGCACTTGGAATTTTAGGAATGTTTGTAATTCCAGATTTTCCGGCAAATGATGTGATTAACGCTTGCGCAGTAGGTATTATTTCCGGACTTGCAAGCACTGGTGCAGACCAGATTTACAAACAGGTAAAGAAAAATGCTTGAAGCAAATAAGCAAAAAATGAAGTATTCCAAACAGGGTGAGAAAGTCACAATCTACGACCGTGACGAAAATGGAAACATTAAGTACATTGAGGTTGACGGTGAAAAGATTCCGGTAGTTTTGAGAGAAGCTATCGGATTTTCTGACCCTGTTTCTTTTTCTGCCAATATCAGCAACAAACTGTCGGAAGTACTGGTAAAGGAATTTGGTATTGATGATTCGAGTTCCTATTGTCAGATTGTAACCGATAAAGGATATTTGCCGATTAAGGCAGGAGATATTGTTTGGAAGAAATCTGATGTGGGGCGAGATAGTGATGGACTGGTTGATGATAAGACAGCGGACTACGTTGTAAAAGGTGTAGCTGATGAAGGACTTACCGTTGACTTGTTTTTGCTTCAAAAGACGGTAAAGTGATATGGGGAAGACGATTGAACTAAATCTATTCAGTGACAAGTCCATACAGAACGCTATTAAAGCTATTAGGGACTACGAAAATAGCTTGACCTATAAATGTAGGCTACTGGCTGAAAAGTTGGCAGAAAAGGGCGTAGAAGTGGCTAGGATAGAGGTCACAAGTTTAGATGCTATCTTTACTGGTGATTTAATGCGAAGCATTCATGCAGAGCATATAGGGAACATAAAAGGCGGTGGAATATGGGCGGTTGTTGCTGATGATGAATCCGCTGTTTTTGTTGAGTTTGGTACACTTGGTAGCCTTGGTGGGAAAAAGGAATATCCATATCCGTTGCCGGAAGGTGTTCAATGGAACTACGGAAGTGGTTCGAACATCATTCAGTTAACAAATGGTCAATACGGTTGGTTCTACAAAGGTGATGACGGAAAAGTGTACTGGTGCGAAGGTATGGATAGCAGACCATTCATGTACTTGACAGGTATTGAACTTGAAAAAGATGTAGTGAAAGTGGCAATGGAGGTGTTCGGTAATGGCGGTTAATGAATATCAATGGGTATCAGATTTCAAAGTCAAGATTGCATCATACTTGAAAATGAAAATACCGCAGAGCCATCCTAAAGCGTATGTAACGGACAAAAGCAAGGATTTGTCAGAACCAACATTCCCTACGGTGTACTTTCATGCTATGCCGTTCACAGAGACAGGACAAGACCTTGAAGCACGTTCTGTTAATGGAATCACAGCATCATACCAGGTGGATGTGATAACCAACAAGAGCCAGGAAGAAGCTGAAGCTATCATGGCTACGGTTGCCGGACTTTTCAAGCGTTTGCGGTTTCAGATAACGTCCATGCCGGAGTTTAGCAATACTTCACAGAACACATACAGAAGCACAGCACGATTCAGACGAATTGTTGGTGCTGACGATACATTGTAACTATTAGAGCCAAACGGCTCTATTTTTTTATGCAAAATTAAGGAGGTATTTATCATGGCAGCAGCCGGAATTTCTACTTTAGGCATTACTTTCGGATATGGTACAGAGACAACAGCCGGAACAAAACCTACGAGTTTTAAACAACTTACAAGAATAAATGCTATCGGTGGCATTAACATTGAACCGGAGCAGATTGATGCTTCCGCACTGGAAGATGCAATCACTAGATATGTAAAAGGTCGTGCAGATACTGGCGGTTCTTTTGCAGTCACAGTCAACTTTACATCAGAAACAGTGGCTGAATGGACTGCACTTATTACAGCTTATAAGGCTCTTACTGGCGGTAAAAGAATGTGGTTTGAAACCGTTATTCCCGGAGAAGAGAAATCTTTCTTCGTTGTTGCACAGCCGCCTGAACAGATTCCACAGCCTGAAATCGGACAGAATGAACTTCTGACGATTGAAATGAATCTTACCATTGAGGAATACAAGGGATTGGACGCTACCGTTGAACTAACAACGGGGGAATAGCAAGTCAGTCAGAAACAAATAACACTGCCGTGGCTGACTTTAATGAAACGGTAGATGAGCCATTGATTTAGCAAAAGAGAGCCGTCTTCGGGCGGCTCCTTTCCAACAAAAGGTTGGGGAAAGGATAAATTATGTTGACTGTAAAATTTGGAGAAAAGAAACTTAACATTAAATTCGGTTACGAAGCAACCGTAAAGAACAACATCATTAAGAAACTGGCAAACCTCGAAAAACAAGAAGATGGAATCGAATCCGTAAATAACATTCTCATGTTATTGCCGGAACTGATTCTTGTTGGTTTGCAGAAATTCCATTCTGATGAATATGGTTTTGATCCTTACAACAAAGAGCAGAAAGAAACAAAGTTAAGCGAGGTTTACTCCATGCTTGATGATTATTTTGATTCTGATGAATCTGATATTCAGAAGTTGTTTGCTGATGTGCAAGGAGAGTTGCTTGAAAATGGTTTTTTAGCAAAGCTCCTGAAACAGGAGCAGGAGAAAAACCCCAAGAAATCGGAGAAGAAGTCAGAGAACTAACATGGGAAATATACTGTAAAGAAGTGCGCCCCATGTGGCTTTTATACACAAAAGGGTACGGATTTACAGTGAAAGATATAGATTCTTCCTGCCCTGCGGATTTAGAACCTTATGCAGAAGCACATAAGTTAGAAATGAAGAAAAAAGACAGAAATATGTGGATGTGGTGGGGAGAATATGGACTAGCAGCAACATCTGTTGCTGTAGACCATTGCTTAAACGGCAGAAAAGCACAATCGAAGTATATAGACAAGCCTATTATGGAGCGTCTTGAAACTGCTAGTAACGAAAAGAAATTGCAAAAACAAAGAAAGGCATTTCTTGCAGGACTTATGGCAATGCAGGCTAATTTTGAATTATCACATCCCAGAAAGGAAAAACAAACATGAGTTTAATAGGAATTGATGTATCTTCCTATCAAGGGAAGATTGACTGGAACAAGGTATCGCAGAGTGGAGTAAAATTCGCAATTCTTAAAATTATGCGTAAGGATTTGAACCCGGACAAGAAGTTTGAAGAGAACTGGAAAGGTTGCCAAGAACACAACGTTCATGTGCACGGAGTATATGAATACGGATATATTACAACGGTTGCAAAATCACGATCTGATGCAAGAAGAGTGCTTACTATTCTTAATGGCAGAAAAGTGACAGTATATCTTGATGTTGAAGATGCTGTTATGAAAGGTCTTGGCAAAAATATTATTTCCATAATCAATGCTTATGGCAAGGTCATCACAGATGCAGGATTGTTATTCGGTGTATACACTGGGGAAAGTTTTTATAAGACATACATTAAGCCTTATGGTGGTGTAAGCTATCCCATGTGGATTGCACGGTACGGCAAGAATAACGGCAAGTGTGATGTGAAATATCAACCGCAAGTACCGAACATGGTAGGCTGGCAGTATACTTCTAAAGGTCGTGTAGGCGGCATTGTAGGAAACGTGGATATGAATGTATGGTACAAGGAATTAGAAGACGTACAGGGCACTACGGAAGCGTACAGCAACCCTTACGCAGAACCGACAAGACTGTTGAAGAAAACAGTTCCTTGCATGAGAGGTGATGATGTGCGTTGGTTGCAATTTGCACTTATTCATCATGGTTGCTTATCTGCGGTGAATGCAAAGGGAAAAAGCAACATTGACGGAATTTTAGGTAAAGACACAGCAACGGCAATCGGAGTATTCCAAAAGAAAGTCGGAATCAAGGTTGATTACAAGTGCGGTGCGGTTACGAGAGAATATCTTAAAAAATAATTTTAGGAACGGTAGGTGTCACAGCTTACCGTTCTTTTTATGTGTAAAGGCGGTGCGGTATGGCAGATATTGATTCTTTGCAGATTAAAATAAAAGCGGATGCAATTAGCGCAAGTAACGCACTGGATAAGTTGGCAAATAGCCTTACAAATTTTCAGAAAAGCTTGTCTATTGATACATCCAAACTGACAAGCATTTCCAACAGCATACAGAGTATCGCAAATGCCGCAAATTCCATGAATACGAGCGGAATTAAAAATATCTCCACACTGACAAATTCCATTAACAGAATGGGAAAAATAGATACAAGCGGATTAAGCAGAATTTCATCTGCACTGAAGACTTTTTCTGATGATATGGCAGGAACTAGAGTAGATGGAGTAGGGGATATTGCAAGCATAGCATCGTCGATTTCAAGACTTGGTGGTGTGGCATCAGGCAGAGCAATTACGAACATTCCTTTACTGGCAAAGAATTTGAAGCAGTTATTTACAACTCTTTCAACCGCTCCAAATGTCAGTGAAAACATTATCCGCATGACAAATGCACTGGCAGGACTGGCATCTACTGGTGCGGCATCCGGGAGAGCGGCAAACTCTTTAGGACGAAATCTGAACACTTATACGGCAAGCGCAAAAAGAGCCACGAAGAGCACATTCAGCCTTGCAGCGGCTTTCGGAAAATTCTACGCAACATATTTCCTTGTTATCCGTGGAATTAAAAGCCTGTGGAAATCCATAGAGGGAACTACGGACTATATCGAAGCATTTAACTACTACACGGTAGCGTTCAATAAAGTCGGCAAAGAATGGGGCAAGGAATTTGAAAAATACGGTTACGACAACGCAGAGGATTATGCGCAGAGTTTCGGAAACCGTGTAAATGAACTTATTGGCAAAATGTCCGGTCTGAAAGTGGATGTAGATGGTGGACTGATTTCTGAAAGTGGAATGAAGAACCTGGGGTTGAATTTACAGGAGATTACCCAGTACGCTTCACAGCTTGCATCTATCACCAATTCTTTAGGGCAGACCGGAGAAGTCACCACGGCAATTTCAAAGTCCATGACAATGCTTGCCGGAGATATTTCTTCTCTGTTTAACGTAGATTTTAGCACGGTTGCAACTAACTTGCAGTCAGGATTAATCGGTCAGTCAAGAGCATTGTATAAGTATGGTATTGATATCACAAATGCCACATTACAGACTTATGCTTACAAATACGGCATTGAAAAAGCTGTCTCCGAAATGTCACAGGCAGAGAAACAGCAGTTGCGTCTACTGGCAATCTTAGACCAGTCCAAAGTATCATGGGGAGATTTGGCAAATACAATCAATTCTCCAAGTAACATGATTCGCCAGTTTACTAACAACGTAAAAGAAGCCGGTATGGTACTGGGTCAGTTGTTTATTCCGGTATTGCAGAAAGTACTTCCTGTCATTAACGGTGTCGTAATTGCGATTAAGAGACTGCTTGTTAGTGTGGCAAGCTTACTGGGAATTAAAATCGACTTTTCTGCATTCGGTCAAGGTGTATCCGGGTACAATGAAAATTTGGAAGATACGGCAGATGCACTTGATAAAGTAGGAAAAAGCGCAAAAAAGGCTAAAAGTTATACGCTTGGTATTGATGAATTAAATATCATTGACCCTAACAGCGGTTCAAGCGGAAGTTCTCCTGCTGGTGGAGCAGGAATTGACCTTACCAAGGAAATCATGGATGCTACTGCGGAGTACGAAAAAGTATGGCAGGAAGCGTTTGATAAAATGCAAAACACAGCTATGGGTTGGGCTGACAAAGTAAGCAAGGTATTTAAGCCAGTAAAAGATATTATAGAAGATTTGTCTTATGCATTTAAGTTTGATTCTGATGCCTGGTTTAAGGTTGCCGGAATGGATACGTCCAAACTGGTAACTGGTATTTTTGACTGGTTCACAAGAGCAATAGATTCTGTGGACTGGGAAAAAATCGGAAGACACATAGGTAGTTTTTTAGATGGAATGGATTGGACAGCAATCTTTACATCTGCCGGAAATTTCATAGAAACTGCCATAGATGCGGCAATAGATCTATGGAAAGGAAGTTTTGATGCTGCGCCGATCGAAACCACGATTATCACAGCAATAGGTCTTTTAAAGTTTACTGGTGTGGGAGATATTATATGGGGAAAAATATCGGACAAGTTATCAGCCACGGTACTTGGATCAAGCATAGGAATAGTTCCTACAATTGCAATAGCTGCTGCTACTTGGGAGATTGGATTTAATGTCGGGAAATCATTAGGTGAAGCACTTTTCCCTGATGATAAAGAAATCTATGAAAATTTCTCGTTTTTTGGAGAAGGTGGATTCTTTGATACAATAAAAAACACTGATTTTTCAATACTATTTGACGCTTGGAAACAGATGAACTCTGATGCGGCAGATTTTTTAACAAAAACAATGCCGATAAGACAGTTTTTTGATTTTCTATCACAATTTAAACTGGATGTAAACGATACATTTGGTTTAGTATCAGTGTTTGAAAATTTAAAACCTATTGCTGAAAACTGGTTTAATGAATATGTCAAGCCTTGGTTTTCGACCGAAAGATGGAGTGAACTGGGAGAAAATATAAAGCAATCATTGTCTGATAAATGGGATTCATTTACACAATGGTGGAGCGGCACTGGTATTCCTTCGTGGTGGAATGGTAATGTATCTCCGTGGTTTACTAAAGAGAAATGGCAAAATTTTGGAGAAACCATTAAGTCTTCATTAAAAGACAAGTGGACAAGTTTCACGTTGTGGTGGAGTGGTATTGGATTTGCTAAATGGTGGAACAATGTAAAATCATACTTTACTACCGAGAAATGGACATGGAGTGGCATCAAAGACGGATTGTCTAATGCATGGAACAATGCTATAGCGGCTGTTAAACAAATTTGGAATAGTTTTGCAAACTGGATAAATGATAAACTTAATTTCTCATGGGATCCTATAACGATAGCCGGAATACAACTTGCACCAGGAGGAAGTATTAGTCTTGGCAAAATTCCTACTTTTGAAACTGGTGGTTACGTTCCAAGCCGATATACAATGTTTATGGCAGGAGAGAACGGTGTACCGGAGATTGCCGGGACAGTAGGCGGCAAAACAGCGGTTGCCGGTGGAGTGGAAATCACCGGAATCAAAGATGCTATTAACACCACAGCAGAAGCGCAAATGCGCATGATGCAACAGGAGATTGACCTGCTTAAGCAGTTACTTGCAAAAGAAACATCTGTCAATATCGGTGATAGAGACATAGCAAGGGCAAACTTAAGGGGTCAGAAAGCTATGGGATTACAGATTATTACTTAAGGGTGGGATTTATTCCCACTCTTTTTTCCTATGGAGGAAAACACAATGATAGCAAGAGCAAGTGATTTCATCATAGTAAACGGAGTACGCTTTCCGTGCCCGGCTCCAGGAATGGAAATAGTTCGGTCGCAGACGGTTAATTCAGGAAGAAATGTAAATGCTGCAGTTGTCGGTCAAAAAGTCGGAAGAAAATTGTGGAAGATAAATAATCTTCAATGGAATGGTTTAGATGCGGAAACATGGAAAGAAATGCAAGATGCGTTAGAGCCATTTTTTGTGCAAGTTACGTTTACTGGGGATGACAATGTAAGGCATACACACACAATGTATCCAGGAGACACTACCGGTAAGCCGTTGTTTTTGGATGATATTTTTTATAGGAACTATGAAACGTGTAAATTCAATTTAATTGATTGTGGGTGGGAAGAATGATAAAAGCTTCTAACGCTTATAAGTCTGCAATGCAGAAAAAGATAAGAGACAGGGCATACATATCAATTACTCTCGGTGTAGTAAATGGTGACGCACAAAACACGGCTCATTTTGACGGTGATTACGCATACTGGGGAAACAAGGTTTTGCCGTTTAGAAATGATGCAGAATATACGGAATATGCTACCTTGGAACAAAATTATATGCGTGTAGACGGTCAAATGTATTTTCTTCCGAGAGAGACAAGCGGATTGTACCAGCTACGTAATGCTCCATTAACTACACAAAACATAATGGAAACTGTAAAAGTAGCATTCCCACAAGAGTATTCCATCAAAGGACTTACGATAGATTTCGGGAAATATTACCCGACTAGCTTCAAAATTGTTACAGATGAAAAAGAATTAACTTATACAAATAGTAAACACGATTTTTCAACAACAGATGTAATCGGAAACACCACAAATATACAAATAATTCCTATATCTATGGTCGGAGGAAATAAACGGCTTAGAGTAGAAAAAATTGTAATGGGTGTTGGATTGACATATAGAAATAATGATGTGTCAACAGCATCTTTTGAAGAATTTGTCAACGGGATTTCAGCGGAGATTCCATACAGAAAATTATCTGTAACAATACTGGATAAAAATAATGTATACAATGTAGACGATGATAATTCCTTTATCAACTTTCTTGAAACTGGACAAAAAATGGAGTTATCATACGGAATGGTCCTGTCAGACGAAACAGTGGAATGGCATAAAAAAGCCACGATTCTTTTGACTGACTGGAACTCTAAAAAAAATCAAATGTCTTTCACCGCAAATGATGTTCTTTCAACTTTGGAAGACAACTATACAATAGGAAATAAAATATACGATAGAACAGCATATGCAGAAGCTATTAGCATTCTAAAAGATGCAGGATTCGAGCCTGATGAGTATTTTGTTGACGATTGTTTAAGAGATGTGATCCTACACAATCCAATGCCGGAAGCACCTCACAAAGAATGTTTGCAGTTGCTGTGCAACGCTTCAAGATGCATTTTATTTGTAGATTCTGACGGAAGAGTAAATATTAAAGCCAACTTTGCAAATGTTATAGATCCTGCAGATATGCAGGTTACATCAAACGGAACTGCATGGTGGGGAAATGCGACTAACGTATTGTATGGAAACAACAATGTATATGCAGAGTTGACAAGAAATTTTATGCGTGTAGATGGTTCACAATTTTTTCTTCCGAGGAATACAGGTACAGCCATCGAACAGACAGGATATGTTACGAGCAATGTTTCTGATGAAAAAGGATTGTTTTCGGAGAATCCAGTGCTTACATTAAAACTTCCTGCAGCATACACGTATTATGGATTGTATATTTCATTCCAGGGTAATCCTCCAAAAGAGATGAAAGTATCGACATATAATGGAGATACACTTCTTAAGACTTTCAAATATGATGATTTGAAAGAAAAATCATTGTTAAATGATGAATTTGAAAACTTCGACAGTATTCGTTTCGAGATAACAAAAGCATATCCTAAAAACAGAGTTTTGATTGATAAAATCAGTTTTGGAGATTTATCTGATTATGAGTTGAAAAAAGACTCCATGACAGAAAATCCTTATGGATACGCAGAAAGAAAAACAAAAGATGTTTTTGTTAAAATATATACATTTCAAAACGGAGAGGATAATACACCGCAAGTAGTTGAAGATAACGTCTATTTAAAGAAATCGATTAACAACACTGGAGAGATAAGGTATTGTGAAAACCAACTTATTTCAACAGAAGACCATGCAAGGACTGTTGCCGAATGGATTGGGAATTATTATGCGAATAATATTTCTTATGATGTTCAATACAGAGGGGATCCGGTGCTGGAAGCTGCTGATATTATTTTCATGGAGAGTAATATTGTAAACAGCTTACAAGTAGAAGTGGAAACACACAAATTAAACTTTAATGGTGCTTTTAGTGGATCATTGCAACTACGAAGAGCAATGAGAACATAAGGAGGTTGTAATGAAAAAAATAATTAACGGTCTTCTGTATAACACACAAACTTCTGAAATAATATATGTTGATGAAATGACAAACAGAAAAATATTCAGAACAGAAAAAGGTAATTTTTTCTTGTTTTATCCAAACGGAGAAATAGTACCGAAAACAAAAGAAGATATAAAAGAGTATTTGGGGCTGAATGATACAGAGAAATATATAGAATTGTTTGGAGATGTGGAGGAAGCATAATGTGGGCAGATCCTAAAACAAATTGGTCTTCTGAATGGAATGGTGAAACTTATATAGGAGATTATTTTTTATATACAGATTATAACCGTATTAAAAATAATCTTTTGGAACTAAAAAGCACTGCAGAATCTATGTATAAAATATCATCTTTTAATCTTGGAGAGGATAAGGTTGAAGCAGATCTTATTTATGCCGATGAAGTTACTTTATTTGAAACTACGCTGGCAGAAATTAACAGTTCCACTTTCTCATTTCCTGAACAATTTAAAACATGGAAAGAAAATAAATCGGTTCCAACACATGAAGACTGGAACAGGATAGAATCGTTGCAGTTAAAAATATACAATACGTTAGTAGCACAAAGAAAAGCGCAGAACCGACTTGCCTTTACGCTTGGCGGTCAGAAAGGATTTAAGGTGTAATTATGGCAAATTTAAAAACAAACTATGTTGATGATGTATTAGATACAACTAAAAATCAGTTAAGAAAATATCAGCAAATACAAAATGACGATGGAACTGTTTCTTTTGTTGATGTTACTGAATATACGCAAGTAGGAACCTCATTCGGGGCAAAAGACATTAATGATACTAATGCAGCCATTAATGATGTAAATGGCAAGTTAAACCATGTATATGGAAAGGTTGTTTTAAGCAATCCATTTGTAGTATGGACAACAAATTCTTTAATAAAATTCAACGGTATTGTGATATGTTCGCTGTCTTTTACTTCTACTTCGAACTTAATAACTAATACAGAAATCAAAGTTGGTAATGTACCTGATTTATTTAAACCACTGAGTAGACAATCTGCATCCTCGTCTGATGGGTGTATTTTTGCAATTGACACCAATGGCAATATATCATACGTACCGAATACAGCAAAGCCATATAGTAGTATTGCAATTGTATATGTAACAGACTATCTGTAATAAATCGTCATATATGGAGTTACAGAATTACCATTACTAAAATACGCAGGTGTAATTGCATTACCGCTTTTTACAATTTCAACAAATCCATAATTTGAAGGATTATAATAATAACCACTTCTTAATCTTTCGTTATATTTTTTTACAAAATACATTTCCATTTTTGGAGAACTATTACTGTTGCCACAACATACAAGTAGTTCATTATATGTTTGTGTAATAGTATACTGACTATTGGTATTTTCAACTAATAGTTTCCATTCTAACTTGCCATTTACAGAAGGAGTGATAGCCGATGGGCGGAGATTAGAAGCAAAAATAAATCAATCAAAAAGAGCATGGTGTAAAAGCCATGCTCTTAATCTATTTATCTGATTCCCCAGTCACCGTAATTGTTGACGAAACCAACCACATATCCTATCATGTCATCAATAAGATTTTCCGGGAGTATGCTGTTCGGAGACATAAGCGGAACATATCTCCATTTTCTTACACCATCTTCAATTATATGTGTTTTCACGACAATATATATCCCACCATTACTGGTCACAATACATCGTTCACCGTCTTGCGGTTCACGATCCGCTGCAAGGAGAATAATTTCCCCCGGCAGATAAAACGGCATATAGTAGTCGCACGGAATTTTCACACCGATATAAGCCTTGGATTTTATGTCTTCCGGCAAATTTTCTATGCACATGGGTTCCACAGCATTTGTGGTTGCGATAATTCCATTCATAAGTTGTGGATTAAGGACAGAAATATACTTGTGCGATTTTTCAAGACTGGAATAGATTTTAGCTTGGTGACGTATGAAGTAACGGATAAGGTACAGAGAGTGTTCCGGCAGACTGCGGCATATCTTGACAGATTCCAACATCTTATCTTCCATAGTGCCGCAACCTACCAGTTCATCTACACTGATTCCAAAGGCTCTAGCAAGCGCAACAGCGGTAGATAGCTTTGTGTCGTTAGAATTACCGTACAGTAGTGAATTAAGCGTAGAATAAGGCAAATTAGCTTCATCTGCAAGCTTGTACACTGTCATGTCCGGCTCATTAAGAAATTCGTGGAGATTCCCACGAAAACTTAACATATAATTTGCACGGTTGACTGATAGATGTGTCGATATTTCTTTGATTCGGTCTTTTTTCATCATGTTTATTGTCCCCCTTTCACATGATACACTTGTAACATCCCTTGAAACGAGGGACATCAAGTTCTGGCGAGGGCGGTGTTTATTGGCGTTTTCACCGTCCTCTTTTTGTTGATATTTTACAACAACAAAAAACGTGAGTCAAATATATATTGATTATCAAGAACGTATGTTCTATAATGTGATGTATCGCTACTTTAGATTCTTCGGAAAATTAAAGGGGAGAGGGGTGTGGTTACGATGGCAGAAAATTTTAAAACTAATGGAAAGAGAATGTCTAAAGAAGAGTACAAGAAAGAAATTATTGATATGATAAATTCTATTGAAGAATCTTATAAATTAAGATGGTTTTATCTTCTTATGAAAGAAAAAACAAGGGATGAATAATCACCCCTTGCGGTTATTGTATAAAGCTTCTGCCTGGACGATTAGCATATCAAGAGTTTCCGGTGGAAGCTTTTCTGCAAAACTTAGTAATCTTAAAATGCGTGGATTCTTTGATGCCCTAATCAATAAATGATCGGTAGATATCATATAACTTTTATCTATTCCATATTTCCTAACAATTTTGTCTATAAGTTCTTCTGTGATATTACTGTCTGCATTTAATAAGCTTACTTCTTCTTTGCAAAATTCTTCATAATCTAAATTTGATATGTCATAACAGCTGCTTATTATTTCTAACGAAAATGAAGATTGCAAATAATTTTCGTATGCTTCCATTTTCCGGTCAATATCACTAGCAGAAGAATTAAGAATATCTATGTTTTTGTTTCTTTTTTCTTCTGACTCTGTGTAGCCAGTAAAAAATGGATATATTTCTTTTATTTTTATAAATTTTTCATGTATTTCTTTATGGTGCTCTCTGTCAAAGGTATCGAGAAAATCTACATTATATCCACAAATAGGGCAGCGTGTTGTTTTGGCATCACCTTTTAAATAATCTAAACTAACACCAAGCACATCAGCTATAGACTTCATTTTATTTTCTTTCATAACAGAAACACCATTTTTCCAGTTAGAAATCGGAGCAGTACCACCTTTTATTTTTGCTAATTTAGAGACTCTGTAGTCTGTAAACCCACAAATATCCCTTATTTTAGCATATCTTTCGTATCCATTTCCGTCCATAGTTATTCTCCTTAAAAAATAAATTAGAAAAATAAGCTATCTCATATTGACACGCTTAAAAAACTATGCTAAAGTACATACATAGCTTAGAAACATAAGCTAATCAAAAAGGTAGTAGATTATTTTTCTATATTAACTTAGGCGACGCTATGATTATATTAGAAAACTAAGCTACTGTCAATATGTTTTTGAAGAAAGGAGAGAGAAAATGTACGAAAAGTACGCAAAACGCAGAGATGAATTAGGATTGACTGATTACAAAGTTGCACAAATGAGCGGCGTACTTACATCTACTCTTAGTGAATGGAAAAAACATTATGAGACAGATGGAGAATCAGGTTATCAACCTAAGTTGGAAAAAATATCTGCAATAGCATCTGCATTAGGCATGAGTGTAACTGATTTTATCAATTAGAAAGGAGAAACATGGAAGAATTACAGATATTTAACAATGAAGAGTTCGGAGAGATTCGGACGGTGACAAAAAATAATAAGACGTATTTTGCTGGAAGTGACATTGCAAGTGCACTGGGATATGCAATACCGCATAAGGCTGTACAGACACATTGCAAGGGGGTTCTAAAATGGAACATCCCCACTAAAAGTGGCAATCAAGATGTCCTCTTTATACCGGAGGGTGATGTATACCGGCTCATTATGAGATCAAAATTGCCTGCGGCGGAGAAGTTTGAATCCTGGGTCATGGACGAGGTGATCCCTTCCATCAGGAAGAACGGCGGATACATAGCCGGACAGGAAACATTATCTGACGATGAACTTTTGGCAAAGGCACTTATGGTAGCGCAGAACAAGATTGCCGAGAGAGACAGAATCATTGCACAGAAACAAGAGCACATTGAACAAATGCAGCCGAAAGCAGATTTTTTTGATGCAGTTGCAGACAGCAAGACTGCAATTTCCATGAATGAGGTTTCGAAGGTACTGGGAATCAAAGGATTAGGACGTAACAACCTATTTGAATTTCTTCGTGATAATGCAATCCTGGATAGATGGAATGTACCATATCAGAAATACATTGATTGCGGATGGTTCCGTGTAATAGAGCAGAAATACACCAAGAACGGAGAAGAACACATATCTATAAAAACACTTGTATATCAAAAAGGTGTTGATGCAATCAGAAGAAAAATAGAAGCGCAGAGAAGTGCTTAGATGAAAGGAGATATTTCAGTGAATAAAGAAGTAAGAAGGGCACATTACGATAGAGGATTGAAATATGGGAACAAAGTCTTGCACGGCAGTGATTTAAGGGATTTGGTAGGGCTTACTGTTTCGGATGTGAATTCCAACGCTGACGATGCAGAAGTCGTTGTATGGTTTGAAAGCAATGAACGAAATGTTGCTGTTTACTTAATGGATGATTGTTTAGATGGACAACACATTGCAATCATTGACCATGCAAATGAAGAGGAAGAATCAAAGCTTCTTCTCAGACCAGTTACGGAAAATGACATAAAAGAATTTTCTTCAATGGTTTTGTATTATACAGATGATGTTTTTGGAGAAAACGATGAAAAAATTGGAGCGCACTATTTATACTGTAATGATTTGGAATTAGAAGAATCAGAATTTTTCAAAGTAAAAAGTCTGTATGTTTTCCAAGATGGAAGAATTTTAACAGAAAGGTAAGCAGTGATATGAGAACAACAATAAAGCTGTTTCTTCCTATTATAATAGCACTCTCCATCACATTTACATCCACGGCACAGCCATCCGGCAGTTTTATCTCCGAGGAAGCGCAGGAATCGTGTGTAAAGTACGGTGAGGAATACGGCATCTGCCCGGAACTGCTCATGGCAATGATTGAGAAAGAATCGTCCGGCAGACCGGATGTGGAAAGTGGCGGTTGTAAAGGACTGATGCAGATTTCAGACTGCTGGCACAAAGACCGCATGGAGCGGTTGGGAGTGACAGACATCTACTCCGTAGACGGGAATATCCATGTTGGAGCCGATTACCTGGCAGAGTTGTTTGAGAAGTATGGAGATGTAGGAATTGTACTCATGGTTTACCACGGTGAGAAGAACGCAACGACTAAAACAGAATTAAGTGATTACGCAGACTGGATATTAACCAGGAGCGCAGAACTGGAAAGGATGAATGGAAAATGACGAACAGAGAGAAGTATGCGGAACAGATTCTTGATATTGCAGTAACTGGACATCCGTTTGCTATTAACAGAAAGGGAGAAGTCAATAGTTGCGGTAAAGTACCATGCGACGAATGTATATTTCGGAAAAATAAAGTTACTGATATTTCATGTGGAGAAAAAATAAAAGAATGGTCAGGAATATGTAGAGCCTGCTGTTGACTGGTCGAAAGTGCCTGTGGATACAAAAATTCTTGTAAGAGATTCAGAAGATGAACAGTGGAGAAGAAGATACTTTGCAAGATACAAAAACAATATTGTTTTTGCATGGAACGGAGGTTGTACATCTTATTCTGCTGACGGATGCGATAATGTTGCAGGTTGGAAGTATGTCAAACTTGCGGAGGAAGATGTATGAGTGCCAAAAGGCGGTTCACAGTCAAAGGAGTAATCGGAAGATTCTTCTTTAATCCTAAAGAGTGGAGAATTGACCGTGAAACATCATTTTACTACCGACTGGTGAACCGTGAAACAGGAATGAAAAAATGGATAAGAAAGGAGTATTTCCATGTTGAAGAAAGAAATTATCCCCATCGTCCGTGCGAATGAAATTCTGATTGCAGGACTGTTAGATGCAGGAATCTTGTATATCGGAGATGACAACATGATTCACGCAACAGAAGACTGAAAGCCGGAGGAGTGAAGAAATGGAAAGGAAAATCAGAAAAATCTTGGTAGAACTTGGGATGAAACAGTACTTACCCGGATTCCAGTACATCATCGAGGTTGAAACGCTGATGTTTGAGAACAGAAACAGAAGACTGTCTGAAATCTATCGAATTATTGGGGAGGAACACAGCACAACCAAGGAAAGCGTGTATCGGGCAATCAAGTGGGTTATTGACAAGATAAACACAACCACAGAATTGTACAAGAAAATCAACGAGACAGACAAGCCGGTCTCAATCTATATGTTTGTTAATTCACTGTATTTATATCTTTGGGAGGATAGGAAAAATGAGGATTAAGCACATCTTTTTGCAGAATTTCTGCAAATTCTATGGTTCTAACGTAGTGGACACTGATTTATACGACCGGACAGAGATTTCAGGAGTGAATGAAACTGGAAAGTCCACGATTAAAAGAGCAATTCAGTATATTTTTGGATGCCGTGACGAGAACGGCAGAGAAATTACCGGAATCAGACCGCACGATAAGGACGGCAATGACATTGACGGAGATATTACTGCAGAAGTTACCGTGGAGATTGACGGTACAGACAAGGTTTTGAAAAAAGTATGCCGTCAGAACTTTAATAAGAAAGGCGAGTTTACCGGCAATGTCACGGATTACTATGTGAATGATATTCCCAAAAAGGCAGCAGATTTTGAAGCATTTTTGGAAGAGAGTGTATGCGGAAAAGATAAGTTTTCACTTTGCATCAATGCAATGACACTTCTGCTGAAAGGTGGCACGGATCAGAGAGCAATTCTTGCTGATATGTTTGGTCAGCACAGCAATGACGATATTTGCAACCTGTATCCGGAGTTTTCACCTCTAAAATCTGTACTGCATGACGGTACAGTTGATGAACTGAAAAAGCGTTGCAATATGCAGTTGTACGGCACAAGGGGAAGAAATGGAACCAAAGGCTTGCAGGATCTGTTAGATGAAATTCCGAGCCGTATTGACGAGGTGAGCCGTCAGAGAGTGGATATTGACCTTGCGGAACTGGAACTGAAAAAGAAAGTTTTACTGGATAAGCTGTCAGAGAACATTAAGCAGCAGACAGATACGCAGAACAGCATGAAGTCCTACGATAAGCTGTCTGATGGAATCATTGAGTTAAAAGGTCAGTTGAGTGTATTACAGCAGAAAGCAAATGAAAAACTGGATGCGGACAGAAGAGAGAAGCGCACAACACTGAATCAGATTCAGAATGAGCATCAGAAAGAGTTGCTTAAGGCAGATACCATTCGTGAAGAGATCACTGCACTGGAAAAGCGTATCGCACAGTATGAACAGAAGAGACAGGATTTGAAGAAGAGTTGGGATTTGAATAAAAGCCTTAAATTTGATGAAAACTCTCTGATTTGCTCCTACTGTGGACAGGAATATCCGGAAGAGAAGAAAGAGCAGTTAAGAACGGAGTTTGATACGCATAAGGCACATGAATTGGAACTGATTACCAAAGAAGGTTCTTCCTGTGCTGACCATATCAAAGCGGATCAGGCAGAACTGGAGAATAAGCGTGAGGAACTGAAAAAGACCGAGGATGAAGTGGAGCGGTTGGAAAAAGAGATTGCCATTGCTGATAATGCCTTAAATTCCATTCCGGCAAGCGTGGATATTTCCAACACAGAAGAATACAAATTTGTCCAGTCACAGATTGCAGAGAAAGAAGCTTCCATGCACAAATTCACTGACATGAATCTTCTCAGAATCCAGTTAAAAGGTGATGAAGAGCAGATACGCAATGATATTTTTGTGGTTAATAAGTCTTTGGCGAGTGTAAGCATTAACGAGAGTGTTGATAAGCGGATCGCAGAGCTGGAACAGGAGAGAAAAGATATTGCACAGAAGATTACAGATGTGCAGGCACAACTTGATTTGCTGAAAAGGTTTAGCCGGAAAAAGAATGAACTGCTGGAATCTGATGTGAACGAGTATTTGGAGTTCTGCCACGTTAAGATGTTCAGACCGCTTGTGAACGGTGATACCGAGGAATGTTGCGACTTTATCTACAAGGGAGAACCTTACAGCCGAAACATGAACCACGGTGCAAAGATTCTGACAGAAATCGACATTTGCAGAGCGTTTCAGAAGAAGTGCGGTGTGGAGTTGCCGATTATGACAGACGATACAGAGAGCCTTGACCCTTGGAAGATTCCTGATGTTGACAGCCAGTTGATTATGTTCCGCAGAAGTGATGATGCGAGTTTGAAAGTGGAGGAAGTGAAGAATGAGTAATGAAGCAGAGAAACGCTACATTGTCGAGCGTGAGTTTGAACACGTAGGGTATAAATGCGTTGTGATATTTGGAAATATGGCTCACAGGTGCGGATATGTTGGCATTCCAAAGAATCATACGTTATACGGAAAAAATTATGATTACCATCTTGAAATTAAAAAATCAAATATTTGGGGTAGAGAAGTAAGTGGCATTTTCCCTTTTCTTGGTGCTTGCATGGATGAAGATGAAAGAATCAGCATTGAAGCATATTTCCAGTGCCACGGTGGTATTACATACGCAGGCGGTGGAGAACATTCAAATTATCCTATCAAAAGTGATTTATGGTGGTTTGGGTTCGATTGCGGTCACGCTGGAGATAAGGCGGATTTGGATTATGCAATACAGAAATTCCCACGCCGTAAAGAAATTTATCAGATGCAAAAAATGATAGAAAGTAAATTTCCTGTTGGTGTCGATGTCGTTCGTTCAGAAGAATATGTTGCTGATGAATGTAAGAAGTTGGCGGAGCAATTGAAAGAGTTTGAAAGGAATGAAGAGAATGCAGATTAAGAAAGAGACAGTCATTTCCGTTCTGACAACGAACGGAGAAACAATCAATGTCGGTGACACTGTGGTTTTTAATGCAGAGGGCAAGTGCTACACGGGAGTTTACATGGGTCTGACAGATCGTGGAGCCTTGAAATTCAAGGGAAAGATTTCCGGCACTGATGTCACATGGAACGTGATGCCTAAGAGCATTAAGGAAATTTGCAAGGCTGATGTAAAAGTGAAAAATGATGAATTTGGCAAGTTTATGAACGAGCCGGAAAGTGAGAAATAAGGATATGGAAAAACGTAAATTTAAGGTTGGAGAAAGATACAAAAGCAGAATGATTTTAGACAATGCTGCGGTAATTGAAATCACAGAAATCAATGGTGACTTTGTTTCTTACAAAGATGTCGAAAGAGAAACTAGTGGTAGGAAAATGTTTGAAATTGGTTCTATATTTTCTGATAATTTGGAAAAAGTCGGAAGTGAAACCATAGTAATTTACCGCAACGACAACAAAGTAGTTGCGCTGGACAAATCCACTGGCGAGAAAGCAGAAGCAAACTGCAATCCGGCTGATGAATTTGATTTTCATGTGGGCGCAAAACTGGCTTTTAGCCGGCTGATGGGCGAAGATGCAAAGCCTGATGATGGTGTCCGTGAGGTGAAAAGAAAAGCTAAAATTGGTGAGTACGTCAAAGTTGTTAATGCGAAACCTGCTATTCCTTCATATAAAAACGGAGATATTTTCAAAGTAACTTATGTTACGGCATCAGGATGTATTTGCAAAAACTCTGACGGAGATACTGGATTATGGCACGAAGAGTACGTTGTCCTTGAAAACTACAAACCGGAGAAAGAACCGGAGAAGAAAGACGAAATCTGCGTGGGAGATACCGTAAAGGTTACGGATACTGGTAAGCAGTACACCACATACGATACATGGGATGGTCTTTTAGGATACGAACAGAATTTTGTAACAGATTCTTGTGTAAAAGAAGGAGACGAATACAAAGTTTTAAGAATTAAAGAACACGATAGGCTTGCAAGGACTCTTGCACTGATTCAGAATCCCAAGACAACCCAGGTATTCATCATTAACATTAATGGTCTTAAAAAAGTAGAAAGGTAGGAATGAGGTATGGCAGAAGAAAAGAAGCAGGAAGTAATGACACAGGAAAAGGCAGAGGTTAAAGAGAGCAGAAACAAAGTTACGGATTTCAGCCTTGGTATCTTCGGCACTTCAGACAACTTTATCATGGCTAATCAAATGGCAAAGGCACTTTCACAGTCTACACTAGTCCCTAAAGAATACCAGGGTAACACAGCAAACTGCATGATTGCTATTGACCTTGCAATAAGGATGAAGACAAGCCCGTTTTTGGTAATGCAGAATCTTGATGTTATACAAGGAAGACCTGCATGGAATGCAAAAGCTCTTATTGGCATGATAAATACAAGCCATAAATATGATTGCTTTTTACAGTTTGAAGAAAAAACGGACAACGAAGGTAAACCGTTTAGTTGTATGTGTTATGCAATAGAACATGGAAATAGAGTCAATGGACCCGTTGTGGACATGAACATGGCGAAAGATGAAGGATGGTTATCAAAGAACGGTAGTAAATGGAAGACTATGCCACAAATAATGCTTGCGTATCGTGCAGCTTCATTCTTTTCAAGAAGATATTGTCCGGAAATTTCTATGGGTATTTATACATCTGAAGAAATCGTTGACGGTGACTTTAAGGAGTATCCTATGGAGAACGTGCAGGAGCAGGTTCAGAAAGAGATTTCACAGAATGCCAACACTGTACCGTTTGAGGAAGTCACCACGGACAGAACGGAACAGACCATTGCTAACGCAGAGACACCTGATTGCTTTAAGTAGGGAGGATAAAATATATGAAGAGGTTATACAAAATTTTTGTTATTTCAGTAATGATGTTTGTAATGGCACTTTGTGTATGCGGTTGTAGCACCGCTGATACGGTGAATTACAATCTCAATAAAGAAGCTGACGAGTTCAATGTGTACCGTAGAATCACGGTGACTAATGCAAGAACAGACATGATTATGTTGCAGGCAGAGGGATATATGGCTCTTAGCAATAACTCTGCTAATGAACTTGTCGTTACATTTAAAACTGGGGAAAACCAGTATTATAAGGACTACATTTACTTGAATGACTGGACTTGCTATGTGATGGAACAGGTAGAACCGAAATCTACGGACAAATACCATTATGAATTAGTGTTTTATCCTGATCGGCTTATTCCGGATATTGAGATTAAGTAGGAGGTTGCCATGAGAATTATATCGCAGGATGGAACAATTGATGTACCGTATGAAATCAGTTCTTTGAGCATGGCAGTCGGGAAATATGAGAATGTTGAATACGCAGCTATCTTTTGCCACAACTCTTCGACAGCAATGGGAACAAAAATGGCTGAATACAGTTCCAAAGAAAAAGCAAAGAAAGCTATGGAAATGCTTAGAGAAGCATACGTTAGTATGCCGATTCTTTTCCAAAATGTTGAAATTACAGAAGATGTGGTAAAACAGTTTGAAAAATTGAAAAATAGTGGAATTATAGTTCAAACCATGAACAATGAGCCATCAAAAGTTGAATATGTAAATAACTGCATATTTCAGTTTCCAAAAGATGACGAAATTGAGGTAGAAATATGAAGCTAAAATGTTTAGGTTCCGGTTCTTCCGGTAACTGCTATCTTCTGACGGCAGATAACGGTGAAACACTTTTACTGGATGCAGGACTTCCTATCATGGACATAAAACGTGGTCTTAACTGGAATATTAAGTGTGTTGTGGGTGCTATATGCACCCATACGCACAAAGACCACTCATTATCCGTAGCAGACCTTGAACACATGGGAATAAAAGTGTGGCAACCGCAGTCAGACCATTCAGAACGTGAAAGACAGATGGGAAAATTCCACATATTCTGCTTTCAAGTGCCGCACAATGGTACAGAGAACTACGGATTTTTGATTATGGTTGACGGTCAGAAATTGCTTTATCTGACAGACCTTGAATATTGTTCGTATGTGTTCAAAAAACAGCGGTTAGACCATATGCTGATTGAGTGCAACTATCAGAAGAAATATGTTGACATGGATGCACCTAATTACGTTCACAAGGTCAAAGGTCACTGCGAACTGGAGACTTGCAAAGGAATTGTCGAAGCGAACAAGTCAGATGCCTTGCAGAACGTCATATTGTGCCATTTAGGCGGTGATACAACAGATGCCGATGAATGTGTCGCAGAGGTCAAAAAGATTGCTCCTATGGCTCATGTGGACGTTGCACAGGGCGGTAAGGAATGGATTTTGAGGAATGGAAAGGAGTGCCCGTTTTGAGCAAAAGAGTATTAGATGCTTGTTGCGGAAGTAGAATGTTTTGGTTTGATAAGCAAAATCCGGATGTTGTTTTTGCAGATAACCGAGAACTGGAAACTGCTTTATGTGACGGAAGAAAATTACTTGTCAAGCCTGACATAAAAATGGATTTTCGGAATATGCCGTATGAAGATAACAGTTTCAAAGTCGTTGTTTTCGACCCACCACATTTGATTCATGCCGGAGAGAAATCTTGGCTACGGCAGAAATACGGAGTACTTCCGGAAGATTGGCCAACATACCTAAAGGCAGGATTCGATGAATGCATGAGAGTTTTAGAGCCGGACGGACTACTGATATTCAAATGGAATGAACAACAGATATCTTTTTCAAAGGTTCTGAAATTATTCGGACAAAATCCGTTACTTGGAGACCAAAGAGGTATGACAAGATGGGTAGTTTTTATGAAGTGATTAAAAAAGGAGAAGTGTGTATGAGTGGTGGAAGTTTTTGTTATTTGTGCTACAAAGATGTTTCTGAGTTAATGGAACCGTCAGGTATCTCCGAACTTGAAAGCATGGTTCAGCACTTACAGTCGTATGGTTACGAGGACATAGCACGAGATACACAGCGGTTGATTGAGTACATCCAGTCAGCAAGTATCAGAATTGAGGTTTTGAGTGAGAATCTTAACGGTGTTTTCCATGCGGTAGAGTGGCATGAGAGTGGAGATATTCGCAGAGATACAATGATTGCGGAACTGGAAAAGTACAGAAATGGTGGTGCGAATGGCTGACACATTTTATAGACCACTTACACCACAATTAAGAAGTGAAATAATGCAGAGCATTGATTCTAACATATCCGAACTGAATACCTGTCAAAACAATTATTTAGTCAATATGCAAAAGACAGGATATGGGGCATTGAGAAATATTATAAATGCTTTGCCGGACGGATATTTGATTCCATTTGAAAGGCGGTGAAGTGGTTGACTGATTGGAAGAATGTAGCAAAGGCAAAAGCCATTGAGAAAAAGAACCGTGAGCGCATACTGGCTGTCAATCCTCATGTGGACGAAAAAAGCGGAATCTATTTTCTGACACGGACGGATGAGGACGGTTTTCGATATGCATATATCGGGCAAGCGGTAAATCTGCTTTCAAGGCTTGCCGGACACCTTAAAGGCTATCAGCACATAGACCTGTCAATCAAAAGTCATGGTCTGTATTCCACGGACAACATCTACGGTTGGAAAATCGGCTTTATGCACTATCCGGCAGAAGAGTTAGATAAGTGGGAACAATACTGGATAAAGAAGTATGCTGACGGTGGTTACCAGCTTCGGAACAAAACGAGTGGTAGCCAGGGTGAGGGAAAGAAACAAATTGCAGATTACAAACCGCCCAAAGGCTACCGCGACGGCATCCAGCAAGGAAGAATCAACCTTGCAAGGGAACTGGCGAACATAGCCGACAAACA
>OGGU01000702.1_pt1 | contig 23838 bp, 12 predicted proteins | sample 1571241 | NCBI WGS metagenome assembly OGGU01 (sample SAMEA2581934, study PRJEB24529) | metagenome | biome: Human gut stool | place: China | collected 2011
GCAGCTCAGAATTTTTGATGCAGCGCCTATAAGCGTTGTAGGGGTCGATGCCCACATCGACCCGGCAGGATGCACCGCTTTTACTGAAATCCTCGGCGAATTCGTAACTTCTCATTGGGCCGACAGAGTCGTCGGCCCCTACGTCAAGGCTTTACTCTCCCCGTATCTCCGTAGTGGCGGACGACTCTGTCCGCCCGCAGCACGCACCAAACCGTAACCAGCGCCCCCTTTTTTCATTATTTTCCAGTAAACGGAAAAGAATGGGCCGCCGGAGGCACACCGGAACGCCCCTTTCACAAAACACACCGCCCGCGTTCGATGGAACTGAACGCGGGCGGCAGCTTTTACAGTCTCTGATTTTTCGCCAGCTGGCGGTTTTTGTAGGCGGGGTCGCCGGTGACCTCGCGCAGGACGGTGATCTCGGGCGGCGCGGTAAGCACGGGAGCATTTTCCGGCAATGCGGCACGCATGATGGCCCGGTCCTGCGAGAACGGGTAGACATCAATCTCGAACCGGCAGCCGTTATACACAAAGCGGTACTTCGTCTTGTGGACGGTGTGCAGGCTCGTGTCTCCCTCCATGAGATAACGGATGTATTCCTTTTCGGAGATCGGCTTTTCCGTCTCCCACTGGCCGGAGCCGGTCGTGCGCTTTTCCGTGTAGAAATAGAGATAATCTCCGCCGTTTTTCTGCTGGCGGACGCGGCGGACGATGTTGGGGTTGGCGCGGGTCAGATAGGTCTGCATCATGTCGATGCTGGCGGCGTGATACGTCTGCTCGAGCGTCTGGAGCGTGGGCAGCGCGATGAGATACTTGTGCCAGACCTCCTGCTGCGTGGGCCTGCCGAGCGCTTCATAGACGGCGCGCAGGCCGCGCGCGATCTTGTCCTCAAAATCGACGGAATTGTCGATCACGTGCAGATTCGGGTGCGCACGCCATGCGCGCAGCGTCAGATCGTCCTTTTCCCGCGCAAGCTCCAGCGGCTCGTAGCGCGCCTCGTTGCCGAAATTATAGGCAAACTCCGCGCCCTTGGCGCAGGAGACGAGGTGCAGGACGGTATCGTAGTGGGAAAGCGCCTGCTGCTCGGTCAGGCCGAAGCGCGCGAGCACCTGCCGGAACTCCTCGTCGGAGATATAGGCCTTGTCATCGAAGAGCGCGCGGTCGTACAGCACGATGACATGCTCCTCCGGCACCATCTGTGCCGCCTTGAGCGCCAGCTGCTCCTTGTGCAGCTGGTCGGAAACGACAAAATCCTGAAAATCCAGCATGGACACGCACCCGCCGAAGGGCTTGATGCCGAAGCCGGAGATCAGCTCCGTCGCAGTTTCAGGGATGGTAATGACCTTCCAGCCCTCGTCCTGCTTGAATTCCTTGAGAATGCGGCTGATAAGCGTCGTCTTGCCCGCGGCAGGCCCGCCGGTCAGCACGATCCGCGTGATCTGTTTTGCCAAAAGGACCGCTCCTTTTCCTGTCAGGGAACCTCTGATCCGATGTCTTGGGCCAAAATCTCTCGCCGAATGCTCTCGGTCATTGAATCAGAGCTTCCCTATCGTTTTTTATAATTTAATAGTAACATTGATGTGCGGCAAAAGCAAGAAAAAGTATTTTCGGCCAGCCGTTCATGGATTATTCAAGCAAAACAGAAAACAGTATGCCATAATATACTTTTAGAAAAAATACAGGAGGGGTTCTGTGTGCAGAATTTTGTGTTGTTCGATCATGTCTGCAAGACCTATCGGATGGGCGATGTGTGCATCGACGCGCTGAAGGATGCCTCGTTTACAATCGCGGAGGGGGAGATCTGCGTGATCGTCGGACAGTCCGGCGCGGGCAAGACGACGCTTTTAAACATTCTCGGAGGCATGGACCGGCTGACGAGCGGCCATGTGCTGCTGGCGGGCGAGGATGTGTCGGGGTTTGACCGCAAACGGCTGACGACCTACCGCCGGCATGAGGTCGGCTTTGTGTTCCAGTTCTATAATCTGCTTCCCAATATGACGGCGCTGGAAAACGTGCAGATCGCGGGCCAGCTCTGCAGAGACCCCATCCCGGCGGACGAGGTGCTGCGGCAGGTCGGCCTCGGCGAGCGGATGCAGAACTTCCCCGCCCAGCTCTCCGGCGGCGAGCAGCAGCGCGTGGCCATCGCACGTGCGCTGGCCAAACGGCCGCGGCTTCTGCTGTGCGACGAGCCGACCGGCGCGCTTGACTACCAGACCGGCAAGCAGATCCTTGCGCTTTTGCAGAAGCAGAGCCGGGAAAACGGCATGACCGTCGTGATCATCACGCACAATTCCGCCCTGACTGCCATGGCCGACCGCGTCATCCGCGTCAGAAGCGGCCAGATCACCGACGTGCGGCAAAACGAAGCGCCCGTGCCGGTAGAAAGCATCGAATGGTGACGGGTATGCTGAAGCTGACAATGCGCCAGATCCGCAGCAGTCTCACCCGGTTTCTGGCGATCGCGGCGATCGTCGCGCTGGGCGTGGGATTTTTCTGCGGTCTGCGGCTGACAAAGACCGCAATGGTACATACGCTGGACGACTATGCCGAGGCGCACCGGATGTATGATTTCCGCCTCGTCAGCACGGTCGGCTTTGACGAAACGGACGCGGAAGCGCTCGCCGCCGATGCGCGCGTGGCGGCCTGCGAGGGGGAAAAGAGCGCGGACGCGCTGGCCTCCGTCGCAGATGGGGCGGCGAAGCCGTGCAGATTTTTGTCGTTGCCTGAGCAGATCGACCTGCCGGGCTTAAAATGTGGAAGATTTCCGCAGACGGCGGAGGAATGTCTGGCTGACGGGCTGCTGTATTCCGAAAAGGATCTCGGAAAAACAGTCGTTCTGACGGAAGAGAACGACGAAGATACGCTGGACAGCTTCAACCGGCGGGAATTCACCATCGTCGGAATCGCCAAGAGCGTTTTATACATCAATTATGAACGCGGCGGCACCTCCATCGGCAGCGGAACGCTTTCGTCATTCGTGTACATCCTGCCGGAGGCGTTTGCACTGGATTATGAGACGTCGCTCTATCTGCGGCTGGCTGACCGGCAGGGTGAGGTCTATTCCGATGCGTATACCGCCTGTATAGACGAGGCGGAGCCGTGGGTCACGCAGCTTGCCGAGAGCGCGGCTTATGGGCGCAGCGATCGCCTCTATGAAGAGGCCGAGCAGACGCTCTCCGACGCGCGTGAAACGCTGGATGAAAAGCAGCAGGAGTTGGCCGATGCAAAGCAGGAGCTTGCCGACGCGAAGCAGGAGCTGGAAGACGCGCATCAGACGTATGCTGACGGCGTTGTTTCTCTGGCCGACGCAAAGCAGGAGGCGGAGCAGGAACTGGCCGACGCATACCAGAAGCTGGTGGATGGGCAGCGGACGATCGAGGAAAATGAACAGAAGCTGGCCGATGGCGAACAGGAGCTGGCAGACGGCGAAAAAAAGCTGGCCGACGCGAAGCAGACCTATGAGGAAAACGCCGCCAAATTTGAAAAAGAAAAGAAACAGGCCGAGAACGAGATGAGCTTCGCTTTCGCGCAGCTCCAGAAAGCACGCGAAACGCTTGCCGAGCAGCAGCAGCAGTTAGACGCGCAGAAAGCCGCGCTCGACAAACAGGAGGCGCAGATAGACGCTGCGGTTTCCGCAGGAGCGATGTCGCCGGAGGCGGCGGAGGCGGCCAAAGCGCAGATCGCGGCGGCGCGTGGGCAGCTTGCAGCGGCGCAGGCGCAGCTGGACGAGGGCAAGAACGCTCTGGCCGACAATGAGAATCAGCTGGATCTGGCGGCAGACGCGGCGAACGAGGCGTTCGCGGAAAACCAGAAAAAGCTGGACGAGGCGAAAAAAACGCTGGAAGAAAAGCAGCAGGAACTGGAAGATGCGAAGCAGGAGCTGGAAGATGGCCGGCAGGAGCTGGAAGACGCAAAACAGGAACTCAAAGACGGCTGGGCGGATTATTACACAGGTAAAGCCGAAGCAGAACAGAAGATCTCCGACGCCGAGCAGGAGCTGGCTGACGCAAAGCAGGAGATCACAGACGGCGATCAGAAGCTGGCCGACGCCGAGCAGGAGCTGGCCGACGGTGAACAAAAGCTGGCCGATGCTGAGCAGGACTACCGCGACGGCGAGGACGAACTGGAAAAGCTCGAAAACCCGGACGTGTTCGTGCTGGATCGCAGCAGCAACGTCGGCTACGCCTGCTTTGAGAGCGATTCCGATATCGTGCGCGGCGTGTCACGGGTGTTCCCGCTGTTTTTCTTCGCCGTGGCCGCGCTGGTCTGCATCACGACCATGACCCGCATGGTCGACGAGCAGCGGACGCAGGCGGGCGTTTTAAAGGCGTTGGGGTATTCCAACGGCGCGATCTTGTCCCAATACTTCCTCTATGCCGGGATCGCCTCGGTTCTCGGCTGCGTGCTTGGCATTGCGGCAGGCTCGTATTTCCTGCCGAAGATGATCTGGCATGCCTATAACATCATGTACGGCTTTACCAGCATTCTGTATGCCTTTGACTGGCCGCTTGCGCTCGTCTCGTCGGGCGCGTATCTGCTGTGCGCGCTCGGTACGACGTGGTACGTTGTGCACGCCGAGCTGCAGAAGCCTGCAGCGGAGTTGATCCGCCCCAGAGCGCCGAAGGCGGGCAAGCGCATTCTGCTTGAACGCCTCCCGCTGATCTGGGACCGACTCCCCTTCCTGCATAAAGTCTCCATCCGGAACATCCTGCGCTTTAAAAAGCGCATGGTCATGATGATGATTGGCATCGGCGGCTGCACGGCGCTGCTCATCACGGGCTTTGGCATTCAGGACTCCATCAGCAGCGTCGTCGACTATCAATACGACGAGATCACCCGCTATGACGCCGCCGTGACCTTCCAGCACGCGCTGAGCGGCAGCGAACGCGAGGACTTCCTCGCCGTCTGCGAGAAAAGCGGCGCGGAGGGCTGTCTGTTTGTCGCGGAAAAAAGTCTGGACGCTTCTGCCGGCGGCACGGTCAAGACCACAAACGTCGTCTGCCCGGAATCGGGCAGCGTGGACGGCTTTATCGACCTGCACACGCAGGAGAAAACGCCGATCCCCTACCCGCAGGACGGCGGCTGCATCATCAGCCGGGGCCTTGCGCAGGCGCTGCGCCTGTCGGCGGGCGATACCATCATCCTGCAGACGGGCGATATGCGCCGGACGGAGCTGACCGTCGAGGCTGTGTTTGAAAACTATGTTTATAATTACGTCTATCTGACGCAGACTACCTGGCAGGACGTCTTCGGTGAAGCGCCCGGATACGAGGCCGCATGGGTCAATTATCAGACGGACGAGGACGCGCAGGCGGCCTCCGCAGCGCTCACGGGCGCGAAAAACGCGGCGGCAGTTACCCTCAGCCTTGATTTCCGCAGCCGTGTGGCGACGATGATGCAAAGCCTGCAATATATCGTGCTGGTCGTCGTGCTGGGCGCGGCAGCGCTGGCATTCATCGTGCTGTATAACCTCACGAACATCAACATCACCGAACGCGAACGAGAGATCGCGACCATCAAGGTGCTTGGCTTCTACGACGGCGAGACGAACCGCTACGTCTTCCGCGAGAACATCATCCTGACCGTCCTCGGCGCGCTTGTGGGCCTTCCGATGGGAAAGCTGCTGCACGCGTATGTCATGGGACAGATCAAGATCGATCTCATGTGCTTCGATGTGCGCGTCGCGCCGCTGAGCTATCTCATCTCGGCCGCGCTGACGCTGGTGTTCGGTCTGCTTGTCAATCTTGCCCTGCGGCGGAAGATCCGCACAATCGATATGTCGCAGGCGCTCAAATCCATTGAATAGCAGAAGAAAGAGAAGAAACACCCCATGAAAAAACTGCTTGTTTACCTGCGGCCCTACCGCCTGCAGGCGATCCTGGCCCCGTGCTTCAAGCTGCTCGAGGCCGCGTTTGAGCTGCTCGTGCCGCTCATCATGGCGGATATCATCGACGTCGGCATTTCGTCCGGCGATACGGCGTATATCCTGAAAAAATGCCTTGTGCTGGTCGGACTCGGCCTGTGCGGCTTTGCCAGCGCCACGTGCGCGCAGTATTTTTCCGCCAAGGCCGCGACCGGCGCGACGGGCCGCCTGCGCCGTGCGCTTTTTGCGCACATCCAGTCGCTGTCCTACGCCGAGCTTGACCGGCTCGGCACGGCCACGCTCGTCACGCGCATGACGAGCGACATGAATCAGGTGCAGACGGGCCTCAATCTGACGCTCCGGCTGCTGCTGCGTTCGCCCATCGTGGTTTTCGGCGCGATGCTCATGGCCTTTACCATCGACACAAAGTCGGCGCTTATCTTCGCCGTGGCCATCCCGGTGCTCTTTGCCGTCGTGTTTGCCATCATGCTCAGCTGCATTCCGCTCTACCGGCGCGTGCAGACGAAGCTCGACGGCGTGACCGGTGCGGCGCAGGAGAATCTGTCCGGCGTGCGCGTCATCCGTGCCTTTACCCGCGAACAGACAGAGACGGAAAGCTTCGCGGAGAAAACCGGAGATCTGTTTTCCGCGCAGCAGTTTGTCGGAAGACTTTCCGCGCTGCTCAATCCACTGACGTATGTGATCATCAATCTGGCCATTGTCGCGATTTTGCGCGTGGGCGGCGTCCGCGTGAACGAGGGCGCGATCACGCAGGGCCAGCTGATCGCGCTTTATAACTATATGTCGCAGATCCTGGTCGAGCTGATCAAGTTTGCCAATCTGATCCTGAACATCACAAAATCCGCCGCCTGCGCGGGCCGTATCTCGCAGGTGCTGGATACGAAGTCCAGCATGGCAGACGGTGCGGGCACGCTGCCGGACGGCGCGGGAGAGGCGGAGCTGGAATTCCGCCACGTCAGCTTCCGCTATCCGCAGGCGGGCGCGGATGCGCTGACCGATATCAGCTTCTGTGCCGCGCCCGGCGAGACGATTGGCGTGATCGGCGGCACAGGCTCCGGCAAATCGACGCTGGCAAATCTGATCCCCCGCTTCTATGACGCGACAGACGGACAGGTGCTCGTGCGGGGCGAGGATGTGAAAACGCTTCAATTGCAGGCGCTTCGGACGCGCATCGGCATCGTGCCGCAGAAGGCGCTGCTCTTCTCCGGCACCATCCGGGAAAATCTGCACTGGGGCAATGCGGACGCGTCCGACGAGGCGCTCTGGGACGCGCTGCGCGCAGCGCAGGCGGATGGCGTCGTGCAGGATAAGAAGGGCCAGCTGGACGCGGCGGTTGAGCCAGGCGGGCGCAATTTCTCCGGCGGCCAGCGCCAGCGGCTGACCATCGCCCGCGCGCTTGTACGCAGGCCCGAGCTTCTCATTCTGGACGACAGCGCCTCCGCGCTGGACTTCGCGACGGACGCAGCGCTGCGCAAGGCGCTGTCGAAGCTTCCGTGGAAACCCACAGTCGTGCTGATCTCGCAGCGCGTGTCGTCTATCCGGCACGCAGACAAGATCGTTGTGCTTGACGACGGCCATATGGCCGGACTCGGCACGCATACACAGCTGCAGCAGACCTGCCCGGTCTATCAGGAAATCTGCCGGTCGCAGGAGAAGGGGGAGGCGAGTGCATCATGAAGCATACATCCTCCTGGGCGCTGCGGCGCGTGTTAAAAAGCCTCGGGCGGTATCTGCCGCTGCTGCTTGCATCCTTGCTGCTGGCCGCGGCCAGCGTAGCGGGCACGCTCTATATCCCCATTCTGGTCGGCGACGCGATCGACCAGATTGTCGGCCCCGGACAGGTCGATTTTGCCGCCGTCAGTACGCTGGCGGTCAGAATCGCCGTGCTTGCCGGTCTGACGGCAATTTTGCAGTGGGTCATGACGGCCATTCACAACCGCGTCTGCTTCTGCGTGACGCGCGACGTGCGCCGTCAGGCGTTTTCCCACTTGCAGCGGCTGCCGCTTGCGTATCTGGACAGCCACCCCTCCGGCGACACGCTCAGCCGCATGATCGCCGACGTCGACCAGTTCGCAGACGGCCTGCTCATGGGCTTCACGCAGCTGTTTACCGGCGTTCTGACCATTGTGGGCACGCTCGGCTTCATGCTTTCGATCAGCTGGAAGATCACGCTCGTCGTCGTGCTGCTGACGCCGCTTTCGCTGCTGGTGGCAAAGTTCATCGCGGGGCATACCTATTCCATGTTCCAGCTGCAGTCCAAGGCACGCGGGGAGCAGACCGCCCTGATCAACGAGCAGCTGAGCGGCCAGCGCGTCGTGCAGGCTTTCTCGCACGAGGACGAGAGCCTGCGCCAGTTTGACGAGATCAACGACCGTCTGACGGCGGCGACCATGCGTGCGACGTTCTTCTCGTCCATGACGAACCCGTCCACGCGCGTCATTTACAATATTATTTATGCCTGCGTCGGCTTTACCGGCGCGCTCAGCGCCGTGGCAGGCGCGATCACGGTCGGCGGGCTGTCGTGCTTCCTCAGCTACGCGAACCAGTACGCCAAGCCCTTCAACGAGATCACCGGCGTGGTCACGGAGCTTCAAAACGCGCTGGCCTGCGCCGCACGGGTCTTCGAGTTGATCGACGAGCCTGCCGAAACGCCTGACGCACTGGACGCGAAGAAGCTTGAAGCCGTCTCCGGCAGCGTAGAGCTGCAGAACGTCGCGTTCTCCTACACGCCGGAGCAGCATCTGATCGAAAATCTGAATCTCTCCGTAAAGCCCGGCCAGCGCATTGCCATCGTCGGCCCGACGGGCTGCGGCAAGACGACGCTCATCAATCTGCTCATGCGCTTTTATGACGTGAAGGACGGCTCCATTTCCGTCGACGGCAGCGAGATCCGTTCCGTCACGCGCGAGAGCCTGCGCCGCCAGTACGGCATGGTGCTGCAGGATACGTGGCTCAAGACGGCCTCCGTGCGCGAGAACATCCGCCTTGCAAAGCCGGACGCAACGGATGCCGAGGTTGAAGCCGCCGCGCGCATGGCGCACGCGGATCCCTTCATCCGCCGTCTGCCGGAGGGCTATGACACGGTGCTGTCCGACACAGGCGGCGCGCTGTCCGCCGGACAGCGGCAGCTGCTGTGCATTGCGCGCGTGATGCTCTGCCTGCCGCCCATGCTCATCCTCGACGAAGCGACCAGCTCCATCGACACGCGCACCGAGGCGCATATCCAGCAGGCGTTCGACACCATGATGCAGGGCCGGACAAGCTTCGTCGTCGCCCACCGTCTGTCCACCATCCGCGAAGCGGACGTCATCCTCGTTATGAAGGACGGCCACATCATCGAACAGGGCCGCCATGAGGACCTGCTCGCCAAAAACGGCTTCTACGCCAATCTGTACCACAGTCAGTTCGAAGGGTAAACGCCCTCATCTCCTCCCCTTGCCGCCCGGCAAGGGGAGATTTTTCATACTAAGACGGATAGATTACCCATTATCCGCGAAAACCGGCGAAATTCAAACGCAGTTGGTAGGGGCGCCTTTTTGTGCGCAAAAAACGCCCCCGGCGTGAGCCGGGGGCGAGGGGTCGATATGCTTAGAACGTCAGGAAGCGGTGGAGCATGACGGCGACCTGAGCGCGGGTGGCGTTGCCCTTTGCGGAGAGGGTCGTCCTGCCGCCGGAGGTGACGCCGGTGATGATGCCGGTGCCGACAGCCCACTGCATTGCCGTGACGGCAAAGGAGCTGACCTGCGCCTGATCGGGATAGCCGCTCAGAGAACCGGTCACGGTCGGACTGCCTTCGTAGCGGTACAGGATAGCCGCGATCTGCTCACGGGTGACATTGCCGTTCGGGTCGAAGGTCGTGGCGGTCGCGCCGTTGACAATGCCCATGTTGGAGGCCCAGAGGACTGCGTTGTAGTAGTACTGGCCCTGCTTGTTGTCGGTGAACTTGTTGGTGATACCGGTAACGGTGGGCTCGCCTGCCGCACGGTAGAGAACCGTGACGAGCATGGCGCGGGTCATCTTGGCGCCCGGCCCGAAGAGCTTCGGGTTCTTGGTGTTGTTGCCCTTGATGATATCGTTCATGTACATGAAGTCGACCGAGTTGGCCGCCCACTTGTAAGAACCGCTCACGTCGGTGAACTGACTGGAGGCCGTCTGCTGGTTGACCTTGAAGGACAGCGTGCCCTTCGTGCTGCCGTCGATGGTGTAGCTGACCTCGACGCTCTTGCTGTCGGCCAGCGGCAGGATATAGAGGTTATCCAGACTGCCGGAGCCAGAGAAGTAGAACTTCGTGCTGCCGAAATCCTTGCTGGTCAGCGCGGTGCAGTGCTTGATGCTGGTGTAGCTGGAATAGAGCTTGCCGCCGACGACACGGTCAATGGTGATGTAGGTGCTGCCGGTGGCGTTTTCCGGCGTCAGCTCACCCGCGATGCCCATGGAGCGGAAGGACGCGCCGGTGGAGTTCAGCGTGTGGGTGTCATTGACATAGACCACAAGCTGGCCGTTCATCTGACCGGACGAGCCGTTTGCCGTGAAGGGGATGGTCACGGTGTACTTCGACGTGGTGCTGCCCGCGATGAAGCAGACGTTTTTCAGCAGGTTCGAGCCGGTCGAGACGCTGTAGGCCTCGCTGCCGACCTTGCCGGAGCTGGTCGTGCTGCCCTTGTACAGCGCGCCGTGGGAATTGCTGTTCGTGCCGAAGGTCACGGAGCTCAGACCGGAGCCGTAGACGCGCTGGAAGTCGCTGACGATCATCTGCTGCTTCTCGTTGGCAGAGATATGGTATTCGACCGTGCTTGCGCTGGTCATGACATTGATCGTGCCGGTCGCGATCTGGGCGCTGCCGTCATAGGCGGCGTACCTGATGGTGTGCGTGCCGGTGGTTCTCGTCGGACGGTAGACCATCTTGCTGACTTCGCTGGCAGAATACTTGGTCGTCGTGCTGACCGTGCCGGACATGGCGCTCGAGGTATAGAGCGTGCCGTTGGCCGGGGACTCAAAGGTAAAGGTGCTGGGAGTGGTCTTGGCGGCGGTCTTGACTGCTGCGGCAAGCTTGCTGCCGTCGAGCTGGACGTAGGTTTCGTTCTCGCCGAGCGTCAGGCTGACAGTGTCCGCCTCGGGGACAGTGACGGTGAACTTCACTTCGGCAGCATACTTTTTCGCGCCGATCGTCGTTTCAGCCTTGATGGTGACCTGACCGCCGGCCTTGGCCGTCGCGGTGATGGAGGGGCTGCTGTTGGTGCTGGTTTTGCTGGAGAGCTTGACGATGTTCTCGTCGCTCGAGGACCATATGATCGTATAGGTCTTGCCGGTCACATTGGTCAGCTTGCCGCTCACATACTCCTGCGGCGTGCCGGTGATGGTGAACGTCCCGCCGGTTTTTACCGTAGTCGGGTTGAAGACAATGTTGATGTGGTTCTCACCGGTGATGGTGATGATGGCCTTGCGTGTTTCGGCATACTTGCCGTCGTCGGTCGTGACGCGGCAGTAGAACACATAGGTTCCGGTACCGGTGATGTACTGCTTGAGATTGGACAGAACCGAACGGTAGTTCGTAGGCTTATCGGTAATTTTGTCTGTCTGAATTGCTTTATCCACACCGCCGGTCGTCTGGTCGCTGTTCATGTACCAGACCACGGATTTGATCTTGCCCGTCGAAACCGACGCTGTCATGGCCAGATCGGCAATGGTGTCCGTGATCTTATAGGCCGCGTTTGCGGGCTGTTCCGTAAAGGAAATGTCGGAGAAGGTCACCTTGCCTGTCGTCGTAACACCGCTGTCGTCAGGGTCGCTTCTGTTGTAGAAGAACTCCTTTGTGGCCGTTTTGAGTCCGTTAAGTGTATAGGTGAACGTATAGCCAGCCGCATCAGAACCATTTGCTTTTGCAGTTTTGACTGGCAATTCATAGATCATTACCTCGTCGGAGTAAATACTGGTTTGAATCTCGACCTTCGCCGATTCTTTCTTAAACAGAGCTTCGAGTTCTGTCTGGGTCATTTTTCCGACCGTTTCGCCGATACTCGGTTCTTCCGTGATCTTGTAGGCGCGGCCCTGATAGACCGTAACATTATAGGTCGCGGTGACATTGCCGTCGACCTTCGCGGTGATCGTCGCCGTACCGGCTGCGACCGGCACGATCGTCGCAGTTGCCGAGGTTCCGTCCGATTCGGTCGTGCCCACCTTGGCAACAGCAGGGGCAGAGCTTGTCCACTCAATGCGGGAATAGGCATTTTTCAGATCCGCAGCGCTTGCAAGCAGCGAATCGGGAGCCTTGATGCGCGCAGTAAGTATCAGCTCGTCACGGATCAACGCAGACTTCACAGCAGGCTTATAATAGCTGTCCTGCAGGCCGAAGACCATCGTGCCGTTGTCCAGCAGCGTCTGCAGGCGGGAGTCCTTCCCGTTATATTTCACGCTCTCGTTGTTCATGACCTCGATCGATGTGACGGCCATGCCCTTATTCTTGATGCTGACCGTGCAGACAGCGTAGCTGCCCTCGATCGATGCGGACGGGTTCGTCTGGTCGATCTTCGCGTATGTCAGACCCGCGTTGTAGTCCGCAATGCAGATATAGATCTTTGTTGCGTCGCAGGCCTTGTACGGCTCGACGGTCGCAGAGGTCGTCGAAGCGTTGGGGCGGACATACAGATTGTTATCCTTGGTGTCATACAGATACAGCAGCTTCGGCTGCGCCGTGCCGGAATAGCCGGTCACCTTCGGCTGCAGCGTGGCAGACGTGCCGCCTGCCTCCAGCGACAATACCTGCTGGGCGGTCGGAAGCGTGACCGAGATCGTCGCCGCGCCGCTGACTCTGAAGCCGATGGTCTTGGTCGCAGTCGCGGACGTGGACGGCTTCATGCCATCTTTACCCTGATACCAGACCTGCGCCGTCAGCGTTGCGCCGCCGACCTTCTCTGCTTTGACAGTCGCTTCAACCTTATAGGTCGTGTAGTGGCCGACCGTGCTTGCGGTGACCTTCGCGCTGGCAGGAGTAACCGAGATGGCATCGTTATCGCTGGTGAAATGAACTTCGCAGTTTGCCAGATTGCCTGCGGTCACGCCGCTGCTGCCGACCGTGACAGTCGCGGTGAGCGTTCTGGTGTCGCCCTGATTCAGCGCAACCGTGCCGTTGATATTACTGTTGCTGAGCGCCAGCGTAAGGGTATATGCGTCCCGCACATAAACCGTGAAATACTCCGAATAATCACGACCATTTACCTTGCCGGTAGCCGTGATCCGGATGGCCGTCGTGCTGGCCTTTACGCCCTTGATGACTGCCGTTGTGGCGGTGCTGCTTTCAATTTTTGCGACGGTCGAATCGCTGGACGTCCACGTTGCTTCCGTGAACGTGTACGTCGTCGTGAGCGTGATCGTCGAGTCCGGCTCGACGCTGTACGCCTGATTTGCAGCCAATGCCGCAGGCACCATCGCCAATACCATGGCGAGCACCAGCAGCAGGCTCATGAATCTTCCAAATGTACGCTTCATAAGTGCACCTCTTTCAATTTGCAGCCGATTGCAGCCGCAGATTTTATGTAACCAGTTTACCATAAAAATTAAAAATTGCAACCGATTTTTACGAAAATGTCTGTTTTACCAAGCATTTCAGCCTCTTTCGGCCCATGTTGCGAGGTAGACGTAACACCCGCCACAAGATATTGTGGGCCGCGCCGCGTTCGCATCCGCGCTTCTCTTTCCTACACGCAAAAAATCCGCAAGGGTTGCATCCTGCCGAAAATTTTCTGTCCGCAAAAAGCTGCCCTTTTGCAAAGGGGGCTTGACAAGAGCAGTCTAATGCGTTAGACTGCAATTACAGTCTAACGTATTAGACAAGGAGGGAATGCCTATGTCCACCCCGAAGATCTTTGAGAGCGAATACCGGTTCTGCCTGATTTTATGGGAGCATGAGCCGCTGCCCAGCGCGGAGCTGGCGAAGCTGTGCAAAGAAAGGCTCGGCTGGAGCCGGACGACGACGTATACGGTCATCCACCGTCTAGGCGAGCGCGGCATCGTAAAAAACGAAAACGGCCTCGTCTCCTCCCTCGTCTCCAAGGACGAGGCGCAGGCGGCAGAGCTGGACGAACTGGTCGAGAAGACGTTCGAAGGCTCGCTCCCCGCGTTTATCGCGGCGTTCGCGCGCAAGACGAAGCTTTCGCAGGACGAGGTCGACCGGCTGCGCGCCATGATCGACGGCTATGAGGAGAAGCGGCCATGACAAATCTTTTTCTCGGCTTTCTCAACCGCAGCCTGTCTGCGGCAATTCTGATTTTTGCGATTGTACTGATACGGCTGGCGTTCAAAAAAGCGCCGAAATGGCTGCTGTGCGCCCTGTGGGCGCTGGCGGCGGTGCGGCTTTTGTGCCCGTTCTCGATTGAAAGCGTGCTGAGCCTCATTCCGAGCGCGGAGCCGGTGCAGCCGGAGATCGTGTATTCCGCCGCGCCAGCCATCACGAGCGGCATCCCGGCGGTCGACGCCATTGTAAATCCGCCCTTACAGGCTGCATTCACGCCCGACCCCGCGCAGAGCGCGAACCCGCTGCAAATTCTGACGTGGCTTGCCGCGTGGGTCTGGCTCGGCGGCTGCGCGGTGCTTGTCCTGTACGCGGCCATTTCCGCGCTGCGCCTGCGGCTTCGTGTGCGCACGGCGGTGCGGCTGGAGGGAAACGTGTTCCAGTCGGAATTCGTCCCGTCCCCGTTCATCCTCGGCGTGATTCGGCCAAGAATTTATCTGCCCTTCGGGCTGGAGCCCGGCGCGCAGGACATGGTTCTGGCGCACGAGCGCGCACATTTAAAGCGCGGCGACCAGCTCTGGAAGCCGCTGGGCTTCCTGCTCCTGACGGCATACTGGTTCAACCCCGTCTGCTGGCTGGCGTATGTTTTATTCTGCCGCGATATCGAGGCGGCCTGCGATGAAAAGGTCGTGCGCGAGCTGGGAGAGAGCTGCAAGACGGCCTATTCCCGTGCGCTGCTGCAATGCAGCGTCCCGCGCCGGATGATCACGGCCTGCCCGCTGGCCTTCGGCGAGACGGGCGTGAAGGGCCGCATCAAGTCCGTTTTAAATTACAAAAAGCCTGCGTTCTGGGTCGTGCTGGCGGCGGTACTCGTGTCCATCGCCGTGGCCGTGTGCTTCCTGACCGACCCGAAGACGGACGCAGAGCAGCCGGAGGAAGAGCCGCCCGCTTCTTCTACCGCAGACAGCCCCGCAGAGGCAGACAGCACGCCCCCGACAAGCGCGTTCTTTTCCAGTATAGAGGACTACGCCGAATATTATATCGCGCAGGTCATTTTGCCGGAGCCAATCGAATATAAGGTGCTGACCGACGGCGGATTTGAGACTGTAACAGATACGGTGCAGGACGCGCAGATGGTGAACCTCGAGCAGCTTGCATCCCTGTCCGGCCTCGACCCGGAGGGAGACTTGCAGCTCTGGAGCTACAAAATTGCGATCGCGCCGGAAAATGCCGACGGGCGCACCTTCATGCTGGGCACTGATACCGGCCTGTCGTATATCGACGGGCAGGATTATCTGGTGGACAACACCCGCTATCTCGTGACCGTCACCTATCGCAGCGAAACGCAGGACTACCGCCTGCTCGGCTGGACAAAGGACACGGACGGCACGTCGCTGGCCGTGTATGAACAGTCCGGCCGCTTGACGGACTATCTGCGCGACATTTACGCCGCGACCCATGGTGCAAATAATATACAGGGCTATTTCTATCCGAGCTTCTATAACGGCATGGACGGCTACGGCAGGGCCGTTCATATTGACGCGTACTTCTCCACCTTCCCGGACGAGGCCGGAGGCTGGGGCGCGTATCTGCCCACGACCGGCTGGGAATACGACGAGCAGGACGACCTCTGGCGCAGCACCTACAGCACCGGCTCGACGTTCGCCGTCCGCTATGTTGAAAAGACGATCACCGAATGCTCCGCCGGCTATACCGCGCGCGGCTGTCTCAGCGAGGTGACGCAGCGTGGCGAGACGATCTCCGTCGAGGCGGGTGAGCAGAACAAGATGGTCTATCTCTGCGGCGCAAAAGATGGCTGTTACGAGGTCACGATCCACTGGCCGCGCGGGGCGGATGAAACCGATGCTTCCGGCTATAACCCGTATCTGCAGGCACGCTATGAAGGGCAGCTGCTAAAGCAGATGGCCGCGAGCTTTACCGCCTGCGCAGGCGCTTCCGTGACGCTGGGAAGCGCGGACGGATACACGTTCCGGCTCGAAACGGAAACAGCCTCCTGCCCGGAGGGCAGGACTGACTGCACGCTTGCGCACACGAAAACGCAGCTTGTCTGTGAGGAAAACGGGCAGGTGCACCCGCTCGGTGCGCCGCTGCTGGACGGTGCGTGGTGGCTGATCGACATCAACGCGCCGAAGGCCCGCTTCGGCTATCTGGAACAGGATCTGCACACAGGCCGCTTTTCAAGCGGCAGCGACCGGTTCGATCTGACACGCTGGCGCTCTGACGACCGTGTGGAGATGTATACGGACGCATCGCTGTCGGGCGACCCCATCGCGCTTCCCGATGCGGCAGAGACAGACCGTTCTCTGCCGGTGCAGCGCTGTGAGCTTGTGCTTCCGAACGGGGTCTTCCCCGGCATGGATTACGCAGCCGTTCTGCAAAGGGCGGCTGCCTATCAGGGCAGTCCCGTCCGGAAGGGCAAAATGCGCGGGGACAACTTTACGGTCGACGGCGTGAGCTATCAATTTACACAGCACAGCGACGGCACCGTCCGGCTGGACGCATGGTCCTGCGAGGACGAGCTGCTCTACGGCGGGCCGGGAATCGGCTCCTCGCCGGACTTCCTGCGCGGCATTCAGCTCGGCGACAATCTGGACCATGTTCTAGCCGCGCTTCCCGCTGCCGATTGGACGCCGGAGCAGGAGCGGAAACAGTTCCTCTACGGCAGTTCCGGCGACGCGCTCTGCGCGTGGATCTGGTGGGATCATAACGGCTTTTATAAGATCGACATCGACTGCGGGGAGCTTTCCTGCATCATTCGCACCGGCACGGACGGCCTTGTCCGCAGCATCAGCGTCAGCGGCTGAAACGATTGCGCTTGCATTCCGCGCCGCCTGCGGTATAATATAAAGAAAAACCGCAGGAGGAACACCCCTATGATCGCTCTCGCTTGTGACCACGGCGCGCTTGATCTCAAGCACGCCATTATGAAGCATCTCGAACAGCGCGGCCTTGCCTATAAGGACTTCGGCTGCTACACGAAAGACAGCTGTGACTATCCCGACTTTGCGGGCCCGGCGGCGCAGGCCGTTGCCAGCGGCGAATGTGACCGCGGCATCGTCTGCTGCACGACCGGCATCGGCGTGTCCATCACGGCCAACAAGGTCAAGGGCATCCGCTGTGCGCTGCTCGACAACCCCATGTCCGCAAGACTCACCCGCGAGCACAACGACACCAACATGATGGCCCTTGGCGCAGCCGTGACGGGCGAAATGCTGGCCCTTGAGATCGTCGACGTGTGGCTGGACACGGCGTTCTCCGGCGTCGAACGTCACCAGCGGCGCATCGACAAGATGATGGCCTACGAGCATGACTGAGCTTACCCGCCTGCGCGCGCAGATCGAGGCGTTTGCGCCTTATAACGAGCAGGAGGAGGCCGACCGGCGGCAGATGCTGGCCGACATGGACTGCTTCTCCGATCTCCTTACGCGCGAAAACGCTACGGCGCACTTCACCGCCTCCTGCTGGATCGTAAACCCGGACAGGACGAAGGTGCTTATGGCCTATCACAATCTCTATCAGTCCTGGGCCTGGCTCGGCGGACACGCCGATGGGGAAGCCGACCTTCTTTCCGTCGCGCTGCGCGAGGCAAATGAGGAATCCGGCGTGCTGGCCGCGCCCGTCTCCCCGGATATCTTCTCACTCGAAATCCTGCACGTCGCGCCGCACGTCAAGCGTGGAAAATTCGTCTGCGCCCACCTGCATCTGAACGCGACGTATCTGCTGGAGGCCGACGACAAATCCCCCATCCGCTGCAAGCCGGATGAAAACAGCGCCGTCCGCTGGCTTTCCGCGCAGGACGTTCTGCCGTCCGTCTCCGAGCCTGCCATGCGCCCGGTCTATCAGAAGCTCATGGAAAAAGCCGCCCGGCAAACCTGAGCGGCAGGAATCTGCGAAACAGCCTCCCGTTGTCATGCCATGCATGAGAATGGGAGGCTGTATTTTGAAGGAAATGCCGGAGAGAATGCGCCTGCAAACATGAAAAACGCTCCTGCGGCAATCAAGACCGGGGTTCCCGCCGCGGCAGGATTACCGGGACCGCAGGAGCGCAAACACAGCCTTGGACGGTGGACATCCGGGCGAAACGCCCAAATCGGCCGGTGTCTCATCAGCTGTATTTATTGTGCCAATGCTCTTTCCGAAACCGATGTGCCCGCTCAAGGCGGATCAAAAGGCCGAAGCCCCCCCGGCAACCACGTCCCAGACGCCCCGTATAACACTGGCTGTGATCTCACTGTACCACAGTCTTTGGGCACTGTCAATCAAATCCAGAAAGAAACCAGCGCAGCAGCCCGTGCCGGGCCGCTGCGCTTATGCTTACAGACTTCCCGGATGGCGCGGGATGTACATGCCGATGGGGCCGGTCTTCATTTCGCCGCGGTCGACGGCGAGCGTGCCGCGCAGATAGACCTGTGCGATGGAACCCCTGGTCTTGAAGCCCTCATAGGGCGTGTAGCCTGCGGCGGAAAGCTGCGTCTGCGCGGTGATGACCGTGTCAGCCTCAGGATCGTAGACGACGATATCCGCGTCGCTGCCGGGCGCGATCACGCCCTTGCGCGGATATGCGCCATAGAGCCGGGCGGGGTTTTCGGACAGCAGGGCGCACATCTGCTCCTTTGTGATGCGGCCTTCGGCCACGCCTGCGGTATAGAGCAGCTCGCCGCGCGTTTCCACGCCGGGAAGACCGCCGGGGATCTTCGTAAAGTCGCCGCGTCCGGCATCCTTCTGTTTCAGAGTAAAGCTGCAATGGTCGGTCGAGACGGTCTGGATGCTGCCGTTGGCAAGGGCCTTCCACAAAACCGCCTGATCCTCCTTTTTGCGCATGGGCGGCGCGCAGATATAGCGGGCAGAGGCGGAATAGTCCTCCTGATAATAGACGCTGTCGTCCAGCAGCAGATAGTGCGGGCACGTCTCGACATAGACCTTCTGGCCGCGCTCACGCGCGTGCATAACTTCGAGCAGCGCCTCCTTCGTGCTCAGATGCACGATCACGATGGGAACGTCCGCGACCTCCGCAATGCGCAGCAGATGGGCAACCGCCTCCGCCTCAAGCGGATTCGGGCGGCACTCGGGATGGGACGACGGGGCCGTCTTCCCTTCCGCCTTGTGCTGCGCGATCAGCGCGTCGATCACGCCCGCGTTTTCGCAGTGAACGCCCGCGATGCCGCCGCGTACCTTCAGCGCCTTGAGCGCGCGATATACTGCGCCGTCGCCGATCATCATGGCGGGATAGGTGAGGTACATCTTAAAAGAGGTGATACCGGCGTCGAACATCGCGTCAAGCTCAGACTCGATGCTCTCGTTCCAGTCATCGATGGTCATGTGGAAGCCATAGTCGCAGTAGCACTTGCCGTCCGCCTTTTTATGCCAGAGATCAAGCCCGTAGGCAAGGGATTCTCCTTTATTGGGGCAGGCGAAGTCGATGACCGTCGTCGTGCCGCCGCGAATGGCGCTTTTGCTGCCGCTTTCAAAATCATCGGCCGTTGTGGTGTTGCACACGTCAAGGTCAAAGTGCGTGTGCGCGTCGATAAAGCCGGGGAAGAGCATGCAGCCCGTCACATCGACGATCTCGCTCTGTGCGGCGAGATCGGGCGGGATATGGCCGACCTTTTCAATTTTTTCACCGTCGATGAGCACATCGGCACGGCGGCAGCCGCGGCCGCTGACAACAAAACCGCCTCGAAGCACTGTTTTCACGGAAGAGACCTCCTTATGGAAAAATACTGTTCCAAGATAAAGTCAGCATAGCATATTCTCGCCTGAATTTCCATAGAAAGAAGAAAAAATGTGTGATGCAAACAAGATTTTTGTCAGAATTTCAGAAGAATAACGTATTGAGAAAGACGCGCGTACACGGTATAATAAAACCATACTACATTCCGCTCTGAACTGTGCAAAACCGGACATTTTTGTGTGCTGACGACGGTGAGAGATGAGATGTGAAGAAGCTGCGCGTCACGGCGGCGGGCAGAGAAGTGTGGAGTGAAAAAAAGAGGAGGAAAACACTATGCGTAAGTTCCTATCTGTCCTGCTCGCAATGGCAATGGTTCTCAGCCTGACTGTGACCGGCTTTGCGATCGAGGACACGGCAACTACAAGAGAGCCCGAAGTCATGACCGAAGAAGCAACGATGGCGGGCAAGACTGTCATTCTGCACACCAATGATGTGCATGGTGCGGTCGATGGCTATGCCTACATCGCCCAGCTCAAGGCCGACTACGAGGCCAAGGGCGCCGAGGTCATCCTCGTCGATGCGGGCGACTACAGCCAGGGCAAGACCTATGTCAGTGTCACCAAGGGCGCTGATGCGGTCACGATGATGAATGCCGCCGGCTACGATGTCGTCACCCTCGGCAACCACGAGTTCGACTACGGCTATGCCCAGCTCAAGGAAAACATGAGCAAGGCCAAGTTCAAGGTCGTCTGCGCGGACGTCTTCAATGAGGATGGCACCCCCATCTTCGACGCGAGCTACACCTACACCACCAAGTCCGGTGTGAAGGTCGGCTTCTTCGGCATGGAGACCCCCGAGACCCAGACCAAGGCCAACCCCGCGCTCATCAAGGGCCTGACCTTTGCTGACAAGGACGCCTTCACCAAGGCGGCCGCCGATCAGGTCGCGGCGCTCAAGGATGCGGATGTCGTCATCTGCCTTGCGCATCTGGGCATCGACGCTGAGTCCGCTCCCTATCGCTCCACTGATCTCTATGCCGCCGTCAAGGGCATTGACTTCATCATCGACGGTCACTCCCACACCGTGATGACCAAGGGCGAGAAGGGCGAGCCCATCCAGTCCACCGGCACCGCGTTCAAGAACATCGGCGTGATCGTCATCGATGACGCCAGCAAGAAGATCGAGAGCAACTCCCTTTACGAGATCAAGGAAGACACCGCCAAGGACGCGACCGTTGCCGCGGCGGCAAAGGTCATTGTTGACCGTGTCAACAATGAATACGGTGTCAAGTTCGCCACCAGCAAGGTCGAACTCAACGGCGCGAAGGCCCCCAACGGCAACCGCGACGTGGAGACCAACAACGGCGACCTCATCACCGACGCGATGCGCTGGAAGGTCTTGCAGAACAAGGACGGCCTGACCGTGAATGAAGACCATGTGGTCGCCATCACCAACGGCGGCGGCATCCGTGCGGCGATCGCCAAGGGCGATGTGACCAAGAAGGACATCAACACCGTTCTGCCGTTCGGCAACACGGTCGCGGTCGTCTATGTCACGGGTGAGCAGCTGCTCGAAGCGCTCGAGGCGTCTACCTTCAGCACCCCGACGGCGGTCGGCGGTTTCCCACAGGTCTCCGGCATCAACTTCACCATCCACACCGGCAAGGCGTATGACAAGAACGACGCCACCTATCCCGAATCCACCTACTACGGCCCCAAGACCATCAACCGCGTGGTCATCAACAGCGTCAACGGCAAGGAATTCAAGGCCAATGAGGTCTACGCCGTTGTGACGAACAACTTCTGCGCCGCCGGCGGCGACACCTACTATGCCTTTAAGGCCGCTTCCGCCCAGTTCGACACCGGTATTCCTCTGGACGAGGCTGTGATGGAGTATGTGACCAAGGAGCTCAAGGGCGCCATCGGCGAGCAGTATGCCGCGCCTCAGGGCCGCATCACCTACTTCAATCCCTTCAAGGATGTGAAGACCACCTCCTGGTACTTCAACTACATGATCCATCTCTATGAGGATGGCGTGATCTCCGGCACCTCCGCCACCACCTACACGCCCGACGCCAAGCTGTCCTGGGCGGCCGCGCTCAAGCTCCTGCTTGTCAGCCACGGCGATCTCAAGGCTGCGGACGCCACCGGCGCCGACTGGAGCAAGAACGTCATCGCCAAGGCTGCGGAGCTGGGTCTTGCTGCCGCCGATCTCGACGGCACGAAGGCCATCTCCCGTCTCGAGTTCTGCCAGGTCGCTGCCAAGCTCAACAAGCTTGCCGAGTCCAAGACCGAGAGCAAGTTCACTGACTGCACCGACGGTTACGTGATGGCGCTCGTCGACGCGAAGGTCATCGACGGTATGACCGCTACCACCTTCGAGCCCAGCGCTACCCTGACCCGCGCGCAGATCGCCAAGATCATCTATCAGCTGAACCTGATCGAGAAGTAAGGCGAAGCACAATACAACGAAAAGAGCGCTGCTTTAAGCAGCGCTCTTTTTTGCTTCCAACAGGGAAGAGGGAGCCGGGGCATCGCCCCGGCTCCCTCGTTTTTCGCTTTGCTTACAGGTAGAGATAGCTGTACTTATCGCGCACGGTGAGGATGAGCGCCTCCAGCTCGACGGGAAGATCGTTGTCGCAGGAGGCCAAGTCGTATTCCTTCACGCCGTCCTCGTAGCGCAGGCGGACCATATCGTCGTCCTCGAAGAGCACGCCGTAGTTTTCGCTCTCGTCCATGTCCTCCTTCATCTGGAAGAGGGTAAATTTGTCGTGGCAGGGTTCGCTTGCGTAGGGGCAGAACTGCGTGCAGTTGCCGCATTCGTTGCACATCTTGTCGACGTGGACGATCTCGTGCGAGCCGTCGGCCATCTTGATGACGACATTCGCGCGGTTCGGGCAGGAATCGACGCAGTTTTCACACACGGTGGAGCACTGTAAGCAGCGCTCGCCGTCGCAGACACACTTACTGGCCATCGAGAGGATACCCTTCTTGGCCTGCGCGTCGAACTCGGTCACATCGGCCTCGGCAGGGATGTCGTAGATGTGCGGGTGACCGACGACGATCTCGGCAAAGCGCGCGGCGTCGGCAATGCCCTCGACCACGGTGGCGGGGCCGCGGTGCGCGTCGCCCGCGCAGTACACGCCGGGGATGTTCGTCTCGAACGCGGGACCCTTGCGCTCCATCTCAATGCCGTTTGCGGCCATCAGCTCAGCGTCGACCTGCTCGCCCACGGCGGAGATGACCATGTCGCAGGGAATGGTGAACTGCTCGCCGGATTTGACGGGGCTGCGGCGGCCGCTCTCATCCGGCTCGCCGAGGATCATCTTATCGCACAGGAGCTTGCCGCGGCTCTGCTTGACGGGCGCGGCCAGCTCGACGAATTCGACGCCCTCGTCGATGGCGAGCTGTAACTCATGCTCATCGGCGGGCATGAACTTCTTCGTGCGGCGATAGAGGATGGTCGCATGCGCACCCATGCGCTTTGCAACGCGCGCGGCGTCCATCGCGGTGTTGCCCGCGCCGACGATGACAATGTTGCCGTGCAGGCAGGGCTTGACCTGCTTTTTCATCTTCTTCATCCATTCGATCACGCCCTGCACATTGCCCTCAATGTCGAGCTTGCCGGGCTTCCACGCGCCGGTGGCCATCAGAATGTGCGTGTAGCCCATCTTCTTGAGCTGTTCGACGGACGGGGCGGGCTTGCCGAGCTTCACTTCGATGCCGTAGCGCTCCATGAGCGCGATGTCCTTGTCAATGGCGTCGTCACTGATGCGGAAGGCGGGGATGACATAGCGCGGCACGCCGCCGAGCTTGCGCTCGCGCTCAAAGATCGTGGTAGGAACGCCCTCGCGGCCGAGGAAGTACGCCGCGGCGATACCGGTCGGGCCGCCGCCGACGATGGCGACCTTCTTGTCGTCAACGGGCTCGGGCATGCGGAGCGATGCCATGAGCGCGCTGTAGCCCTTTTCCGCGGCAAGCAGCTTCGTCTCGCGGATGTGGACGGATTCCTCATAGAAGTTGCGCGAGCACTTGC
>OGGU01000705.1_pt1 | contig 23780 bp, 16 predicted proteins | sample 1571241 | NCBI WGS metagenome assembly OGGU01 (sample SAMEA2581934, study PRJEB24529) | metagenome | biome: Human gut stool | place: China | collected 2011
GTGAAGCGAGGCGTACTGGAGGTACGCGCGAGCGGAACGAAGCAAAGCCGGGGCGAAAAAGATGCTGTGCGAATGACATGGTTTAGATGAGAATTAGTATCATGCGAAAGAAAATGGGGAAGGCGTATCGCCCTCCCCGCGAGGATTTTCCGGACCGACTAACGCTTTGGGGATAAGCATTAGTCGTCGTCGGAATTGGTAACCACATAGTCAAAGGTGTCGCCGCTGACGGTGATGGTCACGGTGCATTCCTCCGCGTCAAACGCCGCGTCGGAGGTGGTCAGGTTGTCCAGCAGGTACGGGCCTTCAAACAGGTCAGCGATCAGATGGCTTTCCGCTTCCTTGCACTGCACAACGCCCGCCGCGTAGTCGCTGTCCGCGAAAGCTGCGTTTTCCGTGTTCTGGAAGTAGGAGCCTGCCAGGGAGCCCCAGTTTTCAGACGCGGTGCCCGCCGTCGGGAACATCAGAACGACCGTGTCGCCATCCTTCGTGTAAGTGCCGGTGAAGGTGTAAACGATGTCCGCCGTCACGGTGCCGTCTTCGGCGGTCTGCATCAGGCGCTTGGTGTACTCGTAGGTGCCGTCATCCTTGAGGACGACAGTGTTCTCGCCGGTCATGCCGATAGCGGTCACGAAGCCGTTGTGGAAGGTGTTGGACACGAGGTCTTCAGTCTTGTAGACCTTGGTCAGGGTGACATCCGCCAGCGCGACGGACAGGAGCAGGCACAGAGCCAGAGCGATGGAAAACAGCTTCTTCATGGGGATTCCTCCATTCTTATTTGGCGATTTTTCAACCACATCGCCTTCGTTTTGCATCATATCACAACGGCAACGGTTTGCTGCACTTTTTGCGGAATCTACAAAGAAAACAGCATAAATTAAGGTAACACCGCACAAAGGACAGGAACGGCAAAGGAATTTGATGAGAATTTTCCGGAAAGCTCTTTATCTATTGCTGTGTTCATGGTATGATAATAAAGGAAAAATGACGCGCCGTGCGGATTGCACAGACATTGTTGGAGGAAGCGCAATGAAGGAGTTTCTGCCGAAATCCGCCGCGAAAATGGCGGATTGCCTGATGAAGCGTTATGGCCTGCTGACCAGCCGCTGGAGTTACGACTACGGCGTGGCGTGGCGCGGCATGGAGGCGCTGTACGCCATGACGGGCGAAAAGAAGTATTTCGATTACATCAAGGACGCAATGGACACGTTCGTGACCGACGAAAGCGGCGCGATTCGCGACTACACGCTGGATGAGTTCAATCTGGACTACATCTGCAATGGGCGGCAGCTGCTGTATCTCTACAAGGCGACGGGGGATAAAAAGTACCTGCGGGCGGCAGACGTGCTGCGCGACCAGCTGCGCCGGCAGCCGCGCACATCCGACGGGGGATTCTGGCACAAAAAGTGCTACCCCTACCAAATGTGGCTGGATGGGCTGCATATGTCCGCGCCGTTCTATGTGGAATACTGCCTGATGGCGGAGGACGATGCGGGCATCCGCGACGCGGGTATCCGCGATGCGGCGAAACAGCTGCAATTGGCGTATGAACACACCTATGAGCCGAAAACGCGGCTGAATCACCACGGGTGGGACGAATCTCGCGCGCAGCAGTGGTCAGACCCGGAGACGGGGCGGTCGGCGCACGCGTGGGGGCGCGCTGTTGGCTGGTATATGCTGGGGCTGGCGGATGTGCTGGCGCTGCTGCCGGAAAATCACGAATGCTTTGAGCCGCTGCGGGCGCTGATGGAGAAAATCAGCGCGCGAATGCTGGAAATCCGCGTGGACGGCGCGTGGCTGCAAGTGCTGGACTGCCCCGGCCGCGAGGGGAACTACCTCGAATCCTCCGGCTCGTGCCTGATGACGGCGGCGATTTTGAAGGCGGCGGCGAATCATCAGCTGCCTGACTGGATGCTGGCGGCGGCGCAGGAGAGTTTCCGGGCGATTCAGCGGCATTTCGTCGGGCAGATGCGGGATGGCACGCTGTTTCTGGCGAAAACGTGCTACGGCGCGGGGCTGGGCGGAAAAACGGAGGCGTACCGCGACGGGTCGTATGACTACTATATTTCGGAAACCGTAGGCAGCTACGACATCAAGGGGACGGGCGCGTACATTCAGGCGGCCTGTGCCTACGAAGGGAGTGAACCCCATGCTTGACCAGCGCTTGGCAACCCGTGTAGAGAATTTTGTGAGCCGCCTGAAGCGCGAAAGTGTGTGTATGCACGGCTTCATCCTTGACGTGCGGGGCGAAGTGAAGGCGACGGCGTACTATTCGCCGTTTGAGGAGGGGAAGGCGCACCGGATGTACTCGGTGTCGAAATCCATGACGGCGCTTGCCATCGGCCTCCTGCTGGACGAAGGGAAAATTTCGCTGGATGACCGCATTGCCGACTACTTCCGCGACATCCTGCCCGAAAAGCCGGATGCGCGCCTGATGCGCCTGAAAATCCGCGATATGCTGCGGATGGCGACGTGCTACCGCGCCACCGTCTACCGCGAAACCGACGACGACTGGACGAAGCCGTTCTTCACCGCCGCATCCACCCACGAACCGGGCACGGTGTTCCACTACGATACGGGCTGCTCGCAGGTGCTGGCGGCGCTGGTGGCGCGGCTGACCGGGCAGCAGGTGATGGACTACCTGAACGAGCGGGTGTTCACGCCCCTTGGCGCAGACGACGAGAAGCATTGGCTGTGCGATCCCGCGGGCACCTGTCAGGGCGGCACGGGGCTGTGCATGTCCCTGCGCGATTTGCACAAGGTGACGCGGCTGGTGATGGACGGCGGGCGCGGAATTCTGCCGGAATGGTTCTGCCGGGAGATGACGAAAAAGCACATCGACAACTGCCTTTGCACGAACGAGGAAGAGCGCTATGGCTACGGCTGGCAGGTGTGGATGACGCGCGCGGGCTGGGCGATGTACGGCTTGGGCGGGCAGCTTGCCGTGGTGTGCCCGGAGAAGGACGTCTGCCTGTGCACGATTGCCGACACGCGCCTTGACCCCATCGGCGTGCAGCGCATCTACAACGCCTTCTTCGACGAAATCTACCCTTACTGCGGCATGGAGGATATGTCGCCCGTGCGCCTGTCGCCCGAAATGCAGCCGCTGGGGAACAATCCCGCGTGCGCGCTGGACGCGTCGCCTGTGTACCATTTCGCCGCGCCGAACCCGCTGGGGCTGGTGCGCGTGGAACTGCAGGGAAACACGCTGATTTGGGAGAACGCGCGCGGGCGGCATCCGCTGCAATTCGGGCTGGGGGAGAACCGCGTAAGTGAATTTCCCGGATGGCCGGGGCGCACAATGCTATCCTCCGGCGGCTGGGTGTCGGCGGATGAAAACGGGAATCTGCTGCGCGTCCGCTGCCAAATCATCGACGATGCCCCCTGCGGCGTGGACATGCTGCTGCACTTCACGGGCACTTGCCTGACGGTGCAGGCGCGCAAATCCTTCGACCCGGCAACGAATGCGTATGAGGGCGTGGCGACAGGGTACGCGGAGTGAAGGGACACGAACCAGAGGCTCACCTGAAAGGGAAGCTGTCAGCGCAATCTGACTGAGGGGTTAGAGCGGCGGGGGGGGACAACCCCTCCGGCGCTGATGCGCCACCTCCCCTTGCAGGGGAGGCTTGGGCTCTTTTCCGCACAGGAAAAATCCATATAAATAGGAAACTTTTCGTTTAGAACGACTTCAGGAGGAAAGGCGCAATGACGGACGAACTGTACCTCCCCGACCAAGGCGACGGCAGCTACCGCAATCCCGTGCTGTGCTGCGACTACTCCGACCCCGACGTGATTCGCGTCGGCGACACCTACTACATGACGGCATCCTCGTTCAACTATGTGCCGGGGCTGCCGATTCTAACCTCGGCGGATTTGGTCAACTGGCGGCTGGTGAACTACGCGCTGCCCAACATCCCCGAACCGGGCTACGAAATCCCCCGCCACGCGTGCGGCGTGTGGGCGCCCGCTATCCGCTGGCACGATGGATTTTTCTACATCTATTACGGGATGCCGGACGAGGGCATCTACATGGTGCGCGCGGCGGATGCATGCGGGCAGTGGGACGCGCCGAAGCTCGTGCGGGCGGGTAAAGGGCTGATTGACCCCTGCCCTTTCTGGGACGACGACGGCAGGGCGTACGTCATCCACGCCTACGCGAACAGCCGCATCGGGTTCAAGAGCCGAATCGGTATCTTCCCGATGAGCGCGGACGGCACGCACGCCATCGGCGAGGACAAATTCCTGTTCGACGGCACGGCAAATCACCCGACGATTGAAGGCCCGAAGGTCTACAAGCGGGATGGCTGGTACTACATCTTTGCTCCCGCGGGCGGCGTGGCGACGGGCTGGCAGACGGTGCTGCGCAGTCGGCGGATTGACGGCGAGTACGAGGACAGAATCGTCCTGCGGCAGGGGAACAGCCGCGTCAACGGGCCGCATCAGGGCGCGTGGGTGACGGCGGCGGATGGCAGCGACTGGTTCATCCACTTCCAGAGCCGCGGGCTGTACGGGCGCGTCACCCACCTGCAGCCGATGGCGTGGCAGGCGGACGGCTGGCCGATTATCGGCGAACCCGTGGCGGGCGAAACGTACGGCACGCCGGTGGAAACGTGGCGCAAGCCGTCACAAACGCATCAGCCGCCGCTTTCGCTGCAATGCAGTGATGATTTTGCGGATTCGCTTGGGCTGCAATGGCAGTTTATGGGCAATTGGCGCGCGGATTTCTATGCTGTGGACGGCGGATTGACGCTTGCCGCCCTGCCCGCGCCGAACGGGATTTTGTGGAACTGCCCGCATGTGCTGACGCAGAAAATCGCCGCGCCCGCCTTCACGGCGGAGGTGACACTGGATGCCCGCGCGCTGCAAATCGGCGAGCAGGCGGGCTTCGGGCTCATCGGCGGGCAGTACGCGTACATCGCCCTGCGGCGGACGGCGGCGGGGATGCGACTGGTTTTCGTGCAGTCGGACGGCGAGGCGCATCAGGAGCGGGTGTGCGAGGAAATCGACGCGCCAGCGGAGCAGCTTGCCCTGCGGATGGTGCTTCAGCCGACGGGGGACGACACGGCGCGCGCGGCGTTTGCGTATCAGCATCTGGGGGATTGGCGGCGCTTCGGCGAGCCGTTCAGCCCTGCGCGGCACACATGGGTCGGCGCGCGGATGGCGCTGTTTGCGATGTCGCTGGACGGCGAGAACCACGGCGGCGCGGGAAAATTCGGGCCGTTCCGGGTGACGAAAGCGTGACGATGTAACCTCTTGCCGCAACTTGGCGCGGCGGATGCAACGGGGAAAATCCGGCGCGCGGGCGAAAAGAGAGCCTCAGGGGCGGGGACAATGTCATTTAGTTAAAAGTGAACAGTGAAAGTCAGCACACAGAAACAGTAAAAAAGATTGTTTGTGCTGGTTTTTATGCAAAAAAGGGTAAAGGAAATAAAGCGGAAAAAGAAATCCGCGAAAAAAGGACTATGCAAATGCAAGAAATTATGATACTCTATAAGCGAAGCTGACCGAAGATTTCGGGGAAAACTTACGAGAAAGCATTCTGCCGGGGCGAATAGGTGAGATGTACCTCATAAGTAAGGCTTCAACATCGGGTGGACTGATTTTGCCTCGGAAGAAACGCAGACAAACATGTACTGCATCAGAAAAAGAAACTTTGTAAGCGTGTTTCTTTTTCCCTTGCCGAATGACTACGGATTATGTAATCATTTGGCAGAAGTTGTACATGATGAGTTTTGCAAAAACTTCTTGGTCAATGAAGTCCACCTTTTTTGAATGAAGATGCAATAAAGTCACGGAATATTTCAGTTCACGAAAGGAAGTTTCAATACCCCAGCGCATCGCGTACAAGTGCTTAATTTCCTGAATAGGAAACGCATCTTTATCAAGATTTGTAATAATGGTTTCGCAGGCTGTTTCGGAGATGGGGAACCGCACAATGCGGAAATGCAGATCGAAGAATTGCGTGGGGTCAGCCTTTCTGGACTTAGCAGGGAGATAATCAAAGCGGCACTTAGAGGGGATGCGCTTGTAGCGATTTTTGTCTAAAAGCAAGCATTTCACTTCGCTTGTCTGTTTATTGGTAAGTTTCAGGTGAAAGGGAATATCAAACGTATTGGAACGCGGCAGGTTCAAGCCGGAAGCAATACCGGCACTGCTATCTTTGATGCGAATCAGAAACGACCAGCCCTTTTCTTGAATATGCGCGAGGTTGTTGTAGGCTTCATAGCCCCTGTCAGCCAGCAGCAGGACGTTTTTCGCCTCAGAACGATCCACCATGGAAGTTAAAGCGGCGGATTCGTCGGTCTTTCGGCTTTTCTGGATGATTGCATCGACATAGATATGCTGGAGCAAATCGTACATAGCGTTTATATGCAGCAAATTATAAGATTTCTGCCCGTTCGCTCCCGGATAGAAAGAGTCGGCATCTTGAGGATTAGCGGCGATTTGCAAGTCGGAACCATCGACTGCAAAAAGGCGATAGCCGTTATATGTTTTTTGTTCGCAAATACGGTCAGTAAAATGATGAAACAGCGATTCAAAAGCCGCAGGGAGAATTTTAGCCCTTTGCTGAACAAAAGCAGAAGTCGTAGGGCTTGCTGAATTCAAGTCAAAAAAATCCATCAGCTCACGATTGAGCGTTCCGCCCTGAAAAGACAAAATGGCAGCAACTACCTTTTCAAAAGGGAGCTTTCGGTTTCGAGTATTGTCTTTTCCCGGATTTCGGGAAAACAGCTGCTTTTCCGCAGCAAGTTTCTTAATTGAATCCGCCAATGTTCGCTTGACATGCCTGATAGTCACACATCTCACTCCTTGTAGTTTTGTGTCACAGTGGACACTTCCTAACTACAAGGGCCTCTTTGCTTACTTTGGTAAGCAAAGAGGCCGCACATTTTTATCCTTTTGTCAAGTGCTTTGCAAAAAAAAAATCCTCCTACGCGATTCTTCTACCCGCATAGGAGGTGGGTAGGTTAACTAAATGACATTGGCGTTCCTACATCTCCTTTTTTTCTGCTTCGCTCCCTGATTTTCTGTCAAATGCAATGATAAACAAACCGAAAAACATTTGTAATGCGGAAAGTTTTTCTGAAATTTCAGCAAAAACTATTGACGATATGGTCGGCAACACACGAATTTATATTTATCAAATTACAATCAATGCTTTACTTCCACTTTGTTATGATTATATACGCATTTTCGTCTAACAAATTCCGGCGTTGGCGAAGGGGACTACCGCCTTTGTTAGCGTATCTAACACTTGTCTAACAGCACGGTTGGCAATTGCGGTTTTTTACGTTCCTTTGCCCACCATCGAAAACGTAGAAATCTGCTGGAAACGCAGGAAAATCGGGCATTACAGGGCAGTGCAGTTCTCTGAAAGGGAAGCGGTGAGCATCTCTCCTAAGCGACAGGCCGTGGGTTCGAATCCCGCCGGGATCACCAATTTGATAAGAAAATCGCCCATTTCAATCATGGATTTGACGAGAATCCGTGGCTGAAATGGGCGATTCTTTTTGTGTTCAGCGTGCGAAAATGCACACGCGGCCGATTAGCTGATTAGAAATTTGCTAATGATTTTCCGTCCCTGCTAATGGCGATTTGGGGTGGAAGCCCGTTTCCCTGCTAATTTTGAGAAGCGGTCAAATTTTACGCCGTTGGAAGGGATGATTCGTGCAGGACAACGGAGGGCGAAACGCTGCGATTTTCCTGCATTTCTGCGCGATGAATGGAGGTAGGTGGTGAGTACGGTTGTCGGATGGATATGCAGCAGGGGCTAATGTTTTTGGACGTGATGTTAGCGCGTTGGATGGTGGAGGTTAGCTGTGCAAAGTGCGTGCGTCGGAATTAGCAATACACCCTCTGTCCCGAAAGTCCATCGGGACAAGACTACGGAACTGCTGCATATTTCGCAGTCTGCCATTTCGCGCCACATGGCTCAGTTGGAAGATGAACTTAGGCGAAAGCATCAGGAGCTGGGCATTATGCCCTATGTGGCAGAATAAGCGGGAATCGCCGCGCTTGGCGAACATGTATCGCATCAACTTCTTCATTAACAAAGCAAAAGGCACAGCGGCGAATCATTTTGATTCACGGGCTGTGCCTTTTATAGTGATAGTAGCTGTCAGTGAAGAGCAAATCGATGTTTGGTCATTCCTTGTTCCCGCCCAACGTCTTCGACAGCATTTTCAGCATATTGACCATCTCCGGGTTGCTCAGAATCTGAACGAGTGCCGCCGCGTCCATGCCGGATGCTTCGAGTTGCTGGACGACCGGATCGGCTTTCTTCTCGCTGGCAGGATGCGCCACCATGCACGCTTCGGAACCGCGTCTTCCGTAGAAGGCTTCTTCCAGCAGATGCGCATTCGATACGCGGTTTTCATCCAGAATATGTGAATATTGGTCCGTGACCATTTTCGCCTGTGCGTGACCGGAATCCCCCTGCACAGCCTTGATGTCACCGCCATTGAGCTTCAGCTTATAGGTGATGCTGGAATGCCGGAGACTGTGAAAGACCACCTTGGGCAGGTCATTGGCGGCAATCAGTTCGTTCAGCGCCTTCTCAATCCGCGTGCCTTCCGTGGGCGTGCCGAGCCGTCCCGTGATAACCAGATTGTAATCGGCATATTCATCACCAAGCGCAAGCCGCATGGCATCCACCTCTTCTTTGCGCTTGATGAGCATCTCCGCTACCGTTCGGGGCAGAAAAACTTTGCGGATGCTGCTGGACGTTTTTGGCTTTTTCAGCACCAGCGCCGTGCTGTTTTTCTGCGTGCTCTCAGGGAAGACCGCGATGATGTCCTTGTTGCCCAGCGCTTTCATGCTGTCTTTGCGGACGCGCTGCAATTCTTTGTTGATGAAAATCGAAGCTCTGTCCCGCAGCATCGCCTCTTCGGAAACATCCACGCAGTCCCATGTCAAACCAAGCAGCTCCCCCAGACGAAGCGAACAGGAAAACGAGAGGTTCATGCAGAGCTTCAGCCGCTCGTCTTTGCAGATTTCAATCGCGTGGAACAGCGTCGACGCGTCCCAAATGTCCCGTTTCTTCTCTTCCTGCTTGGGAACGGTCGCGTAGGTCGCGGGGTTCTTCTCAATCAGTCAGTGTCCAATTGAATACAGAAGAGCGGATAATAGCGTTCAGATTTCCATGCATCTTTACACTTTTTTCGCTTCACCATCCACCATCGGGAATACAATCCGCACCTCGAAAATATCCTTCATCACGTTCATGGTGCAGTGCCCTTGGTGTTTTTCGCAAATCATGCTGATGCTTTTTGTGCCGAAACCGTGGTAGCGCTTGTCCTGTTTGGTGGTCAGCGGCAGATTGTTTTCAAACTGCGGCGCAGTAAGCAAATAGTTCTCTTCCTGAATGACAAACGTGCCGCAAGTGCTTTGACCAGTAAGGCTGATGAGACGTTTGCTGGGAATTTTGATTTGCTCAACAGCTTCGATGGCATTGTCCAGCAAATTGCTGAATAGGGAGAAGATTTCTGCATCAGAGAGAAACTGCAGCGGCTGTCCGTCGATGCTGCATGTCAGCGTGATACCCTTCTTTTCGCAAAGGAGACTGCGATTCGTCAGCACAATATCCAGTGCATGATTGCCGGTTTTGAAAATAGAATCGTAGATGTTGACGGTTTCTTGAAGCGCCTTGACTTCATCGGGCGGAATCACGCCGTTCAGCGCGGAAATTTGATGCTTCAGGTCATGGCATTTTACGTTAATGAGGTCGATGATGTCTTTTTCAATTTGAAATTGCTTGCTGTCGTCTTCCGCCATTTGCAGCACGGTGCTCTTTTCGATTTCTGCCTTGCGTGCAGCAAGCCAGCCAAATTCCACATAGAAGGACAGCAGTGCCGTTAAGCAGGAAAATACCATAATATAACTCTGCACTGACGGAAAACCGATGGCTGCACGATGCGCAAAGGAATTTAAGAAAATTGTAACCAGCACGGCGATACAGCTGACAACAATCTGTATGCGGTTGTTGAGCATCGTTCCCCGGTAGTCAGCTTTTCGAATCATGGTGAAATAGAGGATAACATAATATCCCGCCGTGATGCAAATCAGCATGAGTGCTTTGAGAAGTGGGTGCATGGAAACGCTGATGAAACGTATTAATAGCAGATACGTTCGCTGACTCATGTGCTGCATACAGTAACCGGCAGTGGAACAGAACAGCATGGCCCAGAAATCGCATTCAAAGCAGAAGCCAATGGACAGCAGCGATAGGCAATACAGCAGAAAACTATCCAGCACACGGAAAAGCAGAGTCACGGTATCGCCCGGCGGAAGGGCGTAAACAAAGGCATCAGAACAGCATTTGTAGAGGATGACCACGCCGGTACAGCAAAGCAGACGAAGCGGAAACATTTTTTTTCGGGGCAGTTTCATCGCGACAATATAAACGGCGACAAAGAGGGCAGAAAGATAACTAAAAGAGCCCCAGATATTGGTCAGATTCATTGAGTATTTGCCCTCCGTTCGCAGAATTGGGTCATTGCGGCAAGAAAGTCCTTGCGCCGGGGATGAGAAATTGCAAGCGGCGTTTTGCCGACATAGACGGTATAGCCATCAATGCGGCGAATGTATTGCAGATTGACCAAATAGCAGCTGTTGCAGCGGAAAAAACCGTGCGGAGACAATTTCTTCTCCACGTTTTTGAGTGTCCCGTACGTTTCGTAATCATGAGAAAGTGTGTGGTAAATCAGCGTGTGCGACACTACCTCCACATAGAGCAGCTCACTGAGCGGCAAGTGGGTGTTGCCGTCCGCGGTAGGAATCACCACGCTCTGCTGACGGCGCTGCTGCTGTGTCTGGCAGTAGCGAAGAACCTTCTGCATTTTCAAATAGAACGCATCGTAATCCAAAGGCTTCAGAATATAATCCAGTGCACTGACTTCATAGCCGTTAATAGCATAGCGCGCAAGGTTCGTGACAAAGACCAGTGCGACGTTGCTGTCGATTTCACGCATTCTGCGCGCTGCGGACAAGCCGTCCATGTTTGGCATTTCAATGTCCATAAAAATCAAGTCAAACTGCGAATGAAACGCGAACAAAAACTGCTGGGCATCGGGATAATGCGATAAATCAAATACTTCCTTGCTTTGCAGCGACAGCTTTTCCAGACAGGCGGTCAGCTGGTCATCGGCACTTTGATCATCCTCGACAATAGCAATGCGAATCATGGCTGCCTCCCTCATCGCGCAGTAGATGTGCAGATACGGCTATCTGGCACTATTTCACGAAAAAACGGTGCAATGCATGATGATTATAACAACCACCTGCTCAAAAGTCAAGTTTATGGGGAGAAAATGCAAGGATACGCGAAAAACAGCACAAAACGGGAGGGAAATGCTAAGATACAGCCATCCGATGATTGCGGAGAGGCAATCAAAAGGAGGAGGAATGAAACATGAAGAGAACGGTTTCCAAGTGGCTGTCGATTCTCAGCTGCACGGCGTTGCTGTATACGTCGATTCCTGCGGCGTTCGCAGAGGGCACAGTGGAGGAATCGCTGGTGCCGGTGACGGGCGCGCAGACGGGTTTTGTGCTTTCGCAGGGAAAGTACTACGCTGACTTCGCGAATTTGGCGCAGGAACGCGCGTCGGCAAAGGCGCTGAATATTCAGTTGGCTGAAGAAGGCTTTGTGCTGCTCAAGAATGACGGTGTGCTGCCGCTGGATAGTGCGACGACGAAGGTGTCCATGTTCGGTTTCCGTGCTGCCAACATCATGATGGGCGGCGGTGGCTCTGGCTCTGGCCGCCCGGGGCAGTACGGTGTGCCGAAAACCTCGCTGGAAGATGGCATGAAGCAGGCTGGCTTTGATGTCAACGAACGTCTGCTGTCCTTTTACAGCACAAAGTCGGCAGAAGTGAAGCCGACGGATATTCCGAATTCCATCGCCTACACTTACGATGCTTACAGCGATGCAGCGCTGGTGGTTGTTTCCCGTTCTGGCTCGGAGGGCAGGGATGAAGTGACTTACGGCTATGCGCAGAACGAGAATGCTGACCCGAATGCGCACATGCTGGAGTTGACAGACACGGAAAAAGACCTGATTCGTTACGTGAAGGCGAATTTTCCCAAAGTCATCCTGATTGTTAACTCCTCCAATGCGATGGAGCTGGCGGAAGTGAATGCGTCGAAGACGGAGGACAACCTCGGCGTTGATGCGATTCTCTGGGTGGGTCATACCGGCAACGACGGCGCGGCGGCAATCGGCAACATCCTCTCTGGCAAGGTTTCTCCGTCCGGCCGCACTGCAGATACTTACGCGGTCGATTTCACCAAAGATCCGACGTTCACGAATTTCGGCTCGAATGGGCAGAACTTTGAAAACGGCGAGCGCATGAACAACAACGTCTATGTCGACGATACGATGACAGATTATCACTCCGTGGAATACCGCGAAGGCATTTATGTCGGCTACCGTTATTATGAGACGAAGGGACACGATGCCGGCGAAGCATGGTATGACGAGAATGTCGTGTACCCGTTCGGCTACGGCTTGAGCTACACCACCTTTACGCAGGAAATCGAGGGGGACATTGCGCCGACTGGTGTGATTCATGCGGCGAATGAAACCATCACGGTGAAGGTTCGTGTGACGAACACGGGCGATGTGGCAGGCAAGGACGTTGTGCAGCTGTACTACACCGCGCCGTACACCGAGGGCGAAATTGAAAAGGCGTATGTCAATCTGGCAGCGTTCGGCAAGACGAAGGAGCTTCAGCCCGGCGAGAGCGAAGTGGTGACGCTGCAGTTCGTGGCACAGGATATGGCATCGTTTGACTGGAACGACGCCAACGCCAACGAGTTCCGCGGCTACGAACTTGACGCTGGCGACTATGTGCTGTCCATCCGCCGCAACGCGCATGAAGAAATCGCGTCGATTACCCGCACGGTTGAAACGGGCTTGCAGTGTGTGACTGACTACACCACGGGTGCGGAAATCAAGCCGCTCTTCTCCGGCGATGAAGGACTGGAAGCCTACACCTCTGTCAATGAAACGCTGGAAAACAATCAGATGTCCCGTGCGGACGGACTGGAAGTTCCGGCTGCCGCAACGAAGGAAGACCGCACTTGGGATCAGGCAGTTATTGATGAACTGGATGCCCAGAAGGAATATTTCAGCCTGAATGACACGGAGGATTCGCCGTGGTACGTTTCGCAGGTTCCTGCGACTTGGACGCAGAATGCTGGTACACGCGATGAAAACGGCAAAACGGCGATTCAGCTGGCGGATTTGGCTGGCGTGCCGTACACCGAGCCGAGCGTGGTGGATGGCGTGGCAGTTGCCTCTGACGATGAAGGCACGAAGAAGTGGGACGAGTACATGAATCAGCTGACGTGGGACGAAATGGCGACCATCGTCTCCTACGGCGGATTCGGGCAGCCTGCGGTAGAAGCTATCGGCAAGAAGCAGAACGGTGCGTATGACGCGGCGGCACATCCCTTCTGGAATGGCGCGATGTTCGGCGGCGCACAGGCACCCGAAAATCAGATGGGTACGAACTGGGTTACGCCGGCTGTATGGGGCTGCACATGGAACACGGAGCTGCTGTATGACATTGGCATCATGACGGGCAACGAAGCGCTGCTGTTCAATATCAATGGTCTCTATGGCTTCTCCCTGAACATTCATCGTTCTGCGTTCGGCGGCCGCAACTTCGAGTATCTCTCCGAAGATCCGCTGCTGGCCGGCAAACTCGCGGCGGCGCTGAGCAGTGCTGCGACCGAAAAGGGCCTTGTGACCTACACGAAGCACTACATGATGAACAATCAGGAAACGAACCGCAATACGAACGGCGGCGTGATTACATGGGCGAACGAACAGGCTATCCGCGAAATCTATGCCAAGCCCTACGAACTGGCGGTCAAGGAAGGCAACAACTCCGCATTCATGACGGCGTTTAACCGTATTGGCTTGTCCACCTGTTCGACGAACTACGCGCTGCTGGAACTGCTGACCCGCGGCGAATGGGGCTTCTGCGGCCATAACGTGACGGACTACATGGACTATCCGGAATATCGCTATACGAACCTGATGGTTCGCGCGGGCAATGAACTGCCCCTTGGCGGCCCGAACAAGCTGATTGGCAAGGGCAAGGGCGGCAACAGCTCCAGCACCGAAGGTACTTGGAGCGCAGAGCTGAACACTGTGCTGGTGGCGGCCGATACGGCCAGCGCAGAAGCAGCTGATGCGGCGCGCCGTGCAGGGGAGGATGCGTCCACCTACGAGACGGTTCCTTCTGCAACGCAGTATTTCGCTGTCCGCAAGGCAGCGCAGCGCGTTTTGTACTCCAACGCCAACTCCAATGCGATTCTCAATGGCTATGAGAATCATATCGTGGAAGAGATGGAATACAAAGTGGGCGACAAGCTCGGCGGTTTCTTCGGCGGCAAGGACATCATTACGCCCCTCTTTACGGCGCGCTATGCTGATGTCAGCGACATCAAGATTGTGAATGCGGATGCGATTCCCGGCATGAACCTTGGCGCGGACGGCGTCGCCTCCGGCACATTCAACGAGGCCGGCGACTACACTGTCACGGCGACGGCGACGGTCGAAGGCTGGGTCTATGTGCAGCTGACGCTGACGATTCACGTCAAGTAATATGGCATAACTCGTTTACTGGACGGATTCGCGCTGGCGGACAAGCGAATCCGTCCTTGATTTTCTGATGAAAGGGAAGGAGCAAAGTTTATGAAGCGAATTACAGCGATGCTGTTGATGATTTGCTTATGCTTGATGGGGCAGAGCGTGCTGGCTGAGAAAAAAGTTGGCAAGATTGCTGTTGCGCAGGAACCGACGAAGATGGATTACTGGGTTGGGGAAGAATTTTCCGCAGAGGGCGGCGTGCTGCTGGTGACATACCGCGACAAAACCACTGCTGAAATTCCGATGACGGATGAAAATGTGAAGCTGCCTAACGTCAAGACAAACACACCCGGCCGCAAGGCAGTGAAAGTGACTTACGGCGGCAAAAACGTGACCTTTTATATCAATGTGGCAGAAAAAGGCGCGGAAGTGACGTTCGAGCTGAATTACGACGGTGCACCAGAAGCGCAAAAAGAAGCGGCACGTCAGGGCAAGGGCGTAGAAGCGCCAGAAATACCCGTGCGTGATGGTTATACCTTCGATGCGTGGTATACCGATGCTGCCTGCACGGTACTGTATGATTTTGCGCAGGTGGTTGAACAGCCCATGACACTCTATGCGAACTGGCTGGCGGACGATGCCGTGTATTATCCTGTGACGTACAGCTTGAACTATTACGGCGTACTGCCGGACGGTTATGTGCAGCAGGTAAAATCCGGTGAAACGGCACGGATGCTGTCCTTAGCGCTGGTACGCGACGAATTTGAATTTATCGGATGGTATGCCGATGCAGCCTGCACCGTGCCGTATGTGCAGGAAAACGCGATTGAAGGCGAAACGACCATCTATGCGGGATGGAAATCGCTCAAAACGGGTGCAGAGACGTATACGTTTGAAGCCGAACAGACCAGCTTGCTGGGCAAGGAAGGGCCGGGCATGTCCGGTTCTGCATCCGGCGCATCCATGATAGTCAACGATGCGACGAATCTGGACGCCAGCAATGGCAAGTATGTCTCGTACCTGTATAAAAAAGGGCTGTCGTTGGATTTCTATCTGGCGAGCAGCGAAGCGGTGTCGGATGCAGTGCTGACGCTGCGGGTTGCGGCGGAAATGGACAACATCAGCCTCTCGCCCGATAACTACACGATTGAAGTCAACGGTCAGCCGGTGATGTTTGATGCGATTGCACTGGAAAAAGGAGCAAAATTTGCAGACTGCATTGTTATTCAGAACGTCGCTTTGCAGGTCGGCGCAAACACGATTCGCCTTGTGACGAATAACAGCGTGAACCCGATGGGTGAAGGCATGGGAACGTATCAAGGCACAGCGCCGATGGTGGACTGCATCAAGCTGACGACGGCGGCGGTTGTAACGTGGGATGCAAACTACAATCTGCCAATGATGTACTGATTTCGCGGAGGAGAACATGGCGCAGAAAACGAAGAAAAAGCTGATTCGCGTATGGGCAATTGTCAGCGCACTGGTGCTGATTCTGCTGACCGTCGCGACGGTGCTGACGCAGTTTGTCATGCAAGATGTGCTGGCCTCTCTGCTGGGACGCGACGTGGCGGTTTATGCCGAGGGCGTGACACCACTGTATACCACCGAATACACGAACAAGGACGAAGTCTATCAGGCGGCGAACAAACTCAACGAGCGCATCTGCGAAGAAGGCTTTGTGCTGCTCAAGAACGAGGGAAATGCGCTGCCGCTGGCATCAGGCAGCCGCATCACTGTGTTTGGCAAGAACAGTGTGAACCTTGCTTATGGCGGTTCGGGGTCGTCCGGCGGCGATAAGTCCGCAGCCATCGACCTCTATACCAGCTTGCAGAATGCGGGCTTTGCGGTCAATCCGGCGATGAAGCCCTTCTATGAGGATGATAAGCGCTCCGGCGCACGCCGCTCAGAAAATTCCACCAACTTGGATGACGGGAATACCGTGTTTTACTCCATTGGGGAAACGCCGCAGCGCTTGTATACGAAGGAAATCACGGATACCTACAAGGATTACAATGACGCGGCGCTGGTTGTGCTGACCCGCATCGGCGGCGAAGGTTTTGACCTGCCGCGTTCAATGAAGGATGTGGAAGGGGCGCGGCAGGACAGCGACCACTACCTGCAGCTTGATCAGAACGAAACGGACTTGCTGGCGGCGGTCTGCGAGGCAGGATTCAAGAAGGTTGTTGTGCTGATTAACAGTGGTTCGCCGATGGAACTGGCATTTTTGACGCATCCGGATTATTATGCCTATCAGGACAAAATCGACGCAGCTATCTGGATGGGCTTCCCCGGTGCATCCGGCGTGAATGCGCTGGGACGCATCCTGAACGGCGAAGTGAATCCGTCCGGGCGCACGGTTGATACCTACGCGGTGAATTTCAAGAACAGCCCGGTGTGGCGGAACTTTGGGGATAACCTGATTACCGGCAAGGACAGCGGCGACCGGTATCTTGGGCTGGAAAACGAAAACTACTACTTTGTGGACTATGAGGAGAACGTTTACGTCGGCTATCGCTATTACGAGACGCGCGGCGCGGATGACCCGGAATGGTATGCGCAGGAAGTGGTGTATCCGTTTGGCTATGGTCTGAGCTATACGACGTTTGACTGGACACTGGAAAGTGCGCCGGAAAACTTCGTCCTCAGCGATGTCAGCGACAAGATGGAAGTGACTGTGCGCGTAAAGAACACGGGCAGCGTCGCTGGCAAGGACGTTGTGCAGCTCTACGGTCATGCGCCGTATACGCCCGGCAGCGTGGAGAAGTCCGAAGTTGTTCTGCTGGACTTTGCCAAGACGCCGCTGCTTTTACCCGGCGAGGAATGCACGCTGACGCTGACCTGCGACCCGTACTATCTGGCATCCTACGACTATACGGACAAGAACGAAAACTGGGATAACTGCTTTGAACTGGATGCGGGTGACTACGCACTGTACGTCAGCAAGAATGCGCATGACCGCGTATTTGAAGTGCCGTTCACGGTGGAAGACGACATTATCATTAGCGAAGACCCGGTAACAGGCACTACCATAGAAAACCGTTACACGGACTTGGAACTGGACAGCTCTGATTACCATCTCCAGACGCTGCTTTCCCGCGAAGATTGGGAAGGCACGATGCCGGAAGCGCCCTCTGTGGATGACCGAACGGTGGATGAAGAATATCTCGAAGCGCTTCAAAACCGCGACCACAACAATGAAGAGGCGGATGCGCTCTTTGACTTGGGGCTTCCCGCAACAAGTCAGACGGACATTTCACTGGTGCTTCGCGACCTGCTGACGGATGAAAATGGGCAGAATCAGCGAGTGTCGTATGATGACCCGCGCTGGGATGCGATTCTGGACAAGCTGTCTGTCGAGGACATGGTGAAAATGTGCAACATGGGCGCATTCAAAACGAATGAACTGCCCATCATTGGCAAGCCTGCCACGAACGACACAGATGGCCCGACTGGCTTCACGAACTTCATGGATCGCAGCGGCATCTACTGGAAGTGCTGCTATTACTGTGCGGAAGTCGTCATGGCTTCGACATGGAATCAGGAGCTGATGGAAGACATCGGCGAAATGATAGGCGCGGAAGGATTGATTGGCGCGGATGGAAAGGGCAACAATCTGCCGTATTCCGGCTGGTATGCGCCCGGCGTCAATATCCACAGAAGCCCCTTCGGCGGTCGCGATTTCGAGTATTTTTCCGAAGACGGACTGTTCAACGGCAAAATGGCGGCGGCGGAAATCCGCGGATGCGCCAGCAAGGGCGTTTACTGCTTCGTGAAGCACTTTGCGCTCAACGAACAGGAAACGCATCGTTCCTCCAACGGTTCGGGCACTTGGGTGACGGAACAAGCAATGCGCGAATTGTACCTGCGCCCGTTTGAAATCGCGGTCAAGGAAGGGCATACCACAGCAGTGATGAGCTCCTTCAACCGCATCGGTACGCGCTGGACAGGCGGCGATTATCGGCTGCTGACTCAAATCCTGCGGAACGAATGGGGCTTCCAAGGCATGGTCATCACCGATTTCAATACGACCTCCTACATGAATTTGCGGCAAATGGCATATGCAGGCGGTGACTTGAATTTGGGCAACGACATGACGCTGCCGGACGTTATTCAGCCGAACTGGTGCGACGCATCCGACCCGGTGGACATGCAGATCCTTCGCCAATGCGTGAAGAACATTCTCTACACGGTGGTCAACTCGAATGCCATGAACATCAGCGTGGCATACTATCGCCCTGCATGGTGGAAAATCACGATTTATGTGGTGGATTTCGTGGCGGTTGCGGTGATTGTGTTTACAGGGATTCGCTGTTTCCGCGGAAAAAAGGAAGAGCATAGCGCAAAGGCATAACAGCAAAGGGGCAGCAAGCGAAAGAATAGCTTGCTGCCCCGTATTGCGTTCGTCATGAAAACAAGTCTTATACTATTTCCAGATTCAACTGCGCCATCTGCTTGCGCCTTTTTCGTTCTGGCGTCCGCTCACTCCATTTAGCGTAGCGCTGCTACGCTGCATTTCGTTCCCGTTAGCCAGAACGAAAAATTCGCCGCGCATCTTGGCGCATTTTCATTTGGAAATAGTATTATGCCCATGCACCCGCTATCATAGGGGAACGTTCTACAACAAAAGTGTAGATTTTCTGACGGCAGTTGGTCATATCCGCGTCCGTATAGCTTGTGGGGAGACTGTGCCACAGCGTGTCGCGGATGATTTTTGCCATTTCAGCGCGGGTGGTTTCCTTTTCGCGCCAGTTGTTCATATTGGCGATAGCTTTACGAATGGTGCTTAGCAGCTCTTTCGCAGAGGCTTTCAGCATCTTGATTTCCTCCTTGGACAGCGTGTCCTTTTTCAGCAAATCAAAAAGCGCAAGCTGCTCTTCGTTGTCGAAGCCCTCACGGATATAACGCTCCGTTTCGATGTCCAGTTCATTGGCCAGTGCAAGCAAATCGGTAAAGGACTTTTCGATGGCAGCACGATTCTGTTCGGCGTTGTAGTTGCTGATAATGGTTTGATACCGCTCGTAGTAGTCGATTCTTGTTGGATTGCGAGCCATCATTTCAGCAATGCTGTCATCTTATTCAACATCTCTTTGCTTCTAAACATGCAATATGCATATGCAGGATGCAAAGTTTGCAATTTTGCAACACGTTGATTCAGCAAATAGTTATATCCATTAACGATGCATACTCTACCAATATTTCCAGTAAGAGAAAGAAGAATATCTCCCTCTGTCAGTATACAGTGTGAAGGAACTTTATCCGGAAGCGAGTTTGGTTAAGCCTCGTAATCGTGTTTTTCGGAAACGGAACATCCCTTTGACAACGGCGAAGACGTGTTCAACCTTACAGCGTATCGAGGCTTTGGCGTGCTCTGCTGCAACAGCCTTTTCGTATTCTGCGTCGGCATAACGCTTCTTCAGGATTGAGGGGCGTGCGCAGATGATATATCGAATCTCTTTTCCCTGGTCATTGGTCAGGATGGCTTCCTCACGTTTTTCGGCACCGAGATAACCGCTGTCACCATAGAACTCTTCCTCCGTGCCGTCCATCAGACCGGCCACATGGGCGACGTCGTGGAGATTGGCTGCGGTGGTTTCAATCTTCTTGACCAGACCGGTATCCCTGTCAACGGCGATGTGCCCCTTGTAGCCGTGACCTGATGCGCATCCGGATCTCGCTCTTTCTTCTCATTCTTGGTGGAAGAAGGCGCTGCAATCAATGTGGAGTCAACGATCGTGCCCTTCATCAGCATCAGACCCCTGGCCTTTAGCCTGCTGACAATATCGGCAAAGAGTTTCTCCTGCAGTCGATTCTGAATCAGGATATTGCGAAACCGCCCGATGGTATCGCCGTTGGGTACCTGATTGCTGGACGTTACACCGCAAAACTCCAAAAACGCCCGACTGTCAATCACTTCGGCCGCCACAGCCATATCGGCTACGTTGTACACCATCTGCAGCACATAGATCCGCAGCATCAATTCGAGGTCGTAGGGCTTATTGCCACGCTCTCCCTTGTAATAGCACGGCTTGATCATCGCCACCCACTCGCTCCACGGAATCAGCTGGTTCATCTGCCTGAGAAAGTCCTTCTTGTGTGTCTTCACTTCCGCCAGCTCATCCGTGAAGAACGACATGCTCATCTGCTTATCCATGTCTCTATTATGTCACAAATGCAAAGGCTTTGCTGTCTTTTTTCTGGGTTTGTGCGGTATTGCCTTAATACTATTTCCAGATTCAACTGCGCCATCTGCTTGCGCCTTTTCCCTTCTGGCGTCCGTTCATTCCACTTAGCGTAGCGCTGCTACGCTGCGTTTCATTCACGTTAGCCAGAATGAAAAATTCGCGGCGCATCTTGGCGCATTTTCATCTGGAAATAGTATAAGACAAATGTAGTAGAAGTTATAGACTTTAACAGATTAGTTAACGAAACGACACAAATTGAGGCGAAGCCATTCACCGGCTTCGCCTCAATTTGTATGTATTTTACAAAAGTGCAAAAGCGATTGTGGAAATACGTTCCCGCCTTCACGCCATCCGCTCGAACACCACCCGACACCGCTTCTTCCAGAACGCAATGCCGAACGCTGTGATGTTCTCGCGCCCTTCGTTGCGCAGGCGCTCATCGTAGTGCTTTTCCTTGATTTGCGCCATCGCGGCGGCACAGGCTGCACCCAATCCCGCCAGCGTAGGGGAGTATTTCACCTCAATGACCATGCCTGCGTCCGGATCTTCCGGCTCAATCATGATGTCGCAGAAGCCCTCACCGGACTCGACGTTCGACAGAATCAACCAGTTCGGCTCACTCCGCAGCAGCCCCAGTAGCAATCCATGATAGAAATTCTCCTTCTGATCGTCCTTCGCCTTTGTATCCAAAATGCTGATCATTTTGCTGAGAATAATGTTCAGCCGCTTCTGAATTTCCTCGGCGTTTCCATCCAGAAATGCCTGACAGAACGCCTGCATTGGCTTCGTATCGCGCACGACGGTCTCTTTGAACCACTCCTGAATCTGGAGAATGAAGACTTCCCGTACCTCACGATTCGGAATCACCAGCTTGTACACGCCGCGCTCCACACGTCCCGCTTGCGTCAAGTATCCAGTTGTAAATAGCACACTCCACAGGTTGTCGATGCTATTGTCGATTTCATCGTAGGTTAAATCCAAGCGGACTGCTTTTTCGATGGCTTCTCCTGCAATCAGCCGTTCGATTTCTCCTTGCGTGGTCTTGTCCGCCTTGTCCACGAACCGCTTTACCAGTGCGTTGCCGCTCGTGTTGATCCAATAATCCTGCGGCTCCGCGTCTGGATCGCTGACAAGCCTATCCACATGGTTAATGACATCCCACGGGCAGTACACATCCACATTGCCGAAATGGTAGCCATCGTACCATTCCTTCATTTCACTTTCGTGCGACGACAGACCATAATCCGCCAAAAGCTGCTTCACTTCCGCGTCGGTGAAGCCGAACTGCTCGTCGTAGCGGCTATCCGTGATGGACAACACTTTGAAATTATTGAGTCCCGTGAAGATGCTCTCCTTCGACACGCGCAGACAGCCCGTCAGCACGGCGAATTGCAGGAAATCGTTGGTCTTCAGCGCCTGCCCGAACAAACTGCGGATGAGCGCCACCATCTCACGATAGTAACCGTGCTGGAACGCCTTGTCCAGCGGTACGTCGTATTCGTCGATCAGCAGAATGACCTTTTGCCCATAATGTTGATACAGGAGCGATGACAGCATTTTGAGGCTTTCACGCACATCGTCCTGCGTATCCTGTTCTTTCAGGAAGCGCCGCAATGCGGATTTGTTATCTTCTGGAATCTGCTGACTGCCCTCTAAGAAACAGAGACGTGACATTTCAGCTTGCAGAATGCGCCGCAACATGCCATAGGCGGTCTCGAACGTCAGCCCATCCACGTCTTTGAGCGAAATGAACACAACCGGAAATTTGCCCATGTACGTCTCGCACAGTGCTGTTTCCTTCGAGATAGCCAGCCCGTCAAACAGCGTTTTGTCCGTGCCGATCTCAAAGAAGGACTTGAGCATACTCATGTTCAGCGTCTTGCCGAAACGACGTGGGCGGGTGAACAAGTTGACCTTCGCCCAGTCGGCCAGCAAGTCGCGAATCAATCCAGTCTTGTCAACATAGTAAAACCCCTCGGTGCGGATTTCCGCGAAATTCTCAATCCCCACCGGCAGCTTTTGGCGTTCCATACGGCAGCCTCCCCTCCTGCGCTGATTCCAGTTCCATTCTATCGCAAAATGAGCGGATTATCAAGTGCTCCGCGTTGGTTGTTTGTCGAATGTAAAGATAGGTAGTATTATCAATGCTTGGGGAATCGTTTACTGTGTGCGCCTTTCTATTTTGCCATACATGTATCCCATTATTTCGCTTCCGATTGAAAGAATAAAAGAATGATAGTATGCTTTTTTGACATAGAATAGCGCGTCCCTTCCAGGGAACTGCACGGATAAGGGCCTGTTCTCAAAATTAGCTCCAGCTAATTTTCAGCTAATTTCCACCCCGAAAAAGGCCGAATTTGGATGGTACAGCAGAGATACCTGATGGGATTCGGAACAGGAAAAATCCGTGCTATATCGGCGTTTCTCGGCACACCAGGGGATACGATTGGGAGAGGGGAGTGCGTTCTCCTAAGAAAGCGCTCAACGCTTCCCTTTGCGTCGCTGACTTGATAGGAATGGGGTTCAAAACCTACCGAGTGGCGGACAAACCGCTTCCCAAGCCTTCTGCGGAAGGGAAATCGTCGCCTCGCTACGATAAGGAAAACAAATATGATTTCATAATTATTTTTCTTATCAAAGCAGAACTAAAATAAAGCCATAAGAATCGCACTGAAACCGTGCGAAAACCTTGAAATCACCAGGTTTCAGGCACATGAGCCCATAGCTCAGTTGGATAGAGTAACTGCCTCCTAAGCAGTCGGTCGTGGGTTCGACTCCCACTGGGCTCATTACCCAAATAAACAATTCTTTCTGGTTGGTGCTCGTGTGTGCGTGTTGGCAAACGTGCGAAGAACATCGGCTGGAAAGAGTTTTTTTGCCTTCTATTGGAAATCCGCTTTTTGCCCCGCTGCTGGCGTTGTTGGCAGCTTCCCAACATTTCGCCTTTTTGCCAACACCGCTGTTCTGGCAAACGGGCGATTTGCCTAACATTCGCGTGC
>OGGU01000713.1_pt1 | contig 23655 bp, 25 predicted proteins | sample 1571241 | NCBI WGS metagenome assembly OGGU01 (sample SAMEA2581934, study PRJEB24529) | metagenome | biome: Human gut stool | place: China | collected 2011
CTCGCATCTACCAGGCAATTTATCGACGCCATGGAGGCCAAAGGCATCAAGTATCAGGACAAAGGCTCGCTCAGCAGCGGCAAGGATGTTATCATCGTCTCCTACAGCGGCGACAACATGCCCTCCATTCAGGTTCAGTTTTTCTTTGATGAGGATTGCGAGAGTGTGGCGCTGCGGGTGTTTGACATACTGAAGGTACCCGCAGACAGGATGGGAAGCATGCTGTCCGTTCTGAATGCGCAGAATGGGCACTTCCGTTTCGCCCGCTTTGACCCAGACCTGATCGATATTCAGTGCCATCGCGCCCGCGAGATCGGCGACGGACTTCTTGTGCGTCCACTCGTCGAGAATGTCGCCAATGCCCAGCAGGAACATGATCGAGCTTGCCGTCTTGAAGTCCTTGCGCAGCATCGAAACGGTGATCGCCGTTGCGTCCAGCACCGGCACCTGGATCTTCCTGTGCATCAGGCACGTCATACCGGCCTTGATATACGGCACGGAACGCGCGACCGTGATCAGCGTGCGCACCGAGCTCGGAACGAACAGCTGCTTGATGCCGCGCCAGCACAGCGATGCGACAAGCTTGTCCTCAAAATCACGATTCAGGGCGCGGCTGCTGTGCTCCGGCGCGAGCGCCTGCTCCTTGGCATAGGCAAAGGACGAGAGCGCCTTTGTAACCGTTTCCCGCGGCCCGTCGTAGCAGATCACGGCGTCGCCGGTGCGGTCATAGACTGTCGCTTTTGTGACGCCGGAGACCCGATTCAGGTATGCCTCCAGAATGTCCGCCTGCTGCAGCGACATGGCACCCTGCATTGTATGCACGCGCATACGGCCCCGGGTTTCATGCAGGATTGTGCATTTCATACTTACTCAGCCTTCTCCGCCGTATCCTCAATGACCTCGGCCTGTTCGGCCGCGCGCTTTTCATTGAACGCCTTGGCACCGGCCAGAACGTCACCCGCGATCTCCTTGACGTGCGTTACAACCGCCATGACATCATCCTTTTCGCGCAGGGCCGCTGCCGTCGTATAAACGTATACCTTCTGGGCATCTTTACTTGCGAGAATCTTTGCCCCGACTGTTGCAAACAGCGCGCCGCCAACAAATGCTCCCAATTTTTCCATGCTCATAACGATTTACCTCCATGTTATTTGATCCGCAGAATTGCGGTCTGGTTAGCTTGCTCGAATTTTTGTTAGATGCAGCTAACTTTCAATTTCAAGTTATACCACTCTAACCGGCTTTTTTCAAGTGTTCGGATAAAAATTTACACATTTCGGCAACGTTAACAAAAGTGCCCCGCCAGAAACGGCGGGGCACGATCAATCTGTCGAATATTTGGTTACTTCAGCAGCATCTTACGGAAATTCTTCTTGCCGCGTTTGAGCACAACGCCGTCCCTCAGCTCTGCCTCGGTAAAGGTCTTGGCAATATCGGTGACCTTGCTGTCGTTAGCAGTCACGCCGCCCTGCTGCACATTGCGGCGCGCATCGGACTTAGATGCACACAGACCGCTCTTGACGAGCAGGCTGAGGATGTCATTGCCGTCTTCTTTCGTGATCTCCACCGTCGGCACGCCCTCGCCGGAGCCGCCGAACACTGCCTTGGCAGCTGCCTGCGCCTGATCGGCCTCCGCCTCGCCGTGTACCATCTTCGTGAGCTCGTAGGCAAGGATCTCCTTGGCTTTGTTGAGCTGCTCACCCTGCCAGCTGTCCATCTTGTCGATCTCCTCGAGCGGCAGGAATGTCAGCATACGGATGCACTTGAGCACATCGGCATCGTCAACGTTGCGCCAGTACTGGTAGAACTCAAAGGGCGTGGTCTTATTCGGGTCGAGCCAGACGGCGCCCTTGGCGGTCTTGCCCATCTTTTTGCCCTCGGAATTGAGCAGGAGCGTAATCGTCATAGCGTGTGCATCTTTGCCGAGCTTACGACGGATGAGTTCCGTGCCGCCGAGCATGTTCGACCACTGGTCGTTGCCGCCGAACTGCATGTTGCAGCCGTAGTGTTGGAACATATAGTAGAAGTCGTAGCTCTGCATGATCATGTAGTTGAACTCCAGGAAGCTCAGGCCCTTTTCCATGCGCTGCTTGTAGCACTCAGCACGCAGCATGTTGTTCACAGAGAAGCATGCTCCGACCTCGCGCAGAAGCTCAATGTAGTTGAGCGGCTTGAGCCACTCGGAATTGTAGAGCATGAGCGCCTTGCCGTCCGAGAAGTCAATGAAGCGCTCCATCTGACGCTTGAAGCACTCGGCATTGTGTTTGATGGTCTCCTCAGTAAGCATCTGGCGCATATCGGTGCGGCCGGAGGGGTCGCCGATGAGCGTCGTACCGTCGCCGATGAGGGCGATGGGCTTATTCCCGGCCATCTGCAGACGCTTCATCAGGCACAGCGCCATGAAGTGACCGACATGCAGCGAGTCCGCCGTGCAGTCAAAGCCAATGTAGAACGTGGCTTTGCCGTTGTTGATCATGTTTTTAATCTCTTCCTCGTTGGTCACCTGCGCGATCAGGCCGCGGGCGATCAGTTCATCATACAGTGTCATCGTTTTCTCTCCTTGCGCGTTATTCTTTCACTTTGTTCTCTGCGAGGATCTCCTCGGCGCGCTGTGCGCCCCAAGCGATCATATGGGCGCAGTGGCCCTTGCCGCCGTTTTTCGCCACGAGCTCCTGGCAGCGCAGGCAGCCAAACTCGGCGCGGAAGCTCTGCGTCATCTGCTTGGTCATGGCCGTGGCAGTCGCCTGATCGGCCGCAAGGCCGAACGCCATCACGGCGCCGGTGATACTGCCGCAGATCTCACCGCAGCGCACACCGCCGCCGAAGCCGGCCGCGACACGCTTTGCCGTGCTTTCGTCCAGGCCGGTCTCTTCCTGCAGCGCTGCGAGCACGCTCTGCGCGCAATTAAAGCCGTTGTCGTGATAAGCAATGGCGGATTCCTGAATACTCATGGTTCTCTCTCACCTTTCTTAAGCGATTGTTTATAGGCATCGGCGGAAGCGAGCTGCTCTGCCGCGCTGGCCAGTGTCAGCGGTGTGATGTGATCGCCGCCGTAGAGCCGCGCGATCTCGCGCTGGCGGCCGTCACTGTCGAGCAGCTGCACCGTCGTGCGGGTACGTCCGTCCTGCTCGCGTTTTTCGATCAGGTAATGCTGATCGGCCATAGCCGCGATCTGCGGCAGATGCGTGATGCAGATGACCTGCTTGACCATAGAGAGCTTACCGAGCTTTTCACCGACACGCTGAGCGGCCACGCCGGAAACACCGGCATCCACCTCGTCAAAGACCATGGAGGGCACGTCATCGCGTTCAGCGAACACGTTTTTGAGCGCCAGCATGATGCGCGAGAGCTCACCGCCGGAAGCAATCTTACTGATGCGCCCAAGCGCCTCTCCGGCATTTGCCGAGATCAAAAAACGCACATTGTCCGCGCCTGTACTCTGAAATCCGGGCGTACCGCCGAGCGGTGTGATCTCCACGTGAAAGCGCACGGACGGCATGGACAGCTCGCGCAGTTCACGCTCGACCTGCCGCTCGAGCGCGGCGGCGGCAGTCCGGCGCGCCTGCGTCAGTTCCGCCGCCGCTGCGCGCGTCTGCTCCGCCTGCTTTTGGATCATCGATTCGAGCTTCTGCAGCCGGTCGCCTGCGTATTCGATCTGGTCGAGCCGGGTCCGGGCCGCTTCAAGCGTGTCGATCAGCCCCGCCTCATCCGTATTGTATTTCCGCTCCAGACGCCGGAGCAGCGACAGGCGCGTTTCGATGCGGTCAAATTCCTCGTCGGAAAAATCCAGCCCGTCGCGGAAGTCGCGCAGCGTCTCCGCCGCGTCCTGCAGCGTGAAGGCCGCGCCCTTGACGGCCTCCGGCAAAGGCGCGAGCTCGCCCGCGTAGTTGGCGGCCCGCTCGATCTCCGACAGGGCTTCTCCGGCCAGCGCAGCGGCGGAATCGTCCCGGCCGGCCAGCAGGTCATACGCCTGATCGACCGCTTCCGAGAGCTTTTCAAAGTTGCGCAGCAGGTCGCTGCGCTCCGTGAGCTCCGCCTCTTCCCCGGCCTTGAGCTCCGCGCGCTCCAGCTCTTCGATCTGGCGGCGGAGGCTTTCGGTCAGCAGTTCTTTTTCATTTTCATAAGTCGAGAGCGTGTCACGCTCCTTGCACAGCGCCTGATAGGCCTGGTACTGCTCGCGATAGCGCGCGAGCTCCGGCTCTAACTGGCCAAATCGGTCCAGATTGCGCAGGTGCTCCCGCTCATCGAGCAGGTGCTGCCCGTCGTTCTGGCCGTGGATGTCGAGCAGCAGCGCGCCCAGCGTGCGCAGCTGCGCCGTTGTGACCGGGACGCCGCAGACGCGGCAGGACGTCTTGCCCTCGGCCGTGATCTGGCGGCGGATGATGAGCTCATCGTCGCACTCGATCTCGTTTTCCTCGCACCAGTCCCGGCACGGGTCAGGGTCGAACGTCGCACAGACGACCGCCTTTTCGGCGCCGGTGCGCACGAGCTCGCGCGAGGCGCGCGCGCCGAGGATCGCGTGCATGGCGTCCACAAGGATGGATTTGCCCGCGCCCGTCTCGCCGGTCAGGATGTTCAGGCCGGGGCCGAGCTCCAGATCCGCCCGCTCGATGACCGCGACGTTTTCAATATGCAGTTCTCGCAGCAAAGCGCTTCACCTCCTGCGGTGTCCTCAAAGCAGCTTTTCGATCTCGTGGAAAAACTCATCGGCGGACGTATTGTCCTTCATGAGCAGAAATGCCGTGTCGTCGCCCGCAAGCGTGCCGACGAGCGTGTCGATGCGCATACTGTCGAGCGCGGAGCATGCAGCCGAGGCGAGGCCCGGCAGCGTCTTGATGACGATGATGTTCTGCGCCTCGGCATACGACGTCACACATTCCCGGAAAATTTTCTTCAGGCGCTCATCGTAGCCGGGAAATTCGTCCGCCGCCGGTGCGGCGTAACGGTATTTCCCGCTCGGCGCGAGCGTCTTCGTCAGGTGCAGTTCCTTAATGTCGCGCGACAGCGTCGCCTGCGTGCTCGGAACACCGCGCTGCGCCAGCACATCCATGAGCTGGTTTTGCGTCTCGATCTCCTGCTCTGCAATGATCTGCAAAATGATATTTTGTCGGGTGGATTTCACGTCGTCCCTCCTCACAGTCTGTCTGTCAGCTTGCCAAAAGCCGTCTCATAAAAGCTGCGGATGCCGGTATCGGCCAGCAGCGTGTAATTGTCCGATCTGCGGACGCGGATCTGATCGCCGCGGATGAGCGCGATGCTGTCGCCGCCGTCCGCCACAAGGATGGCCGGCCTGTCATGAATGCGCTCCGGCACGATCGTGATCTGCCGCCCGGGCGCAAGCACAAAGGACTTTCCGGCCAGACTGTGCGCGCAGATGGGCGTCATGATGATATTCTCGTTTTCCGGCTCGACGAGCGGGCCGCCGGCCGACATGGAATAGGCCGTGGAACCAGTCGGCGTGGCGACAATGATGCCGTCGCCGTTGAAGCGCGTGATGGGCACGCCGTCGCCATAAGCGGTCACGCCGATGCAGTCCACATGACCGCCGTGGATGACCACGTCGTTGAGCACCGACTGCGTGCAGATGATCCGCTCATTGCGCACGAGCTCCACATCGAGCATCATGCGTCGGCTGACCGTATACTGCCCATCCGCGATCTCGAGCAGCATATCCAGCTCGTCGTCCTCCAGGCCGGCCAGAAATCCCTTGCCGCCGAAATTCACGCCGATGATCGGGATCGGATGGTCACGCAGCGTGACTGCAACATGCAGGATCGTCCCATCGCCGCCCATGACGATGATGAGCGCAGCATCGTGCGCGGCGGCCTCCAGCGGCCGCACCGGGACATCCCCCGGCAGGTAGGCCTTCGGCGCAAATACCGGTGACATGACCACCCGATGACCGTGCTCCGTGAGCATACGGTAAACCGTCAGCGCTTTTTGCAGGCCGCTGTCCCGGTATGGATTGGCCGCAATGACGATGTGTTTCATACGCCGCTCTCTTTTCCGTGGGCCAGCGCGCCGTGCGACTGCTCCACAACGGCCGCCGGATCGAGCTCCGGCGCGGGATGTGTTCCCTTGCGCAGGTAGCCGAGGTACTCAATGTTGCCCTCCGGCCCTTTGATGGGCGAATAGTCCAGCCCCATGACGGTAAAGCCCGCGCCGGGCACAAAGTCCAGAAAGCTCTCGAGTACCTCCAGATGCACCTTTGGATCCCGGACGACGCCTTTTTTGCCGACCTCTTCACGCCCGGCTTCAAACTGCGGCTTGATGAGACAGACGACCGCAGCATCGTCCTTCAGCAGCGGACAGACCGCCGGCAGGATGAGCTTCACGGAGATGAATGACAGATCCATGACCGCGAGATCCAGCGGTTCCGGGATCTGCTCGGCTGTGATATAGCGCACGTTCGTGCGCTCCATGGAGATCACGCGCGGATCGTTGCGCAGGCTCCACGCCAGCTGGCCGTAGCCGACATCGACGGCGTAGACCTTTGCCGCACCGTTTTGCAGCAGCACATCCGTAAATCCGCCGGTCGAGGCACCGCAGTCGATACACGTCAGGCCGGTGGGATCGATTGGAAACACTTTGAGCGCTTTTTCCAATTTAAAACCGCCGCGGCTGACATAGGGCAGCGTGTTGCCGCGCACCTCGATCTTCGCATCGGGCGCGACCTGCGCGCCGGGCTTGTCCGCGCGCTGGCCGTTGACATAGACAACGCCGCTCATAATGATCGCCTTCGCGCGCTCACGGCTCTCGCTCAGGCCCTGATCGAAAACGAGCTGATCGAGTCGTACTTTCTTCATGCGCCGTTCCCTTCTTTCTCGCCGGAGCACATCGCCTGCGCAGCGGCAGCGATCGCCCGGGCATCCAGACCGTATGCCGATTTGAGCACATTCGGCGCTCCGTGCGGGATGATGCCATTGCCAAGATTGAGCAGCCGCGCGGCCTTCAGCGCCATACCGGCCTGCCCGGCAGCAGAGAGCACCTGCTCGCCGATACAGTTGGCAGCGCACACATCCTCGACCGCCAGCAGCCGCCCCGTCTTGTGCAGGGACGCAAGCACCGGCGCCAACTCCAGCGGCGCGACCTGCGCCAGCTTGACGACTTCTACCGAAATGCCCTGCTGCGCAAGCAGATCCGCCGCCTGCAGCACATCGTTGATGACAATGCCGTAGGTCAGGATCGTCAGATCATTGCCCTCACGCAAAACCGTGACCGGTTCCGGATGGCAGTCCTGATACGCGCCCTCGCCGCCGCGCGGATAGCGCAAGGCGACCGGGCCGCTCAGCTCCAGCACCGCTTTGCGCAGCATCGCGCGCAGCTCGGCGAAGCTTGCCGGGCAGAGGATGCGCATATACGGCACGGAGCTCAGATAACTGATGTCAAAGCAGCCGTTGTGCGTATCGCCGTCATTGCCGACGATGCCGGCACGGTCGACGCCGAGCACCAGATGCAGCCGCTGCAGGGATGTGTCGTGGATGAGCATATCATACGCGCGCTGCAAAAAGCTCGAGTAGATCGCCGCGACGGGCTTGAGCCCCTGCTTGGCCATGCCGCTGGCCATCGTGATCGCGTGCCCTTCCGCGATGCCGACATCGTAGAGGCGATCCGGATGCCGCTCGGCAAAGGTCGTCAGGCCCGTGCCGGTCTGCATGGCCGCCGTGATGGCAACGACCGTCGGATCTTCATCCGCCAGCTGCGAGAGCGTCTCGCCGAACACGTGCGAAAAGTCCGGCTTCGGCGCAGGCAGCGCCCCGGTCACGGGATCGAACGAGCTGACGCCGTGGTATTTCTCCGGCGCCTGCTCCGTGTAGGAGATGCCCTTACCCTTTTGCGTCACCACATGCAGCAGCACCGGCTGGCGCAGGTCACGCGCCCAGCGCAGCATCTTTTCCAGCTGCTGCTCATCGTGCCCGTCCACCGGACCGATGTAGTAAAAGCCCATATCGTCGAACATGTTGTTCGGCAGGACAAGATCCTTCACATGTTCCTTCACATGGTGCAGCACCTTATACAGTCCGCGCGCCTTGCCGACGGTATTGCGGTAAAACTGCTTGAAGTGCAGATAGCTCGGCTTCACGCGCTGCTTGGACAGCAGCGTTGCCATGCCGCCGACGTTTTTGTTGATGGACATGCCGTTGTCATTGAGCACGATGACCATCGGCTCGCCGCTCTGCCCGGCATCCGACAGGCCCTCGTATGCCAGGCCGCCGGTCAATGCGCCGTCACCGATGAGGGCGATGACGTCATAATCCGCCCCAGTGAGTGTACGCGCCCGGGCCATGCCCAGCGCGACGGAGATCGACGTGGAGGCGTGGCCGGCCACAAACGCATCGTGCACGCTCTCATCCGGCTTCGGAAACCCGGCAATGCCGCCGAACTGGCGCAGCGTGGAAAACGCTTCGCGCCGTCCGGTCAGGATCTTGTGCACATAGCTCTGATGACCGACGTCGAACACGAGTCGGTCCTTTTCGGTGCTATATACCCGGTCGATCGCAACCGTGAGCTCCACTGCGCCGAGATTCGACGCCAGATGCCCGCCGGTTTTCGCAAGATTCTCGACCAGAAAAGAACGAAGTTCCGCACACAGTGCCGGAATTTCTTCCGCCGGCAGCGCCTTCAGGTCGGCCGGTGAATGGATTCGCTCTAATATACTCAAGACAGAATACCTCACGAATAATAATACAAAGTATACTATAACAAAAAGTGCCGGACTTTACAAGAGTAAGCCGACACTTTTCGCAATTTCACCGGAAGTCCGGTGTTTTTATGGATTCAGTTTTTCCGATCTGCCAGCGAGCGGGCGAGCTGCTGCAAAAATGCGCTGTCCGCAAACACACCGTCCACGGCTGCTGCCGCTTGCTCGGACAGCTCGTGCACATAGGCGCCGCAGCGCTCCAGACCATAGAGCGCCATGAAGGTGTTCTTCCCCTCGCGCGCATCCGAGCCGATGGGTTTGCCGAGTTCCGCCTCCGTACTGATGACATCGAGCATGTCATCGCGGATCTGAAACGCCAGACCAAGCGCCTTGGCATACTGCGCTGCGGCCGCGCGCTGCTGCGCGTTTCCGCCGCCGCAGGTCACGCCCATGAGGCATGCGGCGTGGATCATCGCCGACGTTTTGCGGTCGTTGATATCCATCAGTTCCTCTTTTGTGAGGACCTTGCCCTCACCTTCCATATCTAGCTGCTGACCGCCGCAGATGCCGTTTTCACCGGCAGCCTCGGCGAGCAGGCGCGCGCACTCGGCGCGCACATCCGCCGGCAGCTCCGTCGAAAGGATCGTGTGGAATGCCTCCGCCTGCAGGGCGTCGCCCGCCAGCGTCGCCGTACACTCGCCATAGACCACGTGGTTCGTCGGCTTGCCGCGGCGCAGATCATCGTTATCCATGCACGGCAGATCGTCGTGGATGAGCGAATAAGTATGCACCATCTCGACCGCACACGCAACTGGCAGCGCCGCGCGCACATCCCCACCGCAGGCTGCGCAGAACGCGAGCACCAGCACCGGACGCAGGCGTTTGCCGCCGGCGGTCAGGCTATAGTGCATCGCCTCCAGCAGACGATGATAGGACACGGTCGTGTCCGCAAAATAGGTATTGAGCGCCGCATCGGCGAGCGCTTTGTATTCCTGATACTGTGTCTGATAATCCATACGTTATTCCTCAGTTTCAAACGGGAGCTCGACAGGCGCGCCGTCTCTCCCTTTTTTGAGCTGCACGACCTTCTGTTCCGCCGTGTCCAGCATTTCATTGCAGGCCGCAAGCAGGTGCGATCCTTCCTCAAACAGCGCCAGCGATGCATCGAGCGGCACATCGCCCTTTTCCAGCTGCTTGACGATCTCATCCAGCCGCTGCATGGACGCTTCAAAGGTCAGTTTCTGTTTTGCCATGGGCATCCTCCCTGTTGTTTACGGTGCAGTGCAATGCACCGTCCTGAAGCTGTACACGAACCGGATCGCCCGGCTGCACCTTTGCCGCCGAGCGGAGCACCGTGCCGTCGGCAGCCGTCGCCACGGCGTAGCCGCGGGCAAGCACCTTCAACGGGCTCATCGCGTCCAGCGCCGCCGCATACTGCGCAAAACCATGTCTGCGCGCGGCGAGCCAGCGCTCCCCCGCCGCCGTCAGGCGGCTGCGGGTATAGTCCAGCTCCACGCGCCGGAGATCAAAATAAGCCGCCGGAGACTGCAGCACACGGCGGCCGGCCAGATTGTCCAGTGCGGCCCGGCGCTGTGCCATCTGCTTGCGCATCGCCTGCGCCATGCGGATATCATACCCGCGCAGCGTCTCGCGGATGTCCTCCGCGTTCGGCACGGCCAGCTCCGCCGCATTCGACGGTGTCGCGGCGCGCAAATCGGCCACAAAGTCCGAGATCGTCACATCCGGCTCGTGCCCGACGGCGGAAATGACCGGGATATCCGAATCGTAGATCGCCCGCGCGACACGCTCGTCATTGAACGCCCACAGATCCTCGATCGAACCGCCGCCGCGGCCGGTGATGATGAGGTCGCCGACCCGATAGCGGTTGGCATACCGGATCGCTCCGGCGATCTCCGCCGGTGCCTCCGTCCCCTGCACGCGCACGGGCAGCAGCACGACCTCGCTGGCCGGCCAGCGCTTACCGAGCACGCGGATGATATCGCGCACGGCCGCACCCGCCGCCGACGTGATGACAGCGATCCGCTGCGGAAACAGCGGCAGTGGCTTTTTGTGCGCGCGGTCAAACAGGCCCTCCTTCTGCAGCTGCTCCTTGAGCTGCTCGTAGGCGGCATACAAGTCGCCCACACCGCCCGGAATGAGCCGCGTACAGTAGAGCTGATATGCCCCGTCGCGCGGATAGACCGTGATGCGGCCGATGGCCGCAACGCTCATTCCGCTCGCCGGGCGAAAGCGCAGCGACTGCGCGCTGCTGCGAAACATCACGCACCGCAGGCTGCTCTCGGCATCCTTGAGCGTGAAATAATGGTGCCCGGACGGGTAGACCTTGTAGTTGGACAGTTCCCCCGTCACGCAGACATTACCGAGCAGCGCATCCGCATCCAGCAGCTGCTTGATGTGGGCGTTGAGCTCCGTTACGGTAAAGGATGTACGCGCCATGTCAGGCTTCGGCGCCGTTCTCTGGCGTCTGCTCCGGTTCATCGGCCGGCGCTTCAGCGGATGCTTCTTCCGCTTCGGCCTCCGGCTCGACCTCGCCGCGCACAAAGCTGCCGAGCACGCCGTTGATAAACGCCACCGTCTCCGGCTCTTCATAGCCCTTGGCCAGTTCCACCGCCTCATTGATCGCGGCGGCATTCGGTACGTCGTCCATATAGAGGATCTCGCACATGGCGCAGCGCATGATCGCCGCGGCAACGCGGGAAATGCGCTCCAGCCGCCAGCCGCGGGCATATTTTTCGATCATGTGGTTGAGCTCGTACATATGGTCATAGACCAAACCGGTCAGCCGGCGGATATAATCGAGCTGCTTCTCGTCCGGATATTCCAGAAACAGCGGGTCTTCCTCCGCCAGCGTCGCAAAATACTCGCGGCTGAAGAAAGTATCCGCCGTCTCGCGGGCATCGTCCCCGGCGAGCTGCGCGGCAAAGCTGAGCTGGATCGCGATCTCACGCGCAACCGTTCTTGTCATAGTGATAACTCCTGCTTTTCTTTATTTGTCGAAGGCCACACCGGACACGTGCACGTTCACAATGGGCTTGCCCATGCCGGTCATGGACTCGACCGCGCTCGTGACCGATTCCTGCACGGCCTTTGCGACCGCCACGACGCTGCAGCCGTAGCGCACCGTAATGATCGTATCGACCGTCATCGTGCCGTCGACGATCTGCACCTTGATGCCCTTGGCGGCAGACTTGATGCCGAGCAGCTCGGCCAGCTCCGTACCGGTAGAGGTCGCAACACCGGCGACGCCGTCCACTTCCGTGATCGCTGCGCGCACCATGGCGGCAACGACGTCCTCAGAGATATTGATGCTGCCCTTTTCATCCTGGCAAGTAATATAATTTTCCGGCATAGAAAAATACCTCCTGATAAAATTGTACAGTATAGTGTACCACGCGCAGCGGCAAAAAGAAAGAAAAATGTTTCCCGTCCGGCAAAAAGATGCACCCCGTGAGATTCACAGGGTGCATCCGCATACTTGGAATTACTTGGTCATCGTCTTATGGAACACCATCAGGATCTTTGCAGCCTCCGCGCGTGTCGCGTTTCTGGCCGGCTGGATGTACAGGCGGCCGTCGACCGGGACGCCGGAGATCGCGTTGATCGCAACGGCGTCCTTCATCGCGTCCAGCGCCCAGGAGCCGACGCTGCCGGCATCCACAAAGCGGCTCAGATCATCCGGCGTCCAGGTCCGATCGACCATGCGCACGTTATTCAGATAGCGCATGAGCATGAGCACGAAATCCTGGCGCGTAATATTTGCATTCGGTGAAAATGTCGTGGCCGTCACACCGTTGACAATGCCGACCGAATGTGCCCAGGTCACTGCTTTCTGATACCATGCGCCCTCCGGCACATCCGTGAACGGCGTGCCGCCGCTCACTTCCGGATTACCGTGCAGGTTGTACAGGATCTGTGCGACCTGCGCGCGCGTCGTATATTCGCCGGGAGCAAAGCTGCCGTTGCCCATGCCGGACATGAGGCCGTAGGATAGGCAGTACTGAACACCCGGATAGAACCACGATGTGTCATTTTTGACATCGTTGTATACTGCAGTGGCAACAAGGCCGCTTGCAGGCAGAATGTCGCGCTTGGTGGCCGGGCAGCGCGTGCAGGTGTAGGTCATGCTGCCCTGCGTCGTTTCCGTTGCTTCCTTCGTCACCTTACCCTCATCCCAAGCGTGGCCGAGGGCGGCGATCGTCTCCATGCCCTCCTTGTAGTCACAGCGGGTGCAGTGCTTACCGGCGGTAGTGCCGGCAGTGGTGCAGGTCGCGGCAACGGCTGCGTCGTCCTTCAGGTCATGGCCAAGAGGATCCGTATAGGTATCCACATAGCTGTCACCGCAGGAGCAAATGTGGGTCGTGTAGCCCTTGGCCGTGCAGGTCGGAGCAGTGACGACAGCCTTGTAGCTGTGCGTATGCGGAAGCACCGGAATAGTCTCCGTCTTGGTCTCGCCGCAGCGGGTGCAGGTGAAGGTCTTCACACCGGTCTCGGTTTCCGTCGGCTCCTTCGTCACTTTGCCTTCATCCCAAGCGTGGCCGAGCGCGTCCGTGTAAGTATCCACGTAGCTGTCACCGCAGGCGCAGGTATGGGTCGTGTAACCCTTGGCCGTGCACGTTGGCGCCGTGACAACATCCTTGTAGCTGTGGGTATGGGAAACATAATTGTAATGGATGTTGGCGGTCAAAAGGTCATCATTTCAATTGGAAGAAATAGAGATCGCTTTCCATTGCGCCTCGCTCCCGGCATAGTACACATCGGTCAGAGATGTGCAGTCAGCGAAAGCCCACTCACCAATGCTCGTCACGCTGTCCGGGATCGTCACGCTGGTCAGAGATGTGCAGCCATCGAAAGCATACCGGCCAATGCTCGTCACTCTGTAAGGGATCGTCACACTGGTCAGAGATGAGCAGTCAAGGAAAGCAGCACCACCAATGCTCGTCACGCTGTCCGGGATCGTATAACTTCCGGAAAAAGCACCCGGGCACTGCACCAAAGTTGTCTTATCTTTATTGAACAGAACACCGGACGCATCGTTGACGTAATGACTGTTGCCCTCAGCGACCCATATACCAGCCAAAGATGTACACGAAGCGAAAGCGCCATCGCCAATGCTCGTCACGCTGTCCGGGATCGTCACGCTGGTCAGAGCTGTGCAGCCATGGAAAGCATAATTACCAATGTACGTCACGCTGTCCGGAATCGTCACGCTGGTCAGAGATTTGCAACTAGAGAAAGCAGACCAGTCAATGTACGTCACGCTGTCCGGGATCGTCACGCTGGTCAGAGATGAGCAACCAGAGAAAACTCTTTGCCAAATGCTCGTCACGCTGTCTGGGATCGTCACGCTGGTCAGAGATGTGCAGCCATCGAAAGCAAACTCGCCAATGCTCGTCACGCTGTCCGGGATCGTCACACTGGTCAGAGATGTGCAATGAGAGAAAGCATACTCACCAATGCTCGCCACGCCATCCGGGATCGTCACGCTGGTCAGAGATGTGCAACTACGGAAAGCATAATCACCAATGTACGTCACGCTGTCCGGAATCGTCACGCTGGTCAGAGATGTGCAACCCTGGAAAGCAGAATCGCCAATGCTCGTCACGCTGTCCGGGATCGTCACGCTCGTCAAAGATGTACAGCCATCGAAAGTATTATCACAAATGCTCGTCACGCCATCCGGGATCGTCACGCTGGTCAGAGATCTGCAGCCATCGAAAGCTTCATCACCAATGCTCGTCACGCTGTCCGGGATCGTCACGCTGGTCAGAGATGTGCAATAAAAGAAAGCATAACTGCCAATGCTCGTCACGCCTTCTGCAATCACAGCTGACTTTACCCGGCTTCTACTGCCATACCACGGCGTACCAGAAATACCATAGTTATACATATCGCCGCTGCCGCTGATCGTCAGCACGCCCTCGCTGTCCAGCGTCCAGGTCACCTCTGCGCCACAGGTGCCTCTATTTACAATGTCTGCCGCCAGCGCCGTGGCCGGCAGGAGCGACGCGATCATCAGCACCGCGAGCACAAAACTGAATATACGTTTTTTCATCCTCATTTCCTCTCATTTCATGATTGGAGCCGGAAGATATAAGCTTTGAATTCCATAAACTATCTCCGCTTCCTGTTTTAGATTATAACTGTCATGACAGGTGCCGTCAAGCCTCTTTGTGCTCGTTGGCAGTTCTCCATTTAAAATGGAAGCATCCCCGCTCCGGTCGGAGCGGGGATGTGTTTTACAGGATAGTTCACTGCGCGTCCTGCGCGTCGGCCTTGACCTCAATGACCTTGATCTGCGGCGCGGTATAGTCCGTTTCTTTGACGATGGTGTCTGTGATGGTTGCGACCTGTGCCGTGCTCAGCCCATCGGCCGGCGCGGGCACGGCGACCGTGATGCCCTCATCCGTGATATAGACCACACACTCGGAAAAATCCTTGGCCAGCAGGAGATTTTCGATCTGCGTCTCGGTCATGGAGTCGCTCGCCATGGCAGAGATGGCGCTCATGGCGCTGTCGATCGTCGCCTGCGAAGCACCCTCGGCCGTCGAGGCTGATTTGAGCAGCGACAGCGCCTCGTCGCGCGACTGCTGGCGCGTCAGGCGCGCTTTGGCAAAGTAATCATCGGATGCCGACGCCGACGCTGCGGCCGCTTCCTCCTCCGCCTTGACCGCCGCCGTGGCGGCGTCCTCGGCGGCGGCCATTTCGGCGTCCGCCTTTCCCCACTGGGTGTTGTACGACCAGTTAAAGTAGATCGCGGCGCAGACAAACAGCAGCACCACAATGATCGCAATGTTTCGTTTGGTTTTTTTCATAGTCGCCCTCCAGTTATTTAGATTGCGGATCCGGCTGCTTTCGGAGCACGGAGATGTGATCCGTGCTCAGGCCGGTAAACTGTGCCACTGCCTGCGTGACGGCGAGCTGCACCTGCGGTGAATCCGCCCCGTCACAGACGACGACTGCGCCGAGATACTGCGGGCTGACCGTCTTGAGCTCCACCGCCTCCTGTGCCCCGCCGCCGGCGGAGATGATGGTCGGCTCACCGCTATCGTCCGTCGCCAGCTCCCGCTCGGCCGAGCAGCGGTAGGACAGCAGCACCTGCACTTGTCCCGCGCCGTTGATCTGCTGCAGGAGCGTTGTCAGGCGCTGCTCCTCGGCCTGGATCGTCTGCGTCTGGGTCTGTTCGGAAACGGGCGATGCCTGTGCCGTCTTGACCTTTGTCTTGCTGCCGGTCGGCAGCAGGAGCAGGATCAGCCCCGCGAGCAGGATGATGAGAACGTATTTGTACTTGGCTGCGAAAGCGCTGAGTTTTCGTGTGTTCATGATGTACTGCTCCATTCCTGCCGCGTGCGCGGGACCCCGAGGTCGGCCTCGATGATCTGCGCCAGGCGGCTGTTTTCTGCTGCCGGCCCGGATGTGACCAGGCGGACGGACTGCGGATACCAGTAGCCGTCGGTGCTCCACTGCAGCGTGACCTGCGCATCGTCGAGCACAGCGCCGCACTGCGCGGCTTTGTCCAATATATATGTGCGCATTTCCGATTCTATGACCGTGCGCTGTAATCGCTCACTGCTGTCGGACACCGCGCCGTCCGTCGACACCGAAACGTGATAGTCCTGCAGCGCGGCGGCATAAGCGTCATAATCGAACGTCACCAGCGGCGAGAACAGCAGACACGTCAGGGCAACGCCGCCGGCCAGCTTCGTGACGCGCCGCAGGCTCTCCGACGTCGGAAACAGCGACGCCAGCGCCGTCAGCAGCGCCACGCCCGCCAGACTGAGCAGCCAGGCACGCAGAGATTCCATCATCCCGTCACCGCCTTCATACTCGACACGATCGAGAGGAACAAAATGAGCGACGCCACGCCGACCATCCCCAGCAGGAAACCGTACACGTCCGCAAAGCCGTCGATCAGCCGCCCGACACGCTTGTCCGCGAACGACTCGGCGATTCCGGCGGCAAGCTTGTACAGGACATAGTGCACGGCGAACTGCAAATACGGCGTGACGCACATGGCGGCGACGCTGACGACGCCGACGATGCCAATGCCGCTGCGCAGGATCGCGGCGCTGGAAGTGACCGTGGACGCCGCATCGGCCACGATGCTGCCGACGACCGGAAGCGCGGCGGAGACGGCCGTCTTGACTGCCTTGGCTGCGGCTGCGTCCGCCGAGCCGGTGAGGATACCCGTCAGCGACAGGTAGAGCGTGAACACGCTCGCAAAGCCGATGAGCAGCAGCCGGAACGTCTTGCGCAGCAGACCGCTGAGGGACGCGAGCACGTCGTTTTCGAGCGTTGTGCCGCAGATGACCGTACCTGCGTACAGATACAGCAGCGGCAAGAGCACCGCCGTCTCCGCGGACAGAAGCACATCCAGAAACAGTGAAGTCGCCGCGTATTTTGCGGCCGCCGATGTCGCCGCGCCACTCGCCGCCGCGGCGGCACACATGCTCGGCAGCAGGATCTTGGAAAAATCCCGCAGCGTTGCAAGTGCCTCGCTGCCCGCGGTGATGCACGAGGTCACGTGCGTAACGCTCAGCGCAGCGACCGCCACCGTACCTGCCATCTGCGTGACCTTTCCGCAGGCGCCGCTCACGGAAAGGGACGCGCACAGCGCCGACAGAAACACGATCGCCAGCAGCAGCGCCGCATTGCGCGCCGCCGACGCGACGGCCCCGCCGCCCTCGTGCAGCACATAGACCCAGAGCTTTGCGAGCAGGGACTGCGGCTGCGCGGCATCCGCAACGGACAGTTCACCGAAGGCGTCATATGCCTGCTCCGGAAGCGCGGATTCCAGCGACGCCGTGCCGAAATCCGCTGCCTGCTCAGCCGCAACATCGTAGGCAAACGCCCCCGGCGTGCACGCCGCCAGCACCAGCAGCACAGTCAAAAGCACAAGCAGCCGCTTTTTCATAAGCATTCTCCGATCATGGTCAAAAACGTGCGCATCAGCGGCAGCGCGGCATAGAGCGCTGCCGCCACGCCAACGAGCTGCACCGCACAGGCGCCGGCAGCCTGTCCGGCGTCTTTGCAGAGGCTCTCCCCGATCATCGTCAGGATGCTGATGGTCATGCACTTGAGCAGCGGCCCGGTGTAGACGCCGGAGAGCTTGCTAACCGCGATCGCATCGCGGAAAAACGCTGCCAGCGGCTCCAGCAGACCGATGCACAAAAACAGCGCCAGCAGTGCCGCCGCCATGCTCAGCAGAAGCGACATGCCCGGCACGGCCTTGTAGACCGTGGCGGCGGCAGCGGCGGCAATGACCACGATGATGATCGCCTGAAAGACCGGCTCCATCACAGGGAAAACAGGCTCTTGATTAAATCGAACAGCTCGCTGATCTTCTGGATCACCAGCACCAGCACCACGACCAGACCGGCAATGGTCGTCATAAGTGCCTGCTCGTCGCGCCCGGCACGCGAGAGCAGGATATTGAGCACAGCGACCAGAATACCGATCGCCGCAATCTTAAAGACAAGGTCAACGTCCATAAGCGCCTCCTGTGTAATCAAAACAGAGCCACGGCGGCGAGCAGACCAAGCGTCGCGCCGAGGCCGCAAAAGAGTTTTCCGCGCTGTGTCGTGTCCGCCTGCATCTGCGCCGCAGCAGCCTGCAGCGTCTCGATGCAGGTGTCCAGCGCGCGGCGCTGGATCTGCGCGTCATACTTGCCAAGCTGTTCGCCCAGCGTCAGCAGCGCTGCGCGCACATCGGGCGTCAGCATGTCCAGCGCCTGAAACGCGGCCGCCCAGCTCTCGGAAAACGGCCGGCCGCCGTCCGTGATACCGTCTGCGAGCGCGGCATATTGCGTACTCAGCGGCTCGGGCGCGCCCGCCGCCAGATGGCGCAGCGCCTCCGGCAGCGGCAGCAGACGGCCGACGATATCGCTGCGCAGCAGGTTCAGGCTGTCGATCACCGCCGTGAGCAGGCGCAACCGCAGCCGCAGCTCCTGCCGCAGCGCGAATCCGGCGGCCGTACTGCCCAGAAACACCAGCGCCGCTCCCAGCCAGTGCAGGCGCGTCATGTCAGATCCTCAACGGTATAGACGCGCTCGCCGTCGCTGCGCGTGATGCACACGGCGCGGCGGAAAATATGCTCGTCCAGCAGTGCACGGTACAGCGCCCTGTGCCGCAGCGCCGCAACGCTCTGCGCGTGCGCCGTTGCCAGCAGCGCGACGCCGCAGCCGGCGGCGATGCGGATGGCCTCAATGTCCTCCGGCGCGCTGATCTCGTCAAACGCCAGCACATCCGGCCGCATGGCGCGCAGGAGCATCATGCAGCAGGCCGCCTTCTGCCCGCCGGTCATCACGTCCGTATTTGCCCCGATGTCAAACTGCGGCGCGCGGTTCTGCACGGCCGCGATCTCGCCGCGCTCGTCCATGAGCGAGATGCGCGTGCCCATATCGGACAGGCGGCGCACACACTCGCGTAGCAGCGTCGTTTTCCCGTTGCCAGGCGGCGAGAGGATGAGCGTACTGCAAAACCCATCGCGGAGCAGCTGCGGCAAAAGCGCATCGGCACAGCCGGGCACCGCGTGCGGGATGCGCACAGACACGGAGCTCAGTTGCCGGATGCCGTCGATCTGCCCGGCAGCCTGTCCGTAAGCGCAGCCGCAAAGCCCGACGCGGCAGCCGCCGGCCGTCTGTAAGTACCCCTGCCGGATCTGTTCTCCGGCCGCGTAAACGGACGCTCCCGTCGCGCGCTCGAGCAGATAGTCCAGATCACCCGCCAGAATGGCGCGGCATTCCGCCGGATATACATGCGTCTGCGTCAGCAGCACGGGCACCTGGCCGATGCGGCAGCAGATCTCTTCCACGAGTTCCTGCCGGTCGCGCTGCGTGTGCGCAATGGCCTGTCCCAGCGCCGGCGGGAACAGCGCCAGCGCCTGATTTGTGAAGATCATGGTGGTCCCTCCTCTTTTGTTCTGCCACATCCTATGCACGCGCCGCGCGCGGCAGAACAAAAAAAGAGACAGCCGATTGGCTGCCTCTCAGGTAAGATAGTTACGAATTACAGTTTGCGGCACTCGAGGTAATAGCGCTTGTCCGCGCCGAGGCCGATGGAAAAGCTCTTTTTCGGGAACGGGCCGGAGCGCAGCACCGACGTAAAGAGCTCCGCCTTATCCATGCGCGGCATGAGGATTCCGCAGCAGCCATCACCGGCCGCAAGGGCGATCGCCTCATCGTCGCCGTGGATATAATCGACCGAGCCGCCGTTTTCCGCGAGATAGGCCGTGCAGAACACATCCATCGCGGCGATCGCTTCACCGAGCGACGCGCCCTTGGCGAGAATGTCGCGGCGCGCACGCCCGGCGATCAGGGAGATCGCATAGCCGCTGCCGTCAGTGGATGCCAGCGCCGTCTCCGCCGCCTGCATCCATTTGGACGCATCGGTACCGAAGAGCACGCGGTGGATGGGTTCAAACGTCACGGCCGGGCTGTGCAGGTTCACAAGCTCAACGAGCGCGTAGCGCGCGGGATCGGCCGCCGCCTGCTCGGGCGTGAGCGTTTGTTTCTTCTCCAGCCAGCACAGACGGGCTGCCGCCAGACTGTGGTTGCCGTCCGCGATGACAAAGCGCATGGGGTACGCGCCGTCCGTGCCGACGCCGGTCGCGCACAGGCGCGCGGCAAGCGCATCCGCCTTCGCGCCCGCAATGCGCAGGCCGCGAACGTGACCGCCGCCGGACATGAGGTCAAAATCATACAGCGTTTCGCCGGCCGCCGCCTGCGCTTCCCGGCGGATCGTATCCTCCGGATCACTGTAAAACACCATGATGTGCGGCATCTCCAGCGCCGCCGCCGCGCGGATGCGCACACGCGCAGGCAGGCGCGAGGCGACCGTGCCCTCCGTCGCGCGGATCGGCGTGACGGAGTCCGGCGCGTAATCATACGCCTCCAGATCGAGCGCGCCGACAACGCCGCAGCGCACGGCGCCGCCCGGCAGCGTGCGCTGCACGAGCACAAGGCTGTGCGGCACGGTGCGGAACACGCCGTCATCGAGGTAACGGCGCATGGTCTGCTGGATCTCGCGCGTCGCCGCAGCCTCATCGCACTTGCCGAGGTAAAACTCCGGCAGCATCAGCCGCAGCGTGGACGGCGCGTCGCCGACGGTGTCCTGCACTGCCTGCCAATAGCCGGCATCCGCCGTGAACTGGTCACAGGCAATGACGCTCCAGCGCCGCATATCCGCATGCGCCGGCAATAGAATATCCGTTGGGGTAAAAAACAGGTTCAGGTTCATTCCTGGCTCCACTTTTCCGCTCTGCCGACGGCGCGCAGCCAATTATCGTGATACTGCTTTGCCTGCTCGGCATCCATTTCGGGCTTGAAAATACGGTCAGACTGGCGCAGGAGCGCAATATCGTCCACGCTCTCCCAGACGCCGCTGGCAATACCGGCGAGGAACGCCGCGCCGAACGCCGTCGTCTCGACCAGCTTCGGCCGGTCGATCGGCACGCGCAGCATATCCGCCTGAAACTGCATCAAAAACGAACTGACGGACGCGCCGCCGTCCACACGCAGGACGGAGATCGGGCTCTCGGCATCGACCTGCATGGCATCGAGCAGGTCCTTGACCTGATACGCGATGCCCTCAAGCGTGGCGCGGGCGATGTGTGCCTTGTTGCTGCCGCGCGTGAGGCCGACGATCGCGCCGCGGGCGTACATATCCCAGCGCGGCGCGCCGAGACCGGTGAACGCGGACACAAGATACACGCCGCCGTTGTCCGGCACGCTCTCGGCCAGGATATCGCACTCATGCGCCGTGCCGATCAGGCCGAGCTCGTCGCGCAGCCACTGGATGGAGCTGCCGGCATTGAACACGCTGCCCTCGAGCGCATAGGTCGTCTTACCGTTGACCGACCACGCAACGCTCGTGACCAGGCCGCTGACGCTGCGCACGGATTTGCTGCCGGTGTTCATGAGCGTGAAGCAGCCGGTGCCGTATGTATTTTTCGCCTGGCCCGGCACGATGCACGCCTGCCCAAGCAGGGCGGCCGCCTGATCGCCGGCGCTGCCGCAGACCGGAATGCCCTCGAGCGTCTCCAGTCCCGGCAGACCTGCCGTCACCTGTCCGTACACCATGGACGACGGCACCGGCGTCGGCAGCATGCTCATCGGAACGCCGAGACGCGCGCAGAGCTCCTCGTCCCAGCAGAGATTGTCAATGTCAAACAGCATCGTGCGCGAGCAGTTGGAATAGTCCGACACATGGGCGCGGCCGCCGGTCAGATTCCAGATGAGCCACGAGTCCACATTGCCGAACAGCAGCTCGCCGCGCTCAGCGCGCTCGCGCGCACCCGGAACGTTATCGAGGATCCACTTGATCTTCGTGCCGGAAAAATAGGCGTCGATGAGCAGGCCGGTCTTCTCCTTCACATACGGGCCAAGACCGTCGGCCGTGAGCTGATCGCAGATGGGCGCCGTGCGGCGGCACTGCCAGACGATCGCGTTATAGATGGGCTTGCCCGTATTCTTGTCCCAGACGATCGTCGTCTCGCGCTGGTTCGTGATGCCGATGCCGGCGATGTCCGTCGGCGACAGGCCGCTCTTTTCAAACGCCTCGCTCATGGCAAGCATCTGGCTCTCAAGGATGACCATCGGATCATGCTCTACCCAGCCCGGCTTCGGGTAGATCTGCGTAAAAGGATACTGCGCCAGAGACACAATGTTGCCCTTACTGTCGAAGATAATGGAGCGGGAACTGGTTGTACCCTGGTCAAGTGCAATGATGTAGCCGTTCATAATTAACATTAACCTCCATAGACTTGACGGAATCCGTCAATTGGAATACAATTCAGGTAGCATTTAGTATATCACAACTGGAGGAGTATTGCTATGCCATCTTTTCATGATTTCAGGTTTTTATCCACTGACGGGAAACACAAGGTATTTGCAAGAGAATGCACCCCCGACGGCGAAGTCCGCGCCGTTTTGCAGATCGCGCACGGCGTCGCCGAGCATATCTATCGTTACGCCCCATTCATGGAGTTTCTGGCCAATCACGGCTTTGTCGTCGTCGCAAACGACCACCTCGGCCACGGCAAGACCGCCGAAAACGAGCAGGAGCTGTGCTTCTTCGCGGAAAAGGACGGCTGGAACGATGTCGTGAGCGACATGGATCAGCTCCATAAGCTGACCGCCGCCAAGTATCCCGACGTCCCCTACTTCCTGTTCGGCCACAGCATGGGCAGCTTCCTGACCCGCACCTATATCATTGACCATCCGGAGGGGCTCAAGGGTGTCATCATCAGCGGCACCGGCCAGAACCCGGCCGCCGTCGTCGCCGCCGGTAAGCTCATGGCAAAGCTCGAAATGATCGACAACGGCCCCATGTATCACAGCCCCACGCTCGACAAGCTCGCCTTCGGCAGCTATAACAAGAAATATGACCACGTGCGCACAAAGCTCGACTGGCTCACCCGCGACGAAGCGATCGTGGATCAGTACATCGCCGACCCGCTCTGCGGCGCGATGGCGACCGCCGGCATGTTCCATGATATGATGGGCGGCCTGCAGTATATCTGGAAGACGGAAAACCTCAACAAGATGAACAAGGCCACACCGGTCTATTTCATGGCCGGCGACGGCGACCCGGTCGGTAACTACGGCGAGGGCGTCAAGAAGGTCTATAACCGCTTCCTGAAGGTCGGCTGCAAGGACGTAAAGCTCAAGCTCTATAAGGACGGCCGCCACGAGATGCTCAACGAGCTCAACAAGGACGAGGTGTATGCCGACGTCCTCGAGTGGCTCAACAGCAAGATCTGATGTCTCAAACCGATGTCCGCGCATCGCGCGGGGATCGATAAATTCCCGGAAAGAACGCAGGACGAAGCGCGATGAAACAGGTGGATACCAAAGCATATATGACTGCGCTGCGCTCGCTCACCGAGCAGGGGCACAGCGTCAGCGTGCCCGTCGCCGGCAGCAGTATGTCGCCCTTTCTGGCAGGCGGGCGCGACACCGTGTTCTTTTCCAGGCCGGACACGCCCCTGCGCCGCGG
>OGGU01000716.1_pt1 | contig 23589 bp, 18 predicted proteins | sample 1571241 | NCBI WGS metagenome assembly OGGU01 (sample SAMEA2581934, study PRJEB24529) | metagenome | biome: Human gut stool | place: China | collected 2011
GTTTTACGAGTGGAAGGTCACGAACACTCGATTCATTTTACGCCGGAAATCGGCGAGCCCTGTAAGACCTTGTTTTTATGGGCTGTACAACTGTTTCAGTATAACAATAATCTGGGAAAAGTCAAGCCCTGTGTCAAAATATCCAATAGTTGCATTTTCTGCGTAAAAATGCGAAAATATAAGATAACGCATTGATTGCAAGAAAGTAAGGAGAAGTATATGTATATTATCGCAGGGCTGGGGAATCCCGGCAAAGAATATGAAAATACGAGACATAATATCGGTTTTGATGTCATAGACAGATTAGCAGAGGAAGAAAATATTGCTGTCATGGAGAGCAAACACAAGGCGTTGATCGGCAAAGGCTACGTGGCAGGGCAGAAGGTGATCCTGGCGAAGCCCCAGACCTTCATGAACTTAAGCGGAGAGAGCATCCGTGAGATCGTGGATTATTATAAGGTGGACGATACCTCGGAGCTGATCGTGATCTCCGATGATATCAGCCTGGATGTGGGACAGATCCGCATCCGCAAAAAGGGCAGCGCCGGCGGACATAATGGACTCAAGAATATCATCAAGATGTTAGGGCATGATACTTTTACCCGTGTCCGCATGGGCGTAGGTGAGAAACCGAAGAATTATGACCTGGCAGATTATGTATTGGGACATTTCCCGGTGGAAGAACGTAAGGTTATGGATGATGCTACGAAGACCGCCGCAGAAGCGATCCGCATGATCCTCACGGAGAGCGCAGACGCAGCCATGAACCATTTTAACAGTAAGAAAGCGTGAAAAAATGCAGGCACTACTTGCGCCATTGAAAGAACTGGCGGAATATGATGAGGTCCGTAAGATCGTCAGACAGGGAAAGGGAACGGTTGCCCTGTCCGGATGCGTGGACTCACAGAAACTTCACATGATCTACGGACTCAGCGATGGCCTGAAATACAAGGTCATCGTTACTTATAATGACTTAAAAGCCAAGGAGATCTACGAGGAATACCGCTTTTATGACAGAAATGTCATGCTGTATCCGGCGAAGGACCTGATCTTTTTCCAGGCAGATATTCACGGTAATCAGCTGGTACAGGAGCGGATCAAGACCTTGCGCAGAGTCGTGGAGGGCAAGCCTGTCACCATCGTCACCACCTATGCGGCACTGATGACACCCCAGGTGCTGTGGGAGGAGAAGGACATCATCCACACCGAGCGGGGCGGTAGTCTGGACGAGAGTAAACTGGCATCCCGGCTGGTAGCTATGGGATACGAGAAAGCCTATCAGGTGGAAAGCCCAGGGCAATTCTCCGTGCGTGGCGGTATTGTGGATATTTTTGACCTGACGGAGGAGAATCCCTACCGTATCGAACTGTGGGGGGATGAAGTGGAATCCATCCGCAGCTTCGATATCTTAAGCCAGCGTTCCATTGAGAAGCTGGAGAGTATCACGGTCTACCCGGCGACGGAGTTCGTGTTGTCTGAGGAGCAGATTCGCATGGGAATCGCCAGACTGGAGAAGGAAGCCGTCAAACAGGAGAAAATTTTCCGGGATGCCCACCAGCCGGAGGAAGCCCACAGAATCGCCACCCAGGTAAGCGAGTTGAAGGAACAGCTGTTGGAATTCCAGAGCAAAGCGAACCTGGAAGGATATATCCGATATTTTTATGAAAATACGGTGACTATGCCGGAGCTGCTGGCGGATATGGCGGGACGATCTCTGGTCTTCTATATTGATGAACCGGCGCGGGTGAAAGAGCAGGCGGACGCCATTGAACTGGAATTCCGGGAGAGCATGGAGCAGCGTGCGAGAAAAGGCTATGTGCTACCGGGACAGATGAATATTCTCTACAGCGGAGAGCAGGTGGCGGCCACATTGGAGAAAAATGCCGTGGTGACACTGGCTACCATGGAGACCAAGTACGGCTATTTCCGGACGGAAAAACATGTGGATATTGCAGCCCGCAACATTGCTCCCTATAACAACAGCTTTGAATCCCTGGTAAAAGACCTGAAAAAATATAAAAAAAGCGGATATCGGGTGCTGTTACTGTCCGGCTCCCGTACTCGCGCAAGACGTCTGGCAGAGGATCTGCGGAATGCGGAAGACGGCGGTGCGGGACTCACGGCAGTATATACGGAAGACCCCATGCGGGAAGTACAACCCGGAGAGATCCTGACCTATTATGGGCATGTAAATAAAGGATTCGAATACCCATGGCTGAAATTTGTAGTGCTGTCCGAGAGTGATATTTTCGGATCGGAGAAACGTAAGAAGAAAAAGAAAAAACTCTACCAGGGGCAGAAGATCAATGATTTCAATGACCTGAAGATCGGTGATTACGTAGTGCATGAGACCCACGGATTGGGGATATACAAAGGCATCGAAAAGGTAGAGGTAGAAAACATTGTCAAGGATTACCTGAAGATCGAGTACCGGGACGGTGGCAATCTGTACATTCTCGCTACCGGACTGGATGTAATCCAGAAATACGCCTCCGCCGATGCGGCGAAGAAGCCGAAGCTTAATAAGCTGGGTGGCAAGGAATGGGAACATACCAAGACCAAGGTCCGCAGTGCGGTCAGTGCCGTGGCAAAGGATCTCGTGGAGCTGTATGCGGTGCGCCAGCAGAGTGAGGGCTATGCCTTTGGAAAAGACACGGTATGGCAGCGGGAGTTTGAGGAAATGTTTCCCTTCGAGGAGACGGAGGATCAGCTGAGTGCTATCGCGGATACCAAGGCCGACATGGAAAGCCATCGGATCATGGATCGCCTGATCTGCGGAGATGTGGGATATGGTAAGACAGAGATCGCGATCCGCGCTGCCTTCAAAGCAGTACAGGAGGGCAAACAGGTGGTGTACCTGGTGCCTACCACCATTTTAGCACAGCAGCATTACAACACTTTTGTGCAGCGAATGAAGGATTTCCCGGTCAATATTGCCCTGATGAGCCGGTTTCGCACACCTTCGGAGATCAAAAAGACAGTAAAAGACCTGGAAAAGGGAATGGTGGATATCGTCATTGGTACTCACAGAGTATTGTCGGCGGATGTGAAGTTCAAGGATCTGGGTCTGTTGATCATCGATGAGGAGCAGCGTTTTGGCGTGGCTCATAAGGAGAAGATCAAGAAACTAAAAGAGAACGTGGATGTGCTGACCCTGACGGCAACCCCGATTCCCCGTACCCTGCACATGAGCCTCATCGGTATCCGGGATATGAGCGTGCTGGAGGAGGCTCCCAACGACAGGCTGCCGATCCAGACTTTTGTCTGCGAATACAACGACGAACTGGTCAGAGAGGCTATTGTCCGAGAGATGGCCCGGGGCGGACAGGTCTACTATGTCTATAACCGTGTGAATAACATTGCGGATATTGCGGCACAGATCGCGAAACTGGTGCCGGAAGCAAATGTGGCCTATGCCCATGGACAGATGAAGGAGCATGAACTGGAACGGATCATGTTTGATTTCATCAACGGAGAGATCGATGTGCTGGTGTCCACTACTATTATAGAGACCGGTCTGGATATCTCCAACGTAAACACCATGATCATTCATGACTCGGATAATCTGGGGCTGTCCCAGTTGTACCAGCTCAGAGGCCGCGTGGGACGCTCCAACCGGAATGCCTATGCGTTTCTGATGTACAAGCGGGACAAAATGTTAAAGGAAGTAGCGGAGAAACGGCTTGCGGCGATCAAGGAATTCACAGATCTGGGCAGCGGTTTCAAAATTGCCATGCGGGACCTGGAGATCCGTGGAGCCGGGAATCTGCTGGGGATGAGCCAGCATGGCCACATGGAAGCCGTAGGATACGACCTCTACTGCAAAATGTTGAATGAGGCGGTGCAGAATCTGAAGGGAATCCATACGACGGTGGATTTCACCACCGTGATCGACCTGGATGTGGATGCATATATTCCGGCGGAATATATTGTGAATGAAACACAGAAGCTGGATATCTATAAGCGCATCGCCGGCATTGAGACGCTGAAAGAGCGGGATGAGATGAAGGATGAGCTGTTAGACCGTTTTGGCAATATCCCCAAGGCAGTGGACAATCTGCTGCGGATCGCACTGATCCGCATGGCGGCACACGCACTGGATATGACGGAGATCAAGGGCAAAAACGGCCGGATCACCTTTAATTTCCGACCGGATGCAGCCATAGACCCGCTGAAGATCCCCGCGTTTCTGAAAAAGCATGGAGAGGAAATGAGCTTCACCGCATACGGCAATCCGTTTTTTACCTATAAATACAAAAAAACGGGACTGGTAGAGACCGATGCGGAACTCCTGATGGGGAAAACCGAGGAATTATTGGAAGAAATGAAAGAACTGGTGCTGGAAAAATTGCCGGCTCAGGAAAATTAAGAGAATTTTATGGGACATTAAAAGAGATACCTTCTTATCAGAACAGCAAACAAAAGGCTTCTGATAAGGAGGTATTTTACGATGAAGGGATATGTAACAGCCAGCGGATACATGGGATATGTGGAGAACGAATATATCTTATTTGCCAGCGAAGATGACTATTTTGATTACATGGAGGCTATTTAGGAACAGCAACATACCAGTCATAAAAAGGTGTCAGGGTGAAGCTGTCTTTGAACAGATCGGCCTCTGTGTAGTAAATAATATAAATACTGTCAGTGGATATGGTATCGTAATTGATGCGCGTATTGACCCGGATTCCGTCAGCGGTGGTAAAGGCGGCCGGAGCCGGGGCAACATCATAGGTAACGGTAGCCAGGTACTGGGAAGGCAATGTTTGTGTATACAGAAGCAGTCTGGGCCATTGCGTTGCCTTTTTCGCGCTGATCGTAGTCAGACCGAGCGTCTTGCACTGTTTCATCGAATACGCAACACAGTCTTCTACACCTTGGGAAAAATAAGCGTTTGTAGTTTCCGCATACTTGGTGTAATAGTCCTTTTGGAACAGAACCAGACAGATGAGGAAGAATGCAGTGGTGCAGCCTGTAAAAATCCTGCCGAGAGATTGAGACTTCCCCTTCAGGAAGCAGGAACATTTCCAGATACCATATGCCTCGCATAAGACAAGCGGGATATAGAGATCATTGATCTGATGCATCCTGGCGGTGACCAGCAGCGAGGTGATTCCACCTCCCATCAGCTGGGCAAACAGGAAGAATTCCCAGCAAAACACATGCTGCCGCACAGAACGAATCAGCCGGTACAGCATACAGCCGATTCCGATCAGGATAAAGACGCGGCCGATATCGTAAAATAATCCCCAGGGCAGTAGAAAGTCATAGGGACTTCCGGTATCCTGCAATAACAATAAATGTGCCGTGTTTTTGAAATTCGCATAAACAGAACTTAGGGAAAAAGCAATCTCTCCGCCGCGATACCCCTGTGTTTTGGGAATAGTGATCCAGGGTAAGGCGATCTCCGGCAACAGTCCCTGATTGACCAGGACAAATAAAAGCAACGGTAATGCCAGGACAAACAGGAGCAGAACAGACAGAACGCTGTAACGGTTGCAATGGATTTTATGATAGCGGATCCCGTAACATACCTGCAGAGCCAGCAGGATGGGAAGCATAGGCCAGATCACTGCGTAGCAATAGAGGGAGAGACCGTAAAAAAGTGCCGAGAGCAACAGATAACGGTTGTCATTCATGCCCCGTACAAAAAAGTACAGACCAAACATGAGAAAACCGGGGGCCATATTGGCATCCAATGCCCAACGACAGGCCATGATGTGCCAGGGACAGACGCTTAAGGCGAATAAGGCCCAGAGACCCGCAGTGTGGCCGAACATTTCCTTTACCAGACAATAGACGCACCAAAGCGTTAGAATACCTACCAGTGCCTGAGGAAGCCTTCCGAGAAAAGTAGTGGGAATCCCTTTGTTCAACAGCAGGAGAGGAGTGAGAAGCCAGGAGTACATGGCACTCTGCCCGTCTCCCCAGCTGGACATATAGATGGGGAATGCATAGCCTTCGTGTAAAAGGTCATAGGAGTTCAGCAGGACAAAAGCCTCATCCTGATGTAGGCCACCGGGCACCCGGGACAGGTATAACAGACGCAGAAGTGCTCCCAGTAACAGAATCAGAACCGGACAATAACGTCTGTAAAAAGTGTTACTATCGGAAAGGAATTTTGAATGCATAAAAATACCTCAATTCTTAGAATGATAATACAGATTGATTATAGCAGATATTGACGGCAAATTCAGTATTTTCGTTAAATTTTTAATTTATGTCTGGCACCTTTACCGACGCCATATATTTGTGTTATAGTACAAATGTAAAGAGAAAATGTAAGGGGTTTCAATGGCACACTGTGAGGAATACCGGAGAGATTCCGATACAACATTTGGCAAAAATGCAGATGGGAGTTTATATTATGGAACTGACTGAGAAAAAGGAATTTGACCTGCTCTCTCTGGGAGAGATCATGCTGAGATTATCACCGCCCGATAACGAACGTATCACCAGAGGCGACAGCTTCAGCAAGCAGGCCGGAGGTGCAGAACTGAATGCCATCACCGGTGCGGCAATGCTCGGATTGCGCTGCGGTATTATCTCCAAGCTGCCGGCCAATGACCTGGGTGTATATATTAAGAACCGTGTACGTCTCTGCGGCGTCAGCGATGACTATCTGGTATATGACGATGATAAGGATGCGAGACTGGGCGTGTACTATTATGAGAATGGTGCTTATCCGAGAAAACCCCGTATCGTCTATGACCGTAAGAATACTTCTATCAATAAACTGAGTGTTGCGGATTATGATGACAGCCTGTATAGCGATACCCGTTGCTTCCATACCAGTGGTATTACACTGGCGCTGAGCCCCGAGCTGAGAGCAACCGCCATTGAGATGATCAAGCGTTTCAAGGCGCAGGGAGCCATCATCTCCTTCGATGTGAACTTCCGCGGCAATCTGTGGACCGGTGCTGAGGCGAAGGAATGCATCGAATCCATTCTGCCTTATGTTGATATCTTCTTCTGCTCCGAGGACACCGCACGCCTGACTTTCCTGAAGGAAGGCGATGCCAAGAGTATTATGAAGAGCTTCACGGAGGAGTATCCGATCTCCATCGTGGCATCCACACAGCGTATCGTACATAGCCCGAAGCGTCATACCTTCGGTTCTATCATTTACAGTGCCAAGGACGATACTTATTATGAAGAAGCGCCTTACACCGATATCGAAGTCGTAGACCGTATTGGAAGCGGTGACGCTTATATCTCAGGTGTCCTGTACGGACTGCTGGCACATCCCGGCGAGTACCAGAGAGCACTGGAATACGGTAATGCCATCAGTGCCCTGAAGAATACCATCCCCGGCGATCTGTTATGCACTGACCTGAAGGAGATCCAGGGGATCATCAAGGAGCATAAGTCCACCGGACGCATTGCGGAGATGGATCGCTAAAGCATTTCCCCTTCTTATCTGATCAAAGAAATAGAACAGACAAAGCTCTGTCATGTCAATTTAAGTGCATGGCAGGGCTTTTCTGTTTATTTTTAACAATAATAAGCCTAAAATATATTAAAAAGTCTGCTATACAAGATTAAATTAGTTTGATATACTAAAGATTGATATAGTACTAAAAGCAGGATGTTATCAGATGGAAGATTTGAGAAACAGAAGGGAGACAGCAATTTGGAAAAGGAAGACCGTATCCGGCAGAAAGAACAATGGAAACAACTGTCTCCTTCTGAAAAATGGCAGTATTTTATAGACTATTATCTGCGGGTTACCATAGGCGTGACAACGGGAATCGTCATTCTGATCTTCCTGATCGTGCATTTTGCCACCAAGACAAGCTTCGTCATGGGAGTCATGGCAGTGAATACGGACGGAGAGCACATCGAAGCCACCGGTCCGGATTATTTTACGGATTTCCTGCGGGAACACGGTGTGATGTCCAAACGGGATGTGGTGAACCTGAATTATACGATCTGGATCGATCCGAACTCGGATTCCGACGTGGATTCCACGAATCTCAGCACGATCCAGGTATTGTTCATGACCCGGTCGGTGGATGTGTTTTTTTCTGACGAAGAGTTTTTGAAGCTCATGGGCGGCACGGATTATCTGGTGGATTTAAGGGATTATCTGCCTCAGGAGCTATTGGACAGATATGAAGATCAGCAGATCAAAGTGTTAAATACCATGACGGGAGAGACGATCGTGGCAGGGATCTGGCTGGAAGATAATGCCTGGGTGCAAAAGACCGGCTGGTATGAGCACACGGCAGCGGTAGGACTGGCGGATGGCATGAAAAACCCGGAACTGGCGGTGGCGCTGTTGGAGGAAATATTGAATGCGGAATAAGGATGAAAAACATTACCGGGGCATAGAAAAGCTGACGGACAATCCGTTTTTAAATCTGTATCATATCGATGCACTGGGGCGGGACGGCATGCCGTTTCACTATTATTTTGCTTCCCGCAATGATGAGGATAATATCAAACATAAGACTCATAGCCTGCGCCCCGAAGGTATGGCGGTCTATGCGGTAACGGAGGATGGACAACATCTGGTACTGGTGCGGCAGTACCGTTACCCCATGGACGATTATCTCTATGAACTGCCAGCAGGATTGATCGAGCCGGGAGAGACGGCTTCGGAGGCTGCCTGCCGGGAGATGATCGAGGAGACCGGTTGGGAACTGAAGGTATATGAAGGCGGGGAGCCGGCATTCCGCAGAGGCTTTTTCCTGGCGCAGGGGCTGACGGACGAGAGCGGTAGTATGATCTTCGGCACGGTGACGGAGCAGGTGGGACAGCAGATGGAGAACACTGAGGATATTCAGGTGATCCTGGCGGACAGACAGGAGGTACTCCGGATCCTGAGACAAGAGCGGGTATCCATGCGCTGCGGACTGATGCTGATGCAGTTTTTGAAGGCAGAAACGGAAGCACCGTTTGCTTTTTTACATTTGTGACAGATATATCAACAGAAAGCATAAAAGACAGGGGCGCACTTGCCGCTCGGAGAAGTTTGGAAATGACGATTTTTAGAAAAATTTTTATTCCGGAAAGAAAGAGGTAAAAGTATGGCAATCAGATACATAGAACAGGACAGAACCTTCTGGCTGGATACAGAACACACCAGCTACATCATGGCTGTTGTGGATGAGGAGAATTTTGTGGGGCATGTATACTACGGGCAGAAATTGCAGTATACCGAAAATGCACCGGCTCCGTTATATTTAATGCGTACGGGGGAGGCACCCTTCGTCCCGTCACAGAACAACAGAGAGCGTGTGGCATTCCTGGATTCCTTCCCCATGGAGTATCCGGGGAACGGGTTAGGAGACTACAGAGAGAGTGCTGTCTCCATCCGGACCGTGGGAGGACATGTGGGAGTGCAGCTAAATTACGTCTCCCATGAGATCGTAAAGGGGAAGCCCGCGCTTCCCGGGCTGCCTTCTACTTTTCCGGGAGAGGAGGATTGCGACACCCTGATCCTGCACCTGGAGGACCAGACGACCGGTTTGACGGCAGAACTGATCTATACTACATTTGAAAAAGTAGATGTGATCACCCGCAGTGTAATCCTGAAAAATACAACAGAACAGCCGATTTATCTGACAAAAGTTATGTCTGCCTGCCTGGATCTGGATTGCACGGATGAAAAGTATGACATCCTTACCTTGCACGGTTCCTGGGGGAGAGAACGTCAGATGGAGAGGAGAAGCCTGATGCATGGTAAGCAGAGCGTTGGGTCTGTCAGAGGAGAATCCTCCCACCAGGAGCATCCGTTTATTGCATTGCTGTCAGAAAATGCAACGCAGGATACCGGTGAAGTCTACGGCATGCATTTTGTATATTCCGGTAATTTCCTGGCACAGGCAGAGCTGTCACAGTTCGACTCCATCCGTATGACTATGGGGATCCATCCGGAGAATTTTGTATGGAAACTGGAGCAGGGAGAAAGCTTTGTTGCGCCCGAAGTAGTAATGACTTATTCTTCAGAGGGACTTAGCGGTATGACACATCATTATCATGATATGTACCGCGAGCATCTGATCCGTGGAGAATACCGGGATAAAAAGCGTCCGATTCTGATCAATAACTGGGAAGCTACGTACTTTGATTTTAACACCGATAAATTATTAAAGATTGCAAAGCAGGCATCAAAGCTTGGGATCGAAATGTTGGTCATGGACGATGGTTGGTTCGGACACCGTAATGATGACAGCACGAGCCTGGGTGACTGGAAGGTCAATGAGCAGAAGCTTCCGGGAGGTCTGAAACTTTTGGTGGATCAGGTAAATGCCATGGGACTTAAGTTCGGTATCTGGTTCGAACCGGAGATGATCTCGCCGGATTCGGATCTGTACAGAGAGCATCCCGACTGGGCAATCTCCATTCCGGGCCGTGTAGGAAGCCTGTGCCGGAATCAGTATGTACTGGATCTGTCCCGGAAGGAAGTCAGAGATCATGCTTTTGAAAGCGTGGCGGCAGTGCTGCACAGCACCAATATCGAATATGTGAAATGGGACATGAACCGTCAGCTGTCGGATCTGGGCAGCGTGGAACTGCCTGCGGATCGTCAGGGAGAGTTGTACCACAGATATGTGTTGGGGGTATACGAACTGCAGGAGAGACTGCTTGCGGAATTTCCTCATCTGCTCTTAGAGAATTGCTCCGGGGGTGGAGCGAGATTCGATCCTGGCATGCTGTATTACAGCCCGCAGATCTGGTGTTCCGATGATACGGATGCAATTGAACGGTTGAAGATTCAGGAAGGCACGATGCTGCTGTATCCATTATCCACTATGGGAGCCCATGTATCGGATTGCCCCAACCACGCCTTGGGAAGAGTGACACCTTTTGAGACCAGGGGTCATGTGGCACTGGCAGGCACCTTCGGCTACGAGCTTGATATCACGAAGATTCCTGAGGAGGACAGGCAGCAGATCCCTGCACAGACCGCTATGTATCACAAATACAACGATCTGATCCGCAGGGGAGATTACTGGCGGATCGCGTCATATTTAGAAAACGGCAGCTACGACTGCTACATGGTAGCTTCCAAGGATAAAAAGGAAGCGCTGATAACTTATGTACAGGTATTATCAAGACCGAATTTTCACAGCAGAAGAGTGCGTCTGAAAGGATTGTCACCGGAAAACCGCTACCGCATAGAGGAGACCGGAGAAGTACTCGGCGGTGATGTGCTGATGCAGGCCGGCATGTTAATAGCACCTTTGTGGGGTGACTACCGCAGCAGGCTGATCCATTTGATTGAGGCGTAAAACTGGGCAGGAGCATGCCTTGACATAAGATTTTCAGATTACTAAGATTTAAGTAGGGTTGATGATTTAACGGAGATGACAGTGAAAATAGCGATAAGGAGTACGAAATTATGGCAAAAGCAGTAAAATTAGCAGATATCGCAGAACGGGTAGGAGTCAGCACGGTAACAGTGTCAAAAGCACTGTCCGGACAAAAAGGCGTCAGTGAGGAAGTAAGGGAAAAAATCCACAGTATTGCGAAAGAACTGGGTTATCAGCAGCCGTCAGCGGCAAGAAAAAGTCAGAACCAGAAGAGCTACAATATCGGCATTTTGATCTCTGAGAGATTTTTGGATAAATATGAGTCCTTTTACTGGCAGATGTATCAGTCGGTAGCTACCAGAGCCACAGCAAAGGAATGCTTTACCATGCTGGAGGTCATCGGAATGGCAGAGGAAGAGAATGGCAGATTGCCGAAGCTGGTACAGGAACGCAAGGTGGATGGCATTATCGTCATTGGCAAAATGATGGATGATTACCTGCAGCATTTGAATACAGAAGCTGGGATCCCTGTGATCTATCTGGATTATTATAACGGAAGGGAAGCCAGTGATTCCGTGATCTCCAACAGCTACTACGGAACCTATGAGCTGACCTATTATCTGTACCGGATGGGACACCGCAAGATCGCTTATGTGGGAACCCTGCTGGCCACCGAGAGCATTACGGACCGATATTTCGGTTATCAAAAGGCTCTTTTAGAGCTGGGACTGGAACAGAAGAAGGAATGGGTGCTGGATGATCGTCATATTGAGACCGGCAAGATCGATACGGTGAATATGTTGCAGCTTCCGAAGGATATGCCTACCGCATTCGTATGCAACTGCGATCTGACCGCCAGCTTACTCATCAAGAAGCTGAGAGAGAACGGATACCGTGTGCCGGAGGATATTTCCGTGGTAGGTTTTGATAACTACCTGTATCCCGGACTCAGTGATATCCGTATTACTACTTATGAAGTAGATATGGGAGAGATGGCGAGAAGAGCCATTCATAATATGATCAAGAAGATCACCAGTGATAATTTCAAAGGGGGAGTCACCGTGGTGGAAGGCCGCCTGGTGCTGAAGGACAGTGTGTCTCACGTATAGACTGCGGCGCGTTCTGCCGGTAGACAAAGGGTGTGACACCAGTGTGCTTTTTGAACAGGTGGATGAAATGATTGGTATTGTCGATGCCTACCATAGACCCCACCTCGTGGATCGGATCATCGGTAGATAGGAGCAGCGATATGGCTGCTTCTATTTTTTTCTCCTGAAGATACTGGAGCGGAGAAATATGGAAAACAGAGGAGAATTCCCGGCACAGGCGGTAGCGGCTGATGCCTAAAGCCTGCTCAAAGTATTCCAAAGAGTGATTTTCTGCATAGTTTTCCTCAAAATCCGCTTTCATGGACAGCAGATAAGCAGGAATGGGCTTCGCATCCCGGGAAACGGACAGGGCAGACAATGCCAGCTCGGTGAACATGCCGGTCAGCTCCCTATGAATCTGCAGCTGCTCTGCGGGGGTCGGAGTAAAGGGAAATTTTGTTAGCTGCTGCATGCGCTGTGAGACACAGGAACCGATGGGAATCGGATAACAACAGGTAAAATAAGCTTCAAATATGCTATAATAAGAAGAAAGTTCCCTTCCACTTAAGAAAAACATCTGAAAGCGCCACTTTCCCTGCAACAGTCGGAGGGAGAAACCCTGACTGCAATCTAAGAACAACAGATGCTCGCGATCCAGGACCACCTCGCTGCCCTGAGTGGCAAGGAGAGCACTACCCTCTAAGGTGTAGAGCAGCAGATAAGAAGGAAAGGGGTTCCATTCATAATAAAAGGGATCTAACAGGCGGAATTCCCCACCGGCCAGAGGCAGTAAAAAGCCTTTGTCTTCCAGGGATACTTTGTAGATCTGTCCCAGTAGGATCTCTGGGGAACGTTGTCCCTCCACATCGGAGGAAGTGTGCTTCAATGCGTTAAGAAAAGTGGTGGAAATGTTCATACAAAAACCTTGCCTTTCCGCAAGCTTCAAACTTTGGCTGCTTTAGCAGCTTGTGCAGGAACAAAACTTCATGTGAAAAATTTGTTTTTCACATTAGAAACATGCTTTTTTGAAAAAATTAAGTAAGCTTAAATACATTATAAACCATTATTTAAGCTATTTCAATGGCAAAGGATGTAAAGAAAGAAAAATTAGTTAATTAAATAAGCTAATTTAACTCAAATCAATTGTTTTAATTGTATAATATATACAAAACATAGGAATAAAACTTGTGAAAATAGAAGATAATAACGAAAATGACAAGAATAAGAGATTAAAAACAAGAATAGTTGATGATTAATTAATATAATTATATATAATTAAATTAAGTTACAAAACAGCAAACATCATCAAATGTAACAAACATTATTAAGGAGGATTTCATTATGAAGATGAAAAAGTTTTTAGCTCTTTCCACAGCATCTGTCATGGCATTGTCCATGGTAGCATGTGGAAACACAGACAACGGTGCTGCTGAAAGCAGTGCAAGTACCACCCCTGCAACCGCAGAAGCTTCTACGGAAGCAGGAACCGCAGAGGCAGAGGTAACCGGTCTGAATTACGCAGAGCTTACTTTGGGTGAGGATTACACCGACATTACCACGACCATTAAGGTCCTGACTAACCGTACCGACCTGTTAGAGGACGGCGCAGCAGTTCCTTTCCAGACTTACATTGATGCATTCAACGAGATGTATCCCAACATCACTGTTGATATTGAAGGTATCACCGACTATGCAAGTGACACATTGCTTCGTCTGCAGGGTGGTGACTGGGGCGATGTTATGTTTATCCCCGCAGTTGACAAGGCTGACTTAAGCACATACTTCCTTCCTCTTGGAACTACTACCGAGATGGACGGACAGCTGAACTACTACAACCAGATGTACGAAGGCACTGTATACGGTGTTCCTTACACCGCAGGTGTTAGCGGTGGTATTGTATATAACAAGGCAGTATTCGAAGCAGCAGGAATCACTGAGATGCCTAAGACTCCCGAAGATTTCATCGCAGCATTAAAGCAGATCAAAGAGTATGACAGCTCCATCATTCCTCTGTACACCAACTACGCAGCTGGCTGGGCAATGGGCGGACAGTGGGATCCCGCTATCAGCGGCAGTGCTACCGGAGACAGCACTTATATGAACCAGAAGTTACTGCACACAGCCAATCCTTTTGCTGATCCCGGCGACGGAACAGGCGCTTACAACGTATACAAAGTAATGTACGATGCAGTTGCTGAAGGCCTTACCGAGGAAGACTACTCCACCACGGACTGGGAAGGTTGTAAGGGTATGATCAACAATGGTCAGATCGCTTGCATGGTTCTTGGCTCCTGGGCAGTTCCTCAGATGAAGGAAGCTGGCGACAACGCTGACGACATCGCTTATATGCCTTTCCCTATTACCCTGACCAGCGGTAAGCAGGCAGCATCTGTAGGCCCTGACTACAGCTTTGGTATCAATGCCAGCACCACCGAAGACAATCAGGCAGCAGCTCTGTGCTTCGTTAAGTTCATGGCAGAAGAATCTGGATTCTCCTATGACTGTGGCGGACTTCCCGTTGCTATCAAGGATACCAGATTACCGGATTTCTATGCAGCATTCAAGGGTATCGACTTCGTAGTGGATGAGCCTGCGATCGAAGGCGAAGAGGATCTGTTAAACGAGCTGAACGCTGAGTCCGGTCTTAACATCAACAACAATGGTGAGACCAAGATGCAGGAGCTGGTAGAGTGTGCAGCAGATGGTTCCAAGACCTATGATGAGATCATCGACGAGTGGAACGAAGAGTGGACTTCCGCACAGGAGAGCTGTGGTGTAGAGATCCAGTAATTAATAGGTAACTAATTTAATCTTCTGAAGTGAGAGGGAACCATTTATCCGGTTCCCTCTTATCTAAGAGAGAAGGGCATGGAGGTATTTCGATGGGTGCAGAGACAATGAAGAAAACAAAAAAACCCTTCAGCATGAAAAAATGGGTAAAGAGCAGGAACGGACAACAGACCATCGTCATACTGTCCTTCATGATCATTCCCCTGCTTTTGCTGTTCGTGTTCACCTATCTTCCTTTTGGAGAGATGGTAAAATTCAGTTTTTATAAAATGAAATATGCTACCCCGGTAGACAAAAGACAGTTTGTAGGATTTCGGAACTACATCGACGTATTTAAGAAAGATGAATGCTTCAGTGCTTTGAAGCTGAGCCTTTATTACATGGCAGGCGCAATGGTGCAGCTGGTACTTGCGTTGTACCTGGCAACGATCCTTAGCTTTAAGACCAAGTTTGGCAATATGTTCAAGGGATTCATGTTCTTCCCTTATCTGATCAGTGGTATTGCCATTGGATTTATCTTCAAATTCTTCTACACCAGAGGATTTGTATTCGATACGGTATTACAGTGGTGTGGATTTAACTTAGAAAGTCTTCCGTTCTGGCTGAAGGACAAGAGCGTTAACAATATCTCTTTGGTGGCTTCCTCGGTATGGCGTTATTACGGCAACAACATGGTACTTTTCATCGGTGCCATCATGTCCGTGGACTCCGAGATGTACGAGGCAGCAGAGCTGGACGGTGCCAATAAATTCCAACAATTTATACATATTATCTTACCCAGCATCAAGACCATCGTTACGCTGAACGTGATCCTGTCCATCACAGGTTCCCTGAGTGCTTTCGATCCTCCTTACGTTATCACCAAGGGTGGCGGCGGAACCGCAACCTACTTCGTATTGATGGACAAGATCGCACATACCAACCAGCAGGTAGGTCTGGCGTCTGCTATGGCGGTGGTACTGTTACTGATCATTTTTGCAGCAACAATTTTACAAAAGCTTTTCTTCAAACTGGTATTTAGAAGCTCCGATGCGGATAATGAAGAATATACCAGAAGAAAACGGCTCAGAAGAGAGAGAAGATGGAAGAAGGAGGCAGTGTAAAATGGCAAAGATGAAAACTAACCACAAACATTACAGCGCAGGCGCTGTCATCTGGATCGTTATTAAGTATTTCAGCCTGGTATTCTTCTCCTTCGTGGCACTTTTGCCCATCGTATCCTGCGTCATCACGGCGTTCAAGACCGATGCAGAGTACCAGAGCACCAATGTAATGACCCTGCCGGAAAGCTGGCTGAACTTCCAGAACTTTATTGACGCTTTTAACCGCGCCAACATGGGCAGAGCATATCTGAATTCAGCGATCATCCTGGTATTTGTACTGTTAGGCTCCGTCCTGGTGGGAACACAGCTCGCTTATGTACTGAACCGGTTCAAGTTTCCCGGCAACGGACTGATCCGCAGCCTGTTCCTGTTCGCAACCCTCCTTCCCGGAATTGCCATGCAGGTATCTGTGTACCAGATCATGAGTAACCTTGGATTTATCAATCATCTGTATGGTTATATCATTATGAGTATGGGTACGGATGTTATCTCCATCTACATCTTCATCCAGTTCATGGAAAACATTTCGGTATCGTTGGATGAATCTGCATTTATCGACGGAGCCTCCTATTTTACCATTTACTGGAAGATCATTCTTCCGCTTCTGAAACCCGCTATCGTAACTTCGATGGTGCTTAAGGGAGTAGGCGTATATAACGAGTATTATTGCGCCAGTCTGTATCTGCAGGACAAGAGGACTCTCGGTGTGGTAGCAACCTCCCTGTATACCTTCACCGGACCTCTTGGAAGCAAATACAATCTGATCTGTGCAGGTGTACTGATGTCTCTGCTGCCCGCTCTGATCGTATTCCTGCTCTGTCAGAAACAGATCTACAGTGGAATCACCTCCGGCGCTGTCAAGGGTTAATACAAAGGAGAGTGCGGAACATGATGAACATAGAAACAATGAAAATGCGGGAAGAAATTAAAAACCATCTGACAGAGGGGATCATTCCTTTCTGGAAAGGAATGAGAGATGACGAGTTCGGCGGCTATTACGGCTACCTGGATTATGATCTGAATCTGGATAAAAAGGCAGAAAAGGGCTGTATCCTGAACAGCAGGATCACTTGGTTCTTCTCCAATGCGTATACACTGTTAAAAGACGAAAGCCTGCTTGATGAGGCAAAGCACGGATACGCTTTCCTGAAAGACTATTGTCTTGACAAAGAATACGGCGGAATCTACTGGTCCTTAAATTACGACGGAACACCGAAGGATACCACAAAGCATACGTACAATCAGGCATTCTGCATTTATGCACTATCCTCCTATTATGAGGCAAGTGGTGACGCAGAAGCACTGGAACTGGCGAAAAAGCTTTTTACATTGATCGAAACAACCTGTATGGATGAGGTGGGCTATCTGGAAGCATTCACCAGAGACTTTAAACCGGAATCCAATGAGAAATTGTCGGAGAACGGTGTCCTGGCAGACAAGACCATGAACACCCTGCTTCATGTATTTGAAGCTTATACGGAGCTGTACCGGGTATCCGGTGATGAAAAGGTGCGCAGACGCCTGCTTTGGATCATGGATCTGTTCGCTGAAAAGGTTTATAATCCCAAGCTGCACAGACAGGAAGTGTTCTTTGATAAGTATTACAATACCATTCTGGATCTGCATTCCTATGGTCACGATATTGAGACCGCCTGGCTGATCGACAGAGGCTGTAAGGTACTGGATGATCCGGAACTGACACAGAAGATGCATGTCATCACCAAAGACCTTACCGCGCAGATCTATAAGGTGGCATTCGACGGACACTCTCTGGCAAACGAATGTGACAGAGGTGTCGTGAATGTGCACAGAGTCTGGTGGGTACAGGCAGAGACTGTGATCGGTTTCTTAAACGGCTATGAGAAAGAGCCTGAGAAGAAGGAATATCTGGAAGCAGCCGAGAAGGAATGGGCATTTATCCGGGATCATGTGATCGATAAGAGAGCCGGTTCCGAATGGTTCTGGGAAGTGGATCCGGAAGGAAATCCCTATCCCGGCCGTCCTATCGTGGAGCCTTGGAAGTGCCCTTACCATAACGGCAGAATGTGCATGGAGGTTATGAAGAGATGTTAGAGCGTTATTACATAGAGAAAGAGAAGCAGGAGAAATTGCTTTCCCGTAAAAATGTAAAGTCCGATTTCTACAACGGTATTTACGACCGTTATGAATATCCGGTTCTGACCAGAGAACATATTCCCCTGACCTGGAGATATGATCTCAATCCCAAGACCAATCCCTATTTCATGGAGCGTCTGGGAATCAATGCGGTCATGAATTCCGGAGCCATTGAATTAAACGGCAAGTATTATCTGGTAGCCCGTATCGAAGGCAACGACAGAAAGTCTTTCTTTGGTGTGGCGGAGAGTGACAACGGTGTCGATGGATTCCGTTTCTGGGATTATCCCATTCTGTTAGATGACACCTGCCCGGAAGAGACCAATGTCTATGACATGCGTCTCACCAAACATGAAGATGGTTACATCTATGGTGTGTTCTGTTCCGAAAGCAAGGATACTTCCGTAAATGATCTGTCCGCAGCAGTAGCGGCTGCAGGCATTGTAAGAACCAAAGACTTAAAGCACTGGGAGAGACTGGAGAATTTAAAGACCCTTCGTTCTCCCCAACAGAGAAATGTAGTGCTGCATCCGGAATTCGTGGATGGCAAATATGCCTTCTACACCAGACCGATGGATGATTTCATCGAGACCGGAAGCGGCGGAGGAATCGGTTTCGGACTGTGCGACGACATTACTCATGCAGTGATCGACGAAGAGCGCATGACCAGTCTGCGTAAATATCACACCATTACCGAGGCCAAAAACGGTGCGGGCGCTACCCCCATCAAAACAGACAGAGGTTGGATACATATCGCACATGGAGTACGTAATACCGCAGCCGGTTTACGTTACGTCATTTATGCCTTTGCCACGGACTTAAAAGATCCGGCAAAAGTGATCGCAGAGCCTTCGGGTCTGCTGATCGGTCCCAGAGGGGAAGAGAGAGTGGGAGATGTTTCAAACGTAGTATTTACCAATGGCGCAATCGCGAATGAGAAGGGGGAAGTCTTTATCTACTATGCATCCAGCGATACCCGCATGCACGTAGCGACTACTACCATAGATAAGCTTGTGGATTATGTATTCAACACCCCTTCCGATCCCGGAAGAAGCGTGGAATGTGTGGCACAGAGATGTGAACTCATTCACAAAAATGAAGAGTTCTTAAAACAGGAAGCAAGATAAATAATACAGAAATGAGGTAACCTGAATGAGCAAGGTTAAGATGATCAGCCCTGCAGTACCTAATGTACCCTGGCAGGATAAACCCGAAGACCATACCGGAGCACCGGTATGGAGATATAGTGAGAACCCTATTATTGGCAGAAATCCTGTAAAAGGAGTAGCCAGAATCTTCAACAGTGCCGTAATGCCTTACGGTGATGAATTCATCGGCGTGTTCCGTGGGGAACAGGTCAACGGTATTCCTTATATCTACATGGGACGCAGCAAAGATGCAATTCATTGGGATTTTGATAAAGATAAGATTCAGTTTGTAGATGAAGAAGGCAAGCCCTTTATGCCGATCTACGCTTATGATCCCAGACTGGTGAAGGTAGAAGATACCTATTACATCATCTGGTGTCAGGATTTTTACGGTGCAGCCATCGGTATTGCGAAAACTACGGATTTCAAGACGTTTACCAGAATCGAGAATCCGTTCCTCCCCTTTAACCGTAACGCTGTACTGTTCCCCAGAAAAGTACACGGTAATTTCATGATGCTGTCCCGTCCTTCCGACAGCGGACATACACCTTTCGGAGATATCTTTGTCAGTGAGAGCCCGGATATGCTATACTGGGGCAAACACAGACATGTGATGGGAAAATCTTCCGAATGGTGGGAGTCTCTGAAGATCGGTGGAGGAGCAGCTCCCATTGAGACCTCTGAAGGGTGGCTGCTGTTCTATCATGGTGTGAGCGGAACCTGTAATGGTTATGTCTATTCCATCGGTGGAGCAATCCTGGATATTGACAACCCGTCCATCGTAAAATATCGTTGTGAGAACTTCCTGCTGACACCGGAAGAGTGGTATGAGGAGAGAGGATTCGTACCGAATGTATGCTTCCCCTGCGCTACCATTCATGATTCCGAGAGCGGCAGGATCGCCATTTACTATGGCGCAGCAGACAGCTACGTAGGGCTGGCGTTTACGACCATCGATGAAGTGGTTGACTATATCAAAGAACACAGCGTGGTCACAACAAGCGATACAGAAGAAGGCAGAAGATAGAATCGAGGGACCCGCGATGAGCGGGTCCTTTGCGGTTTTGGAGACAGCGTATGATGGAAAAAGAGGAATTGCAGGCCAGAGTGGAGACAACGGAAAGCTTTTCGATAAAACTGGAACAGATCCTGCCCTGGCAGGACGGTCAGTATGCAGAGGTATTTCTGGGCATCCGGGATTACGATGAGATTTCCGCGAAGATGAGCGAGGAAGTGAAAAACAGCCTCCTGTACCATTTGGGGACGCACATTCAAAAACACCTGAAAGGACAGGAAATGGTGTGTCATTTGAAAAAGGATGAGTTCCTATTGCTATTGGACAATCACGTGGAAGCAGCACCGGAGAAGATCGGTCACATTATGATCATGTTTGAAGCCATGATCGGGGATAAATATCCGGATGTTCCCATCAAACTTTACAGTGGTATTTATTATCTGGAATCCAGGGGATACCGGCCGGAAGAGATTTTCCGGATCAGCAAGACTCTGAAAAACAAGGCGAAACGTTATTGCACTCTGGAAAACAGCATCTATGAGAACCGCAAGAGTGCGGGGAACATCATTGATAAAGAAGCCGGAATACTGAACCGGGGCAACCTGACCAGACTGAAAGGTTTTATGAATCGTGCAGCCAAAGGAGAGCGGCTTACGGTAGGCTTTATCGGCGGTTCCATTACCCAGGGATTTTCCGCTACGGATCCGGAAAAATGTTATGCGGCAAGGACGTTTGGCTGGCTGAAAAAGGTATTTCCCAATACGGAATTTGATTATGTGAACGCCGGAATCGGAGCTACCGATTCCCAGTTCGGCGCGGCGAGAGTACAGGAAGACCTGCTTCCGCGGCTGCCGGATCTGGTATTTGTAGAGTTTTCCGTGAACGATCACAGTACGCCGCATTTCTGCGAGACCTACGAAGGCCTGGTGAGGCAGATTTATGGCAGTGCGAGCGCACCGGCAATGGTGCTGATCCATAATGTCTATTATGATACTGGTAAAAGTGCTGCATACTATCATGCGCAGATCGGGAGACATTATGATCTGCCCTGCATCAGTATGCAGAACAGCATCTATCCCGCTGTGGCGGCCGGAAGACTGCCGGCAGAGAAGATTACGGCAGATTTTCTCCATCCCAATGATCTTGGTCATGAATTCATGGCATCTGTGATCACGAATTTCCTGGAAAAGGTAATCCATGATAAAACGCAAGAGCCGCAGGAAATTTTTCCGGCTCCGCTGACAGAAAATGCCTATGAGCATTGCGTGAGACTACAATATTTTAATTCCACACCGGAGAAGAGCGGTTTTGAAGAAGATATGACACCGCAGAGAGATATCACGGATATTTTCCGAAACGGATGGAGCGCCGGGGAAAAAGGAGCTTATCTGGAGTTCACTTTCCGGGGGACCGGTGCCGCCGTGCAATACCGCCGAGTGAAGGACGGACCTGCACCCATTGCCACGGCAGTGGTGGATGAGAACCCTGAGACGGCGTGCGTGTTGGACGGAACCTTCGATGAGACCTGGGGAGACAAAATGCAGCTGACAACGGTGGCAGAGCACCTGCCCTATGGGGAACACCGGGTACATGTGGAGATCACGGAGACCCATGCGGAAGACAAGGCAGAGTTCTATCTGGTGTCGGTGATCGTGTCCGGGGTGAGGGAAGAAGGTAACACGAAATGATTGACAGCACCGTAATGTTGAGCTATTAGTATAAATAAAAATGTATCACGGACAGATTCAAAGAAAGCAGGAACAGGAGCATGAATAAAGATATTATATTTTTAAATCCGGTGTGTACCCACAATATCTGGGGCGGTACCAGGTTAAACAGAGAATTTGGTTATTCCATCGAAGGAGATGACATCGGCGAGTGCTGGGGCATCAGCGCCCATCCGAGTGGAGATGATACCGTGAGAAACGGAGCCTTTCAGGGAATGAAGCTGTCAGAACTGTGGGAGAAGCACCCCGAGCTGTTCGGAAACACGGGAATGGATCGTTTCCCTCTGCTGGTCAAGATCATTGATGCGAAGGACGATCTCAGCATTCAGGTGCATCCGGATGACGCTTATGCGAAGGTACATGAGAACGGATCCCTGGGCAAAACAGAGTGCTGGTTCATCTTAGACTGTAAGGAAAATGCTACGCTGGTGGTTGGACACAACGCGAAGACCAGGGAAGAACTGGAGCAGATGATCCAGGAAGGAAAGTGGAAAAAGTTCATCCGTGAGATCCCTATTAAGCCCGGTGACTTCATCCAGATTGATCCCGGTACCGTACATGCCATTAAGGGCGGTACACTGCTTCTTGAGACCCAGCAGAGCAGCGATATTACCTACCGGGTGTATGATTATGACCGACTGAGTAACGGCAAGCCCAGACAGCTGCACATCGCACAGAGTATCGATGTGATCACGGTTCCCGCAAAATCCGCAGAGAACAGTGTGGTGCATACCGAGAAGAAGGACGATGCCATTCAGCAGCTGATCCGGTGCCCTTACTACACCGTATACCGTATTGATGTGGAGCATCGCGTGGAGACCTGGCAGGATAAGCCTTTCATCCTGATGAGCGTGGTAGAAGGCGAAGGCACCCTGAATGGTACTCATTTAAAAAAGGGCGATCATCTGATCCTGCCCGACGGCTACGGCAAAGTAGAATTACAGGGCAGGATGCAGATCATCGCATCTACGATCTAAGTTTACAGCAGATAAAAATCCGGTAAATGATAGCTGTCTTCAAAACTGATTTATCTTCCAAGTACAACAGATAGCTTGATTTCTTTTTCTGTTTCGCTCAGGTCGAAATCACCGCCGTCGGAGACGGTCACGCGCAGTTCATAGAGCACACCGTCTGTCAGCTCCGTCACATTTGCTCCGGTCTCGTCTGTGAGCGACCACAGTTCAGAGCCAACCTTTTCCAGCTTGCCGTCTGCACCATAGGCGTAGAGCGTCAGATCGGAGGCACTGCCGGACAGGTTGTTCATGCGGAAGGCTACCATGGTGTTGGGATGCACGTTGCAGATGGTCGCAGTGTTGTGCCAGCTTGCAACCGTACCTTCACC
>OGGU01000723.1_pt1 | contig 23520 bp, 19 predicted proteins | sample 1571241 | NCBI WGS metagenome assembly OGGU01 (sample SAMEA2581934, study PRJEB24529) | metagenome | biome: Human gut stool | place: China | collected 2011
CAGCAGGTAGTGCACCACCAGACCAATGGCATTCACGGTGCCTTCCGGCATGGCAGCATGGCCGGCCTTGCCCCAGCCGCGCACCCGCACGCAGCCTTCCCCGGCAGGCTCCAGCGTGATGTTGGGGGCGTTCTTCAGTTTGGTGATGTCGGTGTGCAGCAGGGCGCTGGCACGGTCCGGCACGGCATTGTTGGCCACACCGCCCACGAAATCCTTGATCTCACCGTTGCAGACCGGGCTGACCAGCTCAGCGCCGAAGTGTCCCTTTTCGCCGTTGCAGACCGGGAACTCCGCATCCGGGGTAAAGCAGAAGACCGGGGCCGGATAATGCTTGAGGTAATACTTCACATCGGCCATGCTGGTCTCCTCGTTGTCGCCGACGAGGGCGCGGATGGGGTACTTGAGCGAATAGCCCTGCTCCTTGAGGAACTTCAGGGCATACAGGATGGTGATCATGGGGCCTTTGTCGTCGGCCACACCGCGGCCGATGAGCCAGCCGTCCCGGACCTCCATCTGGAACGGGTCGCCCGTCCAGCCGTTGCCTTCGGGCACGACGTCCACATGGCAGATGGTGGCCAGATACTTCTCGGCGTCTGCGCCGGGCAGCTCTGCATAGCCGATGTAGTTTTCGCAGTTGCGGGTGGCAAAGCCCATGCCTGCGGCCAGTTCCAGCGTCTTATCCAGCGCTGCGCGTGCACCCTGGCCAAAGGGTGCGCCCTCTGCGGGGGTGCTCTCCACACTGTTGATGGAAACAAGTGCCTCAATATCCTTGAGCCACTGCTCCTTGTTCGCCGCAATGAATGCGTCGATCTTCTGGTTCAAAGCCTGATCCATGGTTGGTTCGTCCTTTCTTTTGTCTTAACAGACACATTGCTGTTTATTCTAACACATTTCGCGCAAGATTGCCAGCCTCACCCTCTCAGTCAAACCGTGTCCGGTTTGCCAGCTCCCCCGAAGGGGGAGCCACTGGCGAGTCGGTGGTGGCTGCGCTGGATGAGCAAGGTTTTTTGATTTTGGGAACGGCCGGGCTCCGCTGTCTCGATTCACGGCAGTTTGACAAGAGTTCTTTATTCAAGCATTGTCCCGCAGCCGCTGCCCATTCGGACAGGGCCCGCCGCCTTGCGCCAAATTGGGCCCATGCGAACAGCAGGGTTTGCCCGGCCTGCCAAGGGCTCCCCCTTCGGGGGAGCTGGCATCGCGCAGCGATGACTGAGAGGGTCATACCGCAAACAGGCTGCTGGCCGCGCCCAGAACGCCCATGCTGGCCAGACCCATGATGATGCCGGCCAGCAGCACACCGCCCATGCAGGCGATGAGGACATCCTTGAACTTCATGTCGAGGATGGATGCCGCCAGCGTACCGGTCCAGGCACCGGTGCCGGGCAGCGGGATGCCCACGAAGAGCAGCAGCGCCACGGTCAGACCTTTGCCGGCCTTCTCTTCCAGCTTGCGGCCGCCCTTTTCGCCCTTGACGATGAAGAACCGGCAGATGGGGCCGATGACCGGCTTGTGGTAGCCCCAGATGAGGAACCGCCGGGCGAACAGATAGATGAACGGCACCGGCAGCATATTGCCCAGCACACAGATGACGTAGGTGGGCAGCACCGGCAGGCCCAGACCCAGGCCGATGGGGATGGCACCGCGCAGCTCCACCACAGGCACCATCGAGACGAAGAAGACGAGCAGATAGTTTTTGAGCATGGATACTCTCCTTTGTTGATTCAAAATGAATGGAAGCTCACAGGTCAATGACCAGTTCCACCGGGCAATGGTCGGAGCCGAAGATCTCGTTGTGGATCTCCGCCGCGCGGATCTTGTCGGCAATGCGGCGGGAAACGATAAAGTAGTCGATGCGCCAGCCTGCGTTCTTCTCGCGGGCATGGAAGCGGTAGCTCCACCAGCTGTATTTCACCTCATCCGGGTGAAGGACCCGGAAGCTGTCGGCAAACCCGGCCTCCAGCAGCTCGGTCATCTTGGCCCGCTCCTGGTCGGTGAAGCCCGCGCTCATCCGGTTGGTCTTTGCGTTCTTGATGTCCTGTTCGGTGTGGGCGACGTTCAGGTCGCCGCAGAGGATGACCGGCTTTTTCGCATCCAGCGCCAGCAGATAGGCCCGGAACGCATCCTCCCAGGTCATCCGGTAGTCCAGCCGCTTCAGGCCGTCCTGGCTGTTGGGGGTGTAGCAGTTGACGAGATAGAACGCCGGATATTCCAGCGTCAGGACCCGGCCCTCATGGTCGTGCTCCTCGATGCCGATGCCGGTCGTCACCGCCAGCGGCGGCTGTCTGCACCAGCAGGCCGTGCCGGAGTAGCCCTTCTTCTCGGCGGAATAGGTGTATTCGGTGTAGCCCTCCGGGGCGAAATCCGCCTGACCGGGCTGCATCTTGGTCTCCTGCACCGAAAAGATATCGGCATCCAGCGCCGCAAAGCTCGCGGCAAAATCGTGGGTCAGGCAGGCCCGCAGGCCATTGACGTTCCAGCTGATGAGTTTCATCGCATTGCTCCTTTGATGTTATGCTTGATATTTCGTCTTCCATGCACCGCTGTGGAAGCGGGCGGCAAAACAGGTCACGCGGCAGACCCAGTCCACCACCATGGCGATCCAGACACCGACCGCACCCAACCCCATCCGGACACAGATAAGGTAGCTGAAGCCCAGCCGCCAGAACGCCATGCTGAGGATGGATACCACCATTGTGAACTTCACGTCGTTGGCGGCGCGCAGCGCGTTGGGCAGCACGAAGGAGGTCGGCCACAGGAACAAGGCGCAGCCCGCATGGATCTGCACCAGGAGGATGGCCAGTTCCATGGTCGCACCGGAAAGTGCATAGATGCCCACCAGCGGCTTCACGAACAGAAGGATCGCGCCATTGGAAAGGCTCATGGTAAGGTACGCCCAGAGCAGCAGCTTGCGGGTGTAATAGATGGCCTGTTCGTGATCCCCCGCGCCGATGCACCGGCCCACGACCGTGATCATGGCCAGGCTGATCGCCTTGCCGGGGATGACGCCCATGCCGTCGAGGTTGTTGGCCACAGCGTTGGCGGCGATCTGCACTGTGCCAAACGTCGAGATCATGCTGACCACAAGGATGCGGCCTGCCTCGAACAGACTGTTCTCAAAGGCAGACGGGATGCCGATGCCCAGGATGCGCCGGGACAGCCCGGCATCCAGCCGCAGCGTTTTGGGGACGCGCAGCACATTGCCGGTCTCCTTATGATAGCACTTGCGCAGGATCAGAGCCGCTGCCACCACGCGGGAGAGGACGCTGGGCCACGCAACACCCTCGACGCCCATTTTCAGGCCGAAGATGCAGACGGCGTTGCCCACGATGTTGATGATGTTCATCAACAGGCTGATCTGCATCGAGATCTTGGAGTTGCCCATGCTCCGGAACAGGGCGGCCCCGCCATTGTACAGTGCCAGAAACGGATAGCTCAGGGCAATGACCTTCAGGTAGCGCACACCGGCGTCCAGCACGTCGGCTTCGATCGAGCCGTAAAACAGGCGGATCATGGGCCGGGCCATCACAAAGCAGACGACGCCCACCGCCGCGCCGAACAGGCCGCTGAGCAGGATGAGCTGACCGGCGCTGGCATCCGCGTGTTTCTGCTCTCTGGCCCCCAGATACTGGCTGACCACCACCGCACCGCCCGTAGCCAGCGCCGCGAACAGCACGATGATGAGGTTGTTGATCATATCCACCAGGCTGACGCCGGAGATGGCCGCTTCGCCGCAGCGGGAGACCATCATCGTATCCGCCATGCCCACCGTCACTTCCAGCAGCTGCTCCACCAGCAGCGGGCCGGTCAGAAGCAGCAGCTCTTTCTGGGTGAACAGCGGCTTCCGCCCGCCGAACCGGATTTTTTCTTTGGTGATCGTTCGTTCCATAGAGTTCCTCACGTTTCGTTTTCCGGGCCGCCAGCGCAAAAAGGCCCGGCTCCCCTCCTGCCGTCTTTGCAGGCCGCAATGCCGCATTTTAACATGCTTGTATTCATCTTAACACACCCGGTTTCGGTTGTAAAGAATCCATCTGCGGGTTTTGCAGATTCTTTCCCTACCCACGTGTTTTTGCGGATGTTTCCGGTGCCAGGGGAGCTTGTTTTATCAGTTTTGCCGAGAATGTCCTGTCAATTTTGTGCGTTGTGACAAAATATCGGATTTTTGTTCGATTTCCAGAACTTTTTTCAAAAAACCTCTTGCATTTTGTTTCGAAAAGTGCTATCTTGTATCCAACAAGAGCGGCAGTGGGATACAACGACTGCGACGAGCTTTGCCCCCACGGCTCTTGTGTTCATCCTTCTAATTTATATTGCTATTTTCTTCATTTACCTTCTTATCATTTACCCTGTCCTGTATGGGACAGAAAAAGCGCTTCCCCAACCTGCATGGGGAAGCGCTTTTTCGTACCCTCTCCGTCAACGCATTCGCGTTGCCAGCTCTCCCAAAGGGAGAGCCATTGGCAGGCCGGGCAACCCCATGCTGAACGCTGAACGTTTTCGAATCCCGTAAACGAAAGTGCTCCGCTGTCAAGACCAGCGGCATCTACACGATGGCTCTAACAAAAGAGCGTTTGTGCAGATGCTGTGAATCGAAACAGCGGATCACTCTATTTTATGGTTTCGAGAAACTCTGTTCATTCAGCACGATCAAAACCGGCTCGCCAGTGGCTCCCCCCTTCGGGGGAGCTGTCGCGTTAGCGACTGAGAGGGCATATCTTCCGAAACGCTTCCCGTACCTCACCGGAGAAGTACAGCGTCCCCAGCGCACAGACGGGGCCGGTGCCGCCCAGCTCCACCGCGCAGGCCACTCCGGCTTCGATGGACGGGGCAGGCTCCGCCGTGCCGCCCCGCACCCGGATATGCTCCGCCAGCGTTTCGGCGGGCATGGCGCGCGGGGTATGCGCTGCCACCGTCACGAACCGGTTTGCCAGCGGGAGCAGAAGCTCCAGCATCTCGTCCACGTCCTTGTCGGCCATGATGCTGAGCAAAAAGACGAATTTCTGGCCGGGGAAACGGTCGTTCAGACTCTGGACCGTGGCCCGCATCCCGTGGGCGTTGTGGCTGCCGTCCAGCAGGAAAGCGGGCGTATGCCGCAGCAGCTCGAACCGGCCCGGCCAGCGGACGGTCTCCAGCCCCTGCCGGATGGCCTCCTCCGGGATGTTCCAGCCTTTTTCCCGCAGCACCCGCAGCACCGTGATGGCGACGGCGGCATTCCGGGGCTGGTAGCTGCCGATGAGGGGCAGGCGCACCCCGTTCAGGCCGTCGAAGTCAAAGGTCACTTCGTCCAGGTCGCCGCCTTCCACGGTCAGCTTCGAAAAATCGACCACATGGAGCGGGGCGTTCTGCTCTGCCGCCGTGCGGGCGATAACGGCGTCGGCCTCCGGCACACCGCCATAGCTCACCACCGGGCTGCCCGGCTTGAGGATGCCCGCCTTGGCCGCTGCGATGTCCGCGATGGTGGGGCCAAGTTCCTTCACATGATCCATGCCCAGCGCCGTGATGACCGCACACTCCGGCGGGTCGATGACGTTGGTGGAATCCAGCGCACCGCCCAGCCCCACTTCCAGTACCACGATGTCGCAGTGCTGCTCGGCAAAGCAGAGCATCCCCAGCGCTGTGATGATCTCGAACTCGGTGGGCACATCGGCCATGGCATCTGCGGCGGGCCGGATCGTTTCCACCAGGCGCACTAGTTCCTCGTCGCTGATCTGCTCGCCGTTCACCTGAATGCGCTCATTGAACCGGTTGATGAAGGGAGAGGTGTACAGCCCCACCCGATACCCCGCCGCCTGCAGGCAGGACGCCAGCATGGCTGCGGTGCTCCCCTTGCCGTTGGTGCCCGCCACATGGACGAACTTCAGCCGCTTGTGGGGGTCGCCCAGCGCAGCCAGAAGGGTGCGTGTGCGGGTCAGGCCGGGCTTATGCCCCGCCCACTGCACCGCGTGGATGTATTGCATTGCTTCTTCATAGTTCATGATGCCACGTTCCTTCAGAGAGACCCTCTCCATCTATGCAGACAGAGAGGGTCTGGTTTATGCTTTTTTATGCTTTTCGGACCAGAGCGGTCAGCGCCTTGTTTTCCAGCAGGATGCGGACGAGGAGGGTGTTCACCACGCTCAGCACCAGCGCGTTGGGGATGCGGGCAGCCAGCAGCGCCCACTGGTAGCCGTAGAAGAGGTGGAGGGCCAGCGAGTTGATGACCACAGAGCCCACCAGATGGCCTGCCAGAATGCTGATCTGCAGCCGCAGGCCCAGGCGCATCTCATGCAGAGACCGGTACAGCAGGCCGGACACCAGACCCACCGAACCGGCTCCCAGCGTGATGAGCGGGTTGATGGAATAGCCGGACAGGGTGCCGCCGATCATGTCGGCCAGTGCGCCCACGACAAAACCGCCCGCCGGGCCGAACCAGACTGCTGCCAGGTGGGTGGGCAGAGCGCCCAGGTTGAACCGCAGGAATCCGGTGGACACCGTGAACACGCGGGCAAAGATGATGCTCATGGCCGTGAGCAGGGCCAGCATCGTCAGGGTACGAACGGACAATTTGGAATGATTCATCGTTGATCCTCCATTCCGGATGATGCAGGAGAAGACAAAACGCCCTCCCCTGTGACGAACCGCACAAAGGAGGGCGTGAATCCAACAAGTTTCACTTCCAGGCAGGGCCGCAGCCGGTCTCGCCTGCACCCAAGTCCATGCAGCAGCGGGATGCAGACCATGCACCGCGGGTCTCCCTTCGTCCGCAGCACAACTCCCCGTTGATGCGGCACTTAACGCGCATGGTCTTACTCTGTTGATACTGCTATTATATGCCTTTTTTCGGGCGGTTTCAATCGCACCTCTGCCACAGATTTCACAATTTGAGGCATTCTTTTTTAGAAGTTCTGCCCAAATGTCATTCTTCTTGCCTGCGTTGCTTTTGGTCGAAGTTTGTGATATCCTGTAAGTGCCGCTCCACTCCGGCCCATTTTCATGGAAAGGAGGTGAATCTCATGGAGTACGTAATTTCCTTTGCGCTGTCCGTCGCAGCAAGCGTAGCCGCTTACTACGTCTGCAAGTGGCTTGACGAGCAGTTCTTTGTGAACGGCAAGCACTAACCCCTCAGCAAACAGGAAGCCCCTCGGTACTGCGAATACCGAGGGGCTTCTTGCTTTTTGTGAATCTCATGGAGATTCAATTTCCTTTGCACTTTTATTATACGCGCCTGTGGTGAAAAGTCAAGCCATTCACAGTTTTCTTTGACTGTAGGCGCAAAACGTGATAAGATGGAACAAACTTGATACAGAAAGGACGTATCCGTTTATGAAATTCCGTGAGATGACTTACACCCGCCCGGACATCGACGCGCTGCTGGCCCGCTGCAAGGAGCTGGCCGCCAAAGCCGAATCCGCTGCCTCCGGCGAAGCGCTGGTCGCGGTCTACTACGAGCAGAGCCGCGCATTTGCCGATTACAACACCGCCGCCAACCTGGCTTCCATCCACTACACCTGCGACACCCGCGATGCCGCCTGGAAGGCTGAGCAGGACTTCTTCGACGCCAACGGCCCGGCAGTGTCCAACGCCAGCGTCGAGATCAGCCGCGCCTTCCTCGCCAACCCCCATGTGGACGCCCTGACCGAGGCCTTCGGCACCACCTGCGTGGCCGGCATGAAGAACGCCGTGCTGGGCATGGACGACCGCACCATCGACCTCCAGAAAGAGTACAACGCGCTGGTCAGCCAGTACCAGCAGGTCTACGGCGGTGCACTGGTCGCGTTCGACGGCAAGCAGCTGACCATCCCCCAGCTTGGCCCTTATAAGGAAAATCTGGACCCCGCCGTCCGCCGCGCCGCCTACGAGGCCGAGGCCGGTTACTTCGACGCCCACCGCGCCGAACTGGACGAGCTGTACACCAAGATCGTCAAGAACCTGAACGAGCAGGCAAAGATCCTGGGCTACCACGATTACAGTGAGCTTTCCTACGTGCGGATGAACCGCATCGGCTACGGCCCGGAAGAGATCCGGAAGTTCCGCGACCAGGTGGCCAACGATGTGGTCCCTCAGCTGAAAAAGGTCATCGAGCTGCGCAAAAAGCGCACCGGCATCGAGCACCTGACCTTCACCGACCTGCCGGTCTCCTTCCGGGACGGCAACCCCAGGCCCATCGAGGGCTATGACGCCCGGATGGCCGCCTCCCGCACCATGTACCATGAGCTGAGCCCGGAGACCGCCGCGTTCATCGACTTCATGCAGGACAACGAGCTGTTCGATGTCGAGAGCCGCCCCGGCAAGATGTCCGGCGGCTATATGACCAGCCTTCCCGCCTACAAGGCTCCCTTCATCTTTGCCAACTGGAACAACACCTCCGCCGACGTGGACGTGCTGACCCACGAGTGCGGCCATGCCTTTGAGGGCTATGTGGCCGAGCGGGACCCGAAAGTCCCCGCCGACCTGGAATGCCCCGGTATGGAGAGCGCCGAGATCCACTCGATGGCCATGGAGTTCCTGACGGCTCCCTGGCATCATCTGCTCTTCGGCAAGGACACCGAGAAATACGCCCTGCTCCACGCCGAGGACAGCTTCCTCTTCCTGGCCTATGGCTGCATCGTGGATGAATTCCAGCACAGGATGTACCAGAACCCCGACCTGACCCCCGACGAGCGGAACGCCGTCTGGCTGGAGCTGGAACACAAGTACCGCCCCTGGATCGACTTCGACAACCTGCCCTTCTACGGCCGCGGCGCAGGCTGGCAGCGTCAGCTCCACATCTATGAGTGCCCGTTCTATTATATCGACTACTGCCTGTCCACTATGGCCGCTTTGCAGTTCTTCCTGCTCAGCCTCAAGGACCACAAGGACGCCTGGCAGCGCTACCTCCGACTGGTGCGCCGCGCCGGTATGGCCAGCTACGCGGAACTGTGCGAGACGGCCGGTCTGAAGGTTCCCTTCACCGATGGTTCCATCAAGGCCATCGCCGAGGAAATGGAGCAGTGGATCGCCGCCCATCAGGTCTGAGCGAAACCGAACGAAACCTCTTGAGTTCCCGCGCGCGTTTTGCTATATCGCGGCGTTCGTGCTGTTCCTGACAAGCTCGCCCGGATTGCATATAAACAAGAAGCCCCACGATATTGCAATATCGTGGGGCTTCGTTCATCCTATTTTACACTGTAAGGATCACAGCACAATAAACGTGCAGGTCGCAGCAGGCAGAACGAGTTCGCCCGCCGGAGCTGCTGCCGGGGTGATCTCCGGCAGCGCATTGCCTTCGCCCAGAACCAGCGCCTTGCCGTTGCAGAGCATGGTCTGGGAACGCAGGGTCTCAGCGGAGAGCTGGTAGATCTCCGCTTCCTTCGGCAGAGTGACGGTGGTGGTCTCCGTCAGGCTGTTGTTGATGACCAGATATGCCTTGCCCGGCTTGCCGTCCGCACGGGAGTGGGCGTAGACGTGCGCACCCTCGCGGATAGGCTCTGCGGCGTCGTAGACGGTGGTGCCCATCAGACGGTTCCAGAGCAGCACCGCGAAGTAGTTGGGGCGCGGGTCAAAGACTTCGGGCTTCAGATAGCCGTAGTCACTGGAGGCCAGGGTGTTGTGGAAGATGATGCCTCTGGTCACGACCGAGAAGCTGCCCAGCTCGTTCAGGGTGCGGAAGACATCCAGATAGGTGGAAGCCCAGGTGTCGCCGCCGCCGCCCGCGTCGCCTGCTTCGGTGACCCACATCTCGCCGCCGGGGCAGTAAATATCCCGCTTTTCGGCGTGGAACTTTGCCATATTGGAGGCGACCGCCAGATACTCTTCGGTGTGTGCCTTGTCGGCTTTCCAGTGGGCAAACGGCATCACAGGCTCCAGACGCTCAGACACACCATTGTAATAATGGTAGCTGTAAACGTCCAGCTTCTCCTGGGCACCCTTCATCAGGTCGTCAGTCGAGCACTGGGGCAGGATATCGCCGACTCCGCCGCCCTGTGCCTTCTCGCCGTGCTTTTTCAGCACACCTTCGGTGGAGCAGGGGCCGACAAAGGGGCAGTCGGGGTAGTTCTCATGCAGCCAGCGGATAAAAATGTCCTGATCGCGGACATACTGCTCGGCGGTGTAGCCCTTGGGGCAGCCGGACATGGCCAGCAGGTTGGGCTCGTTGACGAACTCAGCCGCGTCGATGGCCTTGCCGTACTCCTTGCTCAGGGCAAAGATCTGCTCTGCCTGGCTGGGGTTCCAGGGCTCGTCGGCGTGGTGCAGACCCTCACAGTCCGCCACCGAGATCAGGAGCTTTGCGCCGATGTCCTTGCAGAAATCCAGCACACCGAGCCACTGCTCGCGGGTCAGGATGGCGTTGTAGCCCTCCGGGATGACGCCGTTCGTGTGGCCGTCGAAGTCGTAATAGGTCTTGGTGGACCAGGTGCCGGACACGCGCACCCAGGCCGGGCCGATCTCTTTGGCCAGCTTGCGCAGCTTCTTGTCGGAGAGGTCGATGGGGTCATAATACTGCATCAGGTCGGTGCTTGCGGTCGCGTTGCCGAGGAAGCCGCCCTTGAGGACGAACGGCTCTGTGCCCGCGATCTGGGCGGGGGTGTAAGCCTTCCAGAAGGTGCCGCCGGTGACTTCGGTCATCTCGACGTTGTAGGAGACCAGCCGCTCGTTGCCAATGTGCAGCTCGCGCAGGGAGCCGGGGTTCAGGTTCACGAATTGTGCCATGGGAAATTCTCCTTTTCTCAAGTTTTTTGTCTGCATCCATAATACCATTTTTTCGGCCAGACCATGAGGACGATTTCGTGATAAAACCGTAAAATATTTCAATTTTGAAGAAACAAGCCGTAAAGAATGCAAATACTTGACATTTTGCCACAGGTGCGTATAATGAAAGTACAAAGGTAGTTATTTCGAGTCCAACGGAAATCCCAAAGCAAGCAAGAAGCCCCTCGGTAGTCGCAATACCGAGGGGCTTCCTGTCGCTATGGGATCAGTGCTTGCCGTTCACAAAAAACTGTTCGTCAAGCCACTTGCAAACATAGTAAGCGGCTATGCTTGCTGCGACGGACAGTAAAAAGGTAGTTAACGTCTCCAAGGAAATCACCTCCCATCCATAAAAATGGGCCGGAGTGGAGCGGCAAGTACAGAATAGCACAGATTTTGACAAAACACAAGAAACTTACAAAGCGAGTCTCTTCTTTACCTTTCCGGCGGTTCCGCCCCAAAGGTTTTACCCACTCTTTTTCCGGCCATGGTTTCGGGCGGCGGGATAAAACAGTAGAATAAAGCCGTTCCCAGATGGTCAACCTCTATGCCAAGGGCGTCGGCGCAGAGAACTTCCACGGCGTCTTCGACAACACCGAGATCTATCACAAGCTCGCTGAACTGACCGGCGTACAGTAACCGACCCACAAGAAAAGCCCCGTCCCGTTTCGCTGAGGCAGCGAGGGGGACGGAGCTTTTTTCGATTTCAGATGGGGCGCAGCCTCATCCCATTACTTGTTGTAGACCTCTTCCTTCAGCAGGCCCTCGCTCCTGGCGACACAGATGCTGGCGACGGCATCGCCGACAACGTTCAGCGAGGTGACGAGCATCTCGATGGGGCGGTTGATGGCCAGAATGAGGGAATAGGCCAGCAGAGCGCCGTCGTTGACGAAGCCCACGCCGGACAGGATGGTGAAGAGGATGACGGCACCTGCACCGGGAGCAGCCGGGGTGCCCACCGAGGCCAGCAGAGCCAGCAGAGCGACCACGACCAGCTGGGCGGGAGTAACGGTGTAACCGGCGCAGCCTGCGATGAAGACAGTGGCCACCACCTGCATGATGGCGGTGCCGTCCATGTTGATGGTCATGCCCAGAGGCAACACGAAGGAGGCGATGCTCTCATCCACGCCGAACTCCTCCTCGCAGACCTTGATGTTCAGGGGCAGGGTGGCGGCGCTGGAGGAGGTGGAGAAGCCGAACACTGCCACGTTGGCGATCTTGCGGATGAAGGTGAAGGGGTTCAGCTTGGCACCCAGAGCAATCACCAGCGGGTAGGCCACCACCAGGAAGACCAGCAGCAGGATCACCGTGACCACCACATAGACCAGTGCCGGCTTGAGGTAGTTGATGCCGTAGATGGCAAAGGTGCGGGTGAGCAGCACAAAGACGGCAAAGGGAGCAAATTTGCTGACGATGAAGTTCAGGAAGACGACCACCACGTCATTCACCTCGCCCAGCAGGCGGCGCAGGCTCGCGGTGCGACTCTCGCCCAGGGTGTTCATGCTCAGGCCGGTGGCCACTGCCAGGAACACGCTGGAAAGCACAGCGCCATTGCTGCCAAAGGCAGTGACGATGTTGGAGGGGATGATGTTCAGCACCACGTTCAGCGGGTTGGAGCCGGTGGAGCCGGTGGCCTCGGTCAGGCCCTCGATGTGGGTGTTGAACAGCCCCATCGAGAAGGTGATGTAGCCCACGCTGCTGGCCATCAGCAAAGCCAGGAAAGAGCACAGCAGGAACCAGAACAGGGTCTTGGCCGAGATGCGCCCCATGGTGCGGGTGTCGGCAATGCTGCCGATGGCCAGCGCGATGGAGGTGAACACCATCGGGATGATGACCAGCTGCAGCGCCTTGATGAAGAGCTGGCCGATGATATAGAAGATGCCGAAGGAGCGCTCTGCACCATCTGCGGTGATATCCTGGAACAGGAGATCGTTGATCGTGGTCCAGATCTCACTCTTCCCGCCGGAGATGAGGCTCTCGCGCAGGAACATGAAGGCGAGGCCTGCCGCCAGGCCGCAGACCAGCGAAATGGCCATTCGTTTTGCTAAAGACATACCAGGTTTTTTCGTTTCCATAATACCTTTCCTCACAATCCTTGGTGATACCGGGCCCAGGCCCGCACTTTGTCTATCCTATCATAAGCCGTTCCCCACTTCAAGAAAAAAACAGACCAAATGCGACATTTTCTTTCAATAGTCATACTTTTAAGGCGCTGACCGCAAAAAAACACCCGGAAGAAGCTCTTCCGGGTGGGAACACTTATGCCTTGAACTTGAGCAGCGGCACACCGATGGCGGTGTCGCCGGAGGCCACGACCGACATTTCGGACAGGTCGTCGCCGTTGGTCACGATGATGGCCGTTGCCGTGGGATGACCGGCGGCGCGGATGGCGTCGAGGTCGACCTTGAGCAGCGGGGTGCCCGCCTTGACCTTGGAGCCTTCCTTCGTCAGAGAGGTGAAGCCGTTGCCCTTCATCTCCACGGTATCCATGCCCACATGGATGAGCAGCTCAATGCCGTCATCGCTCATCAGGCCCACCGCGTGCAGGCTTTCGGGCACCTGAGTGACGGTGCCGTCAAACGGTGCGTAAACGGTATCCCCGGTGGGTTCGATGCCGCAGCCGCCGCCCAGAATGGCCGATGCGAACGTTTCGTCCGGCAGCTCCTCCAGCGGGATGACCTTGCCTGCCAGCGGCATCATCACCGTCTTCTTTTCGCCCTTGAATTTCGTCTCGGCTGCATTCTTGCCGCCGAACAGCTTATCAAAAAAGCCCATATCATTACCCTTCTTTCTGCGCTGCACACAGCGCGACCTTCATCTGAATAAAGATATCATACTGTGCCGGAAATTGCAATCCGCATCCTGCACAAAGAGACGGACCGATGTTTGACACTTACAGCAGGGCCAGCAGGCCGTCGATCTCCTCCATCCGAGTGGCCCAGCTGGTGGCGATGCGCATGACGGTATGGGTGTCGTCGAACTTCTCCCAGAAGCCGAATTTGGCCTTGCCCTCCAGCGCCGCCAGCTGCTCGTTGGAGAAAACGATGAAGATCTGGTTGGTGGGCGAATCCAGGAAGAAGCGGTAGCCCTTGGCGGCCAACCCCTGCTTCAGGGCGTTGGCCGTGGCGATGGCGTTCCGGCTGATGGTCTGGTACAGGTCATCCGTGAAGAGGACATCGAACTGAAGCCCCAGCAGGCGGCCCTTTGCCAACAGAGCGCCCTGCTGCTTCACCATGGTCATGAAGTGTGCCGGCGCCCCATGAGGGAAGACGACGGCCTCGCCGCAGAGGGCGCCCACCTTGGTGCCGCCGATGTAGAAGACATCCGCCAGCCGGGCCAGGTCGGGCAGGGTGACGTCCGTGCCCTCCGCCGCCAGACCGTAGCCCAGGCGGGCACCGTCCACGAAGAGGGGCATGTGGTACGTCTGGCAGACGTCGTGCAGCGCCTGCAGCTCGGCTTTGGTGTAAAGGGTGCCGTACTCGGTGGGGTGGGAGATGTACACCATGCCGGGGAAGACCATGTGGTCGTGGTTTCCGTCTGCGTAGAAGGTGGCGCAGAAGTCGCGGACGTCGGCAGCGTCCAGCTTGCCGTTCTTGTGGGGCAGGCCCAGCACCTTGTGGCCGGTGTACTCGATGGCCCCGGCCTCGTGACCGTTGACATGGCCCGTGGAGGCTGCCACGACTCCTTCCCAACGGTGCAGCATCGACGCGATGACGATGGCGTTGGTCTGGGTGCCGCCGGAGATGAAGGTCACATCTGCTTCCGGGCAGGCACAGGCGGCGCGGATCTTCTCCTTTGCGCTGGCACAGTAGGGGTCGGTGCCGTAGCCGGGCACCTTTTCAAAGTTGGTCTCCATCAGCTTTTGCAGGATGGCCGGATGGGCTCCCTCGCAGTAGTCGTTCTCAAAGTAAAACATCGTGTTCTGCATCCTCTCTATAATAGGTAGTTCTATGATATGCTTTTGCAGCGGAAATGTCAAACAGCAAAACCCGGCCCGCGCTCGCACCGTTCCGCTTTTTGTGCTATGATCGGGGCAGGCTCTGCGGCATTCGGCACCTGTTCCCGACTCCTTTGCTGTTTCTTAGCCGCCGGTGTGGTATACTTTGAACACCGAACGAATATCCATCCGAAAGGAGACATTTCTATGAGATCTTCCACCCGCAGGCACGATGCACTGGTGATGCTGTCCGGCATCACGTCGGCCTTTCTGGTGGTGTCCGGCATTCAGGTGCTCAGCGGACGGATCGACGGCGTAGCCTCCATGGTCTTTGTGCTGGCCGTCTTTCTCATCTCGATGTATACCGATGGTTATCTGTGGGGTCTGGCCGCCTCGCTGCTGTGTGTGCTGGCGGTCAACTTTGCCTTTCGCTCGCCCTACTTTGCCTTCAACTTCACCCTGCCGGAGAACCTGTTCTCCGCGCTGGTGATGCTGGTCGTCTCCATCATGACCAGCACCCTTACCACCCGCATCAAGCTGCAGGAGCAGCTCCGGATGGAGAGCGAGACCGAGAAGATGCGCGCCAACCTTCTGCGCGCGGTCTCCCACGACCTGCGCACGCCCCTCACCTCCATCTACGGTGCCTGCTCCACGGTCATCGAAAATTATGACTCGCTGGCCAAAGAGCAGAAGTTAAAACTTCTCGGCGAAGTCTGTTCGGACGCCCAGTGGCTCAACCGGATGGTGGAGAACCTGCTGTCAGTCACCCGGTTCGACACCGGCACCGTCTCGGTGCAGAAGACCCCCACCGTGCTGGAAGAGTTGATCGACACCGTGCTGGTGCGGTTCCAGAAGCACTACCCGGACGTGAACGTCACGGTAGACCTGCCCGACAGCTTCGTGGTCATCCCGATGGACTCGATGCTCATCTCGCAGGTGCTGATGAACCTGCTGGAAAACGCCGTGCTCCACGCCGAGGGAATGACCAGGCTGACCCTCCGGGTCTTTACGCTGGGCGACCACGCCATCTTTGAAGTCTCGGATGACGGCTGCGGCATCCCCAAAGAGCGGCTGAAAGGGCTGTTCACCCGGATGCTGCCCGCCGACGACACGGCCAGCCCCGGCAAGCACGGCATGGGCATCGGCCTTGCGGTGTGCGCGGCCATCGTCAAGGCCCACGGCGGCGAGATCAAGGCCGAGAGCCGCCCCGGCGAAGGCACCACCATCCGCTTCTGGCTGGAGACCGAATCCACGGACGAATCCACTGATCTGGAGGAAAATATCTGAAATGAGCAACAACAAATTCAAGATCCTCATCGTTGAAGACGAACCCACCATCTGCAGCTTCATCTATACCCTGCTGGACACCAACGGCTACAAGACCTATGTGGCCCCCACCTGTGAGCTGGGCAAATCCATCTTCACCTCCTATCTGCCCGACCTTATCATCCTGGACCTGGGCCTGCCCGACCGCGACGGCCGCGAGCTCATCCACTATGTGCGCCAGAAGTTCATGACGCCCATCATCGTGCTGTCGGCCCGCACCACCGAGGCAGACAAGATCGAAGCGCTGGACCTTGGCGCGAACGACTACATCACCAAACCCTTCAGCACTGGCGAGCTGCTGGCGCGGGTGCGGGCCGCACTGCGGCTCAACCGCTTCAGCTCCAACCCCACCGGCGTCTTTCAGGCACAGGACCTGCTCATCCAGTACGAGCGGCGCAAGGTCTATGTGGGCGGGGAGGAGATCAAGCTGACCCAGACCGAATACAACATCGTGGCCTTCCTCTCCGAACACGCGGGCCGGGTGATGACCTACCCCGCCATCGTCCGGGCCATCTGGGGCGATACCGACTGCGGCAGCACCAAAAAGCTGCAGGTCAACATGGCCAACATCCGCCGCAAGCTGGGCAGCCGCCCCGGCCACAACAACTACATCATGAACGAACTCGGCGTGGGCTACCGGATGATCGACGCCGACCACGACGGCCCGGACGCCCCCGCCGACCACGAGGAGAACGCATGACGCTTGCCCTGCTCCTGTTTGCTTTCACCTACTGCCTGATGCTGGCCCTGCCCCGCTTCCGGCCCTTTGCGGCCCTTGGCGGAGCCGGGGCCTTTTTGCTTCTGGGGCAGCTGGGCGTGTACGACTTCACCCTGACCGACGCCGCACGGGCCGTGGATTTCAACGTGCTGCTGATGATGGCGGGCACCATGGGCACCGTGTCCCTCTTCATTGCCAGCAAAATGCCCGCCCGCCTGGCCGAACAGCTCATCGTCCATGTGCCCAACGTGAAGTGGGCCGTCTGTATGCTGGCTCTCTTTGCCGGGGTCATCAGCGCCTTTGTGGACAACGTTGCCACCGTGCTGATGGTCGCCCCGGTGGGCCTTGCCATTGCCCGGAAGCTCCGGCTCTCCCCGGTGCCGGTCCTCATCGCCATTGCCGTCAGCTCCAATCTGCAGGGCGCGGCCACGCTGGTGGGTGACACCACCAGCATCCTGCTGGGCGGCTTTGCGGAGATGAACTTCTTCGACTTTTTCTGGATGAAGGGCCGCCCCGGCATCTTTTTCGGGGTGGAACTGGGTGCGCTGGCCTCGTTGGGCGTGCTGCTCGTTCTCTTCCGGAAGCAGACCCAGCCGGTAAAGGCCGCAGTGGAGACCGAAGTCACCGACGATGTGCCCACCGCCCTGATGCTGCTCACCGTGGGGCTGCTCATCGCGGCCTCCTTCCTGCCCTGCCCGGCGGGCGGGGTGCTGCGGCTCCTCTACGACCTGCGCAGCGGCATCGTCTGCATGAGCCTGTGCCTGTTCGGGGTGGCGCGGGCCTGCCTGCGGGCACGGTCGCTCTCCCCGCTGGCAGAGACGGCCCAGGCGCTGGACTACGACACCCTGCTGCTGCTCTTCGGCCTCTTCATCCTCATCGAGGGCATCGGCCGGGCGGGCGTCATCGACGCAGCGGCCCAGCTGTTCTACACCTTCTCCGGTGATGACCCCTTCCGGCTGTACACCCTGCTGGTGGTCGTCTCGGTGGGGCTGTCGGCCTTCATCGACAACATCCCCTATGTGGCCGCCATGCTGCCGGTGGTGCAGAGCATCGCCGCTCAGATGAACGGCGGGGCCGGTTTCCCGCCGGAGCTGTTCTACTTCGGCCTGCTCACCGGGGCCACGCTGGGCGGCAACCTGACCCCCATCGGGGCTTCGGCCAACATCGCCGCCATCGGCATCCTGCGTAAGCACGGCGAGACCGTGACCACCCGCGATTTTCTGCGCATCGGCGTCCCCTTCACCCTTTCCGCCGTTGCCGCCGGGTCTCTGTACCTGTGGGCCGTCTGGGGCCGCTGAGCGGCGCTTGCCGGTTTGTTTCTGATTACTAACTGTAGTCTGACAGAAAATCCACCTAGGGATAGGCATTTCAAACTACGGTACGTAAAAAGTTTATATAGATTAACATTTTGAAAATCCCTTGAAAATTCCAAAATCCGTGCTACAATATCCGCAGAAACAGCAAGGCTGTTCGGTTTTTCGCCCCATCCGGGGCTTGCAATAACATGAATAAAGGTAGGAAAACGATTATGGTAGATGTGAAAAAGATCGCACTGTTCGTCGGCGGCGTTGTGTTTGGTTCGGCAGGCTTCAAGATCCTGTCCAGCAGCGATGCCAAAAAGGTCTACACCCAGACCACCGCAGCCGTCCTGCGCATGAAGGACTCCACCATGGAGACCGTCAACAAGGTCCAGGAGCAGGCCGGTGACATCCTGGCCGACGCAAAGGCCATCAACGAGGCCCGCGCCGCCAAGGCAGAGGCCGCCGTCATCGAGGACGAAGCCGCAGAGGCTGCTGCCGCCGAGGACGCTGAATAATTTTTGAGCGCTTGAGCCGCCTGCGGGCGGCTCTTTCTATTGAGGAAGGTATAACGTAACCATGAAATGCACCATTTTACATGAGGGCCGGGGCCGGATGCGCGTGCATGTCTGCAATGTGCGGATGACCCTGCACCGCGCCGATGTGCTGGAAGCCTATCTCAACCACCACGATGCCATCGAGAAAGCCACCGTCTACGAGCGGACCGGCGATGTGGTCCTATATTACCGCGGCAAACGCGCCGATGCAGTCCAGGCGCTGAGCCGCTACAAATTCGACCAGCCGGAGCTGGACGCCCTTGTCACCACCGCCGACAGCCGGAAGCTCAATCAGGAGTATCAGGAGAAGATGTGCGACCTCGTGGCGGGCCACTTCTTCCGCAAGCTGTTCCTGCCCGCACCCATCCGCGCCGCCTACACGGTCTGGCGCTCCATCGCGTTTGTCTGGAAAGGGGTCCGGTGCCTGCTCCGCCGCAGGCTGGAAGTCGAGGTGCTGGACGCTCTGAGCATCGGCGTTTCCGTCCTGCGCGGCGACTTCAGCACAGCCGGTTCCGTCATGTTCCTGCTGAACCTTGGTTCTCTGCTGGAAGAGTGGACCCGCAAGAAGAGTCTGGACGACCTGGCCCGCAGCATGGCCCTGAATGTGGACAAAGTCTGGGTGCGCAGCCAGGGCACCGAGGTGCTCCTGCCCCTGACCAAAGTTCAGCCCGGCGATGAGATCGTGGTCCGCTCCGGCAACATGGTGCCGCTGGACGGCACCGTCATCGAGGGCGAGGCCATGGTCAACCAGGCCGCTCTGACCGGCGAATCCATGCCGGTGCGCAAGGCAAACGGTGCCACCGTTTACGCAGGCACCGTCGTGGAGGAGGGCGAATGCGTCTTCCTCGCCAAGGCCGCAGGCGGCGCCAACCGCTACGACAAGATCGTGGCCATGATCGAGGAATCCGAAAAGCTCAAATCCAGCACCGAGAACCGCGCACTGGAGCTGGCCGACAAGCTGGTGCCCTGGTGTCTGGCCGGCACGGTCGTCACCTATGCGCTCACCCGCAACGTCACCCGCGCCATCTCCATCCTGATGGTGGACTTCTCCTGTGCGCTCAAGCTCTCGATGCCGCTGGCGGTCCTCTCCGCCATGCGGGAGTGCGGCACGGCCCACATCACGGTCAAGGGCGGCAAGTATCTGGAAGCGCTGGCCAAGGCCGACACCATCGTCTTTGATAAGACCGGCACCCTGACCCGTGCCACCCCGCAGGTGGTGGACATCATCCCCTTCAGCAACAGCGAGAAGGACGATGTGCTCCGTCTGGCCGCCTGTCTGGAAGAGCATTTCCCCCACTCCATGGCCAACGCGGTGGTCCGCGCCGCCAGAGAGCAGGGTCTGGCCCACGAAGAGATGCACTCCGAAGTGGAATACATCGTGGCCCACGGCATTGCCAGCCGGGTCGGCGGCGAGCGGGTGGTCATCGGCAGCTACCACTTCGTCTTTGAGGACGAGCACTGCATCGTTCCCGCCGACGAGCAGGAAAAGTTTGACCAGATGCCCGCCGAATACTCGCACCTGTACATGGCTGCTTCCGGCCAGCTGGTGGGCGTCATCTGCATCGCAGACCCCCTCCGCCCCGAAGCCGCTTCCGTGCTGCGCCAGCTGCACAAGCTGGGCATCCGGAACGCCGTGATGATGACCGGCGACAGCTACCGCACCGCCGAGGCCATTGCCCGGCAGGTGGGCGTGGACCAGTTCTTCGCGGAAGTCCTGCCCGAAGACAAGGCCAACTTCGTCCAGAAGGCCAAAGCTGAGGGCCACACCGTCGTCATGATCGGCGACGGCATCAACGACTCCCCCGCCCTTTCGGCTGCGGACATCGGCATCGCCATCAACTCCGGCGCTGCCATCGCCCGCGAGATCGCGGATGTCACCATCAAGGCCGACAGCCTGGAAGAGCTGGTCACCCTCAAGACCATCGCCAATGCGCTGCAGCACCGTGTCAGCTCGAACTACCGCTTCGTGCTCAGCTTCAACTCCACCCTCATCGCGCTGGGGGCTCTGGGCATCCTGCAGCCCGCCGCTTCGGCCATGCTGCACAACCTGTCCACCATCGGCATCAGCCTCCGGAGCATGACGAACCTCATCCAGAAGCCTTCTTCTGCACCGCAGCTCGAAGGCTGACCGCCAGCCAACACAGCCAACAGCAAAGCCCCCTGCACATACCGCGTGCAGGGGGCTTCGTGTTTTCTATTGAAAGAGGAAGAACTTACAGGATGTCGATGTATTCACCGGCCAGAGCCTTGTTCATGCTGCGGACGGCGCAGAACTTGCCGCACATGGAGCAGGTGTCGCTGTGGTCGTCTTCGGGCAGGCGGGCGTCGCGGATGGCCTTGGCGGTCTCCGGGTCGATGGCACAGGCAAACTGTGCATCCCAGTCCAGCACACGGCGGGCATCGCCCATCTTGTCGTCGATGTCGCGGGCATGGGGGATGCCCTTGGCGATGTCAGCGGCATGGGCGGCGATCTTGGAAGCCACGATGCCCTGCTTCACATCGTCCACATTGGGCAGTGCCAGATGCTCGGCGGGGGTCACATAGCACAGGAAGGCCGCACCGCTGGCTGCTGCCACTGCGCCGCCGATGGCGGCCGTGATGTGGTCGTAGCCGGGGGCGATGTCGGTGACGAGGGGTCCCAGCACATAGAAGGGTGCACCCATGCAGATGCTCTTCTGGACTTCCATGTTGGCGGCGACCTGATTCAGGGGCACATGGCCGGGGCCTTCGACCATGACCTGCACGTTGTGGGCCCAGGCGCGCTTGGTCAGCTCACCCAGACGGACCAGCTCCTCGATCTGGCAGACGTCAGTGGCGTCGGCCAGGCAGCCGGGGCGGCAGGCGTCGCCCAGCGAGACGGTCACATCGTGCTCCTCGCAGATGTCCAGGATCTCATCAAAGTGCTCGTAGAACGGGTTCTCGTTGCCGGTCATGCACATCCAGGCAAAGACCAGCGAGCCGCCGCGGCTGACGATGTTCATCTTCCGCTTGTGCTTGCGGATCTGCTCGATGGTCTTACGGGTGATGCCGCAGTGGAGGGTGACGAAGTCCACGCCGTCCTCTGCGTGCAGGCGGACCACATCCACGAAGTCCTGTGCCGTCAGGGTAGCGAGGTCGCGCTGGTAGTGGATGACCGAGTCATACACCGGCACGGTGCCGATCATGACCGGGCACTCGTGGGTCAGCTTCTGGCGGAAAGGCTGGGTGTTGCCGTGGCTGGACAGGTCCATAATGGCCTCTGCGCCCATGTTCACGGCGCTCATCACCTTCTGCATCTCGATGTTGTAATCCTTGCAGTCGCGGGAGACGCCCAGATTGACGTTGATCTTGGTGCGCAGCATGCTGCCGATGCCCTCCGGGTTCAGGCAGGTGTGGTGCTTGTTGGCCGGGATGGCGACCTTGCCCTCGGCCACCAGCTGACGGATCTCCTCCGTGGTGCGGTACTCCTTCTGGGCGACGATCTCCATTTCCTTGGTCACGATGCCCTTGCGGGCCGCGTCCATCTGTGTGGTGTAATTCTGCATCTTGTTACCTCCAGTTTGACAAGTCGATACGCTCTTGCTCTTTTTTCTATCGTTACGAAAGAGCCGGACTTCGCCCATCAAACGGGTGGTTTCCGGCGCCTCCGCAGACAAACCCTGCGGTGTTCATGTCAAAGCTCCTTTGCATGAAGTCTGTTCCGGCAGAAGGTGGTGCCCCCGGTCTGCCGAGATGATAATTTCCTCCCTACAACCTCTCCGTCATTGCTTCGCAATGCCACCTCCCCTTGTAGGAAAGACTCCCTCCGGCCGGAGGGAGATGTCGCGAATAGCGACAGAGGGAGGATGACCACTGGCGAGTCGGTGATGGTCGTTCTGGATGAGCAAAGTTTTTGCTTCCGGAAACGACCGGGCTCCGCTGTTGAGATTTACAGCAGCAATACAAATGCTGCTACCAATGCGGACAGGGCCCGCCGCCCTGCGCCCAATCGGGCCCAAGCGAACAGCAGGGCCTGCCCGGCCTGCCAAGGGCTCCCCTACCAGGGGAGCTGTCGAGCGGATGCGAGACTGAGAGGTTGTACGAAGGACAACTTTATAACTGTTCTACCAATGCTCTCAATTCCCTGCACTCAGCCTCGATGTCCTTAGCCGCGAAGATGGCGCTGACCAGCGCCACACCGGCCTCGCCGCAGTGGGCAAGGCTGAGCAGGTTCTGCTTGTGGATGCCGCCGATGGCGACCACCGGGATGGGGACCGCCGCGCAGATGTCCCGCAGCGTCTCTTTGGGCAGGGCGGTCACATTCGTCTTGGTGGCGGTCGCAAACATGGCCCCGCAGCCCAAATAGTCCGCACCGGCCTCCACAGCGGCTCTGGCTTCGGCCACATTGTGGGCCGACACGCCGATGATGGCCTCCGGGCCAAGGATGCGCCGGGCTTCGGCGGGGTCCATGTCCTCCTGTCCCAGATGCACACCGTCGGCCCCGCACTGCCTGGCCAGCGCCACGTTGTCGTTCAGAATGAACGGCACACCGTATCGTTTGCAGAGGGCGAAGATCTCCAGCGCCTCTGCCAGAATGGCTGCGTCGCCCAGATCTTTTTCCCGCAGCTGCACACAGGTGGCCCCGCCCTTCAGGGCAGCTTCCACCTGCTGGGGCAGGGTCTGTTCGCCCACCCAGGCACGGTCGGTCACGGCATAGAGCCGAAGCATCTCAGCAGTACAGTTCATCGTTTGCTCCTTGGTCAAGTTGTTCGCCGGTCAGGTTGGACACGGCATCCATCAGATACATGCGCAGCGTTCCGGTGCCTTCTTCGCCGGTCAGGCGGGCAGCGGCAGTCTCGCCGCAAAGACCCATCGCACAGACGGCGGCGGCCGCCGCGGCCAGCGCGCGGACGGAGGAAAGGCGCGTTGCGATCTCGTCCGTCGCCTGCGGATAGACCGCGCCGCAGCACTGCCATTCCGGGATCTCGCACAGCGAAAAGCCGAGCTTTTCCGCGGCGAGCC
>OGGU01000727.1_pt1 | contig 23414 bp, 19 predicted proteins | sample 1571241 | NCBI WGS metagenome assembly OGGU01 (sample SAMEA2581934, study PRJEB24529) | metagenome | biome: Human gut stool | place: China | collected 2011
ATAATGATAGTGATGGTACGGAATAACAAAATGCTCACCTCCAGACATAAAAAAGTCTCTGAGTCTTTCGACTCAGAGACTTTGGATCATGATTATTATATCTGGGTGAAAAATGGAAATTTGAGAAAGCTAAAGAGAGGGATTTATCATAAAAAATTATAATGCAGGACGAATTTGCGCTAAAAGAAGTTGGTCCGCCGGAAGCCACGGAACAGAATCAAGCTCCTTTTTAGTCAGCCAGCGTGCAGCCTCGGCTTCTTTCAGCACCAGTTTGCCGGAGACTACCTCACACCAGAAACAGTCCATGGAAAGATGAAAGGTCGGATAATCGTATTCAATGGTGTCGATGAGGTTGCCTACCGCGATCTCGGTATCCAGTTCTTCCCGGATCTCTCGTTTCAGTGCCTGCTGCGGGGTTTCACCCGGCTCGATTTTGCCGCCCGGGAACTCCCATCCGCCCTTGTACTCGCCGTAGCCGCGGGCAGTGGCATAAATTTTATGTTTCGTCTGAATATCGTCGCAGATCACGGCTGCAACAACGCGAATCATTTTCATGAAAATCTCCTGAATTATTTTTCATAATAGAGCGGACAACCCAGTTTTCTCAATTTGGATTCGATTGCTCCTGTAGAACGTTTTAGAATCAAAGAAATTCGTTTGACGCTGTTCCCCTGCTGGTGGAGCCGCAATAATTCACGTTCTTCTTTTTGCGACCATGCTGTTCCAGCGCGAGAATAACGCTCTGCCTTTTTGTTTCGAGGAAGAGACTTCAGATATTCAGCGGTAGATTCAATGGAGCAATGTTCCAATACGATTTTTAATGCTTCTTGAATTTCTTCCTGAGCACAACTATCATTTTCAGACAGAATCCAACCGGTTAAAGGATTAATACCTTTTGCAAGAGTTTCAATTATGGTGCGAGCCAGCATATCGTCCATAGTATGTTACCCCACGATCAATTTGTTGGTCTTTTTGAGGAACTTTGCAGGAATCGGGCGGTCCAGCTTCCATGTGATATTCATGGGACGGGAGCCCTCATGCTTCACATAGTTCACCGTGCCCAGATAGGTATACGCTCCTGCACCACCAAAACGGGCATCTGCCTTGAACTCACGCACGAACAGCAACACCCGGCTTCCTTTTTCCCGGTGATGGATGTACCGCTGCCCGGTGGCAGAGCTTTCGGCGGTGGTGCTCTGGCTCTGCCAGTGGAACAGGCTCTCGTTGATGGAATAATCCTTGTACATGGTGGTGGGCGAGTAATCCTTGTCTGCTTTGTTCAGGGTCACAAAGAATACGTCCAGCTGCTTTTCCGGCAGCCACTTCACGCCCTCGCGGACAGTGGCAGGCTTCAAAAAGTCCAACGCTACTAGCAGCTGGTCGCGGGTATAGGTGCAGTGCAGGTCCAGCGGACAATCAAAGCCCACACCCACCGGCTCGTCGATAAAATCAATGCGGTCATATTGATACTGCAAAAGTGCATGCAGTTCCCCCAGCAAAACGGGACTGTCCGAGAGAGCATACAGGTTATCGAGAACTTCTTCATCCTCCCAGCTTTCTGCGGTCTTACCCCAAAGGGTCACATAGAACATCTGCAGCATCCGCTTCTCTACTGGCGATAGAGCCGCAAAGTCGGTGTTGTCCAATTTCGGCAGAAGCTCCAGCAAAAAACGGATCCACCTGCGGGAATCCACGACTGCAAAGCGTGCAAGGGCTTTGGTCAGGGTCTCTTCCAAGGGCTCTGCAAAATCGGGTACCGCCTCTGCGCGGACGCACAGCCTGCTGAAGCAGATCTTTTTGCTGTAGATTGCACGAGGGTCGAGATGGTAGTAGTCGAGGAAGTTCCCAAGTGTCAGGGGCAGACCGGTATCCTCAGTGAAGGCAGCCGCCCGCGCCACAAGCCCGGAGGTGCGGTCATAGGAGGCGCTGATATTATCCAGCACATACTTTGCAGCAATTTTCTCCAACTGAATGTAGCAGCCCTTAGGCGCAGAGACAAAGCCCTCCTTGAGCTCCCGGCTGACGCTGCGGGTGGTATTTGAGAGCAGTGCTGCGAATTTCTCCTCAAAATTATACTTTTTATTGGCCTGTCCGATGAAATCCAGAACGGTCAGGCAATCCTTGTTTTCTGCCAGACGTAAGCCGCGCCCCCAGCTGCTGCAAAAACACGGTCAGCGACTCGGTAGGACGCAGGAACAGCACAGTGTTCACCTCGGGGATATCCACGCCTTCGTTGTAAATGTCCACCACAAAGAGGAAACGGAGCTCCCCGGAAACCAGCCGCTGTTTGGCGGCATTGCGCTCCTCGTCAGGAGAATCGCCGGTCAGTGCCATAGATGGAATGCCGCGGGTATTAAAGTAGCGCGCCATAAATTGGGCATGAGCAATGGAAACGCAGAAGCCCAGACCCTTTACCTCGTCGATATCGGTGACATATTTCAGGATGGAGTTCACCACAAGGTCAGCGCGGCGCTCCGCCACCATGCCGCTGAGGGTGTACAGGTTGGACAACTCGTTTTTGTCGTAGCCGCCGGTACGCCATTTCAGACTGCTCAGATCTGCGGTGTCGGTGACGCCGAAATATTGGAAGGGACAGAGCAGTTTCCGGTCAATGGCCTCCGGCAGACGGATCTCGGCGGCAATGCGCCCGCCGAAATAGTCCAGAACGCTTTTGCCGTCCATACGTTCCGGGGTAGCGGTCAGCCCCAGCAGGATCTTCGGCTGGTAATATTCCAGCAGCTTCTGGTAGGTGGGTGCGGCCGCATGGTGGAACTCGTCTACAACGATGTAATCGTAAAAATCTGCTGCCGTTTTGGCGGCAAGCTCCTGCGAATTGAAGGTCTGGATGGAAACAAACAGATGGTCGATGCTGTCGGCTCTGTGACTGCCCACATATAGTTCACCGAAATTGGCATCCTTCAGCACCGCCCGGAAGGTGTACAGGCTCTGCTTCAGGATCTCCTCCCGGTGTGCCACAAACAGCAGACGGCAGGGCTGCCCCGGATGCTGTTTGCAGAAGCGCTTGTAATCCAGTGCAGAGATCACGGTTTTACCGGTGCCGGTAGCGGCCACCACCAAATTGCGATTATACCCCCGAACGGTGCGCTCGGCATCCAGCCGGTCCAGAATTTCCTGCTGGTAGGAATAGGGCAGAATATCCAGGGTATAGATCCCGCTGTGGTCAGTCTCGCTGTATTTTTCGGCTTTCAGGGCGCGGGTCAGCCGTTCCCGCTGCCCTTCATCGTAATATTCAAACTCGCTGGAGTTCCAGTAGCTTTCAAAGGTGGCTGCGATCTTTTCGATGGTCTCCGGCAGGTCCTTTCGGGTCACCTTGACGTTCCATTCCAGACCGCTGGAAATTGCCGCATTGGACAGGTTGGAGGAGCCTACATACGCCGTAGTAAAGCCGGTGTTCCGGTAAAATACATAGGTCTTTGCGTGCAGGCGGGTACGCTTGGTGTCGTAGCTCACCTTGATCTTCGTATTGGGCAGTGCGCGCAGCTCCTCGATGGCTTTCACGTCCGTAGCGCCCATATAAGAGGTGGTGATGATGCGCAACTCACCGCCGCTTTGCGCAAACTGCCGCAGCTCGTCCATGATGAGGCGTAAGCCGCTCCACTTGATAAAGGAGACCAGCATATCAACGCGGTCGGCGGAAACGATCTCCTTTTTCAGCTCCGTGTACATCTGCGGCTCATGGATAGCGCCGGTAAACAGGGAACTTTGCGCAATAGAGGTCTCCGGGCGGTCAATGTCTTTTGCGCTTTTCCCTGTAGCAAGGCGCGGGTCGTTCTGCTGCAAAAGCGCAAGAAGCTGCTCTGCCCGCTGGTCAACACTGAGCGCGGCAAAGTCAGCTTCCTGTGTGGTGTTCTGGATGGTGGTCACAATCTGATTTGCCAGCTGGATCTGCGCCTCGATGCCGCCGCCGTTATCCTGTACGTTCTCAAGACCCTTCTGCACCACATCGGTCAAATACTGCGCCAGAACTTTGGCAGCCTCCGCCGTGTCGATGGGCGCAGTGGACTTGCGGGCTTCCGGGATCTCTGCAAGCTCGCTGTTTAGTGCGTTGTTGATGACCTGTTCGTACAGTCCGGAGTAGAGCATCGGTGCACTTCCTTACCGTTTTCTTTTATTATAGCGCCCGTTAGAAGAATATTCAATGATCGAGGATAAACCGCATCTGATTGAAAAAGAAGCTCTTGATCTCAGAAAATATACTGTAGCTGCATTGCTTTTATAAAAAATAATAGAGGTCGTGATAATTTGTATGATGCTACAATAAAAAGAGACTGATGCAGTGCAACAGTCTCTCGATAGCAATGAGGCTTATATAACGGGTGTTTTTTTATAAAAATCCGTAGCAGCGCCTCCCATTCCAAGAGTGGTTTTGATGCCAACTCCGCCATGGGATGCAAAAGAGAGCAACGCGTTCCAAAGTTCCAGAAGCGGCGGTGCAAGGCGCGCCTCGATGGTCACATTGCCTTGAAAGGCTGGAATGCGCGTTTCTTTCAACAGATAACGTGTGGTATGGAGATTATAATCCACTATATGAAGCCCCTGCTGTAAAGCTTGCAGTGCATCAGGATCGATAAGGGCATATTCTGGAAAGGCAGCGTTCCAATGCGCAATCAGACTTTGCAAAAGCAGAGCTTCCTGCGGGAAAATAGTATAGCGGCCGGACTGTTTGAAGGCGCAAGGCGACAGAAAAGCAATTTTGGCACGGGTTTCGCTGCGGGAGCGCCCAGAACGGATCAGTTCTTCAGCGGAGACTGCCGGAAAGGTGTGGACCTCTGAAACCGGGAGTGTCAATTCATGCAGAGGGATTTCCTTTGCAGATTCCAAAACGGGAGAAACTACCTGTCGAGCAGCGTCATTCAGCAGGTTGACCGTCCAGATCAAAGACTGCTTTTCCGGTGAAAAGCATAGAAAATGCGCAATGGGATGTTCCCCTTGCAGATGCATCTGCTCTCCAAATTCAGAAGAGATCTGTGACATCAGCCAGCCATACAGACGATAGGACCACGACTGGGGGATCCGCACATCAGTGGGCGGAGATAAAACCAGTTGAATCTGCTGGATCATAAGATACTCACCCCGCAATATCCATAGGGATAAAGCCGACCACGAAAACGGGCATATTTCATGGTGTGCGGGGAAATGCCATTTTCGGCATCACGCTCATGCTTGTGGTTGCGGAACATTTGTTTCATTTGTTCTGCCGTCCAGCGCAGCCCCTCTTCTTCACCCAGATAGGGATATGCCAGCGACTTGGCAAAAAAGCCGGAGCCGCCGCCAAGGATCAGGTGTGGCTGCTGCGGCAGGTTGACTGCACCGCTCGGCGGAGTGAAGCGCCTGCTATACGTCTGCGCGTAATAAGTATCAAACTGCTGAATGGCCTCCAGAAGGGACTCTTTGGTGATGCGCCCCTTCAGCACCGACTGATCCAGCGTCAGCTTGAAGCGTACCTTAGTGCCGGACGCTACGCATTCCCGACACATGGGGATGCCGCGATTACTGCCCTTCGCAAAGGAACCGTTCACAAGTGCATCAAATTTTCCAACAAGGACCATCTGTGCATCCGGGATGGGAAGGCTGTCGGAAACCTGAATGCCACGGAAAATGCTGTTGACAGCGTCCGGAGCGATGCTTCCATCTTTCAGAGTGCGCAGATGCAGCTGGTTGACATATTTCTCTTCCGGAAAGGTGGCCCGGCGGTTTGGTGCAAGGCTGTGTCCGGTACTGCGGTCAGCCAATACCGCACTCAGCAGCCATGCGGTACGCAGCGCACCCTTGATGCTGCTGCCGGGAATGTAGGCATGGCCCTGCGCATCACGCTGAAAAGCATGGATCTCTTTCAGCGAGTGCTCCGCATCCAGAGCATCACCTACCTCGATCTGATAGCGCGTCAGCGTTTTCAGTTCTGCATCGGAAATGCCGCAGTCTTTGCTCAGAAATGCCCAGAGATTGGACTGCTCGCTAAGCATAAACTGTCCGTACTTGTCCACCAGATCGTGCTCGACCAGAAAGCTGAAAAATTTTTGCTCGTCCAGAAAGGAGACTTTGCCATTGCGGGTGTTGTACATGTACTCTTTTTTGGTATAGCTGCTGCCATTGCCAACAAACAGAGGTGCCCATACATTCAGAGTAAGGTCAAAGATCTGCAGATGATCCTGCTGAATCATAATGTCACCCCCATAAAGATTGGCTTGGAATAGCGGTATACCGGATGCACATCCGACAAACCAACATCATACAAAGCGCCTTGATAACGATTTTGCAGGACAGAACCTGCCGAAAGGGCATACTGCGTTTTTTTCTTCAGTGGAGTTTCCACACGATCGGATGCCATGAAGCCGCTGCGGCGTACCAGCTGGAAGGAGGCACCCTCTAATGCATTATCCAGTTCATCTGCCTGCGGCAGGCTGGTAGTCAGCAGCAGATAGGGTGCGCGGTTGGCAGAAAGTGCACGGCGCAGCCACTTGGTCTGCGCGTCAGAGGGTGTATTCAGACAAAGCTTTTGCACTACATGGAACTTTCCGTAACCAGAGCTGACTTTGCCGCCGATGCCGGTAGCGCCCAGCCAATCCAGCAGATACTCCAAGTCTTCATCCTGACCATCTTCGGTAAATCCGCAGATGAAATACAGTCCGCAGTCCGGCGCAAAACGGAACAGTCCAACCTGATACGGCATGGTATCCCCCTGCATGGGAACGGCTGCCTTGGTCTGCTCATAGTGGGTGCCAAAGCTTTCCGGTTGCTCGTCAGGGGTAAAATGACCTTCATGCAGGCTTCTGGCGTAGCGGTCAAATTCCAACACAGGGATCCAGGCTAGTTTTTTTACCTTTTTACGCAGGGTGGTTTCCACTTCCTCAGTGGATTCCGATGCGGCAATGGGCTTTGGCAGGTAGAAGGTTTCACCGGACCAGGGCATTGTATCGCTGAGCAGGAATTTTCCCTGCCGGACCTGCGCACAAAGCTGTTCTAGGGCTTCTTCTCCATGCTGGACGAGGGTCTCATGGCAGAGGGCAGAAAACAGGGTATCTGCCCGCAGGGTTTCTTCGGAGGTATAAAGTGACAATGCAGAGTCGGCTCCTCCGAAATGAACAGCTGTGTCAAACTGAAGCTTAAACAGAAAATAGTTCATAACTATCCACCTCATCAAAGAGGGATTTCAGGCGGCTGAGATCCGCCTGCGCGCCATAGCCTTCCAGCGCAAAGTTTTTCAGGCTGACACGGCCGCTGCCGCGGGAACCATGGCCGCCCAGATAATCCATCTGCAGCAGCTTCATGCCTTTGGCCAGAAGAGAAAGATCTTCCTCGACCTGTGCCGGGTCGGTTACATCGTAAACGATGCTGACACCAAACTTTGCACCGGCGATCACACGTTCGATCTGGCGGGGATTGGCCACAGAGTTGGCACGGGAAATTGCGTTCTCGGTCTTGACCTCGGTCACACCTACATTGGAAAGCTCTTTTGCATTGGACAAAAAGGCATCCGCAAACTGCAGGCGGGAACGACGCACCGGCTCCGAGGAACCGAACAGGCGGAGGATTTGCTCGGGGTCTTTGTCGCAACTTCCGGCTTTTGCCATTGCTTCGATATCCTGATATGTGCTGCGAGCCAGCAGGGTACGCAGCTTGCCTTTCAGACTGCTGCCGGGTACGATGGGATAACCGGTATAGGGGTCACGCACCACCGGGCTGTCCACAGCACCAATGGCAGAAAAGGCAGAGGAACCGCCGATGTGCATACCGGTGCGCACTTCCAGATCGCACCGGATCAGAATTTTTCCATACATAATTACCCCTCCTTGCCGCCAAAGTAGCGGTGGAAAGCGACCAGCGCTTCCATGTAGTGTGCAAAGCGGATCAGATCCGCACGGTCGGTGGAAATGCCCTTGAGGTATTCTAGCAGATGCGATTGCGAAATAAAGTCTTTCATGGGATAGGCTTTATCTTTACCGACACTTTCTCCGGTATCGCGACCATATTCATAGGCTACCCGAACTCGCATCAGATTAATCTTTACAACACTTTCGGGCAAAAGTGCTTCTTCGGTGCGGAGATTTTCAACGTTAAAAATCTCTGTTACAAGACTCAGCAGGCCACGGATTTTGCTAGTGGTCACTTTTTTGGGCTGGCTCATCAGGTTGCTCATAATACGCTCGGCTTCGTCTACATAATCTTCCGGCACCTTTTTCGGCGTGATCTCCGGCGGCAGCTCTTTCTGCGGTCCATAGCTGCTACGGCTGTTATAGCTGCTGGAACCGCTGCGGTTTCCGTTGTAGCTGTTGCTATATCCGCTTCGGCTGTTGTTATAGCTACCGCCGCCATAGCTGCGGCCATTATCATTCCATCCTGCCATCTGTGTCGCCACCCTTTCTGTTCTGATAGACATAAATATAAATTGCGGTGATGAGCTGGTGACGCTGCACGGCGTCTAAAGCCCAGTCCATCATGCTGTGAGAAAATTGCTTGTAGAGAGGATAGTCCGGCGCGCTCTTTTTGGGGGAGAGCCGCGCCAGCAGGTAAGCGTACCGTGCAAGGTTGATGCGGTCGTTTTCTGCTTCCCGCAGCAGTGCCAGCAGGTTGTAGAGCAGGGCGTTTCCGTGCTCAGCGTTATCCCTGCCGAAGAAGCTTTGCAGGCAGCCGACCTTTTCGGTCAGGACCTTTGTGCGGAACGTATCCCACGCATAGATATGTCCCTGCTCCGGCTGCACCAGCAGATTGCCCTTTGCATCCCGGACCGCTTTGCGTTCCGGCGTGAACAGTGCCACTGCATTTTTGCCGGGCAGATGCTTGGCGGCTTCTTCCAGCGCGGCGGTTTCCTCGGCGGAAAGCCGGATGGGGTAATGGTCATCAAAGATGCCGATGCCTGCGCTGAGGGTCAGTGCTCCGCAGGAAAATGCAGTGAAATTGCTCTGGATGCGCTGTGCTGCTTCCAGAACATCGTTCCATGCGCCCACAAGGAATACATCATCGCCGCCGGCATAGACGATGCTTACATGCAAGCTGTCCAGAATGCCGTTGATATAGCACTTGAAAAACAGTGACATCTGCCGGGAGAACGCCGAGGTGCGGGACAGGGTAACATAGTGCATCCGTTTGACCGGATCTTTCTCGTTTTCCTGCTCGAAACCGGAGATAAATGCGTGCCCGAGGTTGTCCACATCCATACGGCAGACTGCAATGCGGCGCACACCCTCGGACTGCCCGGCCAGTTCTTCCGTGCTGTTGTTGTCGGAGTAATCGCCCACATACAGGTTGGTGCTGTAAGTAAGGCCGGTGGACGGTGCATTTTTGGTGTATACACGCGCGACCGGCTCGCCGGAAGCCAGTCGTTTGCGGGCAGAGAACTGATCCGTCAGGGACAGATATTCGCTGCCGCCGTCCAGTGCAGGCAGCGTGCAGTCATCGGCAGCCGAGGGCTGACGGCTTACTACCAGAACGCGCTTGTTCTGGATCTTGATAGAAAGATCTACAAACAGTTTACACCAAGGGCAGAGATCATCCTTCAGGTTGGCACTGGTGCCGCACACCTTGCATTCCCGGCCATCCGGGTAAGCGGCGGTGCTGTTCAGCAGCCGCAGATCTTCGGCGGTGTAGCGGTGGAATTTGTGCTGCTCCAGCAGACGGTTCACCCGGCGGAACAGCTCTTTGTAGGGGCTTTTTTCAGCCGGGGTATTGGTCAGGTCGTTGCCGGAGCAGGGCGTCCATGCGTTGGCCAGAAACAGCTGGGTGCCGAACTGCTGCTGCAGCCAGCGGTTGAACTGCCGGTTCCACCGGGTCAGGGTATCGGCCACGGCGGCAGTGTTGGGCAGCAGCACATAGCAGTGCCCGCCGCCGCTGTAGATCAGGTTGGCGCGGGACACGCCGCACCCGGCCAGAAGCTCGTCCAGATAGTGCTCCATGAGCAGCTCCAGAAAGAACGACCGGCTGCGCAGGGAGCGCAGGGCGTTTTCGGTATGGACGGTATAAAGGAACTTCTGAATGCGGGAAAAATCGGCGGTGTAAAGCAGAAAAACGTCCTTCTGGCAAAAATCCTTCTCCTGCTCAAAAAGCGTCTTGCGCAGGTCGGTGATGCTGTTTGCCTGCACATATTCGCTGATGCACGCCGCAATGGCTGCGGTGGTCTTGGCGTGGTCAAACAGGGAAATATCCGGGCTTTCGCCGGTAAAGGTGCTGGACGGAAAACAGCTGAACTGCGTTTCCAGCAGACCCAGCAGCGAGTTGATCCACTCCGGCTGCGGTTGCAGATCTGGCAGGCACTCGCTCAGCTTGCACACGGCATCTGCATAAACGGAAGCGGAAAGCGGCTGCTGCTGCCGTGGCAGCTTCAGGCTGCCGTCCTGCGGCTGCGCAGGCATCATCCAGCCGGGGTGCGTACCGTTCAGGTGGGTGAACACCGAGTCCAGCGGAAGATCCCGCCGGAAGAAACTGCTTTCGCCTTCGACCTCCCGGCGGTCTGCGGCGGCAGAAAGATCATCTGCCAGATAAACGATATAGGCCGGGGAATCGGCAGGCAGAGCCTTTGCTGCACCGCGCAGCGCGGCGGCGTGGTGGTAGCGCACACAGTCCAGCGCCGGTGCCCAGCCTGCACCGGGCAAAACGCCGTGCAAAAACTGGTAGCCCTGTTCACTGTGGCTGCCGCGCTGCCCACCGGCACGGTACACCGCTTTGCCGGTGTCGTGCAGCAGCCCGCCATAGGTGGACTGCAGGGTGAGAATGTTCAAAATACCATCTCCTTTACGGATTGTGGAACAATTGCACAATAAACGGAAAACGCATTTGTCAATTTTGTAAGAGATGCTTGGAATTGGCTTTATTATAACACATTTTGTCGCTATGCAAAAGCCGCAGCAGAGAAAATATCACAGCAGCTGCAATCGTTCCGTTCATAGAGGAACAGCCCACGGAAAACAAGAAGTTAAGGTTTGCAAAAGAAAAACTCCGCATCTTTTTTGATGCGGAGTTTTTTGTCCCCTTACGGGGATGGTACGGATTAGAGCATGCTTAACGTTGTAGCTATCATGTTTCCGTCCCCTTACGGGGATGGTACCAGATTATCTATACACCAGAAATTGAATTTGCGTTATCGTCCCCTTGCGGGGATAGTACAAGCTTGGCTTGGCGACAGCTCGACGCTCAATAGTTTTCGCCCCCTTGCGGGGATGGTACAAGATAAACCGGGATTTATCTATGCCGATACAAGTTTTCGCCCCCTTACGGGGATGGTACGACTACGCCGAAATATCCAGTCATGGACGATGCGTTTCCGTCCCCTTGCGGGGATAAGTTGAAATTGTATTGATGAGCATCCGGCCCGAATGGTGCAAGTTTCCGTCCCCTTGCGGGGATAAGTTGAAATACGACCTATATCCAGTCCGGTACGATCTGGAGTGAGTTTCCGTCCCCTTGCGGGGCAGCCCCATTATACCACGGCGGTGGAACAATTGAAATCCCTTTTCAGGGCGTGCCATAGCGGCGGAAGCCGGCAAAGGCGAAGATGCTGCGCTTCAGGGTGCTGCCGTCCGGGTAGGTGGTCTCCTGGCTCTTGCGGCGGGAGCAGGCGGCCAGCGTGGGGATGCCCGCGGCTTCCAGACGCTGGACCACCCGGTACACAAAGGTGCACTCGCCCTGACAGAGCACGGCATCCGGGTTAAGGTGCAGGATGTGGTCGGCATATACCGTGGCAAGGGAGTCCAGCACGGCCTCGTTGGTGGCGGGGTCGATGGCAGGGAAGGCAAGGTCTATCACCTTGCCGTAGCGCTGTGCCGCAGCCTTTTGCTCGGCACTCCACAGGGCAGAAGGATGATTGGTAAAGTTGATGAGCATAGGGCATTCCTCCTTGACATTGCAAAGAGAAAAAGCCCATGGAATGCGGATAGTTAAGTAAGAAACTTGAAATTACTTTCCTTGCCTTGGTTTGCCCCCTTACGGGGATTGTACGCGATTGATTTACACTGGTGACGGCATCGAAATGTTTTCGCCCCCTTACGGGGATGGTACGGATATCATCAAGCAGTGTTATGAAATGAAACAGCTTTCGCCCCCTTATGGGGATGGTACTTTATGTACCAAATTCTACCATGCGCCAGTGGCTTTTTCGCCCCCTTGCGGGGATTGTACACACATTGAAAACGGCGTGATTGTAGCCGAAAAGTTTTCGCCCCCTTATGGGGATTGTACCGAAGCGTAGCACGACAGCTACAAGGCTATTTTGTTTTCGCCCCCTTGCGGGGATTGTACGAATTTAACATGACACTGGAACAGGCTTATAAGGTTTTCGCCCCCCTTACGGGGATGGTACAGAAAAGTACTGTGAACGCTGCGGGCTGTATTTGTTTCCGTCCCCTTGCGGGGATTGTACGAACCAATGAAAACTTTGAAAGGAATGGCGTTGGTTTTCGCCCCCTTACGGGGATGGTATCTACAATGAAAGAGTACGCAATCTTTATTGCCTGTTTTTCGCCCCCTTGCGGGGATTGTACGTACAAGGGCTATATCCAGCTCGCCATCCGCAGGTTTTCGCCTCCTTACGGGGATTGTACCCTAAATATATCACAAAACACCGCAAAACTGAAGGGCCGGATGGCTAGAAAATATTCACTTTATTACAATGATGTACTTTTGCGCTGAAAAGAACGGCCATAAATTCATTCAGCCTGCCTTGTGCGCGGGGCGGTTTCATGGTATGATGCAGATAATGGATCTTATAAAAAGGAGTGTTGCCCTGTGCTAAAGACTTATATCACCACCGTACCTTTGCAGGGAAAGCTGGACCCCATGCTGTACCAGCGGGAGCGGGCAGATGCGCCCACAGCCACCTGCTTTCCCATCGTGCAGGTGATGCGGGATACCCTTGAACCCGGGGACACGGTGCAGCTGCTGGCCATCCGGCAGGAAAATGCCGATACCGCCCGCAACTATCAGCGCCTGCTGGAAGAGCTGGCGCAGCTGGGCATTGCAGAAAATCAGGTGCGTCAGCTCCACCTGCCCGAGGATCAGCGCCCGGAAACGCTGATCGGTCTGTGCCGAGATCTGGTGGATGCTCTGCCGCAGGTCACCCGGGTGTATGCCTGCATAACCTACGGCTCCAAGAGCATCCCGGTGGTCACGCTGACGGCATTGACCTGCGCCGAAGCTACCCATACGGAGCTGGAAGTAGGCGGCGTGTATTATGGTGAGGTCAAGCGGGAAAACGGGCAGGTGCTCAGCGCGCGGCTTTACGATATGGCGGCACTGTATCAGCTCGCCGGGCTGGTAGGCAACATGCGTGACAGCAAGACCGCCGAACAAGTGTTCCATCAGCTGATCTGGATGAACGAGCACCGGGAGGACTGAGCAGCTATGAATGATGTGAAAACATGGGCGGACATTGACGCTTCGCCGTTGCTGCAGCTGCCGCCGGAACAGCGCAAAAAGCTGCACGATGCCAATGATGAACGGTTCCGCACGTTCTGGGCGGAATGCTTTCTGACCGCACAGGCTCTCGGAAGGGGAGAGGATGCATGGAACAGCGCGGATTTCTGCGATGCGTTTCTGGATGCGTTTGATCTTTGGGAACCGAAATCCGGGCAGACCTTCAGTATGTATCTGCGCACCGCTGTCCGTCATGCACAGGCACACGACCAGCAGCAGGAAGAAATGGCAGTGACAGGCTTCGGACGCGAAACGAACCGCAAGATCAAAAAAGCGCTGGAGTACATGGAAAAGAACGGAATTACAGAGAGTATGCTCTGTCGTGACCCGGAAAAAGAACAGGTGATCGCCGATATTATCGGGGTGGGTGTAAAGACCCTGCGGGAAGCACTGCGCAATAAGCAGTCGGTACTCAGTCTGAACGACACTGGCGGAGAGGATTCGGCGCTGGGTGACCGGGTGGCCTCCCAAGAAAAAAGCGTGGAAGAGCAGGTGGAGCAGAGCAGTGAAATGCTGGCATGGCTGCACCGCGGCATAGGGCTGATGAACCTGCAGCAGAAGGAAAAATACGGCAAGACAGCTGGCCCGTTGTGGAGCAGCGTGCTGATGGGTTTTCTGCGCAACAATGACGCGCTGGACCCGGCAGAGGATGCGCCCGCGCGGCTGGCAAACTGCGATGATCTGCGTCCGCTGGAACAGGACAACTGTCTGTGGGATATCCTGCTGCTGCACCGGTATGTGGAGTTTACGGTTCAGCCGCCCTATGCACCCAAGGCGCTGGAATGCGCTGCCGTCCATGCGCTGCTGGAGCCGGGGCGCAACCCGGCACAGGATAAGACCGTGGCAGAGTTTCTCGGCGTGAGCAAAGCGGCTGTATCGCAGCGGCGCAAAACATGGCAGCAAAAACTGGTGCAGATGAAAACGGAACAGGAGGATGGATAAGATGGGACGCGATGTTTTACTTTTATATATGAGCCCGAAAAACCCGAACTACAAGACCCAGACCAACGAGGGCGCGGTGCGGTATCTGATAAAGGAAAAGGAGACCCCGGACTGCATTCTGGCACTGTGCAGCGAGACGGTGCGCAAAAAAGCTGTGGTGGAAATGCCGGACGGCAGAACCTGCACCACGCTGGAATATTTCCGCGATGCGTTGCGCAGGGTGGGCATACCGGCAGAGCGGCTGGTGGTGATCGAAGTGCCGGACAGCATGGATGACGAGAAAAAGCAGTTTCAGGCCATCTCGCAGCTACTGGACAAGATCGAAAAAGAGGACACCCTTTCCATCGACCTTTCCGGCGGTATGCGGGACACTGCCATGCTGCTGGTGACCGCTGCCCGCTGTATGCGGGACCTGCGCGGTGTGCAGACCCGCCGGGTGATTTATGCAGAGCTGCGCGGGGAAGAGCCTGTCGCGCACGACCGCACCCAGCTGTATGATCTGTTCGACTTTGTTACCGCCATGGACGAGTTCTTCTCCACCGGCACCGCGCAAAAGCTGAAGAGCTATCTATGGAGCGAGGGCGAAAAAGATCCGGTGCTGCACACGCTGCTGACCCGCATCAACCAGTTCTCGGAAGATCTGGCGCTGTGCCGGGTGCGGAAGCTGAACGACGATTTGAACCAGATCGCTCAGGCGCTGAAAGAAATGCCCAAGAAGAGCCAGAACCTGACAGACCTGTTCTTCCGGCTGCTGAAAGACCGTTTCAGTACCGAGTTTGCAGAGCTGCTTACCTCCGGCGAAAAGGCGCTGCCTGCACTGGTGAGCTGGTGCGCCAAGCACGGGATGTACCAGCAGGCGCTGACCCTGCTGTGCGAGCAGATGCCGGAATATGTCTGCCAGCATCTCTTTGTGCAGCCCACTGAAAGAGGCTGGGACTATCTGGCAGATCAGAAGCAGAACGAGGGCAAGCCGTGGGCGTACCCGCTGTTCCATTTCCATTTCTGCTGGTTGGCATTGTTGCAGAATGGAAAATTGAAAGAAATTTGCACAACCGATTTGCGCCTGACCAAAAGTAAAGATGATGCGGGCGGCAATATGCTGCTTGGCGTAGCAAATGCCGCAGAAATGCACGATTATCTGGATATGGTGCTTGCCTCTGACCAACTGGCCATCGACCCTGCCATCCGCCCGCAGCTGGAGCATGCCGCCCTGCTCTACCAGCGCGTGGTGAAGTACCGCAACCAGATCAATCACGCCAGCGCCAGCGACCTAGGCTTGCAGAGCGAGCGCGTTCTGCCGCTGGATACAGAGCACATTGAACAGACCCTGCAAGAGATCGCCGACTACCTGCATGAGATCCGTCCCTTGAAGCGGAACGTCCCGCAGGGCGTCAAGGCGCTGCCTGTCACAAAGACGATTCCGGCAGGCGCAGTTCCCAACCTGTAAAATAGAATATAAGAAAAAGCAAAGCACCTCCGCTGCTGGCAAACGCCAGTGGCAGAGGTGCTTTTTTGTCCCCTTGCGGGGATAAATTGCAATGAATGCAAGAATGCGTGCTACTATTGAGGTTTACGAGTTTCCGTCCCCTTGCGGGGATAAATTGCAATGTTAATAATTCCAGTCTGTCTGATGCTGACAAGGCGTTTCCGTCCCCTTGCGGGGATAAATTGCAACAAAACCCGCCTGATGATGGCCCCTGGCAAGGGCCGTTTTCGTCCCCTTGCGGGGATAAATTGTAAGTACACGTTCATCAAGACCAGCTACCCCATCAAGCTAGTTCCATCCCCTTACGGAGTATAGTTTTACTATACCACACATTGAGTCAAAAGAAAAGAACCATACACCGGAGAAGCACGGATGGAGCAGAAAAGATAAGTCATAAAGATCACCTCGATTCGGCAGAAGGGGCGTCAAAGCCCTGAATGGGCAGGCCGAGGAAGTATTCCTCGATGCGGTCCCAGAGCTGCTCGCTGGAAAAGCTGCTGGTAAACAGCCAGCTCATCAGCCGCACAGCATCGGTGTGGCGCTGGGCAATGCGCTCCAACAGGTGGTTGCGGTAAAAGCCGCGGTCAGCCAGTTCCATGGTCTGGGTCTGGTTGATGTAGAGGTACAGACGGCTGTTGGAGCCGCCCAGCAGGGCAAAGTGGAGCAGGTCCAGCTCCTCCAGCACGCCCAGAGCCGGGGTCAGACGCTCGCTGCTCTGTGCGGAATCGTTCACCGGCAGATAGCGGCAGGTCTCGCCGCTGTACAGAACAGCAAAGCTCTGCTCCAGCCAGTGGAAAAACTCGCTGATGAACGGGTCCACCACACTGTACTCTGCGCCTTCCTGCGTAGTGCCGCGGCGCAGCACACGGGTGCGCTGCAGGCGGGGCGAATGCTTCTGCCAGGACTGCACAGCCGCCAGCACCACGCGCACCGCACTGGTGGCACGGGTGCTGCTCAGACCCGCGGCCTGCGCCAGCCGGGCGGCGGCATCTCGGTCGTAGAGATACTGGCCGCTGCGGGCAGCCTCGAAGAAGATCTCCTTCAGGGCGCGCAGCAGTACGGAAAAACGGGCATCCGCATTGGCGTGCCACTCCAGCGTCAGCTGCATGGCGGGGGTCAGGTGCAGCTGAGCATTCAGCGGCAGCTTGTCGCTGTGGGTGTACAGCAGATACTTGAACTGCGGGAAGGAAAAATCGTTCTGCCAGCGGCTGCTCCACAGGCGGGCGAGGTCTACGTCGTAGACCCCGGCGGCCTCATCCTGCAGGGTGGCAGCACCGGTACAGATGCGGTTGACTGCGGCGGCATCGGCGCTGCTGAGCAGGAAATACCCGTGGGTGAACAGAGGCGAGGGCCGCATGATGAAGGGCGCATAGCCGCGTGCTTCGCTGTCCTTCTGGATCAGCAGCATGGCGGTCTTGACCTTGGCCAGCGGGTCCTGCTGGTGCTCACCGTTAGGGCTGGCAAAGATGTAGGCGAAGCTCTCGGCGTCCACCAGAAGCTCGTTGCGGTGCTTGGTGGCAGTGGCCGGCTGACTGGCGCGGTGCTGGCGGTACAGCTGCAGCACCTTGCGCATCACCTGCACCAGCTGCCAGGGCTGAATGCTGGAAAGGCCGTGCAGGCGGTTGATGTGCTTGAAGTCGTTGGTCATGTGCTCGTACACGGCACGGCCCTGGATATCCGGGTCACGGGCGGCGCGACCGATCTCCTGTGTGTAATCACACAGGTTACCGGTGGGGGCAAAGTGCAGCACAAGGGCAATGTCCGGGATGTCGATGCCCATGCCAAAGGCCTTGGTGGCCAGCATGATCCGGCGCTTGCCGCTGCGGAAATCCTCCAGATCCTCCGCTTTGGCTTCGCCGGAAAGCTGCGCGTGGTAGCGGGTCACAGCATTGCCAAGCCGCTGCGCAAGGCAATGGGTGTAGAAGCGCTCCAGCAGACTGACGGTGGGAAAGTAGATCAGGGTCTTCTGCCCCTGCTCCAGTGCGGCGGTGATCTGCCCGGTCAGAGCCTGGAACTTGTCCAGCTCGTACTCCCGACGGCCGGTCACGCGGGGCACCTCCCGGATGCACAGCTCGATGTTGCGGCGGCGCACGCAGCCAAGATAAACGATGGGGTCCGGCGACATGTGCAGGCTGCGCAGGGTCTCGCGGTACATGTCCTCCTCGCCGCCATAGGTAGCCGTGGCCGTAAAGGTGGCGGTGACAAAGGCATGCTGGTGCGGACCGTTCAGCTGCTGTTTGCGCAGCTTGTTCACGTAGTCACCCAGAAACCAGTAGTCTGGACGGAACTGCTTGCCCCAGGTGGTCACAATATGGGCCTCGTCCACGATCAGCAGGCCGATGGCACGGTCGCCGATTAGGTCGGAGATATCGCTGCGGCTCAGCAGGGACTCCGGCGAAAGATACAGGATGTCGCAGCGGCCTTCCTGCACCTCCTGCGCAATGGTCTTTTTGACCATGGGCGGGATGTCGGAGTTGATGGTGCGGGCCTTGGCGTAGCGGTGCTTCTCCATGCCCTGCACCTGATCGTTCATCAGGCCGATCAGCGGCGAGATCACCAGCGTGACCATCCCGTACTTCTCGGCAAGGTCGATCGCCGGGATCTGGAACATCACGCTTTTGCCCGCACCGGTGGAGGCAGTTACGAACAGGTCGCGGTAAGTCTGCCCCGCGCGGCAAAGCTCTGCCTGCTGGATGAGGTCATCGATGATGTCCTCTTGGGTGATGGTGCGCAGCTTCTTCTCGCCGCGATGCAGAGCGTCCAGGTCGTAGACATCCAGCGGGAGAAAGTCCGGGTAACCCCAGTGCTGCTGCAGAAGGGTGCGCGCCTCCGGGCAGACTGGGCGCTCCGGCTGCATCGTCTGTGCATGCGCTCTGGAAAGCTGACCGGGAAAAGCGCCAGCCAACGCCGCAAGGCTGTCGGCTGAAACGCAGAGCGTTTTGCCACGGCGCAGCTGCTGCACAAGGCAGAAATAATCGGCTTCTCCGGTAAGCGTAAAGGCGGAGCTGCTGGCGGCAGTTTCGGGAACTGTATGCGGTGCTGCACCAAACGATACGTGCTCGACCTGCGGGCACTGACATAGCAGAGCGTCCAAAGGAATGCAGCAGGCAATGCCTTCCTCCGTATGCAGCAGGTTGGAGTAGATACGCAGGCAGGGTTCAATGCCGGGCAGCGGAGTGTCCTGCGGCGTTTCCGGGTCAAAGTGGCTCAGAAGGCCGGACTGCATCTCCGGCGTAAGCGTCACAGACACAGGGAGCAGCGTGCGGTAGCAGGTGTTCTGCACCAGAATGATGTGCGAAAACTCCTGCGCAAGGGTATCGGCGTGCAGGGCAAACTCCTCTGCGGTGATCACACAGGGGTTCTGCTGCAGCAGACTGCTCAGGTAGCGGGACAGGCGTTGCTGCAGCAAAGCATCCAGAGAAGGACGCGGAAGACCGGCGTCCTCCGAAGAAAATCCCCACAAGACAAACAGAGTATCCTCAGCAGCATGGGCGGAAAGATAAGAACAAAGCAATGTATTCATGGCAGAATCCTCCATCAGGTCAAAAAATCAGGCAGCAAAAAGGGTGGATGAGGAGCGGCGCTTCAGCATCTCCCGCAGGTGGCGCTCGGCACGCACCTGAATCTGGCGGATACGTTCCCGCGTGACGCCCAGCTGCGCACCGATCTCGTCCAGTGTACGGCAGCGGTCATCCGGGATACCGTAGCGCAGCCGGAGAACAGTGGACTCGCGTTCGGGAAGCTGAGAAAGAAGCAACCGGACTTCCTGAACGGTCTCGTTCTCGCTCACAGTGTCCACAGGATCGGGGCTGACGTCATCCGCCAGAAGCTCCGCAAGCTCGGTGTCGTGGCTCTCGCCGACCATAAGGTTCAGGCTGGTAACGTTGAGGTAAACGAGCATGTCGCTCAGGTAGCGGCGCGCCTGCTCCACCGTGCAGGGGTGACCGCTGCCGGTTTCAGCCTCGGCAATGGCACGCCAGAGATCCGGACCATCCAGCTGCATGCAGGTGGTGCAGACGACACGCACCCGGCAGAGCGTGTCAAAATAGTGTGCCGGGATGCGTACCGTAAGGCCGGTATTGATGGCTTCGCGCAGGATGGACTGGCGAATCCAGTAGGCGGCGTAGGTCAGGAAGCTGTAGCCCTGCAGCGCATCGAACCGCTGGACCGCAGTAAACAGTCCCAGAATGCCGTTCTGGAAGTTGTCCTCCTCGGTCAGGCAGCTATGGGCGAGCAGTTGCGGAACTCTGCGGGCCATCAGGTGGACAAAACCGGCGGTCTTGCGCACGAGGATATCCTTGGCGCTCTCATCACCCTGCTGTGCCAATACGCAGAGCTGCTCGTTGGTCATAGACCAAAGCTGCTTGGAGGTAAAGTCGCTGCGGCAGAAAGAAGTGGCCTTTCTGCTGCTGGGTATAGCGGCGCTGGTATCCACTAGGATGCCGAGCCCCGCCAGCTCGGCCAGCAGATGCTCCTGTTCCTGCTGAGAACAGGAACCAAACAGCGCATCAAAGCCTTGCGCAGACAGGTGATTGCCGTTCGTCAGCATCGGGCGTACACGATTCAAAACTGCATTATAATCCATGGTAAAACCCCGCTTTCACTTCCAACTGTAAGTGTCTTCGCTTAGTAGAAGCCCATGGATGCAGTAGAGTTAAGTCTTTTGAGAAAAAATTTATGGTTATTTTTTGGAAACGTCAGTCAAATAAAAAATCAATGAGTTCTCTTATAAAGGTATAGAATTAAGCAGCAAGGACAGAAAACCTTGCCAAAGAAACAAACTATACAGAGCTTTTTGCGTATGATATAATAAAATTATAAATCTTAATTGGGAATATCGTTTTAGGAGGCCACCATGGAGCCAATGAAAGCAACCAGTGTCAACAGCCGTGCGGAGGAGCTGTTTGTGCAGCTTTTCTGTGAGGCTTTTGGACCTGAGAAAACCGAAAATTTGCAGGTCCAGTACCCCTGCGTGGACATCTATGGACGGCATCGCTATATCGACTTTGCGCTGGAATCTCCTGAATCTAAAATTGCGATTGAGATAGACGGCGAAACCTACCATAACCCAAGCAAGGTGTCTGAGAACAAGTATGCGGATGACCTCCTGAAGCAGAATAGCTTGATTTACGACAACTGGAAAGTATACCGATGGATTTATAGCCAGCTTGAAAAGCAACCGGAAAAGATTAAGGATGAGCTGATTACCTTTTTGGGCAGCAGTCCCATGTTCAAGGCATTTGAAGCAGACCTGCCGGTGCAGATGGGACTGACCATCGAACTTCGGGATTACCAGCAGGAAGCCATCGACAACCTCAAGAAGATGCGTGAGGACGGCAAAACCATTGCGCTGCTGTACCATGCAACCGGCGTAGGTAAAACTATCACAGCAGCAACGGATGCCAAGGCAGTGGGTGGGCGCACGCTGTTTCTGGTCAACGCCCTGAAGCTGGCATTTCAGGCAAAAGAGACCTTTGCTAAGGTCTGGCCGGAAGCGACTTTGGGAGAGTACACCGGAAGTCAGAAGGATATGACCCAGACGGTCATTTTTGCAACGGTGCAGAGTATCTCCAAGGATCTGGAAAAATTCTCCCCGACAGATTTTGATTATTTGATCGTGGATGAATGCCACCATGCAGCGGCTAATACTTATCAAAAAATCTTTACCTACTTCCATCCGAAGTTTATTCTGGGCTTGACTGCAACACCGGAGCGCAGTGATGGCGAGGATATGCTGGAGTTGTTTCAGAATGTTGCCCACAAAATGGACCTGAAGACTGCAGTGGAGCGCGGTGTACTGGTGCCGATTCGCTGCATCCGGGTCAAAACCAACATTGATCTAACCGATGTGCGAATCAATGGTATCAAATACAACTCGCAGGATCTGGAAAGTAAGCTGTTCATTCCGGAGCGCAATCAGTTGATTGTTGATACCTATCTGAAGTACGTGAATGGCAAGAAGACTGTGATTTTTTTGCGCAAGTGTAGATCATGCGGCGGAGATTGCGAAGCTGCTGCGCGACAATGGGGTGAAAGCAGAGGCTGTTTCCGGGCGTGACCGGGTAGAAATCCGGGATAAGATCCTGAAAGATTACGAAACCGGTTCGACGAATGTTCTTTGTGCCTGTGACTTGCTGAATGAGGGCTGGGATAGTCCTCATACCACAGTGCTGTTCATGGCACGACCCACAATGTCTAAAACAATCTATATGCAGCAGCTTGGGCGAGGCACCCGCCGCTGTCCGGGAAAAGATGACCTGCTGGTGATTGATTTTGTAGACAACACCAATATGTTCAATATGCCATACAGTCTGCATCGGGTGCTGGATATTTCAAAATATCAGCCCATGGCCTATGTACTGGCCCCGGAGAACAAGCGGAAGCTGGATCAGGACATGCTGTTCAAGGGAGAAAAGCCGGAAGCGTGGCTGGATGTGCCGATTGATGTAGACGACTACGAAATCATCGACTTGTTCAATTGGCAGAACAGCGTCAAGGATATGATCTCGCAGATTGAGTTTGTTCGGATGGTAGATGTGCAATCCGAAACGGTAGATCGTTATATCAAGGATGGAAAAATCAAGCCGGATCTTTCTGTCCCGTTTGGCGACAAGCGGATGTTCCACTATTTCCGCGAGGAAAGTGTCCGAAACATTGCCAAGCAGTACGGCTGGGATCTCATCACGCCGCAGAATATGGCAGATAAGTTTATGAAATTCATTGAAACAATGGATATGAGCTTTTCCTATAAGCCGGTCCTGCTCAAAGCAATTTATGAGTACATGGACAGCAATGGCAGAGTTGCCCTGCCGGATGTGGTGGATTACTTCATTGACTTTTATGAAGACCGCAAGGCGCATGGGATGATTGCGGAAAAGCCCAACAGTATCTACCAAAAGGGTGGCTATACTAAGAAGGATGTGGAGAAGAACATTCTGTCCAATCCGTTCAAGCGTTTTGAAGACATGCGCTTTCTGATGCGCTGCAAAGATGTAGAGACCGTTGAAGTGAATCCCATCATCTTCCGCAAGCTGACACGGGAAGACTGGCTGCATATTGTGGACGTCTGCGACAAGAGCCTTGAAAAATATTATATGAGGTTCAAAAAATAATTAGAAAGGATGTTTATTGGACATCACTTTTTGTAAGATGCCTTCAGAAGAAGCAATAACAGACTTTTGAAGGAGGACAAAACAATGTCAAACGGTGATTATGGTTACTTCGGCAAAGGTGATACGGGCTATGCCCAGTACATGACGGCGTTCAACCGCAACTTCGGCGATTCGTCTGGCGGCGGCGGTGGCGAAAACCACAACAACAATGGTGGTGGCGGCGGGGACGGCAGCGGATGCGGCTGCCTGATCGCTATTGCAGTGGTCGTGGTGCTGATCCTGATCGTCTTGGGTGGCTGAATCAATCCCTGCAGGTGAAACACAGGTTTTCCCTGTGGGGATTTTTTGAATCCGCTTGTAGAAAGCAACGGTCTATGGTAGGATGAAACCAAAGATACACAGGAGGGCTTACACATGGTTTTACTGGTTGTGGATACACAGAAAGGTATCGT
>OGGU01000735.1_pt1 | contig 23287 bp, 17 predicted proteins | sample 1571241 | NCBI WGS metagenome assembly OGGU01 (sample SAMEA2581934, study PRJEB24529) | metagenome | biome: Human gut stool | place: China | collected 2011
ACCATTCGCCTGTCTTCCGGGTGGTTTTTTATTTTGTCAATAAGATTTTGAGTCAGAATTTAACATTGAAAGCTATTTGCCGGTAAAAAATCTTGTTACATTATCACTTGATTCAAGCAGGGAATATATCGGCGCAATTCACAGGCAAAGCAATAAGCAGGAACTTGTTGTTTCCTCTGATTATTCATCACCGGGCTTTTTTAAAACGGATATAGCAAAAGGCGAATGGAAAATAATGCTTAATGTTCATAGCGTAAGCTGCGATGTTGAATACAAACTTGTTATTGAAGGGGAGGAGTAAAAATGAGTTATTTACCTTGTGAACTTCATTGCCACAGTGTTCATTCCGACGGTGATTATACTGTTTGCGAACTTCAAAAAAAGGCAATTGATGACCACCTTGCGATTATTGCTTTGACTGACCATAATACTTTTTCAGGCTGGGATGAAATTGACGATAGCATAATTCCTGTTATAAGAGGTATTGAATGGACAACTTATTATGGCCACTTACTCGTTTTGGGCGCAAATGATTTTGTGGATTGGCGAGATGCAAATGCAGATAATATAGATGAGAAGATAAAGCAAATTAAAGCAGTGGGCGGTTTGGTAGGCGTTGCTCATCCTTTCCAGCTCGGTTCGCCGCTATGCACAGGCGGGCATTGGGATTTTAATGTTCGCAATTGGCAAAATGTTGATTATATAGAAGTTTGGCATAAAAATCTTTATTCTAATAAAAAAGAAAATGAAAAAGCACTTGAATTATGGACTTCTCTGCTTGATAAGGGATACAAAATTTCTGCAACTTACGGCAGGGATTGGCACAGAGAGGAAAATACCGGCCACTACGGATGTACATATCTTGATGTGGATGATATTTCGGCAAAATCCGCAATGCGCGCTATCAGGCTTGGCAAAACCGTTATTTCGCATGGCGCCAAGTTTATATTTAGAGTACATCGCCACGGTGTTACAAGTGCAATAGGCGACACCGTGAAAAAGGGCAATTATACTTTCAGTTTCTTTACCGATTTGCACTCAAGAGCTAAAAATTCAGGCGACGAAGATATTGTATATAATGAAATTAAAATTATTACAAACGGCGGCAAATGCGTGCTTCAAACAAGATATGACGAAAGGCATGTTAGGTTAAGGCTTGACAGCGGTAAATGGTACCGTGCAGAACTTTGGGGTACTGTTGATGGTGAAAAAAGACCTCTTGCTATAACTTCGCCTATTTATTGCGAATAATTATTTAACTTAAATTTAACATAAACTGTATTTTAACTTAATCGACTGCATATAATATCTAACTTGTAATTTTTTGTGTAATATTTTAGTTGACAAAGAGGAAAATGGTATGACTATATTTAATTTTTTAACTCTTATCGGCGGGCTTGCAATGTTCCTTTTCGGAATGGATGTAATGGGTAAAAGCCTTGAAAAAATGGGCGGCAGCAAGCTTGGTACTATTCTTGAAAAAATGACAGACAGCAGAATTAAAGGCGTTTTGTTAGGCTTATTTGTAACTGCAGTTATTCAGTCTTCAGGTGCTGTTACTGTTATGGCAGTAGGTTTTGTAAACAGTGGCATTATGGCATTAAGGCAGGTTATCGGTATAATTATGGGTGCTAATATCGGTACTACCGTAACCGCTTGGATTTTATCTTTAGCAGGTATTGAGGGTTCAAATATTTTCATAAATCTGTTAAAGCCGAGTTCCTTTGCCCCTATTCTTGCATTTATCGGTATTATTCTTGTTATGTTTTGCAAGGGCGAAAAGAAGCATAATATTGGCTATATCGTATTAGGCTTCGGTCTTTTGATGATTGGTATGACAACAATGAGCGATTCGATGGAAGGGCTTAAGGATGTACCGAAGTTTACAAGCATTTTGACTAAATTTTCAAACCCTATTTTGGGTATTTTGGCAGGTGCGTTTCTTACTACCGCACTTCAAAGTTCGTCTGCATCAGTCGGTATTTTGCAGGCACTTTCAACAACGGGTTCAATAACTGTTTCGGCGGCATTTCCAATTATTTTAGGCCAAAATATCGGCTCTTGCACCACTGTATTGATTTCATCAATCGGTGCAAGTAAAAATGCTAAAAGAGCAGCGGCAGCACATCTTACATTTAATGTTATAGGCGTTATTATTGCAATGATTCTTTTCTACGGTTCAAATGCAATATTCGGTTTGCCGTTTTTTGAAGATAATGTAAGCCCTGCCACAATTGCAATTATTCATTCGCTTTTCAATATTTTCTCAACTATTATTCTGTTTCCTTTCGGTAAGCAGCTTGAAAAGCTTATGTGTGTTATCATCAGGGATGATAAAAACGGCAAAGAAGTACAAACTGATGATAACGGACTTGTTGAAGAACGCTTTCTTATCAACCCGGGCTTTGCTCTTGATAAGGTTAAAGATAAGTGCGATGAAATGGCAACTCTTGCTAAAAATAATATTTCTCAAAGTATTGAGTTTATAAAAAGTTACAGCCATAAAAAAGACGAAGCTATTAAAAACAATGAAAAGAAGCTTGATAATTACGAAGACCAGCTTGAAACTTACCTTGTAAAAATAAGCGCAATGAATTTGAATGTTTCGGACTCAATGCGACTTAATAATTATACTCACGCTATCGGTAATTTTGAGCGTATGGGTGACTATGGCTATAATATTCTTAAAATAAAGAGGAAAATGCACCAAGATAAAATTCATTTTTCCGAAGAAGCTAACAGGGAACTTGAAATTATGGGTAGAGCTGTTACAGAAATTATTGAAAATTCAACAAAAGCGTTTATCGACGATGATGTTGAACTTGCAATGACGGTTGAGCCGCTTGAACAGGTTATTGATAATCTCAAAGCCGAACTTCGTGCGCGCCATTCAAAGCGTATGGAACAGGGCGATTGCACATTTGAAAACGGAATACTGTTTTTTGATATTGTTAATTCATTTGAGCGTATTGCAGACCATTGCTCAAACCTTGCAGTATGCATAATTGAATTTTCACAAGGTCATTATCAAACTCACAGCTATCTTAAAGGTGTTAAGAATTCAAACAATAAAACTTTTATGGAGCAATTTGAAACATATTTAAACAAATATGCTGTCAGATAAGAGGTGCGCTATGAGTGAAAAACAATTAGTTTATATTGTAGAAGATGATGCATCAATCAGGGAACTTGAAATATACGCACTGAAAAATTCGGAATTTGAAGTAAAAGGCTTTGAAAGCGGAAAAAGTATGATGGCTCAGCTTGAAAATAAAGCTGCCGATATAATTTTGCTTGATATAATGCTTCCCGAAGAAGACGGGCTTACTATTTTAAATTCAATCAGGCAAACACCGGCGTACAGTGAAATTCCTGTAATTATGGTTACTGCTAAAACAAGCGAGATTGACGCAGTTAAAGGGCTTGATATGGGCGCAGATGATTATATTACAAAACCTTTTGGTGTAATGGAGCTTGTATCAAGAACAAAAGCTGTACTTCGCAGAACAGCTAAAAAGGTTAAAACCGTTCTTGTTTATAAAAATATTGAAATAGATGAAAATAAGCACACCGTATTAGTTGACGGGGCAGAGATTGACCTTACATATAAGGAATACGAAATTCTCAAACATCTTATTAGGAATAAAGGTATTGTTCTTACAAGGGATAGGCTTATGGAAATAGTTTGGGGATATAATTTTGAGCAGGGGAACAGAACTGTTGATGTTCATATTCAATCGCTTCGCAAAAAGCTCGGCACAGCAGGCGAGCATATTAAAACAATACGAAATGTCGGCTACAAGGTCGGTGAATAATTCAAGTGACTAAAAAAACATTATATAAAATTTTTGCTTTTGCTGTATCGGTTATTACAATTACGGCGATTTTGATACTGTCGGTTTTTTATTCATACAGTGATAAGCAGCTTAAAGAGCAGCTGCTTGTAGTTGAAAATGTGGTTGAAGCCGAGCTTATGCAAAACGGAAATACGGATTTCATCACTAATCATATTGATAAAAGCGTAAGAATAACGCTTGTTGCAAATGACGGTACGGTTATTGCAGATAATCAAGAAGATGTAAAAAAACTTGATAATCATTTGCAAAGAGAAGAAATAAAAAAAGCTATTGAAAACGGAGAAGCCACTGTTTCAAGGCATTCAGATACCCAAAAAGGAAAAGTATACTATTATGCCAAGCAGCTTGATAACGGCAATGTTTTGCGTGTTTCATCAAAGGCAACTAATATCGGCGAATTTTTCTCGGATTATATCGTTTATATACTGATTTGCTTGATAGCTGTTATAATTGCGGCGGTGTTTGTAAGCGTTGCTATTACCAAAAGTATTGTTAAGCCGATAACACAGCTTGGTAAAAACCTTGATAATATTGATGAATTCAAGGCGGACGAAGAGTTTAAGCCGCTGATTAACGCACTGCTCGAGCAAAAGAAAAGGCAAAAAGTGCTTGACAGGCAAAAAAAGCAGTTTACAGCGAATGTGTCGCATGAGCTTAAAACACCGCTTACATCAATTGCAGGCTATGCTGAACTTATTGAAACCGGTATGGCAAAACAGGAGGATATAAAACCGTTTGCAGGTGTTATTCGCAAGCAGGCATTAAGGCTTGTAAGTTTGAGCGAAGATATTATTCAGCTTTCTCAGCTTGAAGAAAGTGATGAAGAGGAAATGACTTTTGAGTCGGTAAACCTTTATGAAATTGCAAACAGATGTATTGAAGCTCTTAATATCAATGCAATTAACAAAAATGTAACACTCAATCTTTTAGGCGAAGATTGCTACATTCGCGGCAAGGCACAGCTTGTTGAAGAACTTGTTTATAACCTTTGTGATAATGCAATTAGGTATAATAAGGAAAACGGGAGAGTTACAGTCAGTGTAACACCGCTTGAAAGAGGTGCAAGCATAAGCGTTAAGGATACGGGTATAGGAATTCCTGAAAAGTATCAAGACAGGATATTTGAACGATTTTTCCGTGTAGATAAAAGCAGGAGTAAGGCGACGGGCGGTACAGGGCTTGGCCTTGCAATTGTAAAACATATCACTCAACTCCATCACGCACAGCTTGAAATTAACAGCGAAGAGGGTAAAGGAACAGAGATTATTGTTACTTTTAAAGACTAAATTAAAAAAACAGTTGAAATCTTTTTAGTTTTAGTATATTATAAGAGAGTAACAATATATTCAAAGGGGAATTTTTTTATGAAAAGAAAATCCGGATTAAGTAAATTCAACGGTTTTTTGGCAATCGTTTTGGTAATTTGCGTTGTAGCAACTGCTTTTGTAATTAACAAATATCCTAAGATTGAAGACGCTTCGGCAGATGATAGTTCTAATACACAGGATGTGGCTGTTATTGATGAATTTAAGGCAGGCACATACGGCGGCAAGGAGTTTAAAACTCAGGAAGACGTAGTTAATTATTATAAAGAGTGCTATGATTATACCAAGACGCTTACTGCTGAATATAAAACCGATTCAGGCGAAACACATAGCTACTATAAGATGCTTGGTACAGAGACTCTTGATGTTAACAATCTTCTTGTTGAGGGTAAGTCAAACGACATTATCAACAAGCTTGTTCCGGGTATTGTAGGCAATCTTTTCCACGGTGGCACAAACGGTCTTTCACCATCAGGTAACAGGGACCCTAAGGGTGATACAAGGGATGACGGAAAGATGGATTGCACAAAGTCACTTCTCGAGCCTGATGATATTCTTGCAGCAAATGTTAAGGATAACGGTGACGGTACTATTACAATGACTATTCAGCCGAAAGAAACTATCCTTTCAATGCCTGGTAAGGACCCACAAGGTAGGTTCTTTAACTCACTTGGTGATATTTCATCAGTTGTTAACTCAATCTCTGTTCTTTCATTCTCACAGGGTACAGTTGATGATAACTTTGTAGTTGATTACAAGGGCGGTACAGGTGTATTTGTTATTGATACAAAGACTAACGAAATCACAAAGGCTGATTACACAATGTTAGTTCACATTGATGTTAAGCATGCAAATGTTGCAGTTCTTAAAGATAAGAGTGCTTCACTTGACATTACTTATAAATGTCAATACCCTGCATCTGATGATTATCTTGCAGGTAAAAATATAGGCTTAACAAGAGTAAAATAAAACTGTAATAACTTTGATTTAAAGGACTTGTAGAAATACAAGTCCTTTATTTTTGTCTATTTTTATTTTAAGGGGTTTTCATATTGGGGCAAATGATATATAATATAATCAGCATTTTTATATTCTTTTTTATATTTAGGGGGTAATAGTGTGAAAGTGCTTTATGTTATTCTTATCTTGCTTGCTGCATTTATTGTGCTTACGCTGATAAGAGCGATTTTCTTTAAGGCAAAGCCTGTAAAGAGAGAGGTTTTTGAAAAAGAAAACGTTAATTCAAAACGTGTTGAGGAGCATTTATGCGATGCAATAAGGATTAAAACGATATCTCACGAAAACGAGGAGGAAACCGATTGGGCAGAATTTGACAGATTTCACGAATTTCTGAAAAAATCATTCCCTCTCATTTATGAAAATTTGAGCGTTGAAGATGTGTCAAAAGCAAGTTTGCTTTATTTTTGGCAGGGAAGTGACAGTTCCCTTGACCCTATTGCTTTTTTGGCTCATCAAGACGTTGTACCCGTCAGCGAGGGAACGGAAAAAGATTGGGTACACCCTGCTTTTGACGGTGTAAACGACGGTGAATTTATCTGGGGCAGAGGTGCTCTTGATATGAAAAATCATCTTATATGCCTTTTGGAAAGTGTTGAAACACTGCTTGAAGAGGGATATCAGCCAAAAAGAAGCGTGTATTTGTGCTTGGGTCATAATGAGGAAATTGTATCCGGTTCAAAAAACGGCGCAAGAGAGCTTGCAAAAACTCTTGAAAGCCGTGGTGTTCGCCTTGACAGTGTTGTTGACGAGGGCGGAGCAATGCTTCCGGCTAAGGTTAAGGGCATACTTGACGCTAATTTGACAGGTATCGGTATTGCCGAAAAGGGATATGCCGATTTTAAAATTACGGTTAAGGCTAAGGGAGGTCATTCTTCTCAGCCTCCTAAGCATACGGCTCTCGGTGTTCTCTCAAAAAAGGTTGAAGCGCTTGAAAATCATCAGTTTAAGGCGAGAATTTTGCCGTTTGTATATAATCTTTTTACACAGATAGGCAAAAGAACGTCATATATTGGCAGAGTTGTATTTTGCAATCTTTGGCTTTTAAAGCCTGTTTTGCTTGCTGTTATGAAAAAAATTCCGCCTGCCGCTTCACTTGTGCGCACAACAACGGCGGTTACAATGAGTTCTGCCTCACCGGCGGCAAATGTTCTTCCGCAAAAAGCAAGCGTTACGGTCAATTTCAGAATTATGCCCGGTGAAACAATAGAGGACGTAAGACGTCATATTGAAAAATATATGGGCAGTGAAAATGTTGAAATAGAATTTATCAAGGGCAAGGAGCCGAGTATTGTTTCGCCTACCGATACAAGAGCCTTTAAAACGCTTTCAACGCTTTCCGTTTCTCTTGATGAAAAAAATATCGTTGCGCCTTATCTCGTTATGGGCGGTACAGACGCATATAACTATGAAAACGTTTGTGAAAATATTTACCGTTTTGCTCCGTTTACGGTCGATACAGAGCTTTTGCTTACCACACATTCAACAAACGAGCGTATTCCTGTTGAGCAGCTTACTCAGGGCGTGGCATTTTTCAAGCGATATATAAGAATTATGACAAAGGAGTAATGATATGAATTTCAAAGAGGATTCTTTTATGGTGGCTATTGCTCTTTGCGTTGTTTTCTTTGTTGTCGCACAAGCACTTTTCTTTCTTGTGCGTGCAGTAAAAAGGGCTAAGGAACTTGGAATAGCAAATCAAACAATTAAGAATACAATCGTTTCGTCATCACTTTTCACTATTGCGCCTGCCATAGGCATTGTGGCAACTGTGCTTACTTTGTCGGCAGGGCTTGGCTATGTATTGCCGTGGATAAGACTGACGGTAATAGGTAATATTTCTTATGAGGTCACGGCAGCCACCAATGCGGTTGAGGCTTTCGGTCTTGCGGGCGGAATATCCCAACCGATTGAAAACAAAGAAGTTTTTGCAACGGTTGCGTGGGTTATGACTCTCGGTTCAATTATGCCGCTTATCCTTGTTCCGATTTTTCTCAAAAAAGTGCAAAGTAAGATGAACAAGGCGGTATCTAAAAACAGCGCTCTTTCAAGCGTGCTTAGTGCGGCGGCATTTATCGGTCTTATTTCCGCTTTTGTTGCAAGGGCAATCGCAGGTAAGGGCGACGCTCATATTATAGGCGACGGTGCAGGAATATTGTCAATTACAGCACTGATTTCGTCTGTAATTTTGATGCTTATTATGCAAAAGCTTGCAGGCCTTGAAAAGTTAAAATGGCTTGAAAGCTTTGCAATGCCGTTTGCAATGATTGGCGCTATGGCAATTGTAATGATTATGGCGCAAATTTTGCCTGCCGATGTTGCATTTTTGGAATGGAGGGGATAGTATGAACAGCAAATATATCAATAAAACTCATACATACGGTAAAATTTGGATGTTGGTTACCCTCTGCTTGTTTATTAGTGTTCCGGCGCTTATATGTGTTCATCTCGGTGTATCTCCCAAAATCAATATGATTGCAAAGGGACTTTCGACCGTTGCGCTTGTATTTTATCCAACGGCAGTTCTTGAGGTGCTGACTTATTCTCCGCTTTTAGGTACGGGCGGCACTTATCTCGGTTTTGTTACAGGCAATATAACCAATTTGAAATTACCGGTTGCTTTAAGTGCAATGGAAAGTGCCGAAGTTGAGCCTGCAAGCGAGGAAGGTGAGGTTATATCGACAATTTCGATAGCTGTATCTTCCATTGTAACTACTCTTATCATTGCCGTTTGCGTGCTTGCGTTTTTCCCTATTTTGCATAATATAACCGATCCGGATTCCGTTTTTGCTCCTGCATTTCAACAAGTTACTCCTGCACTTTTCGGTTCTCTTTGTGCTTCGTATCTTGCAAAGCATTGGAAAATATCAATTCTTCCCATTGCCGTTTTGTCATTTATTTTGATTTTTAATGGCACGCTTGGTACCGGAGTTTTAATTCCTATCGGCGTAGTTGTATCTGTTTTAGGCGCATTTGTAATGTTTAAAAAAGGAATGGTGAAATAAAAATAAGACGTTAGAGTTTTTAGTTTCTCTAACGTCTTTTTCTTTTATCTTGCCAAATATATTTGATAAATAATTGCAAAAATTTCTCTTGTGGCAAACGGCATATATCCATTCCACGGGGTTTTACTCGGATACCTTAAAGCTTTTAATCCGTTATTTTTTGCAAATTCACTTGCTCTGTATTCGTGAAAATCATTAGTAATAATTGTGACTTTTTTAGTTTCAATTCCGTTTTCTTCAAGCAAGGCTTTGGAAAATTTCAAGTTTTCGCTTGTAGATGTTGATTTATCTTCAATCAAAAGTCTGCTTTCATCAATGCCCATTTCAGTCAATGTGTTAAACATACATTGAGCTTCGCTTATGTTTTCACCGTTTCCTTGGCCGCCGCTTAAAATTGCAATTGCATTTGGATTTTCATTTAGATATTTATATGCCGCGTTAATTCTGCCTTTTAAAAATATGCCGGGCTTATCACCGTTTACGATACAGCCTAAAACAATTGCAACATTGCTTTTTTCTTTACTTTCAAAGCTTGATGATAATATATTATGAAATGTTACACCGCTAATCAATATGCATAGGCAAAGTATACTTGATATTATATTCAGTATTATTTTTCCTGCTTTTTTCTTTTTGGCGTTTTTAATTAAAAGGTTAATTTTATTGAAAAATATTATATAAATCAGCAGTAGAAAATCAAATCCCAAGCCCGCTATTATGCCTAAATTATATTCTCTGACTGTTATTACAGGCCCTATGTAAAGCAAAAATATAATGGCAAAAAGAATGGCTAATATTATTCTTATTATTTTGTTTTTCATAAATATACCCCTTTCTTAATGATATAGTATCATATAAGAAAAGGGCAGTTGTGAACTGAAAGTAAATTAGTATGACAGCGAGCTGTTTCCTATGAATTCGCGTATAAATGCATCACTTGCAACTAAAGAATCATCAAGCGGTTCAATTTCATCAAGTGCATTGAAAATATCTTTAATATCACTGAATTTTTCTGAAAGTTCTTTCAAATCATCAAATAAATAATTTCTGTAAATGCAAGGCTCGTATTCAATGAAAGTATCTATATTAAAATTCGCTCTGCTTTTATTAGGTATAATAAATTGATTTTCGCCGCGTTGTACTTTTGAAAACAGGCGTATTGTTTCATCAAAATTGCGGCCTCTGTAAAGCTTATCCCTTATCATTCGCCTGCAAAGCCTTATTTTGCAAGGGTGAAGCTTATCCCCGTTTGAATCAACTACCCTTGTGCGTACACTTACATAAAATCTGCTTGATACATCATCATTTTCACCAAGCAGAGTTGGGTTTAATGCGTGTATACCTTCAATTATTACAAAGCCGCCGTTTCTGCAAAGCTTTGTTTGGCTCAGCGTTCTTGTATTGGTTAAAAAATCATAGCTCGGCAAGTAAATTTCGCCGCCGTTTAGCAAAACATCAATATCTTTGTTTAAACATTTTGCATCAACTCTTTCAGGTGATTCAAGGTCAAGCTTGTTTTGCCTTTTTAATGCTTTTTCCTCATCTGTAAAGTTTTTAAAATACTTATCCATAGATATGTAGCAAACATCAGCACCGTTTTTTCTTAAAACTTTTGCAAGCTTAATTGCGGTGGTTGTTTTACTGCTTCCGGATGGACCGGATATTAAAATTATTGGCTTTGTATTTGCAAGCGGCAAAATTTGAGCTGCACAATCATCTATTTGATTTAATACTCTGTTTTCACTAAATGTTAAAAATTCAGACGGATTTTTAAGCTTTTCGTTTATTTCTTTTGTGTTTATTACCATGGTTTCACCGTCAATCTTGTTTATATTTTTCACATAGGGCAATAATTTGGTCGGTAAGCCTGCTTAAATCTTTGTTTGTACAGCCCTTTGATGCTTCAATAACAGACATAAGGTTTTGCCCTGCAAGATACAGCCTGTCATAAACAGTATTGTTTCTCTGAACCTTATGTAATTTTTTATCATAAAGCTTGCGCGGCCCAATATCAACTTGCTTAACAACATCGCCGAGCTCAAATCCGTCACCTGAATATGGCGCAAGCGCAGAAATTTCAAGTTCATTTTCAATAGATTTTGCAAATTCATCACATACTGTATCGTGACCGTGATTTACAAAAACTACTTTCGGCTTTTGCTCAATACTGCCAAGCCAAGATAAAAGCATATTTTTATCTGCGTGACCGCTGATACCCTGCATTTTTTCAATATTTGCATTTACTTGCACTTCTTCACCAAAAAGGTTTACACTGCTTGCCCCTTCAATTATTTTTCTGCCAAGCGTACCTTCTGCCTGGTAACCTACAAATAAAATCGTGCATTCTTCTCGCCACAAATTATGTTTTAAATGGTGCCTTATTCTGCCGGCTTCGCACATACCGCTTGCAGAAAGTATGATTTTCGGTGTTGGGTCATCATTTATCATTCGTGAATCATCACTTGTGATTGCAAGCTTTAAGTTGTCAAATTTAATTGGATTTACACCGCTGTTAATTAAAGCGAGGGTATCATCATCAAAATATTTTTGCAGTTTGGTATCATCATATATTTCTGTTGCTTCAACTGCAAGCGGGCTGTCAACCCATACCGGAAAGTTGGCGTGATTTTTAATAAGTCCTTTTTCTTTTATTATTCTGATTAAATATAAAAGTTCTTGTGTTCTGCCTACTGCAAATGACGGAATTACTACATTACCGCCGTTATCAAAGGTGGATTGAATAATGCCTGTAAGCTGTAATATATAATCCGGCCTGTCACCGTGAAGTCTGTTTCCGTAAGTTGATTCAATAATTACATAATCAGCTTGCTTAACAGGCGGTTTTTGTGGGTTTTTGATTAACGGGCGGTTAATATTTCCTATATCGCCTGAAAAAAGTATAGTTTTTGTAACAGAATTTTCCGTTACTTTAATTTGTATTGATGAACTGCCCAAAAGATGCCCTGCATCTATAAATTTTATCTCAATTCCGTCAAAAATTTGATATGTTTCATTATATTCGCAAGGTGTAAAATACTTTAATGCATTTTGAACATCTTGTGTTGTATATAAAGGCTCAACCGGCTCTTTACCGCTACGCTTGTTTTTTCTGTTTTTCCAGGTCGCTTCAAATTCCTGAATGTGCGCTGAATCCATAAGCATAATTCTGCAAAGGCGGTCAGTTGCACTTGTTGTATAAATCGGGGCGGAAAATCCGTTTGCCGATACAAAAGGTATATGGCCCGAATGGTCAATATGCGCGTGAGTTAAAAGCATTGCGTCAATATCATTCGGTGAAACAGGCAATTCCACATTTTCATATACATTTTCGCCTTGCTCCATTCCGCAATCAATCATTATTTTTTTGCCGCAGGCATAAAGAATTGTGCAAGAACCGGTTACTTCGTGCGCCGCACCTACAAAATACAGTTTCATAAAATTACCCCTTTTCTTAGAACTGTTTTAATATAATATTTTTTTCTTCTGCTTTTTCATTGCCGATGATAAATGATGCGTTTGCAAGCTTTATTGCTTCTTTAAGCTTGTTTTCATCATTTGAATAAAGCGTCATAACAGTGTCGTTTTTGCAAATATAGTCGTTGATTTTAACACTCAGCATTATTCCGGCAAGTGAATCTATTGCATCTGTTTTCACATTTCGCCCTGCACCTAATAAAACACAGGTTTCGCCGATTTTCTCAGCATTTATTTTTGTAATATAACCGTCATTTTCAGCTTTTATTTCAAATTTGCATTTATCAAATTCAAATTTGCTCTCATCTTCAATAAAGCTTGTGTCACCGCCTTGCGATTTCACCATTTCTTTGAATTTATCAAGCGCTTTGCCGGAGTTTATAATATTTGTCACCTGCTTTTGCGCTTCGCTTAATTCAATGCCTTTTGTAAGGCTTATCATATTTGCCGCAAGGCTTATGCAAAGCGGTGTAAGCCTCGGTATGTTTTCGCCTTTTAATACTTTTATTGCTTCTTGCACTTCCAGGCTGTTTCCTACTGCGTATCCGAGCGGAGATGTCATATCCGTTATCAAGGCTGTTACATTTCTGCCACACCTTTTTCCTATGCTCACCATTTCATTTGCGAGTTTTGATGCATCATCAAGATTTTTCATAAAAGCACCATCACCGCATTTTACATCAAGCACTATGTTTTTTGCGCCGGCAGCAAGCTTTTTGCTCATTATTGATGATGCTATAAGCGGCATACAGTCAACCGTGGCTGTAACATCCCTGAGCGCATAAAGCTTTTTGTCACAAGGTGCCATATTTCCCGTTTGCCCTGCAATAACCAAGCCTATGTTTTTCGCTTTTTCTTTAAATTCTTTTGGCGCCATAGCTGTTGAAAAGCCGGGTATTGCTTCAAGCTTGTCAATAGTTCCGCCGGTAAATCCCAAGCCCCTGCCGCTCATTTTGGCAACCGTGCATCCAGCCGCGCAGGCAATCGGTGCAACTATAAGTGTGGTTTTGTCACCCACACCGCCTGATGAATGTTTATCAACCGTCGAATTTTCAAATTCGCTCAAATCAAGCATATCACCGCTGTGAGCCATAGCAAGAGTTAAATCGGCAGTTTCTTCGTTATCCATTTTGTTGAAATAGACAGCCATAGCAAGTGCCGCTGCCTGATAATCGGGAATATCACCTTTTGTATATCCTCTTACAAAAAATTCAATTTCTTCTTTTGTAAGCTTTAATCCCTGTTTTTTATGCTCTATTATATCTGTCATTCTCATAGTATCACGCAGACTTTCTTATAGTTTAAAAGAATGGGGAAGAAGTTCTCCTAATTTTAATTCTTTTATTTTTTCGCCGTTTTCAAGTATTATCAAAAAATTTTCTTTGCAAAATTCACTCATAACCTGCCTGCAAATTCCGCACGGGTAGCAAAAATCATTGCCCGAACCTGAAATTGCTATTTTTTCAAATTCATATTCGCCGTCGCTTATCGCTTTGAATATTGCAACTCTTTCTGCGCAAACAGTTGCAGGGTATGATGAATTTTCAATATTTGCACCTGTGTATATTTTTCCACTTTTCGTCAACAGGCAAGCTCCGACTTTGAATTTTGAATATGGGCAGTAACTTTTGTTTTTAGCTTCTTTTGCAATTTTTAATAATTCTTTATTATCCATATTTTCACCTACTGCCTGATTAAATTATATACATTTTCACCCTCAAGCTGTTCATTTATACCGAAAAGTGAAAGTGCTGTGTTGCATACAACACCGAATCCGTCAATAGTTTTTAAATTCGTGCATTTAAGCGATTTTGAATATATGATAAGCGGAACATACTCTCGTGTATGGTCTGTTCCTTTATATCCCGGGTCGCATCCGTGGTCTGCCGTTATCATCAGAAAATCATCATCTTTAAGATTATTGCAAAGTTCAGGCAAGCACCCGTCAAATTCACTTATTGCTTTTGCGTAACCGTCAATATCACGCCTGTGGCCGTACAGCATATCGCAGTCGACAAGATTGGTGTAGCAAAGTCCGTCAAAATTACGCTTTGAAATATCAAGCGTTTTGGCAATGCCTTCTGTGTTGCCTGATGTAAAATAATGCTCGCTTAAACCTCTGTGAGCAAAAATATCATATATTTTGCCTACCGCTATGGTGTCTTTCTTGTTTTCGCACAAAATATCAACAAGTGTTTTGCCCGGCGGTTCAAGTGAAAAATCGTGCCTTCTCGGTGTTCTGACAAAGTTCCCGTTTTCATCTTTAATAAAAGGTCTTGCAATTACTCTGCCTACTGCATATTTGCCTTTAAGTATTTTTCTTGCAATTTTGCAATAGTTATATAATTCCTCATCACTTACTATGCTTTCGCACGCTGCAATTTGAAATACGCTGTCAGCCGAGGTATAAACAATCAATTTTCCTGTTTTTATATGCTCGTCGCCATAGTCTTTAATAACCTGTGTGCCGGAATACGGCTTGTTAACAAGAGTTTTTCTTCCGCACTCTTTTTCAAATTCATCTATTACTTCTTTCGGAAAACCGTTTGGAAAAGTTGGAAGTGGCTTTTTAGATATAATTCCTGCCATTTCCCAGTGGCCTGTGGTGGTGTCTTTGCCGATAGAAAGCTCCCTCAACCTGCCGTATGAAGCATTGTGACTTGCCGAATTATCAAGCCCGACTCCGTCAATTGCAAGAAGTCCCATTTTTTGCATATTAGGCACTTCAAAATATTTTGATTTGGATATTGTTTTTATGGTGCTTGCGCCCTCATCACCAAAAGATTTTGCATCCGGTGCTTCGCCCACACCGAAAGAGTCAAGTACAATTATAAAGCCACGCATTATTATCCCTCTTTCATAATTTTGATAAGCCGGCTTGTGCCGAGTCTGTTTGCACCTAATGAAATGAATTTTTCAGCGTCATCAAACGATTTAATTCCGCCGGCAGCTTTAATTTTTTTATTTTTTATATGTTCACTCATAAGTTTAACATCGTCAAATGTAGCACCGCCTGTGGAAAATCCTGTTGATGTTTTAATATAATTTGCATTTGATTTATCTATTATTTCGCACATTTTGATTTTTTCTTCGTCAGTCAGCAAGCAGGTTTCAATAATTACTTTTAAAACCCTTTTATCACACGCTTTTTTAATTTCGTTGATTTCAAATAATATGTCGTCATATCTTTTATCTTTTAGCATACCGATATTTATCACCATATCTATTTCATCTGCACCGTTTTTAACTGCGTCTGCTGTTTCAAAGCATTTTACTTCGGTGGTGTTATATCCGTTTGGAAAGCCTATTACCGTGCAAATTTTAATTTTGCCGCCAACATACTCCTTCGCAGGCTTTACATATGCGGGCGGTATGCAAACACTTGCCGCATTGTATTTAACTGCGTCATCACAAATAGCTTTTATATCTTGCCAGGTTGCCCCTTGCGCTAAAAGTGTGTGGTCCACTTTTGAAAGTATGTTTTGTTTATTCATATGTGTATCTCTCCTTTAGAATATTTAGGCAAAATATCTCTAACTTAATTATATCACTTTGTCGTTTCTTTTCAATATTTAAAAATAAAGAATTCATTAACTTTTATACATTGGCTCAAAAGTGAACTAAGTTAAATATTACAAAGTTATAGTATTGTTGCAAAAGCGTTACAAATGTGTTAAAATTAAAAAGTATGTTAATTAGTAATTTATATATTATTTTATTTGGAGGTTAATATGGGTATATCTGCAAAGATAAAAATGTTAATTAAAAAAATACTTAAATATATTTCCCGTATGTTTTCAAAAACACCGAAAAGAAAGTTTTACTACGGTATGTTTTATAAGCACTGCAAAGTAAAAAGCAATGTAATTTTGGTTGAATCTTTTCACGGTTCAAATATTTCCGATTCATCGCTTGCTTTGGTGCGCCAAATTTTAAAGTCATATCCGGGAAAATATAAAATATATTACGGTACTGAAAATAAAAAAGCCCATACAGAATTTATTAACGAAATAGGGCTTGATGTTAAACTTATTGATGTAACAACTTTCAGATACACCAAAATTCTTGCCACTGCAAAATATCTTATTAACAACAGTTCTTTTCCGGTTTACTTTGTGAAAAAGCCGGAGCAGGTTTATCTTCAAACTTGGCACGGTACTCCGCTTAAAACACTCGGCAAAAAAATGCGTCTCGGTATTGAATCAATGTATAATGTTCAGCATAATTTTCTTCAGGCTGATTATATTACATTTCCTAATGATTTTACCAAGGATGTTATGATGGAAGATTATAACCTTAATGACCTTTATACAGGCAAGGTTGTTATGGCAGGTTATCCGAGAAATGAAATATTCTTCAAAAAAGAAGAGGGCGAAGAGCTTAAAAAGAAGCTTGGTTTAGAGGGCAAAACGGTTTATGCATATATGCCTACTTGGAGAGGTACAAGCAACCACGATATTAACACTGCTGCATATGAAAGCAAGGTTAAAGAAATATTTAAGCTTATTGATAAAAAGCTTGGTGACGAGCAGGTATTTTTCGTAAACTTCCACCCGATATTAAAAGATTCAATTTCTCTTAGTAAATATAAGCATATTAAGCCATTTCCGAAGGGAATTGATAATTACAGCTTTTTAAACTGTGCAGACGCACTTGTTACCGATTATTCATCTGTATTTTTTGATTATTCACTTACTAAAAAGCCTATTATTCTTTTTATGTATGATTATGATGAATATATGCATGACCGCGGAATGTATATGGATGTTGCAACTCTTCCTTTCCGTAAAATTTATGATGAAAAAGAGCTTGCAAAAGTTCTCGGTGATGAAAGCTTTATGAATGATTCTTATGAGGACACCGAATATTTTAAAACTTTCTTTAAATATGACAGTCCGGATATAAGCGAAAAGTTGCTTAATTTAATGTTTACGGGTGAGCAGGGCGACCTTGCAATTCAGGATTACTCTGCTAATAAAGAAAAGCGTTATAAAGTAATTCATCCGCAAATAGTTAAGGAATACGCACATCTTAACTCTATTTCAAAAATCGCAAAAGATGATAATATCGTTTGCTTTGAAAAGAAATGGTTTAAAGGTGAAGTTGGACCTGCACTTTATGATAATTTCAACGATATGTTTAAATATGTTGTTGTTACAATGACAACACCAAGGTCGTATTTTGAAGATTTACTGTGCCATTTGGGTGTTAAAAGTGTAAAAGACGCAGTTCATAAGCGTGAAATTCAACGAACATTTCCTAACCTTAATATTGACCCTAAATTTATAGATGACATCAGTGCTTTTGAAGAAAACTGCTTTGTAGATGATAGGGATATTGTGCGTTGCAACACCAAAAGTGTTTCAAACTCAAACAGAAAAATTGCCGTTTCACTTAATGCAAAGGGATATGATTTTGAAGAAATTGCAGTATTAAATAATAAGCGTGTAATTCAAAAAACTCTGCCCCTTACGGAAGAAAATAAGCAAACAAAGAGTTTCGAAATTCCGCTTGATATTCTTATTGAAAATCTTATTGTGTATAATAAGCAAAAGTATACCGTCGGCGTAATTGCTTATGATAAAAAGAAAGGCAAAAAATGTTTAGTCGTTGCGTCAATCAAAAAAGCGAAGGACGGCGATATATCAAAAAGATTTTGTGAGCCGCTTTTTGCAAATTATACCTTGCCGAAAGCATATTTTGATACCGACCTTAAAAAGCTTGTTGACGCAAATAACGACAGAACTAAAAAGATGTTAAAGCTTTATGATTTAACACCGACTGTTTATGAAATTGCCGCAAGTCCGTTTTATGATGAAAGGCGAGAATTTAATCTTTATTTCGGCAAAAAGGAAGATGCTTTGGAAGCAATATATCCGCCGTGTAAGCTTAAAAGCCTTAAAACGAAGGGCAACCGCCTTGAACTTGTGTTCAATATTCCTAATGACCAAAACGCTGAATTTGACGGCCTGGTGCTGAAATACAGAAGCGTTATTGAAAATATTGAAATTCCTTTTAATTGCAACCTTGAAAAGAAAGAGGGTTATACCAAAGTAACCGCCACTCTTGATTTTAACGGTGAAATGCCGCTTAAAGAAATTTATTGGGATGTCAGGGCTGTGGTTGAAAAATACGGTGCAAAGCAGTATGTTAAGCTTGGTTACAGCGGTATTGCAATTAAGCAAAAGCTTTATTTTTCAAATGCTCAATGTGATGTTGATGATAAGCATATCATTTTCCCGTACTTTAACAAAAAAGGTATAATTAACTTCTGCTTTAGAGAGAGAAGCGAATATGATACAGCCGAAATTAAGCGCAGGGAAGTTCTGGCATATATTCTTTATATTTTAACCGGCCTTTTCTTAAGCCACAAAAAGATTTGGATAGTTTATGAAAAATTCTGCAAAATGGCACAGGATAACGGTTATTATTTCTTCAAGTATTGTATGGAAAATCTTGATGAAAAAGAGAAAAAGAATATTTATTATATAATTGATAAGCGTTCTGACGAATATAAAAATGTAGAAAAATACGGTAAGAATGTTATTGATTTTATGAGTGTAAAGCATATGCTTTATATTATGTCAATGGCAGTTTGCGTATCAAGTGATTCAAAATCACACCTTTACGCTTGGAGAACGAAGCCAAGTCTTGTAAAGCGTGCTATCGGGCAGAAAAAGGAACTTTTCCTCCAGCACGGTGTAACTGCACTTAAGCAGGTTCATCAGCTGTTTGGTAAAAAGGGTACAAGCTCTATGGAATATTTTGTTACAACCGGTAGGGTTGAGCAGGAAATTGCAATAAATGAGCTTGGATATAATGAAAAAACAGCGCCTATTACAGGTTTTGCAAGGTGGGATGTGCTTAAAGATAAGCAAAGTGATAAGGAAAGGTTCATTCTCCTTATGCCTACTTGGCGCTCGTGGCTTGAAGAGGTAAGCGATAATCAATTCTTGGCAAGTGATTATTATAATAAGTATTCTTCACTTCTTCAAAGCCCAAGGCTCAATCAAATTCTTAAAGATACAAATACTCGTCTTATTTTCTATATTCACCCTAAATTTGCGGGCTATATTGATAATTTTAAAGCCGCTGTCAGCAGCAGGGTAACTTATATTCCTTTTGGCAAAATTCCTCTTAATGAGCTTATGATGCGCTGCTCAATGCTTATTACCGATTATTCAAGCGTTTGCTGGGATGTTTATTATATGGATAAGCCTGTTCTTTTCTATCAGTTTGACTATGATATGTATAATCAGGCTCACGGTTCATATATCAATATGGAAACAGACCTTTTCGGTAACCGTTCAACTACCGAGGATGCACTTTTAAACGATGTTGAATATTTTGCAAATAACGGTTTTGTTGAAAATGAAAAAGACCGCGTTGCCGCATCAAAATATTTTGAGTATAGGGATAACAATAATTCAAAGCGAATATATGATTTCTTGAAAAACAATAACTATTAAAATCAAAGCACCGTTGCGATTTCGCAACGGTGCTTTGATTTTTTATATTTGTGCTGTAAAAAACATTCTCGGCATTTTCAATAGATTTTGCAAATTCATCACATACTGTATCGTGACCGTGATTTACAAAAACTACTTTCGGCTTTTGCTCAATACTGCCAAGCCAAGATAAAAGCATATTTTTAGATGCGTCAATGCCGATAATTTCGCTTTTTGTAAATTTGGATTTAGGCGCAAATGTACTGTTGCCCGGTCCGCACCCAAGGTCGAGAATACGAGAAAAACTCATATCTGCGATTCTTGAAATTAAATCCTTTGACGGCTGAGTTCTCTCTCTTTCAAATTTCATATATTACTTGCTGTTCCAGTCGGACATATAATCACTCCTTATTTTGTGATTATATCACTTTACACTTTAGTTGACAATATAGTTTAAGGGTGATATTATGAAAATAAAGAATGTTGGAAGGGTTGATTTTATGAAAAAAGTAAGTTGCGTTTTTCTGTCAATTGTAATGGCATTTACTGCTATGTTTGCTTTTTCGATTGATGCGTATGCTTCTGAAAAAATTATTTATTCAGAACCAGAAGGGCTTGCGGGAAATTATAAGTATGAAGAACATTGGTTCTGTTTAGAGCATCCTAGATATGTTACAATTAAATTTAGTAGTGCAACACCAATGAAATTTTATATGGTTTCTAGTGATACAGATGATGATGATCCGATTGATGATGAACCACTTCTTTTGGAAAATACCAATAGTTATACTGAGAGTTTTTGGCTAGATGAAGGTGAATATGACTTTTATATAGAAAGACCATCAAATTATACTGATTTTGATGATGATTTAGTGCCATATGCTTTAAGCGTTATCGATAATACAGTCATCCCTGAAAATCTTGAACCGTTAGAAAAAACAGTTAAAGTCGGTATATATGATAAAGAACGATTAAGGTACATTTCATATCCTTATAATTCTATTGCAGACAAAGAAATGTGGACATCTTCAAATAAAAAAGTTGCCACGGTGAGCAATGGCGGATATGTTGTTCCTAAATCTCTCGGAACGACTAAGGTTACCGTAAAGGCAAACGGCGGTGCGACTGCTAAATTTAACGTTATTGTTAATTGGAATTATATAGGAATTTTCTCCGGCAGTTCAAGAAATGCGCCTACGGTAAATGGTAAGAATGTTAAGTGGAAAATAAGTAATAAAAAGATTGCTTCAATCAAAGGTAATAAGATTTATGCCAAAAAAGCGGGCAATACTACCTTGAAATGTAAAAAAGGTAAAATCACATATACGGTTAAGCTTCATATTGTCAGCTATAATACGCTTTTAAAGAAAACAAAGTCTAAACTTAAGGATTCGCTTAAAGACCCTGATTCATTGAAAATTTATCATGTTTGGAAAGGCTACAGCAGTGAAAGCGACCCGACAGTTGTAATAGATTACGGCGCTAAAAACAGTTACGGCGCCATGGTAAGAGACGATTATTGCGTAGGTTATTCTTATTATAATGCAAAAAAGAACAAAACACTTTATTCCGCTTATTCAAGTGAGTCAAAGCCTAAGCTTAAATCTATGAAAAAAGTATTTTAATTATAAGTATAAAAAATCTCCTGCAAGTATTAGTTACCTACAGGAGATTTTTTATTATCTGTTTATTTATTTTTGATTTTGCCTACTCGAAGTGCTCTGAGTGAATTTGCTATTGCAATAAGGCAAACACCTACATCGCCGAACACTGCAAGCCACATCGCATTTTCGTCAAATATTCCTATTGCACATCCTATGATAATCAAAAGTTTTACTGCAATTGCAAAAATAATGTTTTCGTGTACTATGCGAATAGTCTTTTTCGCAACCTTTTTGCCGATTGCAAGCTTTGAAAGTGAGTCGCCCATAATAACCATATCCGAAGCTTCAACCGCAATATCCGAGCCGGCACCGCCCATTGCAACGCCTACATCGGCTTGCGATAATACCGGTGCGTCGTTTATTCCGTCACCGGTGTAAACAACCGTATTGCCGCTTTTTTGAAGTTCACTTACTATGTTTGCTTTTTCGTCAGGCATCAGGCGTGAGTATACTGTGTCAATTCCGGCTTTGCTTGCAATATCTTTTGCAATTTCTTCTTTATCGCCTGTCATCATAACGGTTTTTGCAATCCCGAGTTTTTTAAGTGCTTTAAGTGCGTCTTTGCTGTCTTGCTTAATTATATCAGCAAATACGATGTCACCCATAAATTCGCTTTCACTGCAACAATATATTGCTGTGCCTATTACATTTGTTTCTTTGAAATCATTGCAATGTTCTTTCATAAGTTTTTCATTGCCTACATAATATTTAACTCCGTCAACAATTGCTGAAACACCAAGTCCTGCATAGGTTTTTGAATCTTTTACTTCGCATTCGTCTGCATAATGCCCAAATGCAACATTGATGCTTTTTGCAATAGGGTGGTTTGAATATCTTTCACATGCCGCAATGATTTTTAAAAGCTCTCTGTGCTGATTATCTTTGCAATGGCAATGATTATGCTCGCAGGTTACGAACTCAAATTTACCGTTTGTTAGTGTACCTGTTTTGTCAAACACACCTGTATCCGCCTTTGCAAGTATTTCAAGGTAATTGCCGCCTTTAACGAGTATTCCCTCTCTTGAGCAAGCACCTATGCCTGCAAAAAAGCTGAGCGGTATTGAAATTACAAGTGCGCACGGGCAGGATACTACAAGTGCCGAAAGTCCGCGGTATAACCATTCGTGCCATTGCCCGTTAAAGAAAAGCGGTGGTACTACCATAATAAGTACAGCAATTAAGCATACAATAGGAGTATAAATTCTTGCAAATCTTGTAATGAATTTTTGGGCATGGCTTTTTTTATCTTGTGATTTTTCAAGCATATCAAGTATGCGTGATACGGTTGAATCCTTGTATTCTTTTTCAGCCTTTACTGTTACCGTACCGTCAAGGCTGACTGAACCTGCAAGTACACTGTCACCCACACCTTTGGTAACAGGAATTGTTTCACCCGTTAATGATTTCATATCAAATTGCGATGTTCCGTTTGTAATTACACCGTCAATATCAAGCTTTTCGCCCGGGCGAATAATCATTAAATCACCGATTTTTACT
>OGGU01000736.1_pt1 | contig 23284 bp, 20 predicted proteins | sample 1571241 | NCBI WGS metagenome assembly OGGU01 (sample SAMEA2581934, study PRJEB24529) | metagenome | biome: Human gut stool | place: China | collected 2011
CTCTGCCTTGCAGGCAACGCCCCAGCCGTGCCGGCAAGTCCTTCGGAGTTTTTCACGGAGGATAAACGGCGGCTGGGTAGGCAGACGAGGCAGGTGGGCTGGCGCCCACCAACGAGGATAACGACGCCAGGCGTTGTTTTGCCCCGTGAAAAACCGTGTCTGCCCTTGTCAGCTGACGCTAGTATCATAGTATATTTGTGCGGCAAAGTAAATATCCTGAACATTTCATTTATGTTACAAGATTTTGCGCCGGATGACATAATGCCACACAAGATATATTATCGGCAACTACCGGGAAGCTGGGAGGGAAACCGAGGGACGATTTACCGCAGGGTAACGTTCTTTTCTTCCTTGAGCGCCGTGAGAACCTTTTCCACAACGCCGGTGGAGTCCTCATCCGTAAGCGTGCGGTCGTCCGCGCGCAGCTCAAGGCTGAACGCAACGCTCTTCTTGCCCGGTGCAATGCCGGGGCCGCGGTAGATATCAAACAGCTGGATGGAGCGCAGCAGCTTGCCGCCCGCCTTCTTGATGCAGGCTTCGAGCATACCGACGGTCATCGCCTCGTCGCACACCAGCGCCAGATCGCGGCTGACGGTCGGGAACTTGGGCAGGCTGTGGAACACACGTTCCGGTGCAAGCGCAGCCTGCAGGCCGGTGAAGTCCAGCTCCGCGACGTAGACCTCGCCGTCGATGCCGTAGCCCTCCGCGACCAGCGGGTGGATCTGACCGATCACGCCGAGCTTTTTGCCGTCGATGATAATATCGGCGCAGCGGCCCGGATGATAGCTTGGATTCTTCGTGTCGGCGATATACGCCGCCGGATGCACGTTCAGCTGTTCGAGCAGCGCGTCGATCTCGCCCTTGAGCGTGAAGAAATTCTCATGCTCGCCATACGTACCGAAGATCATGCGCTTCGGCTCGTCCGGCAGCTTCTGGCCCTCGACCGGCAGATAGATCTTGCCGATCTCATAGAGCTTGACGCCCTTGTTCTTGAACGCATAGTTGCGGGAGAGGATATCCAGCATACTCGGCAGAATGACCGTGCGCATGATGGAGGTATCCTCGCCGAGCGGATTGACGAGCTTGACCGTTTTGCGCAGCGGGCTGTCCGCCGGAAGGCGGATGGCGTCGAACGAGGACGGGGAGACGAAGGAATAGGTGATGATCTCGCTGTAGCCCAGCGCTCTTGCCGCCGCACCGGCGGCGTTTTCCAGCTTCTGCTCGTCGGAATAGCCGCCCATGGTGGTCGCGCCGCGCATGAGGGTGGTTTCAATGTTGTTGTAGCCGTAATACCGGGCGACTTCCTCCGCGATATCGGCCATCACGCGCAGATCGGGCCGCCAGGACGGGACCTGGATCATGCCGTCCACGACGGGGACTTCCTCGCGGCGCAGATACTCGATCATATCCGCCTCGGAGATATCCGTGCCGAGCAGCGCGTTGATGCGCTCCGGCTCGAGCTTGACCGTGACGGGCTGCGGAACATAGTTCAGCACGTCGATCATGCCGTCCATGACCTCGCCCGCGCCAAGCAGCTCGACCAGCTCGCACGCACGGTTGACGGCGGGGACGGTCAGCATCGGGTCAATGTCCTTTTCAAACTTCGCGGACGCGTCCGTGCGCATACCGAGCGCCAGCGCCGTCTTGCGGATAGAGGAACCGAGGAAGTTCGCGGATTCGAAGACCACGTCGACCGTATCGTCCACGATCTCGCTGTTTTCGCCGCCCATCACGCCCGCAAGGCCGACCGGCTTCGTCTCGTCGGCGATGACGAGCATATCCGGCTGAAGCGTGCGAACATTGCCGTCCAGCGTCGTGAGCGTCTTGTCCTCGCCCGCACGGCGGACGACGATTTTGCCGCCCTTGACATAGCGGTAGTCAAATGCGTGCATCGGCTGGCCGTATTCGACCATGACGTAGTTCGTGATATCGACGATATTGTTGATCGGACGGATGCCCGCCGAGCGCAGACGCTGCCGCATCCACTTGGGGCTGGGCGCGATCTTGACATTGCGCACCATACGAGCCGTGTAGCGCGGGCACAGGTCGTCCGCCTGCACATCAACATCAAGCAAATCGCAGAGATTTCCTTCTGCGCCGCCCTTGACGACCGGCTCATGGTGCTTCATCGGCACGTTGAACGCGGCGGCCGTCTCACGGGCGAGTCCGATGAGCGAATAGCAGTCCGGGCGGTTGTTCGTGATCTCGAATTCGACGATGGAGTCGTCATTGCCGATGACGACGTTCATATCCTCGCCGACCTCGCAGCCCTCGTCATTCAGGATCCAGATGCCGTCGGCATACGCCTCCGGGCAGTCATGCTCGGTCAGGCCAAGCTCCTTGTAGGAGCACAGCATACCACAGGACTCCACGCCTCGCAGCTTGCCCTTCGTGATGTGGATGCCGCCAGGCAGGTACGAATTGTGCTGCGCGACCGGAACCAGATCGCCCTCGTGCACATTCTGTGCGCCCGTGACGATCTGCACCGGCTCACCGGAGCCGCAGTCGACCATGCAGACCCACATATGGTCGGAGTTTTCATGCTTTTTCATCGACAGGACCTTGCCGACGACGACGTTTTTGATCTCCGCGTCCATGCGCTCGGTCGTCTCGACCTTCTGACCGGCGAGGGTCATGACGGAGTCGTATTCTTTATCCGTAGCCGTGATATCAACGAATTCACGGAGCCATTTTCTCGAAATATTCATGTCGTACCCTCCTTAGAACTGAGACAGGAAGCGAATGTCGTTTTCGAAGATCATGCGCATATCGCTGATCTTGAACCGGCGCATGGCCATACGCTCAAGGCCGATGCCGAAGGCGAAGCCGGAGTAGATTTCCGGGTCAATATCGCAGCCGGCCAGTACCTTCGGGTGCACCATACCGGCACCCAGCAGCTCGATCCAGCCCTCGCCCTTGCAGGTCGAGCAGCCCTTGCCGCGGCAGTTGAAGCACTGCACGTCGACCTCACAGCTCGGCTCGGTGAACGGGAAGTGGTGCGGGCGGAAACGGACAACGGAATCCTGGCCGTACATGGCCTTGATGAGCGTCTCAAGCGTGCCCTTGAGATCGGCCATCGTGATCCCCTTGTCGATGACAAGGCCCTCGATCTGGTGGAACATGGGGGAGTGCGTTGCGTCGACCTCGTCCTTGCGATACACGCGGCCGGGGGCCAGAATGCGGATCGGCGGCTGGCCGATGGCCTCCATGGCGCGGATCTGCATGGGGCTGGTCTGCGTGCGCAGGAGGACTTCTTCGTCATCTGTCACATAGAACGTGTCGCTGCGGTCGCGGGAGGGGTGGTTCTCTGCGATATTCAGCTTGGTGAAGTTATAGTCGGCAAGCTCGACCTCCGGGCCGTCGAGAATCTTGAAGCCCATGGAGATAAAAATATCCTTGGCCTCGTCGAGCGCCTTGTTCATCGGATGCCGGTGACCCAGCTGGACGGGGGTTCCGGGGATGGTCACGTCGATGGCCTCGGCCTCCAGTCTGGCCTCCATGGCCTTTTCTTTCAGCTCGGCGCGGACGGTTTCGATTTTTTCCTCAATGGCGGCGCGGACGTTGTTCGCGGCCTGACCCATGACGGGGCGCTCCTCTGCGGACAGCTTGCCCATCGTCTTCAAAACGCCGGTCAGCTCGCCCTTCTTGCCGAGAAAGCGCACGCGCAGCGCGTCCAGCTCCCCGGCGTCCTTGACGCTTTCCAGCGCGCCGAGCGCTTCCTGCCGGATTTTTTCGAGTTGTTCCTTCATAAACGAATGCTCCTTTTCGTGATAATACAAAAAAATAAGCCCTCCGCCCGGAATCGGGACGAAAGACCATGCTTCCGCGGTACCACCCGCTGTTCGCAGAAAAATCTGCGCTGCTTTCTGCCCGGTAACGGCGGCAATAACCGGCGCGTCCTAGTAGGGGAGCGACCCCGTTCAAACGGCAGCTCACGAGAGAAAGCCCTGCGGCCCAACCGGTAGGCGGCTTCCAGCAAAACCCGCCCTCTCTGTACCCGGCCCTATCGGACAGGACAGCTCGATCCTCGCTTTTTCCAGATATCAGATGCATTTTAGCACAACAACCGCCGTTTGGCAACAGCTTTTTCGGAAAAAGCACAGAAAACCCGGCGGCTGCGCGCCGCCGGGAGAAATTTCTTATTGCAGTCCCTTGCCCGCTTTGACCTTGTCGAATTCCGCCTCGATCTGTGCGTCAGGCTCTGCCGTGAGCAGGGAGACGGCGACGATCACGATCACGCTGAAGACGAACGCGGGCAGCAGCTCGTAGATGCCGAACATCCCGCCGAGGGGCTTCAGAACGAGCTTCCAGAAGAAGACCATTGCGCCGCCCGCGACCATACCGGCCACCGCGCCCTGATAGGTCGTGCGCTTCCAGAACAGGCACAGGAGCATCAGCGGGCCGAAGGCCGCGCCGAAGCCCGCCCACGCAAACGACGTGATGCCGAAGATGGTCGAGTTGGAGTTCCAGGCGATCGCCATGGCGACGATGGTGATGAGCACCAGCGTGATGCGCGAGCACCACATGACCTGCTTCTCCGTCGCATCCTTCTTGAACACGCCGCGATACAGGTTCTGGCTGACGGCGCTGGCCGAGATCAGCAGATACGAATCGGAGGACGAGATCGCCGCGGCCAGCACGCCCGCGCAGGCGAAGCCCGCGAGGATCGGCGGCAGATAGGACGTCGCCGCGTCAATGAAGATATTTTCTGCATCGTTGTTGGACAGATAATCAAGCCCCGCGACGCTGCGGCCCACGACGCCGATGAACACGGCGGCGGCCATCGAGATCACGACCCAGATGATCGCCACGCGGCGGGAGTGGCCCAGCTCATGCTCGGAGCGGATGCCCATGAACCGCAGCAGCACCTGCGGCATACCGAAATAGCCAAGACCCCACGCAAGGCAGGACGCAATGGACAGCGCGCCGTAAGGACGGCCTGCACCAAAAGCGTTGACCTCTGTGGTCGAGGGCGTCGCCGTGCGTACCATGGAGAAGAAGCCGTCAATGCTCTTCGCGTTTTCGATGACTGTGTTCAGTCCACCTGCGGAAACGACCGACAGGATCAGGATCAGCACCAGCACCGTGACCATCACAACGCCCTGCATGAAATCGGACGCGCTCTCGGCCAGATACCCGCCGAGGAACGTGTAGGCCAGCACGAACACGGCAGCGACGATCATCATGCCGCCGTAGGAGAAGCCGAACAGATTTGCGAACAGCTTGCCGCACGTGGACAGGCACTGCGCCGCGTAGACGCTGAAGAAAATGATGATAATGAGCGAGCAGATCGTCATGATGATCTTTTTCTTCTCATGGAAGCGGTTCGAGAAGAAGTCCGGCAGCGTGAATGCGTTCACGGCGATGGAATACCGGCGCAGCCGCTTCGAAACGATCAGGAAGTTGAGGTACGTGCCGATGGCAAGCCCGATGCACGTCCAGCCCGCGTCCGCAAGGCCCGTCCAATACGCAAGGCCGGGCAGGCCCATCAGCAGATAGCCGGACATATCGGACGCCTCCGCGCTGAACGCCGTGACCCACGGGCCGAGGCTGCGTCCGCCGAGAAAATACGACTCGGCATCCTTATTCGCGCGTCCGGCAAAATAAATGCCGATGCCGACGACAGCGGCCATATACAAAATCATGGCCAGCAGATGCTGCAGATTTGCTCCACTCATAACGCATTTCTCCGTTTCTTTCTCTTGACACATTACAAATATTCATGTATAATATCAAGAAACTTAATAATATGCGCGTATGATAACACGTTAAAGTGAAAAAAGCAAGAGGTTTTTCAGTATGGATACGAAAAAATATGAGGCTTTTGAAAAAACAGTGGAGCTGCAGTCTCTGACAAAGGCCGCGCAGGAGCTGGGCCTTACGCAGTCCGGCGTCAGCCATATGCTCTCCGCCATCGAGGCGGAGCTTCAGCTGCCGCTTTTGAAGCGCACGCGCACCGGCGCACGCCTCACGCCGGAGGGCGAGCAGATGATGCCCTATATTCACGAGATCGTGCGGCAGGAAAGGCTGCTGCGGCAGGCGGCGGAACGCCTGCATACGCTCGTTACCGGCAAGATCCGCATCGGCACGTTCACCAGCGTCGCCACGCACTGGCTGCCCGCCATGATGATGCAGTTCCAGAAGGAGCACCCGCAGGTGGATTTCCAGCTGTTCAACGGCGACTATCATGATATCGACACCTGGCTCGGTGACGGCAGCGTCGATCTTGCGTTTACAACGCTTCCCGCCCGTCCTGGCTGCCGCTGCACACCGCTGTACGAGGATGCGCTGGCCGCCGTCCTGCCGAAGGGGCACCCATTGGGGCAAAGTCCGGTCTGCCGGGTCGAGGAGCTGGCAAAGGAGCCGTTTATTTCGCTCCTGGAATCCTCCAATCATGACGTGCGCCGTGCGTTTCATGCAGTCAAGGCCCGGCCAAACATCCGCTTTGAGACGAAGGATGATTATGCCGTTATCGCCATGGTCCGGCAGGGACTGGGCGTGAGCATCATGCCGTCCCTGCTGCTGCGCGGCAACACAGACGGCGTGGAGATCCGCCCCATCGACCCGCCCGCCAGCCGCACCATTGCTCTTGCCGCTGCGACCGATGCCCCTGCCGCCACCCGCTTTGCGGACTTCGCAGTCCACTGGGTCAGAGAGAACACATAAAAAACCGGGCCGCTGCGGATTTGCAGCGGCCCGGAGCATTTATTTCCGGCTCAGTCGGGCTTCCATATAGTTGTGCGCGGCAGTTTCAAATTCGTCGGCAAGGGGCGGAAGCTCCACTTTGCCATATTTGCGTTCGAGCGCAAGCTTGAGGATCAGATCGGCCAGCTTCGGGTTTTTGGGCAGCAGACAGCCGTGAGAATAGGACGCGAAGACGTTTTTGTAGCGTGCGCCCTCCGTCCCGTCCTCGCCGTTGTTGCCGTATCCCTCGAGGACTTTGCCGAGCGGCTTCACGCCGGAGCCGAGATACGTCTTGCCGGAGTGGTTTTCAAAGCCGACAATTTTACAGTCCGCCTCGTCGCACGTGAACATATAATTGCCGATCATACGCTGCTCGGAGCCGACGGTGTAAAGATCGAGCGCGCCGGTAAAGTCACACTGCTTGCCGTCCCAGGTCTTGTAATACTGGCCCAGCATCTGATACCCGCCGCAGATGGCGAGCACGGGCACGCCGTCCTCGATGGCGGCTTTCAGCTCTGCCGTCTTTTCGCCCTTCAGATCGTGCATCAGGATCTCCTGCTCAAAGTCCTGTCCGCCGCCGATGAAGAGCAGATCGCAGTCCTTCGCGGCAAGTTTCACCCCGATGGGGACCGGGACAATGTTTGCCTGCATCCCGCGCCATTCCAGCCGCCGCTGCATACACAGGACATTTCCGCGGTCGCCGTAGAGGTTCAGAACGTCGGGATATAAATGATAGATGTTCAGTTCCATAGCTTACTCCCAGAATTGCTTGTAGCCATACGTTTTGCTGATCGTGCCGCGCAGAGCCAGCATGGCCGTGTACGTCGGCATGACGAAGACCGGCAGCTTATGCGCCGTCGCCTCCTCCATCAGCGCGCCGTAGTCCTTCTGCACGTGCAGCTTTTCCTTCGGGAATCCGGCGTAGAGGAAGCGCAGGGCCATATCCTCCGCCCGCGTGCCGGACAGATAGACCTCACGGAGCGTATCGCCCATGTCTACCAGACGCTCAAAGGAGACGTCCCAGATCCAGCTGACGTCGCGGCCGTCCTGTGTCCGGTCGTTGAGACAGGCGGCAAAGACAAACGGCTCGGTCCGCTGCGTCAGGAAGCTCAGCACCTGGTTGCAGCCCGCCGGATTCTTGATCAAAATCATGCGCACGTCCGTGCCATTGATCTCGAATTTCTCCATGCGCCCAAAGCCGCAGGCAAAGCGGGACAGCGACTGCGCCGCCTTCGGAAGCTCCAGCCCCATGGCCTTTGCTGCCGCCATGGCCGCGCAGGCGTTATAAATATTGTATCCGCCCGGCAGATTGACCGTTGCGGGGATCTCCGTTTCGCCGTCGCGGAAGACGACCTCGGAGCGCTCCTCGTCGCTCAGAATGACCTTGCTGACGCAGATATCCGGCTTCGGACGGGCATAGCCGCAGCGCGGGCAGCGGTAGCCGCCCAGATGGCCGTATGTCACAAAGTCGTATTGATATTCGCTCTTGCACTTGATGCAGTACGGCGCGTCGGAGAGGTCCGAAACCTGCTCCTCATAGAGCGGCGTGCTGACGCCGTAGAAAATAACGGGGTTCGGCACGTCGTCGTGCAGGCTGGTAATGAGCGAATCGTCCGCGTTCAGGCACAGAACGGCGTTCGGACTGTTCTGCGCGCCGACGCGCAGCTTGCTGAGCGTATGCGTGACCTCGCCGTAGCGGTCGAGCTGGTCGCGGAAGACGTTCGTGTAGACGATCACCTTCGCGTCGACATATTTGCTGATGAATTTCAGCGCCGCCTCGTCCGACTCAATGAGCGCGTGCGAATATCTGCAGCGGCCCGTGAGCGTGGAGTGGACGGCGAATTCCGCCGTGACGCCGGACAGGAGGTTTGCGCCGGATTTATTTGCAAAGTAAGAGATTCCAGCGTCCTGCCACGACTGCTCGATCATGCGCGAGGTCGTGGTCTTGCCGTTGGTGCCCGTGACGATCACGGTCGTCACGTTCCTTGCAAGTTCACCCAGCAGATTCGGGCAGAGCTTGAGCGCCACGCGCCCGGGAAAATCCGTGCCGCCTCTGCCCAGCAGGCGGATCAGGGCCCGGCAGAGCTTGCAGGCAAGCACTGCGGTCATCACTCGTAACTTCATATCACACTTATATCATATTTTTTCGCAAAACTCAACTGGTTACGAAAGATTTACAAAATTGTGCTTGTAATGGTTGTCATAATCTGATATAATGCAGTCGAATTGTCTCGAAAATGTGCCGTTCCGGTCCGGGAACGGAAAAAAGGAGTCTGTAAACCATGCGAAAGGCAAGAAAACCGCTGTGCCTGCTGCTGTGCGCCGTGCTGCTTCTGTCCATGAGCGCGGCCGCGCTCGGCGCGAACAACAACTACAGCAGCTGGTTCCAAACAAACTATGACGAGATCAACAAGCTCGGCCTGATGCCCGCGTCCTTTAACGGCCTTGATCTGACCAAGAACATCACGCGCGGCGAGATGTGCGAGCTGGCCGTCTACGCATTCGAAAAGGCCACCGGCAACGATATCGATATGTCGAACGAAACGTTCACCGGCTTTACGGATACGTCGGATGAGAATATTGTCAAGGCCCATCTGTACGGCATCGTCAACGGCTACGAGGACGGCTCGTTCCGCCCGAAGCAGCTGCTGACGCGGCAGGAATTCTTCAAGCTCATTGAGAATTTCTGCACGGCGGCTGCGTTCTCCCCCAAGGCGAAAGACGGCGCGCTGAACGGCTTTGCCGACGCCGGATCGATCTCCGCATGGGCGAAGGAGGCCGCGCAGATCTGCGTGAGCTATTCCTACGTGCAGGGCACGAAGCTTGGAAACGGCACGTATCTGAACCCCAAGGACAACGCCAGCCGGCAGGAAGCCATGACGATGTTCCTGCGCTGCTATAAGACCATCCAGTGGTTCTACGATGAAAACGTCAAGAGCGCGACGGTCGTTGTTGACCAGATCAATCTGAACGTCACCGTCACGAGCATCAGCAAGACCATGTACGTCTGCCAGACGGGTTATATCAACGTCCGCGATTCCTGGACGACCGGCAGCACGAAGGTCGGCGAGCTGAGCTACAACGCCGCCGTCACCGTCACCGGCATCACGACTACGACCTCCGACGGCCACCAGTGGTACCGCATCAAATATAACGGCATTACGGCCTATGTCCGCGCAGACCTGCTCGCCGATAAGAAGGACAGCACCGTCACGCCGGGCGGCGGCTCCGGCTCCGGCAGCGGCGGGACCGTCTCCGGCTCCGGCACAGCCAGCGAGATCGCGAACTTCGCCATGGGCTTCGTCGGCTACAGCTACGTCTGGGGCGGCTCAAGCCCGTCGACCGGCTTTGACTGCTCCGGCCTCATGTACTATGTCCTGACGCAGTACGGCTACTCCATGAAGCGCGTCGCCAACGACCAGATGACGCAGGGTACTTATGTCTCCCGCAGCGACCTGCAGGTCGGCGACCTCGTCTTCTTCGGCTACAGCGGCTACGCGAACCACGTCGGTATGTACATCGGCGGCGGCAACTTCGTCCACGCCTCCACGCCGTCCACGGGCGTCCGCGTCAACTCGCTTGACGAATCGTATTACAAGACCCGCTTCCTTTGCGGGCGGCGCATTATCTGACGATCAAATCATGACATACCGGCCCCCGGTCTGCTAAAAAAGCGCCGGGGGCTGCGCATATCAAAAGGAGAATGTATGGAGCGAAATGAATTGGTGCTTGCGCGCCTGTCCAATCAATATCTGCTGCGCACAGGGGAGCGGATGGAGGTGCTCCGCGCTATGAACGGCTTTCAGGCGCAGTTCCTCTCCAACGCGCTGTATGCCATGCGCCTGCGCAGTACAGCGTATGACACAGCACACGCGGCAGACAGCCTCGTAAAGAGCTGGACGCTCCGCGGCACAATGCACATCTTTGCAGAAGCCGACCTTCCGTTGTTCCTGCACACTGGCTGCCGGTACCGGAGTCGGGACTGGACTGTTCCGTCATTCTGGAACCAGCGCCCGAACTGGGCGCTTACACCGAAGCGGCAGGCATACTTTTCGGACCTGATCATCGATGCACTTGCGCAAGGGCCAATGACGCGCGAGGCCCTGAAAGCCCGCTGCCGTGCTGCCGGAATGACGCAGGCGGAGGAGGGCAGCATATTCCATCCCTGGGGCGGCGGCATACGCGAGCTCTGCGAGCGCGGCTTTCTCTGCGGCACGGTCAGCGAGGAAAAGGCGTTCCGCCTCTGTCCGGCATTCACACCGATGGAGGAGCAGGACGCACTGCTGGAACAGACGCGCCGGTATTTCACGAATTACGGCCCGGCCTCCATCCGGGATGCGGCCTATTATTTCGGTACCTCGCAGGCGGAGATCAAAAAGCGGCTGGCCCGGCTTCCTGTGGAAGCAGCCAAATACGAGGGGCAGCAGCTGTTCAGTCTGGATTCCGGAAGAGCACCAGGACAGGCGCTTCCGGACTGCCTGCTGCTGGCGGGCTTCGACCCGCTGATGCTGGGCTATGAGAAAAAGCAGAGCGTATTTCTCCCGCCGGAGTATCTGCGCGGTATTTTCAGCCTGTCCGGCATCGTCATGCCGCCGGTGCTGCTGCACGGCAGCGTAGCGGGCCGCTGGAAGCACAGCGGAAAGCGCCTGCTTATCACGCAGTTCCGCCCATTTTCGCAGGAGGAGTGTGGTTTTGCAGAGGCAGCCGCGGCGCAGCTTTGGGGCGAAGCCGTACAGCCTGTCTTTCAGGACGCATAATCGACCTTTTCAAACCGAAAAATCCATGCTATACTTTTCTTGTCCCTCATACGCTTGTATGGGGTGATCATATGAAAAAATGGGTAGAGATCATGATGCCGGTCATGCTGTTTGCGACCGTTCTGTATTTCTGCGTCTTCGCCGTTCTGACACATCGAAGCGCGCAGACGGCGGCCATGCAGCCCGGCGGAACGACCGTCGTGCTCGACGCAGGGCACGGCGGGGAGGACGGCGGCGCGACCGGCGTTTCCGGCACGTCGGAGGCGGCGCTGAATCTGGATATTTCGCTGCGCCTGCGCGACCTTCTGCGCCTGTGCGGCGTGCGGGTCAGCATGATCCGCGAGACGGATACGGCTGTCTATTCAGACGGCTGCCGCACGATCTCGGAGAAGAAAGTTTCGGACATCAAAAACCGGACCGAGACGGTGAACCAGACGGAAAACGCGCTGCTTCTGAGCGTACACCAGAACTTCTTCACCGAGGGCAAGTACCACGGCGCACAGGTCTTCTACGCGAAAACGCCCGGCAGTCAGGCGCTGGCCGAGCAGCTGCAGGCCAATCTGGCCCTGGGCCTCGAGCCGGGCAACCGCCGTCAGTGCAAAAAATCGGACGGCGTGTATCTCATGGAGCATATCGGCTGCACCGGCGTGCTGGTCGAATGCGGATTTTTATCCAATTACGAGGAAGAACAGCGGCTCTTGCAGCCGGAGTATCAGAAAAAGCTGGCCGCCGTGATCGCGGGAACGCTGTCCGTGTGGCTCTCAGAGGAGCATCCGAATGAAATCTAAAACCGTTTTTGTCTGCAAGCAATGCGGCAACGAAACGCCGCGCTGGCAGGGCCAGTGCCCCGCCTGCGGGGCATGGAACTCCATCGTGGAGTTTGAGGACAAAAAAGCGCCTGCCGCGAAGGCGGCAGGCCGGGCAGGCATCGCGCGTGCCGTCCCAAAAAAGCTCAAAGAGGTGACAGGGGAGCAGGAGATCCGCTTCTCCACCGGTATGCAGGAGCTTGACCGCGTTCTGGGCGGCGGCGGCGTGCGCGGGTCGCTGATTCTGGTGGGCGGTGCGCCCGGCATCGGCAAATCGACGCTTCTGCTGCAAATTTGCGCCTATCTCGGAAAAACGCTCCGCATCCTCTATGTTTCCGGCGAGGAATCGGAAAAGCAGATCAAAATGCGTGCCGACCGGCTGCAAGTCGCGTCGGACGAATTATATATCCTCTCGGAGACGGATCTTTCCGAGATTTTAAGCGCTGTCGACGAGGTGCAGCCGGATATTCTCATTGCCGACTCCATCCAGACGCTCTACAGCCCGGAGAATACCTCTGCCCCCGGCAGCATCTCGCAGGTCAAGGACTGCACCATGGCCCTCATGCAGCTGGCCAAGAGCAGCGGCGTGACCGTCTTTGTCGTCGGCCATGTCAATAAGGAGGGCGCGATCGCGGGGCCGAAGGTGCTCGAGCACATGGTCGACTGCGAGCTGTTTTTCGAGGGCGAGCACGCCAGCAGCTACCGCATCCTGCGCGCGGCCAAGAACCGCTTCGGCTCGACAAACGAGATCGGCGTGTTCGAAATGGAGGGCAGGGGCCTGCTCGAAGTCCCAAATCCGTCCGAAATGCTGCTGGCCGGACGGCCATTAAATGCCCCCGGTACGTGCGTGGCCTGCGTGATGGAGGGTACGCGCCCGGTTCTGGCAGAAATTCAGGCGCTTGTCACGCGGACGAATTTCAACGTCCCCCGCCGCACGGCGGACGGCTTTGATTTTAACCGGGCAAATCTCATGCTGGCCGTGCTGGAAAAGCGCGGCGGCGTGAATCTTGGGATGTCGGACGCGTATGTGAACGTCATCGGCGGCTTGCAGCTGGACGAGCCTGCCGCCGATCTGGCCCTTGTGCTTGCCGCCGCGTCCAGCTTCCGCGATAAGCCCATCGATCCGGCGACCGCCGCCATCGGCGAGGTCGGCCTGACGGGCGAAATTCGCGCCGTGACTGGCTTGCAGCAGCGCCTGTCCGAGGCGTCCCGCACCGGATTCAAGACCTGTATCATCCCGCGCCACGGGACGGGCAATGTCACTGCGCCCGACGGCATGGAGCTGCTGCGCGTGCGCAATATCCGCGAAGCGATCGAACTGGTTCTGTCATAAATCAAAAAGGAGAAATCGATATGGAAGTGCGTGCATTACTGGATGTTTTACATATTGCTGAGCGCCTCAAGGACGAGTTGCGCCACTGCGAGACGAGCAGGGGCCGCCGCGAAAGCGTCGCCGAGCACAGCTGGCGGCTTGCACTGATGGCATTCTTTATGAAGGACGAATTCCCGGCGCTCGATATGGACAAGGTCATCAAAATGTGCCTGATCCACGATCTCGGCGAGTGCTTTACCGGCGATATCCCGACGTTTTTGAAGTCCGTAAGCGACGAAAAGAAGGAGGATACCGCGCTGTTCGATTGGGTCGCGTCGCTCCCGGCCCCGTACAATACGGAGCTGGCCGCGCTGTATACCGAAATGGGCGCGCTGCAGACAGACGAAGCGAAGCTCTATAAGGCGCTGGACAAGCTCGAAGCCGTCATCCAGCACAATGAGTCCGATATCCGCTCGTGGGAGCCGCTGGAGTATGATCTGAACCGGACATACGCCTATGACGCCGTCGCGTTTTCTCCCTATCTGACGAAGCTGCGCGAGGCCGTCCGCGAGGATACGGAGGAAAAGATCAAAGCGGTGGAAAAATAAGCGATTTTCCGCAAAAAAGTATTTGACACGGAGAAAAATCTCTGGTATAATCCATAAGCCGCATTAAAGAGGTCAAAAGCTGCTCTGGCACACCTCAAGAGCGAGTCTACGAAAGAAAAGGTAGGTGCAAACGAATATGCAGGCTATTATCGTTACCGGCGGTAAGCAGTACAACGTCAAGGAGGGCGATGTGATCTACATCGAGAAGCTCGCGGCGGAGGCTGAGCAGACCGTCACCTTCGATCAGGTTCTGGCAGTTGTCGACGGTGCTGACTCCAAGTTCGGTACCCCCACAGTTGCAGGTGCTAAGGTTGAGGCTAAGGTTCTGAAGAATGGCAAGGGCAAGAAGATCCGTGTCTTCAAGTACCGTCCGAAGAAGGACTCCAAGTCCCTCCAGGGCCACAGACAGCCGTACACCAAGGTGCAGATCGAAAAGATCGCGCTGTAATTTATGACGCGCGTCGAATTTTTCGATCACGAGGGCAGGATCACCGGATTCTGCTGTTCGGGCCACAGCGGCTATGCAGAGGAAAGCGGCGACATTGTGTGCGCAGCTGTTTCCACAGCCGTCAAGCTTGCGGAGTGCACGATCAACGATGTGCTCGGCGAGCATGCGAAAACCAGGGTGAATGAAGACGAGGCCCGGATCACCTTAACCCTTCCCGCAGCGTGTGAAAGCGAAGAGGCCGTACAGGCGGTTCTCTCCGGCATGATGCTCACATTGTGTTCTCTGCGGGATGACTATCCTGATTATATCGAAGTTTTGGAGGTGCAAAACGATGCTTAATATCAGTTTCCAGTTCTTCGCTCACAAGAAAGGCGGCGGCTCCACCAAGAACGGCCGTGATTCTGAATCGAAGAGACTCGGCGCAAAGCGCGCTGACGGTCAGTTCGTTCTGGCTGGCAACATCCTCGTTCGTCAGAGAGGCACGCACATTCATCCGGGCAACAACGTTGGTATCGGCAAGGACGATACGCTGTTCGCTCTGATCGACGGCAAGGTCAAGTTCGAGCGTATGGGCAAGGATCGCAAGATGTGCTCTGTCTACGCAGAACAGTAATTTTGTTGTAAAAACCCCGAACGAGTCCCGTTCGGGGTTTTTTCTTAAAAGGGGATACCGCTATGATATATTATCACGCGTCGCCGGCCGGCGGTCTGCGAATGCTCGAACCGAGAAAATCCCCGTATTTTGACAAGCCCACGCAGGTCTGCCTGACATCTTTGCGCGCCATGGCGCTGTTCTATCTCATCCGGAATTATGAATACGCATACGGCTATACCCGGCAGGGCAAGCTGTATTTCGACGATCCGTTCCCCAATGCGCTGAAAAAGCTCTACGCCGGAAAATCCGGCTGGCTCTATATCTGCGAAGACGGTGATTACAAGAAGACAGAAATTCCGAACGAGTTCGTGTCCGCGCAGCCCGTCCGCATCACCGGCGCGGAATATATTCCGGACGCGTATGAGGCGTTTTTACGGGAACAGGCGGCGGGAAACATCCAGCTGCTCGATTATGCGCATTTCGCATCCGACCCGGAGAAATTCGCAAAAAAGCGCGCATGGCTGGAAAAAGCCATCTCCGAAGAAATTCGGAAAAAGGAGATCTGGAAAGCCCCGGATTCCGACCGCGCGCACTATTATCAGGAGAACTATCCGGAAATCTGGACAAAGACTACGAAAACCTTACTGACAGAGGAGGAACCTCATGTTTATTGATAAAGTACGCATTTCGGTCAAGGCCGGTGCGGGCGGCAACGGCGCAGTGGCCTTCCACCGGGAAAAATACGTGGCCGCAGGCGGCCCGGACGGCGGCGACGGCGGCAACGGCGGCTCCATCGTCCTGCGCGTCGATGATAACCTGTCCACGCTGATGGACTTCCGCTACAAGCGCAAATATACCGCGCCGAACGGCGAGAACGGACAGGGCAAGCGCTGCCGCGGCAAAAATGGCGAAAACCTGATCATCAAGGTGCCCAGAGGCACCGTCGTGCGCGATCTGGCCACGAACGAGATCATCAAGGATATGTCCGATTCCGCCGATTTCGTCCTCTGCAAGGGAGGCCGGGGCGGCTGGGGCAACCAGCACTTCGCAACGCCGACCCGTCAGGTGCCGCGTTTTGCCAAGGCAGGCCTCCCCGGCGAGGAGCACGACGTCATTCTGGAACTCAAGCTGCTGGCCGACGTGGGTCTTGTCGGCTTCCCGAACGTCGGTAAATCGACGCTCCTGTCCGTCACCTCCAACGCGCATCCGAAGATCGCAAACTACCACTTCACCACGCTCTATCCGAATCTCGGCGTGATCTACGTCGCCGACGGCGTTTCGTTCGTCATGGCCGATATCCCCGGTATCATCGAGGGTGCGGCGGACGGCGTCGGCCTCGGCCATGATTTCCTGCGCCATATCGACCGCTGCCGCCTGCTCGTCCACATCGTCGACGTCTCCGGCAGCGAGGATCGCGACCCGGTCGATGATTTTGAAAAGATCAACGAAGAACTGCGGCAGTATTCGCCTGAGCTTGCCGAGCGGCCGATGCTCGTCGCGGCCAACAAGGTCGATCTTCTGCCGCCGGACAGCGATAATCTCGAACGCCTCCGTGCCCACGTCGAGGCCAAGGGGTATGAATTCTACACCATCTGCGCCGCCACGACGCAGGGCACGCGCGAGCTCATGAAGACCATCGCAGGCAAGCTCGCTGCGCTCCCGCCCGTCACGATCTACGAGCCGGAGTACGTCAAGCCTCTGGCCGAGGCAGGCGACGCGGACGAGCTGCAGATCGAGCGCTACGACGATCTGTGGGTCGTGTCCGGCAAGTGGCTCCAGAAGCTTCTGAACGATATCAACTTCGACGATTACGAGTCCCGTATGTACTTCGACCGCCAGCTGCGCAAAAGCGGCCTGTTCGACCGTCTGGAAGAGCAGGGCATCGAGGACGGCGACACCGTCAGCATCTACGATTTTGAATTCGACTACACGAAATAAGCAAACAAAAACCCGCAGCCGTTCGGCTGCGGGCCTTTGTTTGAAGAAAGAAAAGAAAAAGAGAAGAAAGAGAGGATTGGGTAAATCCTTGATTATGAGTATACGGGCAAATCGTGTCCGAACTGTGAACGGCAGGAAAAGGAATTGTGAACATTTCGCTGCTGATCCGCTCCTGCACGGAAAAAATAAAAAAACGAAAATCACCACTTGACAAATCCCGACTTTATGCTATAATAACGGAGCGCTCTTGAGAAAGAGACTTGCTGCTGTAGCTCAGTCGGTAGAGCGCGTCATTGGTAATGACGAGGTCGGCAGTTCGAATCTGCCCAGCAGCTCCAGAAAAATCCTTGAAATCTCACGATTTCGAGGATTTTTTCTTTTTGTATCAAGAAAACCGCTATCGGTGCGGATGAGAACACTGCCCTTGATGTTTCTCCGGCGGAACGAGGACTTTGCCTCTGCCGTGAATGTAGTCTGCGCCGGCCATGGCCTGAACATAGAGCGGCGCCCATTGTATGTTCCCATCTGGACGACCCTTGCGGCATCGTCATAGTCCCTGAAATCTGCAGCCTTGCGGGTAGTCGTATTTGCCGCCGACGCGGATACTGCCGCGAAAAATAATGCGAGGATTCGCGACTTTTCTTCACGTTGAATCCCTCCTGTTAGGGTGTATCTGAAAACTCCCAATGTGACCGGCAGCGAGAAATTTTTGCGCTGAGCAAGACATTTTTTCGCAGGAATACTGACGTATTTCAAGGAAAAATGGTGCAGCGCAGCGTGAAAAGGTCCGCTGTCCGGGTGCGTTGGGAGTTTTCAGATACGCCCTAGAATTTAAGGGGAACGCTTGCGCGTTCCCCTGTGCGATAGGCGATTGCACGGCTTGCCATCAGGCAGACAGCCTCAGAAATTACGATATGGAGTCTTCCTCAGCGGTGTACAGCCGGTTCCATCAACCGGGCTGGTTGACCAGTCCCACAAACAGCGGCAGTCCGTCAATTCCCGTGATCGCGAAGACAAACGGCTTATCGAGCGTGAAATCGATCTCATCCTCCGGCCCCATCATCGCAGTCGCCTCGACACCAAGGATGGTATAGGCCGCTGCCTCGCAGCCGTCCTCGTCGATCTTCACGCGCGCGGCGTGCTTGGCCTGCGTCAGTTCCAGCGAGTCGCTTGCGGTCGTGAGCGGCGTGAAATCAGATTTTGTGCCGTCCATCACGTCCGTCATGCCAAGCTGTGCCAGTGTGTCCAGAATGTCCAGATCGGACGAAACGTCAAATTTCGGCAGGCTCAGATTGACCCGCGCACGCTGCGTCTGCGACCATTCGCCGTTCGCGAGCAAAAAGCCCAGTGCGTCCTCATTCTGCAGCAGCGCGGCAGCGTCCGTGCCCTCGTCCGGCTTCAGCAGCCACATCTGGCCGCTGTTCTCCAGCGAAAGCCCGATGGCTGAGAAGCCGTTGCCGTAATATACCGTGTTAGAATCGCTGCTGTGCATGAAATCGACGGTCACATCGCCGTCCGGCGCGTGAAACACGTCCTGCGTCGTGGCAGAGCCGGAAAATTTGTCGCTCCATGACGCACGGTAATAGATCGTCGACACCAGCGCCAGCACCGTCGCGGGCGCAAGCTCCAGTCCGCTTGCCTGCTCGGTCAGCAGATTTCCGGTATGCTCGTTGATCCAGTCGCGCAGCATATTGTTGTACGCGTCAGTGCCCATTTCCCCGGAAAACGCGGAAGCATAGAATTCTTCTCCCAGCTTTTGCAGCGTTTCTTCATTGTAGGAGTATTCATCCCGCAGCCAGATCGAGTTTGCAAGCGTGCTGGTGACGAGGCCATCGTCCCAGCTGTTTTCCGTCCAGAGCTGCGCGGTCTGCTTTTGAAGCAGCTCCAGAGACTCCGCGCCCAGCGCGTCCAGAATCTGCTGCCGCGTCTGGCCGTCCGTCACGGCGGCCAGCATGGAAAGCGCCATGTAGATATTCAGCGGCGAGCATACGCGGTTTTCCTTGCCCGCGTCCTGCATCAGAGCCGGAATGCTGGTTGTGAACCAGTGCGTCATGGCGGCGGGGTCGGTCATATCCGCGGTCTTTTCCTGATAGCTTTCCCACCACGCGTCCCAGTCCTCGTCGTACTTTTCAGAGTCAAAGTTACCATTGCTGGCTGTATACTTCGCCTCGTTCGGATACTGCGCCATGGCAGCCTCCACCGGTGCGGCCAGCTGCTGTGTCGTCGGGTCGCTGATGCAGTCCGGCTGTTCCTCTGCTGCCGGGGTATCCGGAGCAGCTGCGCAGGCCGCCAGCGAGAACGCGCACGCGGCTGCAAGTAAAATCGCAAGAAGCTTTTTCATGAATGATCTCTCCTTTATCATAAAATGTGATCTGGTGATCTGCTTTTACAGACGCAGAAAAACGGTAGAAGTTGCACCCTCCGATTTTATGAATTTTGCCGACTTGCCTTTTTCCATGATTTGTGTACAATACAGATATAGAAATATTGTTTGGGAGGCTGTTTTATGGCTGTCGATACAGAAAAGACCCTGCGCAATCAGGTCTTGTATTCCATCTATGTCCGCAATTATTCCGAAGCGGGCACCTTCGCTGCCGTGCAGGCGGACCTCGACCGCATCAAGGCGCTCGGCACGGACATCATCTGGCTGCTGCCCATTCACCCGACCGGCGAAAAGCACCGCAAGGGCACGCTCGGCAGCCCCTACGCCATCCGCGACTACCGCGCCGTGAACCCCGAATTCGGCACGCTGGATGATTTCCGGCATCTGGTCGACGCCATCCACGACCGGGGCATGAAGTGCATCATCGATGTAGTCTATAACCACACGTCGCCCGATTCCTGGCTGGCAGAGCACCACCCGGAATGGTTCTTCCACAAGCCGGACGGCTCGCTCGGCAACCGCTTCGGCGACTGGTGGGACGTGGCTGATCTGGATTACAGCCACAAAGAGCTGTGGGAGTACCAGATCGAAACGCTCAAATACTGGGCGCGCCTCGTCGACGGCTTCCGCTGCGACGTTGCGCCGCTTGTCCCGCTGGAGTTCTGGAAGCGGGCGAGGGAAGAGGTGGCCGCCGTCCGTCCCGGCTGCTTCTGGCTGTGCGAATCGGTCGAGCGCGGCTTCCACGTCGCCGCCCGCGCACAGGGCTTCGCAAGCCTGTCTGACGCCGAACTCTATCAGGCGTTCGACGCGGGCTATGATTACGACGTCTATCCCTATTTCCGCGAGTATCTGGAGGGAAAGATCAGCCTGACGCAGTACGCCGACCGGCTCGATGCGCAGGAATGGCTCTATCCCGACAACTACGTCAAGCTCCGCTTCCTCGAAAACCATGACCGTGCCCGTGCGGCCCATATCCTGCCGGACGAGAAAATGCGCCGGAACTGGACGGCGTTCCTGTTCTTCCAGCGTGGTCTGACGCTTGTTTACAACGGACAGGAGGCCGACTGCACGCACGTTCCGTCGCTGTTCGACAAGGACCCCATCAACTGGAACACCGGCCGCGACCAGTCCGCGTTCCTTGCACATCTGGCCAAGCTGAAGCGCGACCCGATCTTCGCGGAGGGCAGCTATACCCTCACAGCCCTGCCGCATGACGTGCTGCTTGCCGTATATGAAAAGGATGGCCGGCGCATGGCCGGTCTGTTCAGCCTGCGCGGCGAGTCGGCGCTTGTCCGCTTCCCCGCGCCGAACGGCGTGTACCGGAACTGCATCGACGGCAGCCCTGTTGAGATCTACGAGGAGCAGCTTGCCATAGGCGGCGAGCCCATTGTGCTCTCCCTCTGAAAATTTTTCCGGTTCCGGGAACAATCGGCGCGCCGCGCCGTCTAACCAATATCAATGAAACGGAGGAACTTCTCATGAAGAAACTGTATAAAAGCAATAACCGGATGATCTGCGGCGTCTGCGCCGGCATTGCCGAGTATCTCGGCATCGATCCCACCGTCGTCCGCCTCATCTGGGCGGCCCTCGGCCTGACCGGCACGGGCATTCTGCTCTACATCATCGCCGCTCTCGTCATGCCCGAAAACATGGATGTGATGTAAGCTGGGTTATTCCAAAGGCTCCCCTTTATCCAAAGGAGGCTTTTGTGCACGTAAAACCGCTCCCACGGATGGCCCGGGGAGCGGTTTGTCAGACTTGTTGTTATTTTGCAGCCTTGGCAGCTTTCTTGGCGGCCTTCTCACGCTCGAGGCGGGAGATGAACAGCGCGCAGGTCGCGTCGCCGGTGATGTTCAGCGTCGTGCGGCCCATGTCGAAGATCTTGTCAACGCCCGCGATGATCGCGATGCCCTCGACCGGCAGACCGACCTGGGTCAGAACCATCGCCAGCATGATCATGCCGGCACCGGAAACGCCGGCCGTGCCGACGGAGGCGAGGGTCGCAGTCAGAACGATCATGGCCATGTCGCCGAGCGTCAGCGGAACGCCATAGCAGCAGGCGATGAAGACCGCGCAGACAGCCTGATAAATGGCCGTGCCGTCCATGTTGATCGTCGCGCCAAGCGGCAGGACGAAGGAGCTGACCTCAGGCTCTGCGCCCATCTTGTTGCAGCACTCGATGTTGACGGGCAGCGTCGCATTGGAGGATGTGGTGGTGAATGCGGTGATCATGGCCGGGGCGATGCCCTTGAAGAATGCAAGCGGGCTCATCTTGGCGAGGAACTTGACGGACAGGCCGTAGACAACGACAACATGGATAATGTAGCCGATGTAGGCAACGCCGATGATGAGTGCCAGCTTGCCGATGATGTCGGCGCCATTTTCTGCAACGACGTTGGTCATGAGGCAGAACACGCCGATCGGGGTGAACTTGATGATCATCATCATGATCTGCATGATGACTTCTTCGCCGCAGTTGATGAGTTCGCCGATTTTCTGGCCCTTTTCGCCAGCGGCCAGAACGCCTGCGCCGAGGAAAATGGCGATGACGATGACCGGCAGCATGTCGGAGTTGACCATGGGCTTAAAGAAGTTATCGGGGAAGATGTTCACGATGACCTGCATGACAGACGGGGCTTCCTTCGCTTCGTATGCAAGACCTTCGATCTCAGCAGAAGGCAGCGGGGTGAAATTGCCCTTGAAGATGTTGACGAGCACGAGGCCGATGACAACGGCCAGTGCAGTCGTGATCATGTAGTACACGAAGGTCTTCAGGCCGACGGAACCGACGCGCTTGAGGTCCTTCAGGCTGATGACGCCGTCAGCGATCGAGAACAGGACGACCGGGACGACCAGGAACTTCAGCAGGTTGACGTAGATCGTTCCGATGGGCTTGATCCACTCCGTGGTGAAATCGCCGAGACCGGCGAACGCGAAGATGAGACCGGCGGCAATACCGGCAAGCATGCCGATAAATATCCATGCCGGCAGACTGAGTTTCTTCTTTTCTTTCATACAGATCTCCTTTTCTTTTTTTGAGGACATTCCTCAGATTGCATTCAATATACCATAAAACGGATAGGCGGTAAAGGCAATCTGCTCAATCTTAACGAGATCTTAACACCATAAATCAGGCATAATGCACAAAAGATACAGAAATAGCAGGAAGCGCGCACGCTGCGCGCTTCCTGCTATGTAAAAAACAACGGTCAGTCTTTGACTTCGCGGATGGAGATGAAGCGAAGCTGGTTGAGGGGCTTGCCAGTCCTGTCTGCAACGATAGCCATGAGCATGGCGGCAGTCTTGTCGGGGACGTCGTGCAGCGCGATCTTACCGGCGGAGCCGGGCGCGGGCGCGTTCGGCACGGCGGGAGCAGCAGAAGCGGCCGCGGGAGCTGCGGCAGGCGCAGCAGTATTCTTACGGTTGATGATCGCACCGGCGATCTTCGTGACGAACATCAGAAGAATGAGGCCGAAAAAGACGACGGCCATGCCGAGCACAACGATCAGGGCGGCGGTACCGATGGGGATCTTCTCCATGGCGGTATTGATCAGAAACATAGTTCTTCCTCCTCACAGGGCGCCGAAGCGCCATGATTTTTCAGGGCTTATTATACAGCAGGAGTACGTTAATTTGGCGTTAAAGAAGAAAACCAGAAAAGGGCTTGCAAAGCGGAAAAAATATGCTATAATACAGGCAGGAAAGTAAACAAGGCGGGTCGGTTCGCCCGGCATGGAACGGATGCCGGAAGCG